>Ga0194113_10000062_pt1 | contig 105517 bp, 107 predicted proteins | sample TA2MahC200mmetaG_FD_146193 | JGI IMG/M metagenome (GOLD analysis project Ga0194113, IMG submission 146193) | Freshwater microbial communities from Lake Tanganyika, Tanzania - TA2015017 Mahale Deep Cast 200m | ecosystem: Environmental > Aquatic > Freshwater > Lake | place: Tanzania: Lake...
GCGCGTGGAGTCGCTCGAGGGGTTCCGGCAGCGGCTGGAAGACCGATTCCCCGGGCTCACCAAGAGCCAGCAGCGCATCGCCTCCTACCTCCTGGACAACTACGACGAGGCGGCGTTCCTCTCCGCCGCGGCCATGGCCGAGCGCTTCAACGTCAGCGAGGCCACGGTGGTACGGTTTGCCAGGGCCGTGGGCTACAACGGCTATCCCGAACTGCGCCGCGTTCTTCAAGAGTTGTTCCGCCAGAAGGCGAGCCCGGCGGCCCGCCTCCGGCGCAAGCTGGACGACCTGAAGGGCGACCAGAGGCACCTCCTCACCAAGGTTGCCGAGATGGAAGTGCAGTACCTGACGGAGATGCTCCTCGGCGTGCGCCCGGCCGACTTCGACCGCGCGGCGAAGATTCTCTTGAAGGCGCGCAGGGTCTTCGTGTTCGGCATGGGCCCCTCGCGCATACTCGCCGACCTTGCCAAGATCCGCCTCCAGCGGTTCGGCGTGCCTGTCCGCGGCCTGACCAGTTCGGGCCGGGACGTACTGGAGGAACTTCTGCTGCTTCAGCGGGGCGACGCGGTGCTGGCCGCGGGCTTCCTGCGGGCCACCCCGGAACTCGTGGCCGTGCTCACCCACGCCCGATCGCTGGGCTGCCGCACCGTGTTCCTGACCGATACCCTGGGGCTGGCCTTCAAGCGCAAGGCCGACGTCGTGCTGGCCGCCCGGCGGGGGCCGGTCTCAACGTTCCATTCTATGACCGTGCCGATGACAATCCTGAACGCCCTGATTCTGGCCGTGGCCGTGGCCCGCCCCAAGCAAAGTCTGGACAGCATCAACCTGCTTCAAGAGCTGCGTGCCGCGTACGGCCTCGACATGCTGGGAAAGGGTGGGACAATACAGGCCCTGGAGTGACAGAGATGCGCCGGATCGAACTGCGCAACGTGAGCAAGCGCTTCGGTAAGGTAGTTGCCGTCAACGACCTCAGCCTCGTTATCGAACCAGGGAGCTTCCTCACGGTACTGGGCCCCTCCGGCTGCGGGAAGACCACGGTATTGCGCATGGTGGCCGGCCTCGAGGATCCCGACTGCGGGGAGATACTGATAGACGGCCGCCCCATCTTCTCGCACCAGCAAGGCATCCACGTGCCACCGTCGCGCCGGGGCCTGGGTCTGGTCTTCCAGAGTTACGCGCTCTGGCCCCACATGACCGTCTTTGAGAACGTGGCGTTCGGGCTGGAGCTGGCCCGGCTACCGGCCCAAGATATCAGCCGCCGGGTCGCCCGGGCCCTGTCCGACCTGCAACTGGCCGGGATGGAAGGCCGCTACCCACAAGAGATGAGCGGGGGGCAGCAGCAGCGCGTGGCCCTGGCCAGGATGCTGGCGCCCCGGCCTGGCATCTTCCTGCTGGACGAGCCCCTCTCGAACCTGGATGCGCGGCTGCGAATGGACATGCGCTCCGAGCTCAAGCGTCTCCACCGGGATACCGGCGCCACGGTCGTGTATGTCACCCACGACCAGCTCGAGGCGCTGACGCTCTCGACCCATGTGGCTGTCCTGAAGGAAGGGGTCTTGGAGCAGCTGGCGCCGCCCGACGTCGTGTACCGCAGGCCGGCCACCGTGTTCGTGGCGGACTTCATCGGGACCCCAAAGATGAACCTGCTTCCGGCGACGGTGCGCGGAGGGGGAGAGGCAGCCGTCCTGGACTTCGGCGCGTTCACCCTGTGCTACCCCAGTCCGCCTGCCCTGGAGCGCGTCATCGCCGGCATCCGGCCTGAGAGCATCATGCTCTACCTGGAGCCCCAGCAAGGCGCGGTGGAGTTCGAGACGTACTCGGTCCTGCCCGCTGGAGCGGAACAGATTGTCAACGTCCGCCGGGGTGATTTGATGTTCACCGTCCGCGAGACGCGGCCGGTGACGATCGAGATGGACCGCAAGGTGTGGCTCTCGTTTGTCCCGGCCACGTTCAACCTCTACGATCCGGCCACATCGCGTCTGTTGCCCGATGGTCGCGGAGGTCCGGCGCAGTAATGGCCGCGCTGAATCCGCCCTGGTCGTCCGCGCTGCATCCGCACCTGCGGCGCCTCTGGCGTGCGATAACGACGCCCAGGATCCTGCTATCGCTCGGCCTCTGCGCCGTGCTCATCTACCTGGTGGGGGTTCCACTCCTGCGGATCGCGTGGGCGACAGTCACGTGGCACCCCGAGGACGCGCGGGTGGCCAGGGGGTTCGAGGAAGGCGCGTTCACCCTGTTCCACTGGAAGCGCACATTCCTGGGTGCCGTGAGCAACGAGCTGGTCTACAGGCCGTTTCTCAACACGGTCGTCACGTCTGCGGGCGCGACCCTCATGGCCCTGCTGATCGGGTGCCCGCTCGCCTGGCTCCTGACCCGCACTGATCTGCCGGGGCGCCGACTGCTCAGCGGCCTTATCACGATCCCCTTCATCCTGCCCTCGTGGACCATAGCGCTGGCCTGGCTGGTCTTCTTCAGGAACTCGCGGCTGGGCGGAGCAGGCGGCCTGTTCGAGTACCTTACCGGCGTCGCTACCCCAAACTGGCTGGCCTACGGACCGGTCCCCATCGTCATCGCCATGGGACTGCACTACTACGCCTTCACCTTCATCCTGGTGTCGGGCGCGCTCGCCTCGGTTGACAGCCATCTCGAGGAGTCAGGGGAGATCCTCGGAGCGAACCGATGGAAGATCCTAAAGAAGATCACGCTCCCCCTGGTCCTTCCCGCGATCCTCTCGGCCTTCATCCTGACCTTCTCACGGTCACTGGGGACGTTCGGCACGCCTATCTTCCTTGGCAGGCCGGTGGGATACTATACGCTGGCCACCACCCTCTACAACAACCTCAGGATGGGCTTCAAGGCGTCCGCCTACATCCTGGCCGTGGTGCTGGTGGCGCTGTCCGCGCTGACGATCTATGGCAACCAGCGCCTCATCGGCACGCGCAAGAGCTTCGTCACGATCTCAGGCAGGGGCCTGCGCGTGCGCCTGACGCCGCTTCGCGGCTGGCGGTACCCGTTGTTGATCCTGGTGTCGGCGTTCGTCCTGGTCTGCGTGCTGGTTCCCCTCCTGCTCCTGGCCTGGCAGTCGCTCATGCTCGAGGAGAACAACTACAGTCTGGGCAATCTATCGCTGCACTACTGGGTCTCCCAGGGCGGAGACCGCCGCTACGCAGAGGGGGAAGCAGGCCTGCTGCGAAGCTGGCTCGTGCTTGGAGCCGCGAAGAACAGCATCGCGCTGTCAGTGATCACCGCGGTATTGGTGGGCCTGCTAGGCCTGCTCCTGGGGTACGCCATCGTGAAAGGACGCGGGACGCGGCTGTCGCGCGCGCTGGAGCAGATAGCGTTCCTGCCATATCTCGTTCCCAGCATCGCCTTCGGGGCGGTCTACATAGCGATGTTCGCATCGCCGCTCGGTCCGATCCCGGCGCTCTACGGCACCTTTGCGCTGCTGGTGCTGGTCTGCGTCGCCAAGAACCTGCCCTTCTCGTCGCGGACAGGGGTCTCTTCCATGCTCCAGGTGGGCCAGGAGCTCGAGGAGGCCGCGGTCGTGGCCGGCGCCTCCTGGACCGCGCGGTTCCGGCGCATCATCGTTCCCCTGACCCTGAGCGGGTTCGTGGCAGGGTTCCTGCTGACGTTCATCAGCACCATCCGCGACCTATCGCTCATCATTCTGCTGGTGACGCCGTCCACCCGGGTGCTGCCCAGCCTGATCTTCCGCTACAATGAGCAGGGCTTCACCCAGTTTGCCAACGGCATCGTGATAATCCTCGTCGCCCTGAGTCTGGCAGGTCAGTGGTTGATCCGCAAAATCGGAAAGAAGGAGGTCACCCAATGATCAGGCAGGTCCTTTCCCTGACGTGCGCTCTGACCATCGGCGTCCTCGTCGTTGCGCTAGCGGGGGCCACGCCATCCCTGGGCGCGCCCGCGATGTCCGAGGCCCAGCAGAAGTGGCTGAAGGATGCCCAACTGGGCCCACACTCGCCGGCGACGCACGACTGGGCAGCGATTGAGGCGGCGGCCAAGAAGGAAGGTAAGGTCGTCGTCTACTCGTCGTCCTCGCGCATTCCGGCGGCCGCCAAGAGCTTCGAGGCCGCCTATCCCGGCATCAAGGTCGAGGCCTTTGACATGGGCACCGTAGACGTGATCAGCAAGGTCAAAGAGGAAGCCCGCGCGCGCGTCCGAACCGGCGACGTGTTCTTCGCCGGAGATCCGCCCACGGTTATCTTCGAAATGGTCCCGAGACGGATGCTCTGGAACTTCGTCCCAAGCGAGCTGGTGGGGCTGATCCCAAAGGAGTTCCGTGAGCCGCTGCTCGTGCAGCGCCTGGGCACGCGGGTGATCATCTACAACTCGGAGGTGTACAAGACGCCTCCGATCAAGAGCTGGTGGGACCTGACCAGGCCCCAGTGGAAGGGCAAGGTGCAGATCAAGGACATCTTCGAGTCCGGCGAAAACCTGAGCATGATGGCCACCTTCGTCAAGCATGCCGATCACTTCGCGAGCTCCTACAAGGAAGCGTTCGGCAAGGAGATCACGCTCGACAAGGACTGCCCGAACGCCGCCTTCCAGTGGATAAAGGACTTCCTCAAGAACGATCCGGTCTTTGCCGGCAGCGACGGCGACGCGACCAGGGCCGTGGGCACGAGGGGACAGAAGGACCCGCCCCTGGCCACGGTTGACTACGCGAAGTACCGCGACGTGATGGCCGGGAGGTTCGTCTTCGAGCCCGCGCTGGACGTCAAGCCCGTCGGCGCGGTCTTCTACCAGACCTACCTGGGCATCATTGACCAGGCGCCCCACCCCAACGCCGCCAAGCTCATGATCCGGTGGCTGATGGGCGACAGCCGGGGCGGAAAGGGCTATGAGCCGTTCTTCGTGCCCGGAGACTACCCCGTGCGCACGGGCATGCTGGAGTTCCCCCGCGGGGCTGTGCCCATGGCCGTGCTGAAGACCAAGGCCTGGACCATTGACCCCATGTACGCCTACGAGCACGGCGCCAGGATCCTGGACTTCTGGGTCGCGAACCAACGGAGAAGATAGTGATCAAGGCCGTCGTCTTCGACCTGGGTGGCACGCTGGAGGAGATCTACTACGATGACGCCACCCGCCTGACCGCTGCCGGCGGCCTGCTTGAGATGCTGGCGGGCCGGGGGCTTGACCCCGGCCTGTCGGTGGAAGACCTGCGCGCCGCAGTGCTGTCCGGCATGGCGGCCTACCAGCGCTGGCGGGAGCAGTACCAGCGGGAGTTGCCGCCGGATCGCGTGTGGACCGAGTACGTCTTTCCCGACAACGGGTTGCCCCGGGACCGGCTGAGTGCCGAGGCAGAAGATCTGACCCTCTACTACGAGGACAATTTCTACGGGCGGGAGCTCAGGCCGGAGGCGCCCGCCGTGCTTGCCGAACTGCAGCAACGCGGCTTCCGCCTGGCGGTCATTTCGAACATCCTGAGTCTGGGGCTGGTGCCGCGGAAGCTGGCGTCGTACGGCATAGCCCGCTTCTTCGACCCGGTCGTCACCAGCTCGGGGTTCGGCTACCGCAAGCCGCACCCGCGCATCTTCCATGAGGCGGCATCTCGGATGGGGCTGCCACCGGAGGCCTGCGCCTACGTTGGCGATACCGTCTCCCGCGACGTGGCAGGTGCCCAGGGGGCCGGGTACGGGCTGGCCATCCAGATCCGGTCGTTCCTCACGGACAAGTCCGACGGCGATATGGAGGAACCGGCCCCTGACGTTGTTATTCGCGACCTACGGGAGATCATCGCGGTCGTGACAGGACCGATCGCGGGCAGGGGCAGGCAGGGGATCGTGAGGGAACCATGATCCGGGGCGTGTTCTTTGACGCTGCAGGCGTTCTCTACGACCGCAAGGTGCCCACGGGCAAATACGCGGTCCGGCTTCTCGCGGAGAGGGGCTACGACCGCGAGCCCACAGAGTCCGAACGCGTCCGCCTGCGGGCCACGCAGGCAAGGGCATCAACCGGCCAGATCAACGCGGGCGACTACTGGGACGAGTTCCTGCGCGTGCGCGGCGTGACCAACCCACAAGAGCGCAGGGAGCTCACCCGGCTAATCATGGAGCAAACGCACCAGGTTCACGGCCTGCCCGGAGCTCGAGACACCCTTGCCGCCCTGAAGAAGCGCGGCCTCGTCGTCGGGATCATTACCGACACCATCTATCCGCTGGAGTGGAAGATGCAGTGGTTGGCCCAGGCCGGGGTCGCCGACCTGGTTGACGCGGTCGCCTGCTCCAGGGTCGTGCGTGTACAGAAGCCGGATCCCGCGATCTACATGGAAGCGCTGCGGCAGGCAGGCCTCGCGCCGGATGAGGCGGTGTTCGTAGGCCACGATAGCCGCGAGATTGACGGAGCGCACGCGGTGGGGATGATCACCGTGGCTGTTCACCACGAGCCGTCGGTGTGGGCCGATTACTACATCGAGGCGCTGCCGGACCTGCTTGAGCTGCCCTTGTTCACGCTACCGCCGGCCTGATAACATTAGGTTTTGGAGGAGTTCGGGAGCCCGGTACCCGGACGGTCTCGAAAACCGTTGGGCGGGAAACTGCCTCGTGGGTTCGAATCCCACCTCCTCCGCCACCTCCCTGCCACGCATCCAGGCATCGGCCGGCCGCGCGTGCATCAGAGGCCGTCCGGCGCTCCCGGCGCCCTTACCAACAGCATCGGCCTGCGGCACCTCGCCATGATCCGGATCGCCACGCTGCCCGCCCACACCGCGCTCATCCCGGACCGGCCGTGGGTGGCCATGACCACAAGGTCCGCGTCCAACCGCTCGGCGGCGGCGGCAACTTCCCAGGCCGGATCACCGCGCCCTACCTCCACCTCCGCGGTCAGGGTGTCCTGCCGCAGTCGAGCGGCCAGCCCATCGAGGTAGAGCAGCGTCTCCTGCTCCTCGAGATCCAGGGCGACCGCAGTCGCGATTGGAAGGAACAGCGCAGCGGGCGCGCGGGCAGAGGAGACCGTTGCCACTGTGGGCACCACGGTCAACAGGTGGAGGCGGCCGCCAAACGCGTGGGCCAGCGCCTCGGCCAGCGGCAAGGAGGCCTCGGATGGAACACTACCATCAAGGGGGACCAGAACCCTGCTGCATGCGAAGACCTGGGCCCCTGGGCCGGGTCGGATCAGCAGGACCGGGACGCTGCCGTGGCTGAGAACCTGTTGGGCGACGCTGCCGTAGATCAGCTCCCGGGCGCCGCCCTGACCGTGGGTGCACAGCACGATCAGCGCGGCGCGCAGCTCATCGGCGTGGCGGGCGATGCTCTCGGCGACGCCGGTCTCGTCCGGACCGTGCACGTGCATGGTCACGGCCACGGACGGGAACTCCCGGGACGCCACCTCCGTCAGGTAAGCCTCTGCCTCTGCGACCGTGGTCAGATGCGGCTCACCATGCACCTCGTCGGGCGGCGTCCGTTCGACCACGTGCAGCAGGGTGACGCCAGACCCGAACCGGCGCGCGACCGCCCCGGCGGCAGGAAGCACGCTCTCGGCGAGCCGTGAGCCGTCAAGCGGTATCAGCAGGTGATCGAACACAACCGCATCATCCTCCGGCGAATACCTGGTAGATCAGGAACAGGTTGAGGGAGACGATGAGCGCCGTAACCAGAACCGTGGCCGCCGTCGTGATTGGATGGTTCGCCAGCGGTCCCATCAGGTCCCGCCGCCGCGTGAACAGGACCAGCGGGACAAGGGCAAACGGCAGCCCGAAACTGAGCACTACCTGACTGATGACAAGACTGCGCGTGGGATCCAGCCCCAGCCCAAGCACGACGAGGGCGGGCAGCATCGTCACCAGCCGCCGGACCCACACCGGGATGCGTCGGTGCAGGAAGCCCTGCATTATCACCTGACCCGACATGGTGCCCACCACCGACGATGAGAGGCCCGATGCCAGCAGCGAGACCGCGAACACCGTGCTGCTCAGTCCGCCGAGCAGCGGGATGAGCGTGCGGTGGGCCTCCTCGAGGGTCCCCACATCGGTCAGCCCATGTGCGAAGAAGGTGGTGGCCGCCATGATCAGCATCGCGGCGTTGACCAGCCCTGCGATGCCCATGGCAATGACGACGTCCGCGATCTCAAACCGGAACAGACGTCGTGCCTGCCGGGCGGTCCGGGCCACGATCCGGTGCTGCGTCAGCGACGAGTGCAGGAACACGACGTGCGGCATCACCGTGGCTCCCAGAATGCCGGTCGCGAGCAGCACACTCTCGGCGCCCGCGAAGCGCGGCCGCAGCAGCCCCCCAAACACATCGGACAGCGCGGGCCGCTCGAGCCCCAGCTCGATCAGGTAGCAGACGGCGATAATGCCGACGAACGCGGTTATCACTACCTCCAGGGGGCGGAATCCCCGGCGCTCCAGCGCGAGGATGAGGAACGTGACCGCGCCGGTCAGCAGGCCCGCCGCGAACAGCGGCAGGCCGAACAGCAGGTAGAACCCCACGGCGGCGCCGACGAACTCGGCCAGATCGGTGGCCATGGCCACAACCTCCATCAGGACCCACATGATCCAGACGACCGGCCGCGGAAACTGCTCGCGGCACAGCTCGGCCAGGTTGCGGCCTGTGGCTATGCCCAGTTTTGCCGCAAGCGCCTGCACCAGCATGGCCATCAGGTTGCTGGCCAGCACGACCCAGAGCAGCAGGAAACCGAACTTCGCGCCCGCCTGGATGTTGGTGGCGAAATTGCCGGGATCCACGTAGGCGACCGAGGCGACGAACGCCGGGCCGAGAAACGGCAGGAGTCGGGCCAGACCTCGCCGCCCGCTTCGGCCGGCAAGCACGTCCCCGGCGGCCTCAACGGTGACCTTGTCGGAACGCTGCATGCAGAGTGGCGTCCTGGACTTAGTCGTGTCTAAACAACTGCGACTACAGGGTACCGGCCGTATGCCGGACGGTCAAGGCAAGTGGTCATCCGCGGCCTGCGGCGTAGGGGGAATGGATCCCCCCAGGCCGAATGTCTCCGGCGGGCAGGCAATCAACGATGCCGGCGAACCTTCAGGTTCTACCCACCGCCGGGGCCACCCGGTCCGCGCTCGAGACGCTGCTCGGCGGCTCAGAGAGCGTAAGGATCGCATCTGCCTTTGTCCGCCAGAGCGGCGTGGACGAACTGCGCCTGCTGCGGCGACCCGTCCGCCGGTTGCAGGTGATCGCAGGGACCGACTTCGGGCTGACCCAGGTCGAGGCGCTGGAATCCCTGCACACCCCACCGGACCGGGAGTGCAGGCTCTACTACGCCCCGGAGGACGCCGCGGAGGGCGTCTTCCACCCCAAGCTCTACCTGGGCACCGCCGGCTCAGACTTCATCGCCGTCGTCGGCTCCTCGAACCTCACCGGCCCCGCCCTGACCAGGAACGTCGAGATCAACGTAGCCCTCACCGGCAGCCTCCAGGAGCCGCTGGCCCGGGACCTGGACGGGTTCTTTCGGAGCCTCTGGCAGTCACCGGGCGTGCTGCCCCTGACGAAGGAGATCGCCGACGCGTACCGCGCTAATCAACACGCCCGCGAGCACCTGTGGCGGCAGATGCGCCACTCGCCGGAGTTCCGCCGCGCCCGCGAACTCGTCCGGCGGACGGTGCTGGAACACTTCGCCGCAGGCACGGGCCGGAAGTGGCTGCTGGTGACCTCAATGGACAACTACTTCGCGTGCCTGGGCCGCGGGCGGTGGGGCGATGAGAACTACGGACGCATCAACCAGATCAAGCCCGGCGACCTCTTGGTCTTCTACATCAAGGGCGCGCACAGGCTCGGCGCGGCGGCGATCGTCACCACACCCGTGTATCGGTCGTCGGAGGACACCTGGACAGACCGCCAGTATCCGTACCGGATTGACTTCGAGGTCATCGCCCGTCCTGCGACGCCCATCGACTTCAAGCCATTCATCCCCCGGCTTGCCTTCTTGCGGCGCAAGGACGAGAAGTGGGGCACAGCCCTGCAGACCTCTTCGCTCGAACTCCCGCGCGCGGACGCGCAGCTCCTGCTCGAAGCGATCGGCGCCGCCGATGCGGCGCCTGAGCTCCGGCTGGCGGTGGCGGATAGCCGGGCAGGATACGGCGCAGAGATGAAGCGCTCAACGTAAGAGGGAGGCTGTCAGGGCCGCGATAACAAGTGTGAGGTCAGATTCTACGTGCCCATGCCACCAGTCGCTCTGCGTGCTTGATCGCGGCTTCCGCGTCATGCACCCGACACAGGCGCCCTTCGTACTCCACCGTATTCTTGCGATCAAGCAGCGCCGCCAGGTGACTTGATGCCTTCTTGGCTTCATCGTCCCCGGGAAACAACTGGCGAATTAGCCTGACCTGGTCCATGTGCGCCGGGCTGATCGACCGGACGCTTCGCGCTTAGCCACCGACGGCGATCTCCGCAAGGCTGCGTCCGGCCAGCACCCGCCCTTCGCTCACGATCGACCGCACCAGTTGGTCGCCGGCCCCTAGCTTCGCCCGTACCTCTTCGGCCGTCATCACCATCATTGAGATGAATCGGCCGAACCGCTCGCCGAGGCGCCCGCGAAGTTCGTCGACGCACCCCCCAACGGTCTCGCGTGCGGCCTCATCTGTCACCACCAGCATAAGGTCAACATCGCTACGCGGCGTTGCCGCCTCGCGGACCCAACTGCCGTACAGGACGACGGACTCCGCTGACGATCGGAGAGCTGCTAGGATCTCTTCACCGAGTCGCTCAAACCATCGCGCCTCGCTGCGGAAGGCCGGCTCCAGAATCTCGGTAACGACGTAGCGGTCGCGGTTCAGGGAGTAGAGATACGCCCTCCCGGCGCGGCGTCGCTCGAGCACACCCTCTTGGGTCAGCCGTTCCAAGACCTGACGTGCGACAGAGTGGTGGACCCCCGCGGCGCTGGCGAGCTGGCGACCGGTGATCGCGGAGGGATGGGTTACCAGGTAGCGGAGCAGTCGAACCGCCGGCTTGGAGGCCAGCGCGTCAAGCGGGCGCGGTGAGGGCAGGCGCGGGGGCTGTCCGGGTGTACGCTTTTTATGTACACGTGTACGCATTTCATGTACATTCTATCCTACGGGAGGCACGGGGACAAGCGTCGGCCTGCCCAAAAGTGGTCCGCACCTCCCGTATCTCTGCAGGCGACCAACCATTCGACGCGCGACGCTGCCGCCTCGTTTGTGACGGAGGCTGATGTCAACCAAAGAGGGCAAGTAGACGGCGCTGCTTGGCGGAAGGTGGCAGGAGGGTGCCGCGCGGCTCAGGGAAGATCTCAGTATCCCACCATAGGACCCTCAGCACGCTGGTCGCTATGCCCACCTTGATCCCTCGAGCCTCCAAAGCTTTGTGGAGGCTCGGCCCCTCAAGCAGGTAGACAGAGCGTATGAGCCAGGGGCGCGTACCTCCCCTCGATGGCTTTGCACCTGCCCGTGGCCCTGCCAGAACGAGGTAGTAGTCGGGAACGACTCCCATACTGAGGTCTATCAGCCCCTCGTCCTTTGCGTACCACTTGATGTTGACGCTTGCGCCTTCGAGCGGCCCGCTGGCGAATACCCCATCGATCCCCTCTTGCGCCGCCGACCTTGCCAGCGTTATGTCAAAGATCTTGCTGGCAATGTGCTCACCGATGTGCTCGATCTGTGCTGGACGCCCGACGATGCGGCAGATTTCCTCCTCAGTGGCGTTCCTCTTGCGGATCGGCTTCGCAAGTCTCTCCAGGTCCGGATCATGACGCATCGTCATGGGACTAGTCGCCACCCCCGTAACCACACGAATCCGGCAAGCAGACGAGTCGGACCAAGCGGACCGGTTTTCCCGATGCCGCTTGAAGAGCGCGGAAGAACGCACGTTGCTCCGGTCGCGGTCCGTCACGCGGCCGAGGAATTTGCATCCCATCGAGCCCAGGCCCGCCACCCGCCGCGGCCAAACTCTCGCGCTTGCCACTGGAGAACGGAGGAACGATCCAATCGCGGATCATCTGATGGCAACTCCTTCATGCAGACCCGCCAGAACGCTGTCAGCTACCCGGGGGTCAGCCTTACCTACCCCCGCAGCTCGTCGAGGGGGACCCACTGTCCAGGCGCCCGCTCGAATTGCCAAAAGGTCCAACCATTCGTCGGCCGTTTCGCGATCCGGTGTGCCGACGCCGATGGGCTTCGGTATAGCTTTCGGCTCAGCCGGATGGCGCCATCCGACCGCACGCGGGCACGAAATCTCCGCCCGTGGAATGAAGCCCTGAGCCTCAAGGACGTCTTCACGTAAGGAGCCAGTGCGAATCGTTCCCGGTCTTTCTCAGAGTCTTCTGTACGGCTTTCAACTGGCGTGGTCCGCTTGCCGATGAGACGCCCCAGTTCCTCGCGATGGAAGCTCCGGACATCTCGGGCTAGGTTCGGACGTAGATCCTGCGAGCGTACGAACTAACCCCTCTGCTTGTTGCCGGGAGGCCTAATGGTGCGCAGAACTAGTGTCCTGAGTCAGAGATTCGATGACAAAATCGTGCAATGGTCGCCAGGATCTCATCCGCCGTCTTCGTCCAGACGAACGGCTTCGGCTGATCATTGTATTTGGCGAGATAGGTCTTGATCGCGGCTTCGAGCTCCCGGGTGCTCCGATGGACCCCGCGGCGGATCTGCTTCTCGGTCAGCGCCGCAAACCAGCGCTCGACGAGGTTGAGCCACGAGGCTCCCGTCGGTGTGAAGTGTAGATGGTAGCGGGGGCGTTTGGCAAACCAGCGGCGGATTAGGGGCGTCTTATGCGTACTGTAGTTGTCGAGAATGAGATGCACGTCCAGCGCGGGTGGGACCGCGGCATCGATCGTCGCCAGGAACTTGCGGAACTCGACACTACGATAACGGCGGTGGCATTCGCCCAGCACCGTGCCCGTCGCGAGGTCCAATGCAGCAAACAGCGACGTGGTGCCGTGCCGTCGATAGTCGTGCGTGCGACGCTCCACCTGTCCCGGACGCAACGGCAGCAAAGGTTGGGTGCGATCCAGGGCTTGAATCTGCGCCTTCTCATCCACGCACAAGACCAGCGCCCGATCCGGCGGACACAGATAGAGACCGACGATGTCGCGGACCTTCTCGATGAACAGCGGATCTTTGGACAGCTGGAACACTTCGGTGCGATGTGGCTGCAGGGCGAACGCCCGCCAGATGCGACTGACCGCACTCTGACTCAGCCCACAGGCGGCGGCCATCGCCCGGGTACTCCAGTGGGTCGCGTCTCGCGGCTGCGACTCCAGCGTCAGGGTGAGCACCCGTTCCACGTGGGCGTCAGTGATCCGCCGCGGGGCACCAGGCCGGGGTTCATCAAGCAGACCGTCGAGGCGGCGCGTCAGAAAGCGCGCGCGCCATTTCCCCACCGTGGGCTGACTGACCCGATACGTGCTCGCCACCACGGTGTTCGGCTTGCCGGCCGCGCAGGCCAACACGATGCGGGCTCGTTGCGCCAAGGCTTGTGCACTTGTCGGGCGCCGCGCCCAGCGCTCCAACGTTTCCTGTTCCTCCGGGCTCAGGGTCAAGGGCGGAATCGGACGGCCGCGGGGCATGGGACTCCTCCAGGGGATAGATTCGCCATCGCCCTGGAGAGTATCCCACATAGGAAGATTATACAACAGATCTCTGACTCAGGACACTAGGATGTCCCGCAAGTAGTCCGCAACCGAGCGAACGGGCTTCATACCGGCTCCAGTTCGGAAAGGATGCGCTCCCCAATGCGGGGCTTCAGTGCGCTCTTCATTACGAGATCGACCTTGACCCCCACGAGTTCACGCAGGTGATCCTCCAGATCAATGAATTCGAAGAACGTGGGAGGGGACTCGTACTCGACGAGAATGTCGAGGTCACTTCCCGCCTCCTGTTCGCCCCGGACGTAGGAACCGAACAGGCCAAGCGACCGGACCCCGTATCGCGCCTGGAGCACCGGAAGATGTTCTCGCAAGGACTGGCAAATCTTCTCGAACGGCGGCCGCGCGCGCCTGAACTTCCTCACGCCTGCGATCCTCCTTGGCACTGGCTCAGGCCGGTGGTGGGGACCAGCATCCGGTCGCTCATCCTTCCGCATACTGCACCTGCGCTTCTTTGAGGACATCCTCCCGGAAATACCGGCTGAGATCCTCAGGGGTGCGCAGATCGATCTTGCGCCCCCCGAAGACGAATGATAGCTCCCTCTCCATCCGTCGGACATGATGCTCTCGACAGAAGGCGGCGATCCTCTCCCTGTTCAAGGTGATCTTCGCCATCGCTCAACTCCCTGGCGCCAGGGCCATGTGGAAGAACTTGTTGGCCTCAGGCCGCCCATGCCCCCCTCGTCCGCTCGCCTTTCACGGTTCACCGCCCATGGCCGGAATCTTGCAGTCTGCCTCCGCATCCTTCGTGAAGCCTCCCGCTGCGACGACCAGGCCCGCATCTCAGGACGATGCTTCGTCGCGCGGGCCGGAGGGCCTTCACGCTGCTACTACTTGATTCCCCTTCGCACCGGTCCAGAGGACATCCGCCGGCCATGCCTCACCCGCGGATTCAGGATCAGCACGGCGACGCGACTGCCCGGCCGGCCTTGACCGGATTTCAACCCAGCAGGAACCCCGCTGGCATGGCCTCGTCCGAACTCCGATGACAAACTGGCGTCAGAGCAGAACCGCACCATTCGGAGGTGTTGGCATGTTCGGCGCGATTGTCAAGAGAACGTTGCTGGCGTTGATTCCCATAGCGATCCTAACAACGGCCGGGCTGGCCCTGACCGGAGTTACCCAGCTTCCGGTGAAGTTCGTCAGCACACCCACCGAGGAGGAGGCCGTGGCGCCGCCCGCGACCGACCCGGCGGCGGTCCCACAGAAGACCCTGGTGGCGCAGAATCAGCCCTCGGCGCAGCCGGACCAAATCGCCCAGGCATCTGAGCAGGCCGAGGCCGTGGAGGAGCCCCTCCCGGTCTTGGTAGTTGACAAGACCGCGTTGGCCTCCGCCCTGACCGAGATTGACCGCGCGGCAGCGCAGGCCAAGCTGGCGGTCACCGCGCTGGACGCCGACGCGCAGCAGCGCTACATCCAGGAGACGATCAACCTGCTGGCGGGCTCCGCGGATCCCCTCTTCCAGCGCCTGGCGCAGGCAGGCAACGGTGACGTCTACAAGGGTGTAAGGCCGCTGCTGATCGAGGCCCGCGTCATCCGCGAGGCGGCCGAGGTGCAGTGGATCGCCGCGGTGCAGCGACAGATTGAAGCCAGCGCGCGCAAGCATGCCGAACTGGTGGCCCAGGCAGGAACCGGCACAGGCGTCACTCCGCAGCCGGCACCGGCGTCCGCCACGGCCGAGATCGCAGCCGTGGTCGGCCCGACCGGCGTGCTGGGAACCCGCGGCATGCGCCCCGAGGAGCAGGCCGCCGACCTGGTGAGCCGGGCGATCAGGCAGGCCGCCGAGGCACTGCGCGCGATCGCGAATCGTCCGCAGGGATCCTTCCAGGACGGCACCGTGGATATCCATCACGCATCGGACCAGGCGTCGCAGACAATGGAGGCCGTGCTCAGGATGCTCGATTCGGCCAGGAAGATCATCCAGATCGCTGCAGACCGCTAGAGAGGGAACGGCCGCGACGTAATATACTGGGGGCGTGACCAGGCTCAGCCTCGGTGGCAAGTTCGTCCTGGCGTTCGTGGGACTGTCGGTGCTCTTCGCCGCCACTTTCGGAACGCTGGCCGCCTACCGGCTGCAAAGAGCCCTGCTGGAGCAGGTGCGACTCCGGGCGAAGGGCGTCGCCGAGGAACTGGCTCGCGACGCCTCCCGGTTCCTTCCCACGCCCGAGGGCCTTTCGGAGGCGCCCACTTCCAGCAGGCTCACACGACGGCTCGTGGCAGGAACGGTCCTCTACGCGCAGATCATCCGGGACGGCGAGGTGCGCTTCACCGACGGCCGCTACGCGCTGGCGGTCCCCACCGGCCCGCTCGTGCGGCCGTTCGCCGTGGAGGAGCGCCGGACCCGAGGCGGCACGGCGTACCTCGATATCTTCAGGGCGGTCCCCGACTACCCGCTCGAACGGCAGACCTACGTGCGCATTGGGTTTCCCCTGGCAGACGTGCACAGCCGTATCAGGGCGGAGACCGAGCGGATTCTCCTGGCCAGCCTGCTGATGGCCGGCGGCGGCGTGGCGGCCGCGTTCGCCCTGCGGCGCGCGATCCTCGGGCCGCTGGCCCGCATGAACACGGTGATACGCCTGATCCGCCGCGGCGATTACTCCGCGCGCGTGGAGGCCGGGGGCGGGGACGAGCTGCAGCTCCTGGCCGACGAACTCAACACCATGGCGTCCGCGATCGAGACGCGCGACCGGGAGCTGGCACGCGTCAACGTAGCGCTCCGGAAGGCCAACCAGATTAAGGACGAGTTCACCGCGGCGATGAGCCACGAACTGAAGACCCCGCTGCACGCGGTGCGTGCCTATGCGCAACTGCTGCTGGAGGAGATAGACGGCCCTATAACCCTGGCGCAGCGCAAGGACCTGGAGGCGCTGCTGGCCGCCGGTGACCACCTCCTGCACCTGATCGAGGGCATCCTGCGCTACTCGGCGCTGGAGGCAGGAGGGATCCAACCCCAGGCCGGCCGCGTGGACGCGGCCGCGGTCATCGAGCAGGCCTGCCGGAACGTCGCGCATCTCGTGCGCCAGAAGGGATTGACCGTGGAGGTCGCCGGCACGGCGACCGTGGCGGCAGACGAGACCATGCTCCGGCAGATTCTGATCAACCTGTTGCACAATGCCGTCAAGTACACCGAGCAGGGGAAGATCACCGTGACGGCCGCGAACCGCAACGGGCTGGCCGTCTTCGAGGTGACCGACACCGGAACAGGCATCCCAAAGGGGCACGAGCACGAGGTCTTCGAACCGTTCCAGCGGGCAGGGCATCCGGCGCGTCGCGAGATTGACGGCATCGGCCTGGGACTGGCGGTGGTGAAGCGCTACGTCGAACTCCACGGAGGGCGGGTCTGGTTCGAACGCGCGGCAGGAGGCGGCACGCGGTTCACATTCACCCTGCCGGCCTTCACCGTGCCGGCAGGAGACGGGGCATGAGAATCCTGGTTGTTGAGGACGACGCCCGGTCCAGGGACCTCCTGGTGCGGTACCTGCGCGCCAAGGGCCACGACGTGGCATCCGCCGGGGATGGTGCCCGGGCGCTCGAAGCCGCCGCCGCCGGGGATCCGGACCTGGTGCTGCTGGACGTCAACCTGCCGGTGATGGACGGCTGGAGGGTGCTGGAGGCGCTACGGAAGTTCAGCCAGGTGCCGGTGATCATGGTGACCGTGCACGACAGCGCCCAGGACAAGGTCGCCGGGTTGGAGTCAGGCGCGGACGACTACATCACCAAGCCGTTTGATCTGCGCGAGCTGGACGCGCGCATCCAGGCGGTGATGCGCCGCTGCCAGGCATCTGCGCCAAGGGTGATCCGAACCGCCGAGGTGATCCTGGACGACGAACGCAAGGAGGTAACGGTCCGGGGCCGCCCGGTGGCTCTCTCGCCCAAAGAGTATGAGCTGCTGCGCCTGCTGGCGTCCCGGCCGGGCAGGGTGTTCCCCACCGAGGAGATCCTGGCTGCGATCTGGCCGGACCGCGATGCCGCGGCGGCAGAGGACGTCAAGAAATACGTCCACATGCTGCGCGCCAAGATAGAGCGAGACCCTGCTCTGCCGACGATCATAGTGACCGCGCGGGGGTTCGGGTACCGGTTCGCGTCCCCGGTGGAGGGGGGTCGCTAGGCCGGTGCCACACGCGGCGAAACCGGGTACAAGGCCGGTGCCACGCGTGGCGAAACCGGGTATACTGGGATCGGTTCTCCGGAGGGGTGCGAGAGCGGTTGAATCGGCACGCCTGGAGAGCGTGTAGGCGGGCTACAAACCTGCCTCGTGGGTTCAAATCCCACCCCCTCCGCCACATCATCAGGCACACCCGGTGACCCGGTCGCACAAAGCATGGTACTGAGGATGCTCACACTGCTCCGAGAATGGCTGGGCCGGCTCCCAGTAGACTGGCGCCGCACGGGCCGAGGTGTGCTCGACTTCGCCAAGACGCTTGTGGTCGCGTTTGTGCTGGCCCAACTGGTGATGGTCGGCGTGGCCCAGGCCTTCCAGGTCGAGCAGTACTCAATGGAACCCACCCTGTTGCCGCACGATCGGGTGCTGGTCAACAAGCTCGTCTACCGGATCCGCGAACCCAATAGGGGCGACGTGATCGTGCTGCGCTATCCCCGCGACCCGGGCCGCAACTACATCAAGCGGGTCGTCGCAGTCCCGGGCGACAAGGTAGAGATCAAGAGCGGCCACCTGAACGTCAACGGCACCGCGGTCGAGGAGATGTATGTGAATGGCACCCCGTCGGGTGATTACGGGCCGGAGACAGTGCCCGCGGGCTCGTTCTTCGTCCTGGGGGACAACCGCAACAACAGCGAAGACAGCAGAGCCTTCGGCTTCCTCAACCGAGCACAAGTGGTAGGGCAGGCGGCGCTGATCTACTGGCCGCCGCAGCGGGTCCGGCTGGTGCGGAACAGGTAGCCGAGGGAAAGGCAGCCGCAGAACAGGCGGCGCGTGCTCAGGGGCCGGGCGGTCCCAGGCGCCGGGCGGCCCCAGACGCTACTCCTCCTCCGGCAGCTCGCCCCTGAGCTGCTCTCGTTCCCGGATTTCCCTTCGCAACGCCTTGCCGAGCAGCGTCTTGGGGATCTCGCTCACGATCTCAAACCGCCGGGGCACCTTGTAGGCCGACAGGCGCTGCGCGCAGAAGTCGCGCAGTTCGCGTGCCAGCGCCCGCGCGTCCCCCACCTCCTTCGGCACGATGTGGGCGACCAGCATCTCGCCGCGGAGGCGGTGCCGGATCCCGGCCACGGCCACGTCCCTCACCCTGGGGTGCTCGTAGAGCACCTCCTCGATCTCACGCGGGAAGACTTTGAGGCCGCCCATGTTCACCATGTCCTTCTTGCGGTCCTCGATGTAGAAGTATCCATCGTCGTCCATGCGGGCGATATCGCCGGTGTACAGCCAGCCGTTCCGGATCGTGTGGTCGGTCTCCCCGGGGTTGTTCCAGTAGCCCTTCATGACCTGCGGGCCGCGGACGACCATCTCGCCGATCTCGCCGGGAGGGAGATCGCGGGTCCCGGTCTCGGTGTCAACGATCTTCGCGTCGGTTGAGGGAATCGGAATCCCGATGGAGCCTTCCTTGCGCGTGCCGTAGACAGGGTTGCCGTGGGTGAGCGGAGAGGCCTCGGACATCCCAAACCCCTCCACCAGCCGGCCGCCGGTGAGCTCCTCGAAGCGGCGCTGCACCTCCACCGGCAGCGGCGCGGCCCCCGAGACGCAGGCGCGTATGGACTTCAGGTTGTACTTCTCGACGCCGCGCAGCTGATTGATCGCCAGGTACATCGCCGGCACACCGGGAAAGATCGTGGGACGGTATTTCGGCACCGCCTCCACCACGGTCTTCACCTCGAACATCCGCATCAGCAGCATGATGTTGGTCGCGCCGATGGCCACGCTCAGGTTCATGCAGATCGTCAGGCCGTAGACGTGGAAGAACGGTACGACCGACAGGAGGCGCTCGTCGCCCTCTCTCAGGTCGGTCAGCCACGAGCGCGCCTGCAGGCAGTTGCACACTAGGTTGCGGTGGGTGAGCGTGGCGGCCTTGGGGATGCCGGTGGTCCCTCCTGTGTACTGCAGGACGGCCGCGTCATCGGGGCTGATGACCGGCCTCTGCTCGAGACGCTGGGCGCGCAGCGCCTCCCGGAACGGCACGATGCCGGGCCCCTCGGGCATTACGTCGCCTTCCTTCTTCGCCTTGAGCATCCCATAGAGCAATCGCCACTTCCCGGGGAAGAAGTCGTGGACGTTCGTGACGAACACGGTCTGCAGGTCGGTGTGCGGCCTGACCTCGTGCAGGTCCTTGTAGAGCCGGGAGATCCCCACGGCGTACCGCGCCCCGGAGTCCTTCAGGACGAAGGCAAGGTCGCGGCCCTTGTACAGCGGGTTGACCTGAACCAGGATCCCTCCGGCCTTCCAGATGCCGTAGGCGGCGACCACGTACTGGGGGTTGTTGGGCAGCATAATCGCCACCCTGTCGCCGCGGTGGAAACCGCGTTCGATCAACGCCTTGGCGAACCGATCGGAGAGGTCGTCCAGTTGCCGGTAGGTGATGCGGTTGTCGAACTTGGGGCCGACCTGGATCAAGGCCGGGTTGTTCGGGTACTTGCGCGCGCTTTGATCGAGGAAGCCGTAGATGGGTTGCGACGGGAAATCCAGCGTGCGAGGCACTCCCGGCTCATAGTGTCTGAACCAGGGCCGGTCTCCCTGGGTCACTGGGTTCACCACGACCAGCCTCCAGCAATGGGTGTGGGGAGGTGGGTTCTGCGACGGTCTGCGTGAATCCTGCCCGGGGGTACTCGCGGTGGCACCTAGGGTCCGTACACCGCGTCCCGATCGAGCGGGTAGATCGGTCGCCGCAACCACCTGTACGGAAGACCGTGCAGGTTCGACGTGCTGAGGCCAGGCGAATCCGTCGAGACTATGTGCCGTGCGACCCCCTCGAAGCCGGCCCGGAAGTGCGCGCTGGATTTCAGCCCGACGATGCGGCAACGGGCGACGTCAATGCCGTGGAGCAGGAATGGCCCGGGATCGAGCACCTGGGCGCGCCTGCTGGCCACGACGACGTCCACACCCCGGCCGATCAGGCGCGCCGTCCTCCCCAGGTCCACCGGACTCCCTCGGCCCATGGGCGTGCGGAGCGCCAATCTCCCGTCGGTCAGACACTTCACGTAGGCCTCGAGACCGATCGGCTTGCCGTGCATGGTGTCGGTCTTGCCGCCGATGCGCACGCGGATCGTGGCTCCCACGCCGGCCCGGTGCGCGGCTTCGACCACCGCGGGATCGCAGATCGTGGCAAACGCGCTGTCTGCCAGGCCGGCGTCCAGCATCGCCCTCAGCAGATGCGTGCCGTCACCAGGCGCGCCGCCGCCCGGGTTGTCACTGATCTCGTTGATGACGACCGGGCCGGCATCGGCCGCAAGCCGCGTCGCCTCCGCCACCGCCTCCTCCGGAGCCGGGTACGCCCTGAAGAACGCCTCCCGCCGCGCCCATATCTCCCGGGCTACTGCCCGGGCTGCCCGTCGCGCCAGCGCCAGGTCGCGTTCGGCGACGGCGACTACCGTCACGCCCGCCTCGGGAATGTCCGTGTGTGAGAACCCATGAAAGAAGGCGCAGTCTATCATGCCTGGCTCCCGCTCCCACCGGTGGCAGTATTCGTTGATCGCCCGGGTGGGCTCCACCCGCGACGGCGACGCCGGGATCAGCAGCGGGAGGATCTCCACCGCCATCTCCGGCGTGATCTCGCCGCGCAACACGCGGACGAGGAACTCCATCGCTTCCTGGCCGCGTTCGTAGGAATCAATGTGCGGGTACTCGTGCACGCCGAAGAGGCCGGTGGCCAGCTCCACCATCCGCGGCGTGACGTTGCCGTGAAGATCGAGCGTGACGGCGATCGGCATCGCCTGGCCGACGACCCCTCGAACGGCCTCGAGCACGGCGCTCTCCAGGTCGGAGATCCCCTCGGCTACGCCCGCGCCGTGCAGCGCCAGGCAGACCGCATCCACCGGCATTGCCTGCCGGAGGCCGGCGGTGAGTTCATCCACCATGGTCGTGAAGGCCTCGCGCGTGATCGCCCCCCAGGGCTGGGCGCTGGTGGCAAACGTCGGGGCCAGGTCCACGCCCAGGCGCCCGGCGGTCTCAATCATCCCGCCGACGTAGGTCCGCGTACCCGAGAACCGGTCAAGGATCTCGGGCCCCACGCACCAGACCTGCTGTCGGAACATCTCCAGCGTTGTCGGCGGGCAGAAGGTGTTGGACTCGTGGTTGATGCCTCCGAGCGCGATGCGGTACAAACCGCTTCCTCCCCTAAGGCCCACGGACGCCGGGAGAGACTGCTGCGCCGCCGGCCGGAACCTCGATGTCATAGAGCGGGGCGTGCTGCTGGCAGCCAAGCACGTCTGGGTCGCCGGGTGAGCCGCTCGACTGCCGGCGCAGGATCGTCACCTTGATCCCCTGGCCAGGGTCGTGATTCACCACGGTAATCACCTGGGCCTGTGGGATCCCGTACAGCGCGGCCACCGATTCACGCGTGATGACGTTGGCATCTCGGACCAGCCGGTACGATTCCCAATCGTCGAACATGATGTCGAACGTGATGTAGTGGATCCCGGCGTTCTTGCTGCGGACGGCCGAAGCCAGGTCGCGGATGCGCAGGGGCGTGGTCACGTCCTCTCTCCTCCCAGCGTGCCCAACTCTACCCGGGCATGGGCCATGGGGTCCGACACCCGGACGGTGTGGTAGATGGTCCAGCGATAGGCGTCCATGCCTCGAAGCTCCTCGTCCGCCATGATCGCCGCCTTGCCGGTCGTGGCCTTCTGGCCGGGGTACTCCGCGACCATCAGCGACTTGCGGTGCAGGCGGCAGATCAGTCTGGCCAGCGACTCGTCCCTGGACACGGCCTCAACGACTATGCCGATCTCGTGTGGAAGGTCACAGCGCAAGGGCTCCCAGTCCTTCATGGTGGCATCCACGCCGTAGACATGGGTGTGCACCTCGTAGTCCCGGCCCTTTACCCACTGAGGATACCGGGTGCGCACCCGTTCCTCCGCGAAGCTCATGAAGCGGTCCAGGTTGCGAATCGTCAGCGGGTCCCGGATGCCCAGGATGCCGACGAAGCGGTACCCGACGAATCCGGCGCCCTCGACCTTGAGGCGCAGCTCGGTGGGCTCGAATCTCGCCCCGGTCACCGCGACCGTGCGCGCGTTGCGCTGGGTGAACGCGCATCCGGACAGGTGCACGACGCCTCCCGGGACGCGGTGCAGGTGGGGATGCGCCTCCTCATACATGGAGTGGGCGGCGACCGACACGGGAGTGCACACCTGCCGCGGATTCATGGGTTCGAACAGGATGGCATCGGAGCGGATGGTCCCAAGCATGGCGTTGCGTGCCATGTAGGGGGTCGCCGCGACCGAGGCACATTCGAGCACCTTGCCGAGATGGATTGACAGCGCCCGATCAAACCCCTTGAAGATGGGATAGGAGGCAAAGATGGCGTCGTCGCAGGATCGCCCGGCGATGACGACGTCGGCGCCTTGCTGGAAGGCCTCGAGATAGGGCTCGGCACCCACGACGCTGACGGCGTGGTCCGTCGCGTCAATCAGCTCATGCGTGAGGGGCGGGGACCCGTCCAGCGTCTCCGTGTCTCCTGCGTCGAGTGCCCTGTGCAGCGCTTCCCTGTCCAGCTCCACGTAGATCCGCGCGAGGCGAAACGGGGGCAGGTTCTCCTCCCGTGCGATCTCCCCAAGGATGGACACCGTGTAGTCAACGCCCTTGTTGGTGCCCATGTGGCCGGCGGATCCAACCGTCATGGGTATCCCTCGCCGCCGGCTTGCCAGCAGCATGAGCCGGAGATCGTGCTTGACCCACTCGCGCGGGAAGTAGCAGGTGTCGGCACCCAATCCATAGGGGCCCACATCGTTGCTACCCGCATCCGCGCCGATCAGATGGGGGTGGCGCTCCACCCCGCGCCAGAAGGAGTCCTCGTCCATGGGGGTGGCCCCGAGGGCCCCGGTTGCCGACAAGACGCGCAGTTCGTCCACGCTGGTCCTCCCCTCAAGTGCTCAAGGCCGTCATTTCCGAAGCCGGGGGTCGAGCACGTCCCGCAGCCCCTCTCCAAGCAGGTTCAGACTGAGCACGAGCACAAGAATGGCCACGCCCGGCAGGGTCGGCAGCCACCACGCCACCGACATGAAGGTGCGGCCGCTTGCGATCATGGAGCCCCACGCGGGCACGCGCGGGCTGGCGCCGAAGCCCAGGTAGCTGAGACTGGCCTCGGAGAGGATGACGGTGCCCATGTGAATCGTGGCCAGCACCAGGAGCGTGTGGACGACGTTGGGCGCGATCTCTCTGATCATGATGGCCAGGGGCCTCCTGCCGATGGCCCAGGCCGCCTCCACATAGGCCTTCTCGCGCTCGGTCAGGACCTGGCCTCGAATCACCCGGAACTTGCTCACCCATCCCTTCACGCTGAGGACGAGTATCAGGTTGCCGATGCCCGGCCCGAGGACCCCCATCATCAGGATGGCGAAGACCAGCAGGGGGAACGCCTGCAGCCAGTCGGCAAAGCGGGAGATAAGGTCATCGAACCAGCCCCGGCTGAATCCGGCCACTAGACCGAGAAACAGCCCCACGGCAGATGTGAGCCCTACCGTTGCAAAACCAACCCCCAGGGAGACCCTGGCGCCGTAGACCAGGCGGGAGAGCATGTCGCGGCCCAACTCGTCGGTGCCAAGCAGATGCCCTGGCTCGGCGCCGGGGCTCCAGGCCGGGGGCTTCAGCCGCAACATGAGGTCCCCACGCGCTGGATCCTCGGGCGCGAGGAGCGGGGCAAACACGGCCACGAGCAGGTAGGCAAGCACGAAGACCGCGCCGGCGACCGCGGATGGATGACGCAGCAGTTTCCAAAGCGGGCTCTTCACCGCGTCACCCCCACCGGATACGCGGGTCGAGCATGGAGTAGGCGACGTCAATCAGGAAGTTGATCCCAACGAACAGCAGGGCATAGAAGATGACCCCGCTCTGGACCACCGGGTAGTCACGCGCGAAGATGCCGTTGACGATGAGCAGGCCGATGCCGGGCCAGGCAAAAACGGTTTCAATGATGACATTGCCGCTGAGGAGCGCCCCGGCTTCCAGGCCCGCCACGGTGACCGTGGGCAGCAGCGCGTTGCGCAGAGCGTGGTGGCGGAGCACCCTGCTCTCGGTCAACCCCTTGCTGTTGGCGACACGGATGTAGTCCTGTCCCAGCACCTCCACCATGCTGGAACGCAGGACCCGGGCGATGATCGCGCTGTAGTGGGCTCCCAGCGTGACGGACGGCAGAATCAGGTGGGACAGGGCACTCAGCAAGGCCGGGGCATTCAGCGTCAACACCGAGTCCACGACCAGCAGTCCCGTGAGGCGGGTGGGTTGCATCTCGTACGCGATGCGACCGATGCTGGGCAGCACCTTCAGGTGCACGCTGAAGACCATGATCAGGATGATCGCCAGCCAGAACCCCGGCGTTGAGATGCCGAGAAAGCTGAGCCCCATGCTGACCCTGTCTATCGCTGAGTGCTGCCTGGCCGCGGCTATGACACCTATCGGGATGCCCACGGCGAGTGAGAAGAGCAGTGCGCCGAGCGCCATCTCCACGGTGGCGGGCAGACGCTCCAGGATCAGCCTGGCCACGGGGCGCTTGAGTACGATGGACGTACCAAGATCGCCGGACATCAAACCACGAATGTACCGGACGAACTGGGCATGTATGGGCTGGTCGAGTCCGAGTTCGGCGCGCATTCCGGCGATGTCTTCTTTGGTCACGCCCTCGCCGCCCCGCAGCATCAGGTCCACAGGGTCGCCCGGGGCGTAGCGCATGACCACGAAGATGGCCAGCATGATGAAGATCGCCACCAAGAACAGGTGGATCGCGCGCCGGACGATGAATCGCGTCGGCAACTAGCGCTCCACGTCCACCCTGTGAAGGTTCACGCGCCCGTTGCGGTGGGGCGTGAAGTTCAGCACGCGCTTGCGCGACGCCTCGATGACCTGCGGCACGAGCAGCGTGACTATCGGCAACTCGTCGTGGATCATCGCGTACCCCTGGCGGAACCGCGCCGTCCGAAGGGTCTCGCTTGGCGTGTTCTGGGCGTCATTCATCAGCTTGTCGAATTCGGGCCTGACGTACAGTGAGAAGTTGGCTGCCTGCTCGGCGCCGCACGTCCAGTAGGCCCACATGGGATTGCCCGAGGCATTCCCCCATTGGTCCACCACGGCGGTGCGCTCGCCCCGCAGAGCCAGGGGCCTGAGAGCGGCCAGCTCCCAGATACGGACCTCGGCCCGAAGCCCGACGATATCCAGCATCTGGGCGATGGCCTGGGCGAGATCCCTGTTGTCCGGCGAGGTGTCGATGACGAAGCCGGCACCAGACGCTCCGGCTTCCTTGAGCAACGACCTGGCCTTGCCCGGCGAGTAGGCGTAGGGCTTGAGGGCGGGATCCACGACCTCGCTGGCGTCCATGAAGGGCCGGCCGCCCAACACGTTGCCCATGCCGCCGTACAGCTTGTCCACGATCAACTGGTAGTTGATGGCGTGGGCGACCGCCTGGCGCACGCGCTTGTCGGAAAACGGAGGCTTGGTCACATTCAGGGCCAGGAACAGCATGTTGGTTCCCTTGGTGGTGGCCACGTTGATTCCTGGGTCTGCCCTGAGGACCGACACCATGTCTGACGGAACGGCCTGGATTATGTCAACCGCACCTGAGCGAATAGCGGCCACGCGGGAGGCCGGGTCCGGGATGAACTCGAAGATCGCCCTGTCAATGGGAGGTGGGCCGGGCCTGCCCGGGAGCTCCGGCGATCCGCCCCAGTATTCGTCGAACCGCTCCAGCACGATGCGCTCCTTGATGTCGCCCTCGATGAACCTGAAGGGCCCGGCGCCGACGGGCTTCCTCACGAAGCCGTCCGGGCCGACCTGCTCGAAGTACCTCTTTGGCATGATCTGCATGTTTATCGCGGTGACCTGCATCCGATACTGAGAGACGGGCACGCTCCGGTGGAACCGTACGGTGTAGTCGTCAATCTTCTGGACCATCTTGACGCCGACGAACAGGCTCTTGCGCGGTGACGTCCTGCCCTCCATCGCTCCGTCCTGCGTTGCCCGCACATAGGTGAACACCACGTCGTCGGCCGTGAGCGGGTCGCCATTGTGGAAGACAATCCCCCTGCGGATCTTGAACTGCCACGTGGCGGGATCGATCCTGCTTGTTGACTCGGCGATCTCAGGGATGAGCTTTCCGTCCGGCATCTCCGTGTAGAGCCCGTCGCCGATGTTGCGGAGGATGGTCTCGGTAATGCGCGAGCGGTGGTTGCCCGGGTCGAGCGGAGTAGGGTGGGCCGGCAGTGCTACCCGAATCGTCTTGAGCACGGGTGCCGCCGTGAGGGACAACGGCGCAGCGGTGAGGGCCAACACGACAACCACGGGTACAACGACGTGCAGCCATCCACTCATGGCTACATACCCCCTCCTCTTGGAATGGCACGCTTGTTCGAGGACTGCACATACCCCAGGGCGCGCGAAACCGACGCCCCAGATCCAACCACGGCGCCCGAGAGGGCGTCCGCCGCGTACGCAATCATGCGCGTGGTCGGCCCTGTAATGTTGATGCTGCCGATGACCTCGCCGGAGGCGTTCCGCACGGGTGCCCCGACCGAGGTCGCCCCTGGATTCCGTTCGCCGGTGGTCACGACATAGCCCAGCCGGCGGGTCTCTCTCACGGCCTCCCACAACCGGGCCGGGTCGGTGATTGTGTTGTCGGTCATCCTGACCAGAGGGACCTCGGCCAGGTAGTCCTGAATGCGCTCATCGGGCAGAAAGGCAAGAATGGCGCGCGCCGCGGCCCCGCTGTGCAGCGGCGAGCGCTGGCCCACCACTCCGACAGAGCGCACTTCGTGGATGCCTTCGATTGAGGCTACGCAGAGGCGCTCGTTGCCCACCAGCAGGTTGAGGTTCACCGTCTCTCCAAACTGGTCACGCAGGCAGCGCATCACCGGCATGGCGGCCTCGCGCAGGTCCGTCACCACGCGCACCCGCATGGCCAGGTGCAGGAGGTGCGGTCCGAGCTGGAGTTCGGCAGTCGGATGCGGCCGAAACACGCACCCCCGGTTCTCAAGCGTCGCGAGCAACCGGTGGGTGGTCGTCTTGGGGAGGCCTATGCGGCGCGCGATCTCGCCGGTCGAGAGTGGGCCTTCTGCCAGCGCATCCAGGATGTCCAGAGCTCTGGTCACTGCCCTGACGCTCGACACTGTCGTGCTCCTACAGGGTAGCGCTGGCGTTCCGATTGATGATATAAAGTCCATCTAGCGGAACGCACTTCGGCGGCTGGATGAGGAACTCCTGCAGGCCGGCGCGGGCGCCCATCCGCGCACCGGCCGATTGTGGCACGATGCAACGGTCCTTCCACCGACTGATCGTGGTATGATGCCTGTGGCCGTGCTAGGTGGGGAGCTAGCGGTTCCCTGTACCCGCAATCCGCTACAGCGGGGCTGAACTCCCGCCCAGAGGCGCCATCTCGTGGGGCCAGGCCCGCGCGCGCAGCAAGGAGGGCCGGGTCCTGTGCAACGGGAACTGACCAACCCCGCCAGGCCCGGAAGGGAGCAACGGTACGTCAGCCGCCCCGTGTGCCGCAGGGAAACCTGGCCGGAGCCGGCGGCGCGGATACCGCCCGGGAGATGGTTGTCGAAGGCGGGTGCACGGCCTTTACATCGTGCCGACCAGGACGAGGGTAAAGGAGGGCATGTGATGGCCGACCGGCAGTGGCTTTTCGATTTGTGGCAGAGGGCCTGGACCGAGGGCCTGTATCACGTGGGATGGGGGAAAGCGCTGGAGGGACTCACGGCGCAACAGGCGGCCTGGAAGAGCGCGCCGCAGCGGCACTCCATCTGGCAGATCCTCCACCACATCCTCTTCTGGCGCGAGTACGCGTTGCGCGCAATGGCCGGGGACAAGCCGGGCGAGGATGAGATCAAGCGCCGCAACTGGGAAGAGCCCTCCGAGGTCAGTGACGATGCCTGGCAGACCGCGCGCAGCCGGTTCGCGGACTCCCACCGGCAGGTCTCGGAAGCCATCGGCACCGCCGATGAGAAGAAACTGGAACGGCTCGCGCCCTACATCGCGCACGACAGCTATCACGTGGGGCAGATAATGACCCTGCGCGGCCTGCAGGACCTGCCGTCGCTCGACTAGCCGGCGGTCTGCTGGACCTGCCGACGCTCGACTAGCCGGCGGTCTGCTGGACCTGCCGACGCTCGACTAGCCGGCCTCCGGCGGGTCCGTGCCCGGAGCGTCCGGGGTGGCGTCGGGCAGCGCCTCCTTGTCCGCACCTTCCTCGCGGGTTCTCGCCTCGTCGCGCGCCGCGCGGTGGGGCGCAAACCGGCGCAGCAGATCCGCCAGTTCGTCTAGACGCTGAGCCACCATGAAGTTGAGCGTACCCTCGGGGTAGCTCCCCGCTTCGTCGGCCTGGCCCGCGGGCAGCCCGGTTAGCACCTCGATGCCCTCGTCAATCGAGCGCACGGCCCAGATGCCGAACTTGCCTTCCCGAACAGCCCCGGTCACCTCGTCGTTCAGCATCAGGTTGCGCAGGTTCTGGTGGGGGATCAGCACGCCCTGCCTGCCGGTCAGCCCCAGCGTCTTGCACGCGTAGTAGAAGCCCTCGATCTTCTCGTTGACCCCACCGATCGGCTGGATCTCGCCCTTCTGGTTCACGGAGCCGGTGACGGCAATCCCCTGGTCTATCGGCGCCCCGGCCAGGTCGCTGAGCAGCGCGTACAGCTCGGTGGATGAGGCGGAGTCCCCCTCGACCTCCTCATAGGTTTGCTCAAATGTGATCGAGGCATTGAGGGAAAGCGGACGCCGCCGGGCAAACTTCCCGCCCAGGTAGGCCGACAGCGTCAACACGCCCTTGCTGTGGATGCGGCCGGACATCTGGGTCTCGCGCTCGATGTTGACTACTCCCCGGCCGCCGACGAATGTGCGCGCGGTCACCCGCGACGGCCTGCCAAAGGCGTAGTCGCCCAGCATCAGGACCGACAGCCCGTTCACCTGCCCCACCGCGGACCCGTCCACGCTGACCAGGATCTGCCCGTTGCGGATCAGGTCGCGGATGCGTTCCTCGATCCGGTTGCTGCGCCGTATGCGCTCCTCTATCGCGCGCACGACGTGAGGCGCCGACACCACCGATGCCCCCTCGGTCTTCGCCCACGCCGCGGCCTCGTAGATCACGTCCACCATCTCGTTGAACCGCATCGAAAGCCGGTGCTGGTCGTCGGCGATCCGCGCGCTCTGCTCGAGCGTGCGGGCCACGGCGCTGCGGTCGAAGGGCAGCAGCCCCTGCCGGCGGCAGATCGTCCCGATCGCCTGCGCGTACTCGACCATCGCGGTCTTGGTGCGCTCGACGTCCACGTCGAAGTCGGCCTTGATCTTGAACAACTTGGGGAAGTCGTCGTCGAGCTGGTACAGCAGATGGTGGATGATGGAGGCGCCGATGACAATCACCTTGACGTTCAGAGGGATCGGTTCAGGGCGCAGCGTCGCGGCAGCGAACAACCCGTACTGCTCGGCGATGTTCTCTATGCGTACCTCGCGGCTCTTCAGCATGCGCTTCAGGCCGTCCCACGAGAACGGCGCCACCAGCAAATCCCGTGCCTGGACGATCAGGTAGCCCCCGTTGGCGCGGTGAATGGCACCGGGCTTTATCATGGTGAAGTCGGTGACCATGGCACCGAACTCGCCTCGAAACTCCGCCTTGCCGAACAGGTTGTAGTAGGTGGGGTTCAGCTCGAGCACCACCGGCGCGCCCCGGGTCTGGCTGTTATCAATAAGGAGGTTGACCTGGTAGCGCGTGAACTCTGCCCGCCGGGCCATGAACGGGAGTTGCGGCTGTTGGGCCGTCTCGTCCTTGAAGTCGTCGTGGCGGTCGACAACGTCGGCAAGGAAGCGGTCCAGCCACCCAACGATCCGCTCGTGGCCGGCGTAGTGCTGCTTGAGCGCCTCCACCGCGTGGCTGGCCACCGAGAGAACGGCGGAGCGCTCCAGCTCCTGCACCGCCTCCTTCGCCTCCCGCTCGATGCCGCGCACCTTGCGGGTGGCATCGCCCACGCTCTCCTGCAGCGCCCGCGCCCGGCGCTCAAGCTCCTGGCGGTGGGCCGCGGTGAGTTGGGCCAGTTGCTCGTCTGCCAGCGGCTCTCCGGACGGCGCGATCGGGATCGTTACTATGCCAACGGGCGTACGCTGGAGCGCGAAGCCCAGGCGCCGCGCCTCCGCCTCCAGGTCGCGCCAGATCGTGTTCGCCTGCTGCTCGAAGGCCTGGACGACCCCGCTGCGCTTGGCTTCGAACGTCTCGCTGGCGAACAACTTGCGTATCGAATCCTTGAGTTCGTCCACCAGGCGCTCGACCCCGCGGCGGAACCGGGACCCTTCACCCGGAGGAAGTGAGATCGCCATGGGCTGATCGGGATGCTGGAAGTTGTGCACGTAGATCCAGTCGGATGGCACCTCCTGGGCGGCGGCGACCTGCTGCACCCGGCTCTGGGTATAGGTGGTCCGTCCGGTTCCCACGGGTCCGGCCACGAAGATGTTGTAGCCGGGCTGGGAGACGGTCAGACCGAAATCGAGCGCCCGGACAGCACGGTCCTGCCCAACAATACTCTCCCCGGAGGGGAGATTGGCTGTGGTCTCAAACGGCAGGTCCTCCGGCAGGCACGTCCAGCGGACCTGGTCCGCGGGCACCCTGCGGCTGGCAAGGATATCGCTGTTGCGGGTATCGTCTGGAGTAGGCATGTAGGGAACATTCGGGGGGTAAACAGCCCTCTCCTATCGAATCGAGGTGGGTGTAGGGAATCCGAAACACCAGGAGGGGTGGCGGATGGGTGCCTATCTGATGCTCAGCAACCTGACGGACGAGGGCGCGGAGACGATCAGGAAGAACCCGGCCCGGATCAAGGAGGTCAACAAGGAGGTCGAGGCCTGGGGGGCCAAGATCCTGGCGCAGTATGCCGTTCTGGGCCCGTTCGACTTCGTTACTATCCTGGAAGCGCCCAGCTCGGAGGTCGTGGCGCGGGTCTCGATCGAGTTGGGCGCGCGGGGCAGCGTGAAGATCCAGACGCTGCCCATGATCCCCATTGACACGTTCATCGCCTCGATGAAACCGTAGAGATTGAGAAGCCGTAGTGATTGACGTCGCGCTTGTAGGGCACTTCGCCAAGGACAGGTTGATCTTCCGTGGGGTCACGGAGATCGCGTCCGGGGGCGGGGTCTACTACGGTTCGATGGCGCTGCGCCGGCTCGGCTTCAGCGTCGCGGTCGTCACTCGCCTCCACCCGGACGATTTCGGACTGCTGGAGGAGCTGCGCAGCGAGGGGATAAGCGTCCACGCGGTAGCGGCTCCAGAGACCACCGGCATAGAGAACACCTATCCGGGCAAAGAGATGGACCGGCGGATCTGCCGGCCCCTGGCGTTCGCCGGTCCATTCTCCTCCGGGGAGATCCCTCGCCTGGACACGCGCGTCACCATCATCACTCCCTTGATGGCGGGTGAGGTTGCCCGTGATGTCGTGGGCGAACTGGCTGGGCGCGGGCCGGTCGGGCTCGACGTGCAGGGGTTCGTGCGGGTCCGGCAGGGCGACGCGCTGGTCACCGTGGACTGGCCCGGCAAGGCGTCAGACCTCGCCGGCGTCGCGTTCCTGAAGGCCGACGACGCGGAGGCCGAAGTGCTCACAGGCCAGACCGACCTCCGGAAGGCGGCGGAAGCCCTGGCCGCGCTGGGGCCGCGGGAGGTCGTGCTGACGCACGCGGGCGGGATCCTCGTCTGCGCGGAAGGAACGTTCGTTGAGGCCGCGTTCACTCCCCGGGTGGTGCGCGGCCGCACCGGCCGGGGCGACACGTGCTTTGCCACGTACGCGGCTTCGCGGCTGGACTCATCACCAGAGGAGGCGTGCCGGATGGCCGCCGCGGTCACCTCGCTGAAAATGGAACACCCCGGGCCCTACCGTGGGTCTCGGGAAGAAGCAAAGGGCATGCTGGCAGGGAATCCACCGGATTGGCTCTAAGCAGGCAAGGTGTCTTACTCGGAGGTGGCAAGATGAAAGCACGTCGGATAGCTCTGTTCCTGGCAGTGGCCCTGGTAGCGGGCGTGCTCGTCCGGCCCGCGCCCCTTCCTGCCCAGACCCCGCTCAAGATAGGATATCCGGTCTGGGTGGGCTACGGTCCGCTCTTCCTCGCGGAGAAGAAGGGTTTCCTGAAGGAGCTGGGAACCTCGGTCGAGTTTGTGCTGATGGAGGACACCAAGCCCCGGTACGTGGCGCTGGCCGCCAAGCGCATTGACGGGCTCATGACGACGATTGACACGGTGGTGCAGCGCGTCAAGCCCGACTTCCAGATGGCCGCCATTCTCGCGATGGACGACTCCAAGGGCGGCGACGGCATCGTCGCGCGCAAGGAGATCGCATCAGTCAAGGATCTCAAGGGCAAGAAGGTGGCATTCAGCGAGGGTTCGGTAAGCCACTTCTTCCTGGCCTTCCTCCTCAAGCAGGCCGGCCTCTCGCTAAAGGACATCACCGCGGTCAACATGACCGCCGGGGACGCGGGCGCGGCGTTCGTGGCCGGCAAGGTGGACGCCGCGGTAACCTGGGAGCCCTGGCTGACCAAGGGCAAGCAGGCGCCGCACGGCAAGATCCTGGTTGACTCTTCTGCCACGCCCAACCTGATAGTGGACGTCCTGGTCTTCCGCAAGGACGTGATCAAGGCCCGGCCCAAGGACATGGCCAACCTCGTGCGGGCCTGGCATCGCGCCGTGGACTACTGGAAGCAGAACCCGGACGAGAGCAACAAGATCATGGCCGAGGCGGTCGGCGGCTGGCTGAAGGATACCAAGGTCTTCGCGGAGACGCTGACCGGCATCCGTTACTACGATCTGGCCGCCTCCCAGGAGTTCTTCGGCACGAAGGACAAGCCCGGGATCGGCTACAAGACCGCGCAGTTCGCCATTGACCTGTGGACCGGTCTGGGCAAGGCCGGGATGAAGGGAATCAAGGCGGCGGACATCCTGGATCCATCGTTCGTAGGGAAGTGAGACGCTCCGGGCGGTGAAACGAGACCGACCCGGGCTGCTGGCCCGGCTAAGCGAGATCCTGCGGCCGCACGAGCCGATCTCCCGCAGCGCGTACCTGGCAGGGGTGGGCGCGTCGGCCGCAGGGCTCTTCTCGCTGTGGGCCATCCTGACCTACGGCGGCTTCGTCACCCCCCTGTTCCTGCCGTCGCCGTCTGACATCGTGCGGGCCGCGGCCGCGCTCATCGCGGACGGCAGCCTGGCCGAGCACACCTGGGCCAGCGTCAGCGTAATCGTCACGGGATGGGTGCTGGCCGTGCTACTGGCCGTGCCGCTCGGTATCCTGATGGGCACCCTCAAGTTCGTCGAGTCCCTTGTGGAACCCGTGGTGAACTTCGTCCGCTACCTGCCGGTAAGCGCGATGATCCCGCTGCTGATCCTCTACATCGGGATCGGCACTTCGCAGAAGGTGGCGGTGATCTTCATCGGCACGTTCTTCCAGTTGATCCTGCTGATATCGGACGTGTCCGCGGGCGTGCCAAAGGACCTGCTCGACAGCGCTTACACGCTGGGCGCCAGCCGCGCCGACGTCTTCGGCCGTGTGCTCCTGCCCGCCACACTGCCGGGGGTTATGGACAACCTGCGCATCACGATGGGCTGGGCCTGGACCTACCTGATCGTCGCCGAGCTGGTCGCGGCCAACCGCGGGCTGGGATACATGATCCTGGACGCCGGCCGCGGTCTGTTCACCGACCGCATCTTCGTCGGGTTGTTCACCATCGGCCTACTGGGCTTCGTCTTCGACCTGACCTTCAAGCGCCTTCACAAGCTGCTGCTGCCGTGGTCGCCGAAGATCTGAAGCTCGCCATCCGCGGCCTGAGCGTGGTCTTCACCCGCCGAAGGGGCGGCACCGTGACGGCCGTTGAACATCTCAACCTGGGCGTCCGCGACGAGGAGTTCGTCTCGATCGTCGGGCCCTCCGGCTGTGGCAAATCAACGCTGCTGCGCATCGTGGCCGGACTGATCCGGCCGACTTCGGGCGAGGTGTTGCTCGACAACCGCCCGGTCGAGGGCCCGGGCGCCGACCGCGGCATGGTGTTCCAGTCCTACACGCTTTTTCCCTGGCTGACGGTGCAGGGCAACGTGGAGTTCGGCCTGCGGCTGCGCGGCACTCCGGCGGAGGAGCGGCAGGAGGTGGTGCGCCGTTACCTGGACCTGGTGGGCCTGCGGGGCACCGAGCCGGCCTACCCTAAGGAACTCTCGGGCGGGATGCAGCAGCGCGTGGCGATTGCGCGCGCGATGGCCAACGAACCGGCGATCCTGCTGATGGACGAGCCCTTTGGCGCGCTGGACGCGCAGACGCGCTCGGTGATGCAGGAGTTGCTGCTGCGGGTCTGGGAGCAGACGCATAAGACCGTGCTGTTCGTGACCCACGACATAGACGAGGCGATACTGCTCTCCGATCGGATCTACGTAATGACCTCTCGCCCAGGCCGGATCAAGACCGAGGTAGCGGTCACGCTTCCCAGGCCGCGCGAGGTGAGCGTTATGGACACGCCGGAGTTCATCGCGCTGCGCCAGCGGGTGCACGGCCTGATCCGGGAGGAGACGCTGCGGGTGCTGGACGAGGAGCGCCCGACGGGCGGCGGCTCCGCGGGCGGCTAGAGCGCCCCGTCGGCGCGCCGTCGGGCGGCTAGAGCGCGGCGACCACCTCTGACAGGATACTCAGCCCCTCGTCGAGCTCTGCGCGGCTCACCGTCAGCGGCGGGGTGATCCGCAGCACGTGGCCGGACTGCCCGGCCGGATAGAGGAGCAGGCCGCGCCGCAGGCATCCCTCCAGGACGCTGCGAACGGCGTCGCCGTTGGGCGCGCCATCCGCGGAGGGATCCACGAACTCCAGGCCGATCATCAGTCCCCTTCCCCGAACGTCTCCCACAAACGGCGATCGCCGGGCAAGATCGCCCAGCCGAGCCATCGCCTCCTCGCCGCGCGCGCGGGCGTCGTCGAGGACGCCCTCCTCCCGGAACACCTCCAGGGTGGCAATCGCCGCTGCGCACGACACCGGGTTGCCGCCGAAGGTCGTCCCGTGCGTGCCAGGACCCCATCTTTGCATCAGGTCTGGGCTGGCGGCCACCGCGCTCAGTGGGAAACCGGAAGCGATGCTCTTGGAAAGGGCCAGGATGTCCGGCGTGACACCGAATGTTTCGGATGCGAACATCGCGCCGGTGCGGCCGAACCCTGTCTGGATCTCGTCGAAGATCAACATGATTCCGTGCTGGCTGCAGCGGTCCCGGAGGCCGGGCAGGAAATCCGACGGCGGCACCACGAAGCCGCCCTCTCCCTGGATCGGCTCAACGATCACCGCCGCGACCTCGCCTGGGTCCACCACATACTGGAACAGCCGGTCCAGACTAGCGAGGGGATCGCCGCAGCATCCGGGGCCGGTGCGGTGCGGGCAGCGGAAGCAGTAGGGGAACGGCACATGGTAGATCGAGGGAAGCAGCGGCTCGTAGTGCCGGCGATACTTGGCGCTGGACGCGGTGACCGAGGTTGATCCAAACGACCGGCCGTGGAAGCCGCCGATAAAGCCCACGATGGCCGGCCGGCCGGTAACGTACCGCGCCAACTTCAGGGCGCCTTCCACGGCCTCCGTGCCGCTGCTGCCCCAGAAGAAGGCGTTGAGATCGCCCGGCGTGATCCGCCCCAGATCCTCGCTCAAGCGCAGGACCGGGTCGTACGCGACCAGGCCGATCGCGCCGTGGATGAGCCGGTCCATCTGGGCTTTGGCCGCAGCGACCACGCGGGGATGGCGGTGACCCAGGTTGCACGCGGCAAACCCTGCGACGAAGTCGAGATAGCGCCGGCCGTCCAGGCCAAACAGAAATGCGCCTTCGCCGCCGACTACAGGCAGGTTGGGCCAGTCCTCGGAGAGGTTGGCCGCGAGGAGGTCGCGCATACGGGTGACGCGGTCTGCGAAGGCGGCGTGTTCGTCCGTCATCGTTCACCTCGGCAATCTGATCCCATTCCACATTACCCGGCGGCGGAGGTAGTTCCTGCGGCTGGCTGCTGAACACCTGCCGCATTTGTGCTACCCTTTACGCAGGCAGGGCGCAGTAGCAGGGGGCGAAAGCGATGTTCAGGGGGGCAGGTTGGCTACTGCTGGCGGTCGTTGCGGTCGGGGCGGGTGGTGTTGTCTATACCGCGGTCCAGGCCTCTGACCGCGCGGCGCCGGTGACCGCGGCCACCGTTTCTCAGTCCATTCTGCAGGCGCCGCGGCCAGACCAGCAGCCCCTGGAGATGCGCGAGTTTATCCCCCTGCCCGGACCTGACAGCCAGCGCCAGCAGCCACAGCAGAGAGAGTGCGAGCCCGTGATCCTGTTCTACCACGAGGGCCGGCTCTACCAGTTGAAGCCCGGTCCAAAGGACGGTAGGGGCAACCCGGGTGCACCGCCGGAGTTCTACGAGATGAAGCCGTATCAGGCCCCGCCGCCCTCTTCGCCCAACCCTCGCTCGTAGCGGACACCGGAATCGTGGCCCGCGTAACACCCATCCGCGTGAGCAAAGGAGCGGCGGTCATAATGCCGCTCTTGCTCATCCTCGTGGGATTCGAGATAGGCGTTTCCGTCTTCGGCCCGCTCCTGCCGCAGGTGCAGCGGGAGTTCCGGGTTTCTGCCGGCAGCGTGGCACTTGCGCTGTCGGTGTACCACGGGATCCGGCTGCTCGTGAACGTACCGATGGGCCGGCTCGTGGCCCGCTCCGCCCTGCCGGCGATGCTGGCCGCGGGCGGCGCGATCCTGGCCGCAGGAGGGGTCGCCGTGGCCCTGGCGCCTTCGTTCGCCGTCGTGCTCGTTGGGCGGGCGATCATGGGCGTGGGGTCCGCGCTGTTCTTCATCACGATCCAGTATTGGATCTCCAAGGTCGCCACGCTCGACAACAAGGCGCAGTTGTTCAGCTACCACCAGATCGCAGCTCTCACGGGCACGGCCCTGGGCCCGGCGCTCGGCGGCGCAGTGGCCGGCTGGCTGTCGTGGCGGTATTCGCTGGTCCTCGCGGTGATCGCCGGGACCGTGGCGCTGGGGGCAGGCCGCCGGCTGGCAGATCCTACGGCCGATCGTCCTGTTGCGCCGGCGCAGACCGATCCCTCTGGCGGAGCCCCGCTGGAGATTCGGAGCATCCTCGGCCCCGGCATCATCATGATGGCGCTGTTCTTCTTCCACGGCGGGGTCATCGCGACGCTAATCCCGCTGTTCTCCGCCCGGGAGATACACCTCGGGCCAGCGGCGATCGGCGCCATTCTGATGATCGGCACGATCCAGCGGTTTGGCGCGGCGCTGGCCAGCGGCCGTCTGGCAGGTCTGTTTGGAACGCGGCGCGTGATTCTGACCGGCCTCTTTGCGCTGGGGGTCTCGGTGCTGAGTTTCCTGGGCGTCGGCTCCCCGCTGGGAGTGGTCCTCGCGGTCTCCCTCGTCTCGTGGGCCAACCTGGGAGGCAGTCTCGTAATCGCGCTTGTCACCGATGTCGTGCCCGAGAAACACTGGGGCGTGGCCCTGGGGATCAACCGCACCATGGCGGATGTCGGCGCGATGGTGGCACCTCTGCTGGTTGGGTTCGTGATAGACCAGCGGGGATTCGGCGCCGCCTTCGTCGCGGCTGCGACCGTGCTGCTGGCGGCAACGGGGCTGGCCGCCGTGCTTACCGCGGCTCATCCGACCGACGCCACAGGAGCCGGAGGACGTGATGCGCCCTGAGATCACCGCACATCAGATCGCCGCGGCGGCCGCAGCCGGCCGGCGGCCGTTCGACCTGCTCGTAACCAACGTGCGCGTGGTCAACGTGTTCACCGGCGAGGTGCTTCGCGGGCACATCGGCATCGCCGGCGGGCTGTTCAGCCGCATCCTCGCGCCCGGCGACCCGCTGCCGCTTGCGCACCAGATCATCGAAGGCCGAGACCGATTCGCGGTGCCCGGGCTGGTGGATTGCCACCTGCACTTCGAGAGCACGATGGTGCTTCCGCCGGCCTTCGCAGAGGCGGTTGTCCCGCTGGGCGTGCTTACCGTGACGCCGGACCCGCACGAGATCGCGAACGTGATGGGCCTGGAGGGCATACGCCTGCTGATCGAGCAGAGCCGCAACCTGCCGCTGGACGTGTTCATGCAGGTGCCGTCCTGCGTCCCTGCAACCGCGCTGGAGACCTCCGGCGCAAGCATTGGCCCGGGGGAGGTCGCGACGGCGCTGGGATGGCAGGGAGTGGTCGGGCTGGGCGAGGTGATGGACTACCCCGCGGTGATCGCAGGCGACGCCCGCATGACGGCAATCCTGGAAGAGGCGCTGGGTGCCGGAACCGTGATCGAGGGCCACGCGCCCAACCTGACCGGCGTGGACCTGGCCGCGTTCGTGGCTTCGGGGATAGACTCCGACCACACCTTCGTGACACCGGCGCTCGCACTGGAACGGCTGCGCAGCGGAGTAACGTTGCAGCTTCAGGAGAAGTCGTTGGCGCCGGACACGCTGGCTGCCTGCCAAGGCGCGGCCCGCGCCCTCAACCTGTGCCTGGTCACCGATGACGTCCTTCCCGACGACCTGCTGGCACGCGGGCACCTGGACCTGGTGCTGCGCGAGGCGGTCCGGATGGGGCTGGATCCGGTCGAGGGAATCCGCGCGGTCACGCTGGCGCCGGCGCGCCGGATGCGGCTCTACGATCGCGGTGCGATCGCGCCCGGGCTGGTTGCGCACCTGGTGCTCGTCAGGGACCTGGAGGAGTTTCGGGCGGACGCGGTCTTCTCCCGGGGCGTGCTCGTGGCCGAGGAGGGACGCCTGCTGCCCGGAGTGGTTGCGGTGCGACCCGCACCCGCTGCCGGCCTGGGGACGGTGCGCATCCCGGCGCCCGGGATCGAACGCTTCCGCGTGGAGGCGCCCGCGGGCCTTGCGAAGGCTCGCGCGGGACCGGCCGTCGGACGCAGCGCGGCGCGCGTCCGGGTGATGGAGATGAACGCCACAACCACCTACACGCGGGCCGCGGAGACCACGCTGCCCCTGGTGGACGGTCGCCTGGACTGGGAATCGAGCGGTCTCTGTCTGGCCGCGGTGTTCGAGCGCCACGGCCGCTCCGGGAGCGCCGGCTACGGGCTGGTGCGCGGTGCGCTGCGTGAGGGAGCGATCGCGACCACCTGGGCGCACGACAGCCACAACCTGCTGGTGGTCGGGCGCAACGCCGCCGAGATGGCTGCGGCCGCCGGCTGGGTCGTCGGGCACGGCGGCGGCATGGCCGCGGTACGCGGCAGCGAGGTGCTGGCGGGTGTCCCTCTGCCGGTGGCCGGAATCGTTTCCGGTCAGCCGGTGCGCGTGGTCGGCGAGCAGGTGGCGGCGTTCCGGTCGGCGCTGGCAGCCCTGGGATTCGAACACCGCTCGCCGATCATGACCCTGGCAGTCCTGACTCTCGCGGTCAGCCCTGCGCTGAAACTGACCGATCGCGGGCTGGTGGACGTCCTCCGCGGTCGCCTTGTGGATCTGTTTGTCACGGAGGATGAGCCATGAGCGATGAACTTCCTCAGCGTCACCTGAGAGTCACCACCGGTGCCGTGGCACGCACGGTCCTCATCCCGGGCGACCCGGCCCGGGCCGAGCGCATCGCCGCGCACCTCGAAGGAGCCCGCGAGGTGATACGCAATCGCGAGTACCTGGGATTCACCGGAACCGCCGGTGGCGTACCAATCTCGGTCTGCTCCACCGGCATCGGGGGGCCGTCCGCGTCGATCGCGGTCGAGGAGCTGTGCAATCTCGGCGCGGACACGTTCATCCGGGTGGGCTCCGCAGGCGGCCGGCAGCCCGAGATCGAGGTCGGGAACCTTGCCATCGTCACCGCCGCCCACCGCGACGAGGGCACCGCGCTGGCCTACCTTCCGCTGGGATTCCCTGCGGTCGCGGATCTGTCTGTGACTCAGGCACTGATTGACGTGGCCCGCGGCCTGGGCCACCGGCCGTACGTGGGTGTGGCCACGTCGCGCGACGCGTTCTACCGCAAGGACCCCTCGCTCACCGAACTGCTCACGGCGCAGGGGCACGTCGTCGCGGCCGAGCAGGAATGCGCAACGGTCTTCATAGTGGCGCAGGTCCGGCGCGCGCGGGCGGGCGCGGTGTTGGCGATTGACTCCAACATCCTGCGGGAGAAGCTGCCGCCGGAAGAGGCCGCGCAGAGGTTCCGGGCGGCAGAGGCGGCCTCAATCGAGGTGGCGATCGCGGCGGCCAGGAGGTTAGCCGCGGACTGAGGTCGCGTTGACCCGCTGGGCCCCCTACTCCTCGGCCGCGACGCTGTTTGTTAGCGTGCCTATGCCTTCGATCTCTATCGAGACCTCATCGCCGGGCTGTAGCTGTCCAACCCCGGCCGGGGTTCCGGTGGCAATGATGTCCCCGGGTTCCAGCGTCATGATGCGCGACGCCATCGCCACCAGCGCAGGAACATCAAAGGCCAGGTGCCGGGTTGAGGAGTCCTGCTTCACGATCCCGTTGACGCGCGTCACCAGGCGCAGATCCAACGGGTCAACGTGCGTGGCCACCACCGGCCCGTAGGGCGCAAACGTATCGAAGCACTTGGCCCGAACCCACTGCGGCTCTACTTTCTGGATGTCCCGGGCTGTGACGTCGTTGAAGATGGAGTAGCCCAAAATGACGGACCGGGCGTCCTCGATCGGGACATTGCGGCAGCGCGCGCCGATTACCGCGGCCAGTTCACACTCGAACTCGAGCTGCTTGGTCTCCGGTGGATAGACGATGGTCTCGCCGTGCGCCAGCAGCGCGCTGGGCGGCTTCAGGAAGAACAACGGCTCACTGGGCAGCTCCCGGCCCAACTCCTGAGCGTGGTCACGGTAGTTGAACCCTACGCAGATGATCTTGCTAGGCGCGGTGGGCGTGGAGAAGCGGGCGTCGCCGACGGCGATGCGGTGGCCGGACTGCGTCGTGACCACGGAGCCCTCGACCTTCGCCTCTTCGATGGTGTCGTCGTGGAACACTCGTGCTAGGAATGGCATTGTGCTGCCTCCTGGTAACCTGACGTGGTCCTGACTGATTCGACAGCACCCCTGGCCTGTCCCGCGACTCCGCACCGCCCGACGTTGCTATACTGTAGAGGCCCCACCTCCACGTTCCTTGAAGGGGGAATCTTCAGATGCGCCTGGGTGTGGTCTTCCCTCAAACCGAGATAGGCACCGACCCCGTCGTGATCCGCGACTTCGCGCAGGCCGCGGAGACGCTCGGCTTCCACCACCTGGTGGCCTATGATCACGTGCTCAGCGCGAGCACAGCGAACCGGCCGGGATGGCTGGGCTACGACATGGACGATCCGTTCCACGAGCTGTTCGTCCTGTTCGGCTATCTGGCCGGCTGCACGAGGCGGATGGAACTCGCGACCGGGATCATCATCCTGCCCCAGCGCCAGACCGCGCTCGTTGCGAAACAGGCGGCAGAGGTGGATGTGCTCTCCGGCGGCCGCCTGCGGCTCGGGGTGGGCCTTGGATGGAACTCCGTCGAGTACGAGGCGCTCGGAGAGGACTTCCAGAACCGCGGGGCTAGGATCACCGAGCAGGTCAAAGTGCTGCGCGCCCTATGGACCCAGGAGATCGTGACCTTCCGCGGACGGTGGCACACGATCGTCGAGGCAGGGCTCAATCCCCTCCCGGTGCAGCGGCCGATTCCCATTTGGATGGGAGGCGCGGCGGACGCGGTACTCAGGCGCGCCGCGCGGATTGCCGACGGCTGGTTGTTCGGCGGCGGACTGCCGAATCCGTACACCCGCGGCCCTTCCAGGAAGCCTCGCGAATCCGTCGAGCGCCTTCGCGTGCACCTTGAGGAGGCAGGACGCGACCCGGCGTCATTTGGCATCGAAGCGCGGATCGTCGCTGGCAAGGACGGACCGGACGAGTGGCGCCGGCTCGCCGAGGAATGGCGGGAGATGGGAGCCACCCACCTCAGCGTCTCCACGATGGGCGCGGGGCTGGGGACGCCCGACGACCACATCGAGGCGATCCGACGGTTCAGGGATGCGGTCGGCTAACGTCCCGCCGCCAGCTTCAGGTCCGCAGCCACAAGAAGATCGAAGGCATCGCCTTGCCGGAGTCGTACTGAGAAGAGTAAGATCTCCAGGTTCTCGACCTCACCGGTCGCCGGGTTGATCCGGGCAACGACCCCCTCGCCCAGCTCCTCAGACTCCTGTTCCGGGTAGGGGGGCCGCTTGCTGATGTGAAGGATGTCGGCGTCCCGGTCATAGTGGAGCGTCAACTTCGCGTCCATGCCACAATCCCCAACGTGCTTGCCGCCTCGAGGACCAGTATACCAGCGCGAGAACAGCCGCGCGGTCGGGACACTGGCACTTCTGCGAATGAGATCAGGATCGGATAGTCCCACCTCCGCTGTGAAGTACGGACACGGAAATCGGAGCACGATGAACCCCCAGGACATGCCTCATGAAGGTTATCGGCATTGGCTCGGTGGCATTCAGTGGGCGAAGTGACATACTGCCACCTGCCCTCTTCCTGCGTCGACTAGGGGCGGGAACTCGCGACGGCAGACCTCCTGCGCGATTGGACAGCGAGGGTGAAAGGGACAGCCCGGCGGAGGCGCGACCGGAGACGGCACGTCTCCCTGGAGGATGATTCGCTCCCGCATCCTCGCGAGCCGTGGATTGGGGACGGGCGTGGCCGACAGCAGCGCCTCTGTGTAGGGGTGCAAAGGTCTGCCGAACACCGCCTCGGTCGGGCCTTCTTCAACGATCCGCCCCAGGTACATCACCGCAACACGCCGGGCCACCGAGCGCACGACAGCCAGATCGTGGCTTATGAACAAGTACCCAACGCCGCGCTGCCGTTGGAGTCGCTGCATGAGGACAAGTATCTGTGCGCGTACCGAGAGGTCGAGGGCGGAAACCGGCTCATCGGCAATGATCACCTTGGGATCGGTGGCGAGCGCGCGGGCCACGTTGATCCGCTGGCGCTGGCCTCCTGAGAGCTGATGCGGGAACCGTCCGAGGAACACCGCCGGGGGCTCCAGGCCGACCTCAACCAGCAACCGGGCTGCGGAGTCTCGACGCGCTCCAGGAGCCACCCCATGCGCGGCCAGCGCTACCTCCAGGATCTGCGCCACGGTCTTGCGGGGGTTCAGCGAAGCCTGCGAATCCTGGAACACCATCTGCACGCTGCGACGGAACTCGCGCCAGTCCTGACCGGTCAGCGCCGAAAGCGCCCTGCCACGATAGTGCACATCGCCTGAGGTCGGCGCCTCGAGCCCGGCCAGGATGCGGCCCGTCGTGGTCTTGCCCGACCCGGACTCGCCGACAAGCGCGAGCGTGTCACCCTCGGCCACGCCCAGGGAGACGCCCTCCACGGCGCGCACCCAGGCGCGGGTGCCGGTGAAGGTCCGGCCCCATGGGAACCGCTTCGTGAGATCGCGGGCTTCCAGGATCACGGCGCTCCCTGCTCCTCGTGGAGCCAGCATGCGACCAGATGGTGCGCTCCGAGACGGAAGGCCGGCGGGTCCTCGATCCGGCAGCGGTCCATCACAGCCGGGCAGCGGGGATGAAACCGGCACCCGCGCGGCAGGCGGGCCAGGTCGGGCACCGCGCCCTCCATCACCCTGGTGATGGGACGGGCCTCGTCAATGCTGAGCGTGGCGGCCAGCAGGCCCTGGGTGTAGGGATGGCCCGGAGACGCAAACAGCGCTTCCGATGGGGCGGACTCGACGATCCGGCCGGCGTACATGACGTGGACAGTCTCGCAGACCTCGGCCACGATCCCCAGATCGTGGGTGATCAGCAGCAGCGTCATCCCCAGTTCGCGACGGAGGCGCTGGAGCACATCTAGGATCTGCGCCTGGATCGTCACGTCCACCGCGGTCGTCGGCTCGTCGGCGATCAGCAACGCGGGCCGGCAAACAATCGCCATGGCGATGACGGCGCGCTGGCGCATCCCGCCCGAGAGCTCATGAGGGAAGCGGCGGTAGGTCTCCCCGGGGTCAGGCAGGCCTACGAGTCCCAGTGCCTCGACCGCCTTCTGCCGCGCCTGCGTCCATCCGTGTCGCATCGCGTACGCCTCGGCCACCTGCTGCCCGACGGGCATCACAGGGTTGAGGTAGGTCGTTGGGTCCTGGAAGATCATGGCCACGTCCCCGCCGCGCGCCCGGCGCATCTCCTCATCCGTGAGGGACAGGAGGTCGCGCCCGGCGAGCTCGATCCGGCCGCGCACGATGCGGGCGGCGTCCGTGGGGAACAGCCGGAGGATCGAGAACCCGGTCATCGTCTTACCTGACCCGGACTCGCCGACCAGTCCCGCGGCGGAACCCTGCGGGAGCGAGAGCGAAATGCCGTCAACCGCGCGCACCACGCCCCGCGTCGTCAGGATGTGGGTGTGGAGGTCCTCAACCAGCAACAGGGGCCCGGTCCCGTTCATGGCGCCTCACACCCCAAGTCGGGGATTGGCAGCGTCATTGAGGCCATCGCCCATCAGGTTGAACCCCAGAACCGCCAGCGAGATGGCGATTCCGGGGAACACGCTCATCCACCAGGCCTGGCGCAGGTGGGCCTGCGCGTTGTTCAGCATCATTCCCCAAGACACGAGGTTGGGATCCCCCAGGCCGAAGAACCCCAAACTTGCCTCCAGCAGTATGGCGCCGGCAACGTCAAGTGACCCGATCACGACCACCGGGGCCAGCACGTTCGGAAGAATCTCCGAGAAGATTATGCGTGCGTTGCGCAGCCCCAGGACGCGCGCCGCGTCCACGTAGGCCGCGCCCCGTAGCGCCATGACCTGCCCGCGAACTACCCGCGCGGCCTGCGGCCAGGACAGGATGCCTATGACCGCTATCAACTTCCACAGGCCGCTGCCGAAGAGCGCCACCACGAGCAGCGCGAGCACGAACCGCGGGATCACCTGGAACAGCTCGGTGATGCGGCCCAGAACCGCGTCGGCCCATCCCCCGTAGAACCCGGCCAGGGAGCCGATGAATACACCGAGCAGCACCGCGGCGGCGGCGGCGCAGACGCCGACGGTGAGCGAGACGCGGCTCCCCCAAAGTACGCCACTGAGGATGTCGCGGCCGAGGTTATCCGTTCCGAGCGGATGCCCAGGCGTGCCGGGGGGGTTGAGCGTGACCAGGGAGGTGGTCTGAGGGTCGCGCGGCGCCAGCAGCGGCGCGGCCATGGCGACGACAACCAGGAGAACGACCAGGCCCAGGCCGATGATGCCTGCACGGCTCCGGCGAAAGCGGCGCCAGAACTCGCGCCCGCCGGCCGCGGAAGGGGTTACTGCGCTCTCGTCGGCAACCATCTGTCAGTACCTGACACGCGGGTCCAGCGCCGCGTAGAGAAGGTCGGTAAGCAGGTTCACGACAACAACCGTCGCGGACACCATGAGAAGCACGCCCAAGAGCACCGGGGTGTCACGCTGCAGAATCGCGTCGTACAGCAGCCGCCCCACACCCGGCCAGCCGAAGACGGTTTCCACCAACGCCGACCCGGCCAGCACGAAGGCGAAGTTGTAGCCGATCACCGTCACGACCGGTAGGGCGGCGTTCCGCAGGCCGTGCTGGAGCAGCACCAGCCGTTCCGGAAGGCCGCGGGCCCGCGCGGCCAGGATGAAGTCCTGGCTCATCGCCTCGAGCATCGAGGCGCGGGTCAGGCGGGAGATGAGCGCCATGTACCTGAACGATAGCGCGGCCGCCGGCAGTATCAGGTGCCGCGCCACATCCAGGACGGCGGCCATGCCGGTGTACTGCTCGCGGACCGAGCGGATCCCCTGCGCCGGAAGCCAGCCCAGGAACACGGCGAAGAGCAGGACCAGGAGCTGCGACAGCCAGAAGTCGGGGATCGAGTATCCTGCCAGCGAGATGCCGGTGGCCGCTGTGTCCAGTCCAGAGCCCCGGCGGCGGGCCGCGGTGACGCCGAGCCCAACACCCACCAGCGCCGCGAGCGTGAGGGCCGTCACCATCAGAAGGAACGTGTTCCCGAGACGCCCGACCACCAGTGCGGCGACCGGAAGGCGATAGGCAAATGAGAACCCCAACTCACCGCGGGCAACGTTCCAGGCATAGAGCGCCAGCCGCACCGGTGCCGGTTGGTCGAGGCCGAACTCACGCCGGAGTTGAGCAACGTATTCCGGGGGCGCGGGATACTCGCCCAGGAGGGTGGCCACGGGATCGCCGGGAGCCAGCGAGATGAGAAGAAAGTTGACTACAACTACACCTAGCAGTAGCGGGACGGCCTGTGCCAGCCGTCCCGCCGCGTACCGCCAGAGCGGCGTACTCCCCGCCGTCACCACCGCGCCTGTGCCACCCTCGCCGCGTGAACCCCCGCCTGCGTCTCTACGCGCGCCCCCGCCCTGGCTACTTCTGTACCCACACCGCGTCCCAGCGGTCGCGGGCCTCGGCTCCGATCCAAACACCCCGCAGCGTTGCGCGCGCGGCATCCACTCCGATCTCGTCAAACAGCATCAGCGTCGGCAGGTCGGCCGCCAGTATCTTCGATACCTGTGCATAGATCTTGCCCCGGGCCGCCCGCTCAGGCACCTCCGCGGCTCGGTTGAGCAACGCGTCCACCTCCGGGTTCGAGTACCCCGTGGCGTTGACGAACGGTACCCCTGGCGCCGCGGATGCGTAGATGCGGTGGTACCCGATCGCAGGATCCCCGCCGCTCGTGAAGGTCTGCACGGTCAGTTCGTAGTCGGGTCGGGTGTAGATGCGCTCGATCATGACCGCGCGGTCCATCGGCTGCAGATCCACGGTGATGCCGACCGCGCGCAGGTTGTCCCGAATGATCGCCGCCGACGCCGCGATCGGGGCACGCGCCGCGTCGTAGACCATGCGCAGGCGCACGGGACGCTCGCCGCCGGCACCCCGGGGAAGACCGGCTTCATCCAGCAGGGCGTTGGCCCGTTCGACGTTGTAGGGGTAGAGCCGGTTGTAGTCGGACTCGGGCGAGTGGGCCCACTTGAACCCATCGCCGAACGGCCCGCGCGCCGGCCTCGCGAGGTTGCCCATGGCCTGCGTGACGATCTGCACGCGGTTGATGGCCAGGGCCAGCGCCCTGCGCACCTTGGGGTTATCCAGCGGAGCGCGGCGCGCGTTGATGAACATGAACCCCATCGAGGGTATAGGCTGGCCCAGCCGCAGCCGGACGTTGGGGTTGCGCTTGAGCCGATCCACATCGGTCTTGGGCAGGTAGAAGTCCGCGACCATGTCCACCTCGCCCACTTCCAGCGCGGTCACGCGCAGGGCAGCGCCGGGAATGATCCGGAAGATCAGGCGATCCAGGTAGACAGGGTCCCAGTAGGCATCGTTGCGCTCCAACACCAGCCGGTCACCGCGCACCCATTCGCGGAACTTGAATGGCCCGGTGCCCACCGGATCGTTGTTGCGTGAATGACGTGTGATGTCCTCGCCCTGGTAGACATGCCGCGGCAGTATCGGGCAATCGAAGACCGTCAGCAGCCGCAGGAGCGGCGCGTACGGACGCTTCAGCGTGATCTTGAGCGATTGAGGCGACGTCACAGTAATGGACTCGAAGTTCAGGTAGGCCGGCCGGAACCGACCGTGATAGAGACCGGTCACCTGCTCCATCGTGAACTTCACATCCTGCGCGGAGAATGCCCGGCCGTCGTGCCACTTCACCCCCCGGCGCAGCTCGAAGGCGTAGATCAACCCATCGGGCGATGTGGTCCACGAGGTGGCCAGCCCTGGCTGGATCTCGCCGCGCGCGTCTATCCAGACCAGGCCGCTGAAGATGCTCGCGGCCACAGCGCCGACGGCGTAGCCCGTGGTGATGCCCAGGTTGAGGGTCTCCGGATCGCCGCCGATGGCTACAACGGCCGAACCACCACGCTGGGGCTCGGCTGGGGTCGCGGCGGCAATGCCGGTGGCCAGGAGCGTAACCAGTAGAACCGCCACAATGCGCGTGCTCATCGCTTGGTTCCTCCAGTGTGATCAACAGGTACTCTGGCTCGTAGGGGTCTTTGACGGTGCCCGGCACGGTCCTCCTGGTCCGCGGTAGTCGGTACGGTCCTCCTGGCTCACGGCGCGCGTAGCCACTACGGGGCCAGGGGGTCCCGACCCTCCCGATGCCGCGTGTAGCGGGCCACGAAACCGTGGGGCGACGGAAGCGGCGTCGCGCTCGCCTCAGCGAGCCGGGCCACGAACTCCGGCGCCAGCGCCCACCCGACGCTGCCCAGGTTCTGCTCTAGTTGCTCGACGGTCCGGGCGCCAAAGATCGGCGCGGTCACCCCCGGCTGCCGGAGCAACCAGTTGAGCGCTACCTGAGACGGCGTCCTGCCGACCTCGCGGGCAACCGCGTCCAGCTCTTCTATAACGCGCCATGCCTGCTCGGTCGCGCGCTGCTCCGGGAGGTCCTCGAACCGGTCCCGCCTGCCGGCCCGGCTACCCTCGGGAGGCGCCTGGCCCTTTCGATACTTGCCCGACAGCCACCCACCGGCCAGCGGAGACCAGGGCAGGACGCCTATGCCCTCTGACCGGCACAGCGGGAGAAGCTCCCACTCGGGGCTGCGCACCAGCAGACTGTACTCGGGCTGCAGGCAGTCCACCCGCACCCAGTTGTTCAAGCGGCTCAGCATCACCGCCCGGTCCACCTGGGACGGCGTGAAGTTGGACGCCCCCAGGTAGCGAACCTTGCCCGCCCGCGCCAGGTCGTCCATTGCGCGCACGGTCTCTTCCAGCGGCGTGGCCGCGTCCCAACAATGCATCTGGTATAGGTCTATGTGGTCGGTCCGCAGACGTCGCAGGCTCCCCTCCACCGAGGCCATTATGTGCGCCCGAGACAACCCCCGGTCGTTGGGACCCGGGCCCGTGGGGAAGAACACCTTGGTGGCGACCACCAGGTCGTCGCGGCGGCCGCGGCAGGCGATCCAGGTCCCCAAGATGGTTTCCGACTGGCCGCGATTGTAGGTGTCGGCACTGTCGAGAAAGTTACCCCCTGCCGCGGTGAAGCGATCCAGCATCGCGTGCGAGGTGGGCTCGTCGGCCACCCACCCGAAGGTCTGCGTGCCGAAGCAAAGGGCCGACACCTGCAGGCCTGTTCTGCCCAGATATCGGTATTCCATCGTTTCGCCTCCTCCTAGGATGCCGGGGCGTTCTCGCCACGGAGCAACGGTTCAAGAGGCATCGTGGGCCGGATGAGCTCGCGCCGCCGGCAGGCCGGCCTCATCCAGCAGCATCACCGTCCGCAGCAGCACCTCTGCTCCCAGTGCCGCGTCCTCCCAGTCGGTCCACTCGCGCGGGGAGTGGCTGATCCCGCCGACGCTGGGCACGAAGATCATGCCGGAGGGCACGTGCTGTGCCATGACCATTGCGTCGTGGCCTGCGCCGCTGGGCATCGCGAACGGCTCGCATCCGGCATCCTGAATCGCCCGCGCGATCGCACGCTGAACGCCCTCGTCCATCGGCACGGGATCGCGCAGATCCCAATCTCCGATGTGGCAGCTCAGGCCGCGGCTCTGCGCCACCTGCCTGGCCTCCACGCCAATGCCGGCGCACAGGCTGCGCAACTGGACGCCGTCGGTTGTCCTGAACTCGATGCTGAACTCCGCGTGGCCGGGCACCACGTTGGATGCCCCGGGCGAGACGGACAACGTGCCAACGGTTCCCACGGCAGGCGCACCCGCGGTCCGGGCCAGGGAGTGTACAGCCAGGACCACGTCGGCGGCGCCCACCAGCGCATCGCGGCGATCCACCATCGGGGTCGTGCCCGCGTGGTTGGACTCACCTTCCAGGACGACCACGGTCCGGGCGATACCGGTAATCGTACTCACCACAGCGACACGGCGGCCGAACCGCGCAAGAACAGGGCCCTGCTCGATGTGTAGTTCCAGGTATGCCGCTGCGCGCTCGGGAAATGCGCAGCGAGGAAGGCCGGGCGCGAACGCCGCCAGCGACTCGGCCAGGGTGCGGCCGTCGCGCCCGCGCAGCGAGGCAAACCTCTCCCTGGGGATCCGGCCGGTCACGCACCGTGACGCCAGCGTGCCCACCCCGAACTGATGGCCCTCCTCGTCGGCAAACCCCACGATTGCCAGCGCGTGATGCAGGCCGCGGCCTGACTCGTGCAGAGCAGCCGCCACCTCAACACCGGCGGCGACGCCGAGCGCGCCGTCGAACATGCCGCCGCAGGGTACCGTGTCGAGGTGCGACCCAAGAATGATGGCTGGCCCGTCCCCCGAACCCGGGCAGGTGCCGATCAGATTGCCGAACTCATCGCAGCCCGCGGAGAGACCCGCCTCTTCCATCCATGCAGCGACGATGCGGACCGCGTCGGCGTGGGCCGCGGAGAACGGAAACCGGCTGACACCCCGGACGTCGCCACCGGATGCTTCGCCGCCCTGCGCGGCCAGCATCTCGAGGCGCGCCCTCAACCGCTCGGGTCGAACCAGAGGAGAGGAAATGATCGGCTCCATCGGTGCTGGCATGAAGTTGGCAGGGCTGGTGGCATCAGAATCGTATTACTAGACGGGCGCGGCTATTCCTGTAGCGTGCCGGGAGAGTGAAACGTGACCGTACCTCACCGACCCAAGGTCTTGATCTCGGCGCCGGGCTTCGGCCGCACCGGAGACGAAGCGATCGGGCTGCTCCGAGGAGCCGGGTGCGAGATCATCCCCAACCCAACCGAGGCCACCCTTACCGAGGAGCAGTTGGTCGGGCTCGTGGGCGACGCGGATGCCATCATAGCCGGCATGGAGCGCATCACCGAGCGCGTGCTCGGCGCTGCGCCTCGTCTGAAGATAGTGGCCCGCCGCGGGGTGGGATACGAGACCGTGGATCTGGACGCGGCCACCCGGCGGGGTATCCCGGTGACAATCACCGCCGGCGCGCTCACCGACACGGTGGCCGATCACACCATGGCGCTGTTGCTCGCTGTCTCCCGTGGAATTCCTTCCCTGGACCGCAGCGTCAAGGCCGGCAAATGGGATCGCGTGCCCACGGTGGACGTCCACGGCAAGACGCTTGGCATCTTGGGGCTCGGCTCCATCGGTCGGGCAGTTGCCCGCCGCGCCTCCGGTTTCGGAATGAGGCTGCTGGCACATGACGCGCTGCCTGATCCCATTGCCGCGGCAACGCTCGGTGTAACGCTCACCGACCTGGACACGCTGCTGGCTGAGAGCGACTTCGTTACGATCCACGTGCCGCTAACGCCGCAGACCAGGGGCATGATCTGTGAGACGGCGCTGCGCAGGATGAAACCGGGCGCGTATCTGATAAACACCAGTCGTGGGGCAGTGCTCGACGAGGCGGCGGTGCTTTCGGCCCTGCGCGAGGGCCGGCTGGCAGGAGCCGGCTTGGATGTGTTCCAGGATGAGCCGGTCCGGGATCTGTCGCTGGCCGGGCTCGACCAGGTCGTGGCCACGCCGCACGTGGCTTCGCACACGGCAGAGACGCTGGCCCGCATGGAACGCTCCTGTGCGGATGCGGTGCTGGCAGCGCTTAGGGGAGAGCGGCCCCATCATGTGGTGAACCCGCAGGTGTACGACCGCGGTCCCAGCAGGTGCGGCCCCAGTAAGCGCGGTCCGAGCAGTCCGGGCAGGTAGGGACGGCCCGCGCCCCGGCGAAGCGATATTCTATGCCTGCCACCACGCACGCGATGCTGGCCGAGATCCGCGAACAGCCGGCCGCCCTGGAGCGCATGTTGAGCCGTCACGCGGCCGAGATCGGCGAAGCGGTGCGGGCGCTGCGGCACCGGCGCCCGCCGTTCGTCGTCTTCGTCGCGCGCGGCACCTCGCACAACGCGGCCATCTACGGGCAGTACCTGGTTGAGACCTTCCTGCGAATACCCACGGGCACCGCGATGCCGTCGGTGACGACGCTGTACGGCCGCACGCCGGACTGGCGCTCCGCGGCTGTGATCGGCATCTCGCAATCCGGCCGGTCGGTGGACGTCACCGAGGTGCTGGCCGAGGCGCGCAGGCAGGGCGCCCTGACCATGGCCATCACCAACGATCCCGCCTCGCCGATGGCAGGTTGCAGCGATCAGATCCTGCCCCTGGCCGCGGGCCCCGAGATCAGCGTGGCGGCGACCAAGACCTTCACGTCTTCGCTTGCGGTGCTTGCCGCCCTGGTCGCGGGATGGGGCCGGGTATCGGCTCTGACGCGCGCCCTACCCCGCCTGCCCGACGCCGTTGGCTCGGCGCTTGAACGCGAGGCCGTGATCAGGTCGCTGGCCAGACGCCGCGCCCGGCGCGATCCCTGGGTGGTGACAACGCGGGGCTACATGCTGGGCGTGGGGGACGAGGCGGCACTGAAACTCAAGGAGACCGCGTACGCGGCCGTGGAGTCGGCCTCCTCGGCCGCCCTTCTACACGGTCCTATCGCCGCCCTCGATCGAAGGAGCACGGTGCTGCTGCTCCTGCCGCCGGGAAAGAGCAAGGCCGGTCTGATTGAACTCCGAGACCGGTTGCGCAAACGATCGGTTACAACGCTCACGTTCGCGTTTGACGATGACCCGGGGGACGTGTCCATCCACACCGGCCTGCCCGAGCCGCTGGCGCCCATCGCCGCATCTCCAGCCGTGCACCTCTTCGCCTACTACCTCTCAGTTGCGCGCGGCCTGAACCCGGACATGCCCCGAGGCCTCAGCAAGGTGACCCCGACTCGCTGAGCGATGCCCACCGTTGCTGCGCGCGCCCTGCTGAAACGCTTCGGCGACCTGGCCGCCGTGGACGGCATCTCGTTCGATGTCCGCCCCGGTGAGTGCTTCGGCTTCTTGGGTCCAAACGGCGCCGGCAAGACCACCACCATGAAGATGGTATACTGCGTGCTGCCTCCGACCTCGGGCGACCTGCGGGTGCTAGGCATGGACGTGCGCACGCACCCGCGCGCGATCAAGGCACGGCTGGGCGTTGTCACCCAGGACAACACGTTGGACACGGCGCTGACCGTACGCGAGAACCTCGTGATCTTCGCGCGCTACTTCGACATCCCGTGGGGATTGGCCAGGCGCCGGGCCGACGATCTCCTGGAGTTCGTGTCGCTCACCGACCGCGCCGGGGACAGGGTTGAGTACTTGAGCGGCGGCATGAAGCGGCGGCTGATGGTGGCGCGGGCGCTCGTGCCGCAGCCCGAGCTGCTCGTCCTCGACGAGCCGACAACCGGACTCGACCCGCAGGCGAGGCAGCTGGCATGGGAGAAACTGCGGCAGCTCAAGCGCACGGGCGTCACCCAGATCCTCACCACTCACTACATGGAGGAGGCCGCGGCGCTGTGCGATCGCATCGCCATCATGGACCAGGGCCGCATCGTCACCGAGGGCTCCCCGGCCGACCTGATAGCCGCCCACGCAGGCCGCGAGGTGGTTGAACTGAGGGCTACCGACACCGAGTGGCAGGAACAGGGCACCCTGGAGCGGGTACTCGGCATCGCAGGCGACCTGGCAGAGACACATGAGGTATACGGCGACCTTCTGGTGATCCCCACGCACGATGGCGAGGCCCTGCTGCGTCGCATTCGAGAAGACGGCGTCGTGCTCGAGTCCGCAACGCTGCGCCGCGCCACGCTAGAGGACGCGTTCCTGCGGCTCACCGGCAGGAGGCTCCGCGACTGATGAAGCCGCAACTGATGGCGCCGCGCGCGCTGGGCGCATACTCGCTTCTGTTCTTCTCGCCCCGAGGCGCGTTCCGGTTCTGGCAGCGCAACGCCTACATCTTCAGGCGCATCTTCCCGGAGTCCGTAGCGGTGAACTTCCTGGAACCGGTGATCTACCTGCTGGCGATGGGGTTTGGAATCGGCGCGTACCTCAGCACTGTCGGCGGGCTTCCCTATCTCACGTTCGTCGCCACCGGGCTGGTGGCGACCGCGGCGATGTTCGGGGCCACCTTCGAGTGCACCTACAACGCCTACGTGCAGATGTACTACGAGAAGGCCTACGACGCGGTCATCACGACCCCGCTGGGGGTCGAGGACGTGGTGATCGGCGAGATCTGGTGGGGAGCGACCCGGAGCGTGCTCTACGGGACGGTGTTCCTGGCGGTGATAGCGCTGTTCGGCACAGTGCGGTCACCGCTTGCCCTGCTGATACCGGTGCTGTTCCTCCTGTCGGGATTGATGTTCTCGGTCATAGCAATGACCTTCACCGCGGCCAACCCCAGCATAGACTACTTCACTTTCTACTTCGCCCTGTTCATCACGCCGATGTTCATGTTCAGCGGCGTCTTCTTTCCCCTTGACGCCCTGCCGGCCTGGGTCCGGACCGCGGCCTGGTTCACGCCGCTCTCCCACGTCGTCAGCCTCAGCCGGGCGCTGGCATTGGGAACCCTGGAAGCACACCATGCGACGGACCTCGCATGGATCCTGACAGTCACCGTGGCGATGTTCCCGCTGCCGGTCGTGCTGATGCGGCGCCGGCTCGTCAAATAGCGCAGGGCAACAACGTGCGATCGCCGGCGTCCGCGATCGGCCGAGAGCCCCTCCTGCCTAGTGGAACAGCCGCGTGAGCCGGTACAGCTCCGGGTCGAACGGGCTGGTGCCGGATAGCGCCTCCTCCAGGCCTACGGTGGTGATCTTTGTCCCGCGCAGGGCGACCATTACGCCGAAGTGCCCGGCCTCCACCGCTTCAACCGCGGCCACGCCGTAGCGGGTCGCAAGTATCCTGTCGAACACAGTAGGTGATCCACCCCTCTGTAGGTGGCCCAGCACGGTCACGCGCGTCTCGTAGCCGGTTTGCGCCTCGACCTCGCGCGCCAGCAGGGCTCCTATCCCGCCCAGGCGCACGTGGCCGAACTCGTCCACGCGGGCATCCTGTGTGACCTGCATACCGAAATCGGTCGGCCTGGCCCCTTCGGCGACGACAACGATGCTGAAGGTCCTGCCGCGCGCGTGACGCCGGCGTACGATCTCGCACACGTCCTCGATCGTGAACGGGACCTCTGGCACGAGAATCACATCGGCACCGCCGGATAGGCCGCCGACCCCGGCCACCCAGCCGGCATCGCGTCCCATGACCTCGACTATCATCACGCGGTGATGGGCCTCCGCCGTTGTATGCAGACGGTCGCAGGCGTCCATCACGATGTTCACGGCCGTATCGAAACCGATCGTGTAGTCGGTTCCGGGAACGTCGTTGTCCATGGTCTTGGGAACCCCGACCACCCTGGCGCCCATCTGGAAGAGCTTGAGGGCCACGCCCAGGGTGTCGTCACCGCCGATGGCGATGATGGCGTCAATTCCCAACCGCTCAATCGTCCGCAGCAGGCGCCCCTCGCCGCCCTCGGCCTTGAACGGGTTCGTGCGCGAGGTACCGAGGATGGTCCCGCCGCGCGGCAGAATACCCGAGACGCTGTCCCGTGTCAGGGGGAAGACGTCCCCTTCAAGCAGGCCCAACCAGCCCTTGCGGATCCCGATGACCTCGTGGTTCCCCTCGAGTGCCCGCCTGGTTATCGCACGAATCGCCGCGTTCAACCCAGGCGCGTCACCTCCGCCGGTCAGCACCGCAATCTTCATCCGCGCACCTCCTGGCCCACACCTCCAGGCCGCCAGCCCTCACTCCGAGCCGTCATCCTTCGCTCCCCAGCGAGATCCCCAACTCGCGCGCCGTGCGGGCCATCTCGCCGTCCGGGGCCACCCGCTTGGGCTCGGCGATCGCCTCTGAGATTGGCACCGCGACAACCGAAGGACCGCGCAGCGCGACCATCTGACCCAGGCGTCCCTCCATGACACACTCGACCGCGCGCACCCCGAACCGCGTGGCCAGGAGCCGGTCGGATGGGGTGGGGCTCCCGCCCCTCTGGAGATGCCCCAGCACCGTGCACCGGGTCTCTCGACCGGTCATGTCGGCGAGGGCATTTGCGACCTGCTGTCCTATCCCGCCGAGCCTGGGCAGCCTACCCGGGCCGCCCTCCTCTACAACGACCTGCGCCCCGCCGACCTGGACGGCTCCCTCGGACACCACAACGATCGAGAACCGCCGCCCCCGGGCCGCCCGCTCCTCGATCGCCTGGGCGACGACCTCGAGACGGAATGGGATCTCCGGTATCAACACCGAGTTCGCGCCCCCGGCAATCCCAGACTCCAATGGGAGCCATCCGGCGTTGCGGCCCATCGTCTCCACGACCATGATCCTGTGGTGACTCTCAGCGGTCGTGTGGAGCTTGTCAATCGCCTCGGTCGCCGTGAGCCGCGCGGTGTCGAATCCGAACGTCACGTCCGTGGCGGAGATGTCGTTGTCAATGGTCTTGGGAATGCCGACGATGGGCGCGCCCATCCGGTGCAGCGCGTCGGCGATGTGCAGGGTGCCGTCGCCTCCGATGACGAGCAGCGCGTCCAGCCGGAGGGTTTCCACTCGCTTCAGCACCGTGCGGGACGCGTCAATGACCTCCCGCCGCCCGTCGCGCTCGACCGGCCAGGCAAAGGGGTTCCCGCGGTTGGTGGTACCGAGGATCGTGCCGCCCTGCGTCAGGATGCCGCGCACGTCGTCACCCTCCAGCGGCCGGATCCTATCGTGCAGCAGTCCGTCGAACCCGTCCTCGATGCCCAGTACCTCCCAGCCCATCCCGACGGCAGCGGACAGCACCACGGCCCGGATGACGGCGTTCAGCCCCGGGCAGTCCCCTCCCCCGGTCAGGATTCCTATTCGCCGCCGTGAACTCATCGCAACAACCACCTCAGCGTAGGGTTGCCTCGGTGTTCCGCCGAAGCTACCTGGCATGGTGAGTTCTGCCCGAGACCTGCCTGCTTCCTCCTGGATCTCGATAGACGGCCGGATTATCCTGGGCGCACGCGCGGTTCGGACGTTCGCCTACGGGTTCCAGTCGGTGTTGCTGGGAGTCTACCTCAAGGAAGCGGGCTTTGCGCCCTGGCAGGTAGGCGCGGTGCTGACCGCGACCCTGTTGGGATCGGCCGCGCTTACCGCGCTGTTTGCCGGGACCGCCGACAGGTACGGTCGGCGCAGGATGCTGCAGATCAGCGCGGTCTTCATGGCCGGCAGCGGCGCGGCGTTCGCGTTCAGCACCTGGTACCCGCTTCTCATCCTAGCATCGCTGACCGGCACGGTGGGAGCGACATCGGGCGAGGTCGGCCCCTTTCTCTCGCTCGAGCAGGCGATGCTGCCCCAGACGACCGCGCAGGAGCACCGGACGCGGCTGTTCTCACTGTACAACATGGTGGGCGCGCTGGCCGGTTCCCTGGGCGCGCTGGCCGCCGGCACACCGGTTCTGCTGCAGCAGGTCCTGGGCATGGATCCCAGGATGTCGTTTCGGACGATGTTCCTGGCCTATGCCGCGTTCGCCTGCGTTGCGCTGTGGCTGTTCAAGCGGCTCAGCGGCCGCGTAGAGGTCGTGGTAGGCAGCGCGTCAGGATACGGCCTGCGGCGCTCACGCGGAATTGTCCTGAAGCTGGCGGCGCTGTTCAGTCTGGACTCGCTCGGCGGCGGGTTCGTGGTGCAGAGTCTGATCGCCTACTACTTCAACCTGCGCTGGGGAGCAGGGCCGGAGATCCTCGGCCCGATCTTCCTGGGCGTCGGCCTGCTGCAGGCCGCCTCGTTCCTGGCCGCGGCGCGGGTCGCCGAGCGCATCGGCCTGATCAACACGATGGTGTTCACGCACCTGCCCTCCAACGTGCTGCTGATGGCCATCCCGCTGGCGCCTTCGCTGCCGTGGGCGATCGGCCTGATCCTGGCCCGCCACGCCCTCTCCCAGATGGACGTCCCCACGCGCCAGTCCTACGTCGTGGCCGTGGTGGATCCCGAGGAACGGGTGGCCGCGGCCGGGGTGACGAACATCGCGCGCAACCTGGCCCAGGCCACGACACCGATCGCGGCCGGCGTGGCGATGCAGGTGGTCGGACTGGGCGTGCCGTTCTTTCTGGGAGGCGGGCTTAAGATCATCTACGACCTGCTTCTCTTTCGCATGTTTCGCAACGTCCGGCCGCCAGAGGAGCGGCGCTAGCGGCCGGAGGGGCCGATGAGACCGGGCATGTTGACGACCAGCTACCACACCCACAACCGCTACTGCGACGGGGAAGGCGAGATCGCGGAGTACGTGGACGCGGCCATCGGCGCCGGTCTGGAGGCGGTGGGGATCTCCAGTCACTCACCGCTGACCTTTGCTAACGACTTCGCCCTGCGGGCCGAGGACTTGCCGGCATACTGCGCCGAGGTCGAGCGGCTTCGGAAGTCCTACGCCGGGCGGCTGCGCGTGCACCTGGGAATGGAGTTCGACTTCATCCCTGAGCATGCGGCGCCTCTGTGGGAGATCGTGGCCCCATTCCGGTTCGAGTTCCTGATCGGCGGCGTCCACTTCCTCGGGCACGACGCGGCAGGGGTACCCTGGGCCTTCGACTACACACGGCAGGAGTTCGAGCAGGGGCTGCGCGAGATATTCGGTGGCGATGCCCGGGCGCTGGTTGCCGAATACTACAGGCGTGCGCGGCAGCTGGCAGAGTGGGGCCGCGTGGCGATCCTGGCGCATCTAGACCACATAAAGAGATGGAATGGCGATGGACGCTACTTCAGAGAGGACGAGGGGTGGTACAGGGACGAGGTGGAGACCACGCTGCGGGCCTGCGCGAAGGCAGGCCTGATCGTGGAGGTCAACACGTCGGGATGGCGCTGCTCGCCGGCGGCGCCACATCCAAGCCCATGGATCGTCCGGCGCTGCGTGGAGATGGCAATCCCCCTGGTCGTAACCGCCGACGCCCATCAGCCCGAGCACGTCGCCGCCTTCTACGCCGAGGCAGAGGCGATGTTGCGCGAGGCAGGGTGCTCCACGACCGCCGTCCTGCGCGAAGAAGGCTGGCGGATGGAACGGTTCTGATAAACGAGGAGGCTGGATCTAGATGGCCGCAACTTCGGTGGCAGAGCAATGGGTGGACGAGGCGGCACGACGGTGCCATCCCGATCGCGTGGTCTGGCACGGGGGCTCAGAAGAGGAGTTCGAGCGCCTTGTTGATGCGATGCTCCGCGACGCCACCCTGCACCGCCTGAACCAGTTCACCTATCCCAACTGCTACCTCCACCGGAGCCATCCACAGGACGTGGCCCGCACCGAGCACCTGACCTATGTCTGCACCCCGCGGCGTGAGGACGCCGGCCCAACCAACAACTGGATGACCCCTGCCGAGGCCGAGGAGAGAGTGGGAGCGCTCTTCAATGGAAGCATGCGGGGCCGGACCATGTACGTCATCCCCTACCTGATGGGGCCGGTGGGATCACCCTACAGCAGGGTCGGCATCATGGTCAGCGACAGCGCCTACGTAACGGCCAGCATGCACATAATGACCAGGGCGGGACGCGTGGCGCTGGAGCACCTGCGCACCCCCGAGGACTTCGTCGCCGGCCTGCACTCCCTGGCGGATCTCTCCCCGGAGCGGCGGTTCATCATGCACTTCCCACAGGAGCGGCTCATCTGGAGCGTCGGCACCGGGTACGGCGGAAACGCCATCCTGGCGAAGAAGTGCCATTCGCTGCGCATCGCCTCCTGGCAGGCCCGGCAGGAGGGCTGGATGGCCGAGCACATGTTGATCCTCGGGCTCGAGGATCCGTCAGGCGAGGTGACCTACCTGGCGGCGGCCATGCCCAGCGCGTCCGGCAAAACCAACCTGGCGATGGTGCAATCGGCGCTTCCCGGCTACAGGGTGTGGACGCTCGGCGACGACATCGCCTGGCTGAACGTGGACGACAAGGGGCAGTTGTGGGCGATCAACCCCGAGCAAGGGTCGTTCGGGGTAGCGCCGGGGACAAACATCAATACGAACCCCAGCGCGCTGGAGATGATACGCCGTAACGCCCTCTTTACCAATGTGGCCGTGTCCCCGGGCGGAGAGCCCTGGTGGGAGGGGACGAGCGACGCGCCGCCCGCGGGCCTGCTGGACTGGCAGGGCCGGCCGTGGCAACCCGAAGCCGGCCCCGCCGCCCATCCAAACTCCAGGTTCACCGCCTACCTGCGGCAGTGCCCCACCATCTCGCCCCGATGGGAGGATCCAAAGGGGGTGCCGATCTCGGGCATCATCTTCGGAGCGCGGCGATCGCGCGATGTCCCGCTCGTCTTCGAGGCGTTCGACTGGCAGCACGGCGTTTACATGGGTGCCTCGATGGGAACCGAGACCACGGCGGCGGCCACCGGCAAGGTGGGTGTGGTGCGCCGCGATCCCATGGCGATGCTGCCGTTCTGCGGCTACAACATGGGGGATTACTTCGCCCACTGGCTGGAGATGGGCAGGCGTCTGGCAGTGCCCCCAAGGATTTTCCGTATCAACTGGTTCCGCCGCGGCGCCGATGGACGGTTTCTCTGGCCCGGGTACTGCGAGAACGTGCGCGTCCTCAAGTGGATCGTCGAGCGAATCAAGCGTAAGGCCAGGGCCATCGAAACCCCTGTGGGTTTGATCCCGTCACCTGACGACCTGGACCTGACCGGCCTGGAGCTGGGTGGCCCGGAGGCCCCCCACAGCGCGGTGGCGGAAGCTCTGAGCTACGACCGGGAGGGCTGGCTGCAGGAGCTGGAGGAGCAGCGGACGCTGTTCGAGCAGTTCGGAGATCGGATTCCGGCGTCCATCTGGGAGGAGCACGCGCGGACCGGGCGGGAAATTCATAGATAATTCGCCGTGATCACTACCCCATCCTCTCGAGCAGAACCCTCAAGTTGCGCGGAAGAATATCAACCATGTCCAACAGGCCGCACTCCTCCAGCTTCTTCACCATCCTGGCGGGCAGTTGCTCAAGTGGTGTCCCGGCCACAAGGAGCGCCGTCTCCTCCAATGAGAATTGCGCTCCCTCCTCAACCCACCCCACGAACTCTTTGTTCTCCGGGCAGACCCTTTGGCATTGCATGCAACCCACCAGACAATCATGCCACGAAGCCTCCAACCACGCCGGAAAGGGAACTTCGCCGGGCCTCTCATTATGGAACGCGATACACCGTTCCGCGTGCAGCAGAAAGCGATCTGCGCTGATCGCGCCCGACGGACATTGCCTTATGCAGGCACGGCAGCCTTCACACCGTTCCACCATCCTTGATTCCTGCCAGTTCCCTTCCTCACATGGCAGATCAGAGTAGAAGGCCACCAACCGATGAAAACTCCCCATCCCGGCAACGTAGGTGATGTTGTTCTTGCCATACGCCGCCAGCCCACTGTGCGCTGCAAGCGGCTTCTTCGGCAACACTGCCTCACCTACCTGATACCCTTCTGGACCGAGGATCTCGGCCAAGGTCTCTTGAACTTGCCGGTCGGTCTCTCGCCAGTGTATGTACGTGGGTGGCACAATGATCGGTACGGGCTCGCCTTTCCAGGCAAAGGTGAAGCGCACCTGAGGCTGCCTTACGGCCACCACGATCAGAGACCGAGCCTCTAACAGGCTCTCGGGAGGACTGAAGGCAAATCCAGTCAGGCGTTCCTGATAGAACTGTTCCTCGAATGAGCCGCTGCCATAGTTCGCCTCGATGTCCCGCCGCAGGTCATGAAGGTGCTGGATTGATGCGACACTCCCCGCATACCCACGCTGCTCCAGCCGCTGCAGCATTCTCGCTTTCAATGAGATTCCCCCTTCGCCATGAGTAGCTTGCCTGACGGCCTCGAGCTAAGCTGCCTCCTTCACTCCAAAGTGAGACTGCGAGCACTGAGAGACGCGCCTGAGCGCTAGCCTGCCGGGCCAGCTTCAGCCAGTTGTTGTGGGGGCTGTTTCGAGCCTGCGGACCAACGAGCATGACAAAGCACGAGACGCATCGGGCACCGCTACGATAGAATCGTTTCGCTCTCCACATCATGCGTGGTCAGGTTGCGCGCTGCACCAGGATGGCCGATTGCATCCCGCAGTTGTGGATGGCAAGGACCTGCCTTGCTTCCTCCCTTGTGCAACCCACAAGAACTTTCAGTTCAGCGTCATGCTTCTTCTCATCTACCGTTACAAGAAGGCCGGTGACAGTACCCCCGGAAAGGCTTCCAACCCAGACATCGACCTCGGCACCATCGCCGGAGAGAGTGCCCTCCAGAAAGCCATAGTCCAGCGGATACACAAGATCTGGCTCCTCAGGATATGATAGCCCCTTCGGCCGATCGACCCGAATGCGGTGCGACGCCACGAATTCGTCAAGCCGGACCCAGAACTGTTCGTCTTCCATGGGAGAAGATGGCTCCAGAGGGTCGCCTAACATAAATGCCTTCAACCGAAACACGCGCCCGCCCTGCGCAACGCTTGCCCTCCACCCAAGTGCCGGAGCTCTTGCGGTCCCCCGAGTCCTTACTCCCCGGCGCGACGAATCTCCGCGACTCCACGATTCTTGTCCTTAGATCGCTTGCCCGTGATCCGCTCAATCGAGATGCGCCACAACCGCGTCTTCTCGAGCGACCGCTCGTTGAGGCTCCACTCCCTGCCGGAGTAGTGCCTCATTATCTGGCTCAGCGCATCGGCCTTGCCCTGGGGATCCACTATCTCCTCAACCGTGCCAAACCCGATCACGCTGTAGAAGGAGAAGGACCATTCGCAGGCTTCACCGGAACTTGGGATGACCCTAACATCGTGCTCCAACTCAAAGCAGACCCTGTTGTTGGAAGCCAGGTAGTCCAGCTTCATGCCCTCCCTGGCCGAGTGAAAGTAGATGAAGGCACCGTCATAGCCGAAGGACACGGGAACAACATAGGGCATATTGTCTTTGCACAGCCCCAACCTGCAGACCTGGGCCTGCGCAATGACCTTGTCGATCAGGTCTCTATTCGGGATTTCCTTGTCCTCACGTCTCACTGGGAGCGCCCGCGGGCATGCTAGCCCGCGTACCTCAGCACTGCGACGAAGTGACAGGCCGTACCCGTGAGAACGTACAGGTGCCAGACGAAGTGGCCGTAGCGAACCCGCTCCGCTGCCAGGAATCCGACGCCCGCCGTGTACGCCACGCCGCCGGCCACGAGCCACAGCAGGCCGGGTAGCGGCAGATGGGTCCAGAGGGGCTTAGCCGCGATGACGATCAGCCATCCCATCCCCAGATAGAGCGCTATCGACAGGACCGGGTACCTCACCCCGCACACCGCCTTGAGCACGATGCCCGTGATCGCTATGCCCCACACGAGCCCGAGCAGCGTCCAGCCCCACGTACCCCGCAACGCACCGAGGGTGAACGGCGTGTAGGTGCCGGCGATCAGAAGGAAGATCGCGCAGTGATCCAAGATCTGAAACACGCGCTTGGCCCGCCCCTTCGCCAGCGAGTGGTATAGCGTGGACATCAGGTAAAGCAGCAGCATCGTGGTCGCGAAGATACTCGCGCCTACTATTCCTAGGCCATCCCCGCTTCGAACCGCGGAAACAATCAGGAATGGAGCGGCTACGGCCGCTGCCAGCGCGCCCACGCCGTGGCTGACGCTGTTTGCGATCTCCTCGCCCAGCGACTGCGTCCTTGAGTTGGCCCGCACAGACTAACCCGTCGCAGCGTCCTAGGTCTGGTTGGTCAGGTAGTTCGCCAGGCCCATCTGCTCGATCTGAGCGTTCTGCACTTCCGCCCAATCCTCGTGGTCCTCTTCCATCTTGAGGATGCGGGTCAACAGGTCAACGCTGGCATTGTCACCTACCTCGCGCGCCAGCGCGATGGCTTTGTTGTAGGCAGCCACCGCGTCAATCTCGGCCTCCTGGTCGAACTTGATCATCTCGGGCACGGTCGGGCCGATCCTCATGGGATTGAGCTTCGATACGATCGGCGTGCCGTCCAGGAATAGGATGCGCTGGATGAGCCACTCGGCGTGGTGCATCTCGTCCACCGCCCGGGCCTCGATGGCCTTGTGAAGCTTCTCGTATCCCCAGTTGGCGCACATCTCCGAGTGCACCATGTACTGGCTGATGGCGGTGAGTTCGTCAGCCAGGAGTTGGTTCAGCGCCGATAGCATCTTCTCGTTACCCTTCATTCTTCTCGCCCCTTTCCCGCCCGAGTCAGGTTGCCGGTCCTTCCTACTATGACATCTTGGCTGACAAGGCGCCCACCTCCTGCGACGTGGTCGCGAGGGAAGCCTGCCGAACCGCGGGAACGATCCCTGGGGTAGGAGAACGCGGCGGTGGGTCGAACCGCTGGAAGGATACGCCGCTTCATCACGAGGCACAACAGGCGCGCACCGGATGGTCGAGCAGATCACCCTGGCCCGGCCCCGCGTGGATCCGGGCCTCATCCTGAGGCTGCAGAAGTACCGGAGGATCGAGGCGGTCTCGCCGGTCGTGCGGGAGACCTCTGCGCGGATGGCCGCGCTGGCCGAAACGCTGGTGGAACCACGGGCGTGGCTGGCACGCGGGCGGCTCACCCGGGTTGAGACCGCAGGCGGCGTGCTGCTTGCCGGTGGCCTCGCCTTCCACAGCCGCGCGCTGGCGCGCCGGCTCGCCCAGGCGGTAGAGGTCGCGATCGTGCTCCTCACCGTCGGGTCGGAACTGGAGCGGCGCGCGCAGGAGATGGTCCGCGACGGGCAGTTTGTGGAAGGGTTGTTGCTGGACACCGCGGGGTGGGTAGTGATAGAGATTCTCATTAAGGACATCAGGCGTCGCCTGGCCGCCGAGTGCCGTGCGCAGGGGCTGCGGCTGACCGGGCGGATGGCGCCCGGCTTCGGAGACTGGGGCCTGGAGCAACAGCGCGTCCTGTTCTCTGCGTTCGACGGCGCCGGTGTGTCGGTGCTGCTGACCGAGGCCTGCGTGATGCTGCCCCTCAAGTCCGCCTCAGGGCTCTACGGTTTGGTCCCCGTGGCCGCGCGATGATGACGGTGGCACGATGATCACGGTGGCGCGATGATGACGGTGGCGCGATGATCACGGTCAGGTTCGAGCCGGACGGGCGGACCACGGAGGTGCCCAGGGGCACCACGATCCTGGCCGCGGCGCGGCAGGCGGGTCTGGAGATCGTGGCCACCTGCGGCGCGCGCGGCCGGTGCCGGAGCTGCCGGGTCCAAGTGGTCGCGGGCGCGGTCCCACCGCCTACGTTGGCCGACCGGGTCCAGCTCGGCGAAGACGAAGTGCGAGAGCGCTTTCGCCTGGCGTGCCAGGCCGAGATCGGCGAGCCGCTGACGGTCCTGGTTGCCCCTATCCTGAAAGAGGTCGCCTTCCAGATCATGTCCGACACGCGGGCACTGCGGTCGGCGGCGGGCTTCCTTCTCGACTCCGGCGTGGAGCAGAGCCCTGCCTTTGGGCTGGCGTTCGACATCGGGACCACCACGGTCGTGGGCTACCTGGTGGACCTGCCCGGCGGTACGGTCGTCGCGACCGCCTCCGGCCTGAATCCCCAGGCCGCGTTCGGAGGCGACCTGATATCCCGCATTGCGTTCGCGCAGGAGAACCCATCCAACGTGCGTGCTCTCCAGACAAGGATCGTCCGGCTCCTCAACGGGCAGATCGAGGAACTCTGCTCGGATGCGGGCATCAACCGTGACGCCATCTACAAGACCGTGATCGTGGGCAACACCGTGATGCACCACCTGTTCCTGGGCATTGATCCCACGCCCGTGGGGCAGGCGCCGTACACGCCGGTGGTCCGCAGCAGCATGCGCCTGCGTGCGCACGAGGCCGGCCTGCGGCTGGACCCGCAGGTCCCGGTCTTCCTGCTGCCCATCGTCGCCGGGTTCGTGGGCGCCGACGCGGTCGGCATGGTCCTGTCCACACGCCTCTACACGAGTACCGAACCCCGGATCGCCGCGGACATCGGCACCAACGGCGAGGTGGTCCTGGGATTGCCCGACGGCCTGATCGCCTGCTCGGCGCCGGCCGGCCCGGCGCTGGAGGGCGGACAGATCCACTGCGGCATGCGGGGGGCGCGCGGCGCCGTAGACCAGGTTCATCTCGGGAGCGATGTCGCCTACCACACAATCGGCGGCGGCGCGCCGCTCGGCGTGTGCGGATCCGGCATCCTCGATGCGGTCGCCGGCATGCTGGATGCGGGCATCCTGGACGCGTCCGGGCGGTTGCATCCCGATCCGTCGGCCTCGGTACCTGATGCGCTCCGCCGGCGGGTCGTCTCGACCTCAGGCGAGGCGCCGGCGTTCGTGCTGGCTCGGGGCGACGAGACCGCCTCAGGAGAGGACATCGTGCTGACCCAGGCGGACGTCCGTCAGGTGCAGCTCGCCAAGGGCGCGATCCGCAGCGCGATCACCATGCTGGAGCGGATAAGCGGAACGTCGGAAGGCAGGATAGCCGAGCTGATGCTGGCGGGCGGGTTCGGCAACTACCTCAATGTGCGCAGCGCGATCCGCATCGGCCTGATCCCTGCGATGCCGCTCGATCGGATCAGCTATGTCGGCAACGCCGCCGGACTGGGCGCACAGATGGCACTGGTCTCGGAGACGGAGCGACGGAGGGCGGATGAGCTGGCAGCCAGGATCCAGCACGTTTCGCTGGCCGCGCACCCCGAGTTTCAGGAGGTGTTCCTGGAAGCCGTAGCGTTCCCGCCTCCAGACGGCATGGGAGAAGGCATGGGTAGGAAGGAGTGAGCGGGCCAATGGCGTCGAGGGGACAGGAGTTACTGGAACGGCTGCGCACCGAGGTGCTGATCCTCGACGGCGCAATGGGCACCATGCTGTTCGAGGCCGGACTGCAGGACGGGGGCTGCCCCGAGCTGTGGAACGAGACACGGCCCGATGCCATCCGGGAGATCCACCTGGCCTACCTGGAGGCCGGCAGCGAAGTCGTGGAGACCAACACCTTCGGCGGCACGCGGCTCAAGCTGGCGGCCTACGGCCTGGCGGACCGCGCCCGCGATCTGAACCGCCGGGCGGTGGAGATCGCGCGATCGGTCTGCCCACCGGGGAAGTACGTGGCCGGCTCGATCGGCCCTACAGGCCATCTCCCGGACACCGTCGAGCCGTTGGGCGACGTTCCGCTGGAGGAGTTCCACGCCAATTTCACCGAGCAGGCGGTCGCGCTGGCAGAGGCCGGCGCGGACCTGCTGGCGATAGAGACGATGATGGTCCCCGAAGAAGCCCTGATCGCGATCCGCGCGGCCAAGGAGGTGACGGACCTACCGGTCATGTGCACGATGTTCTTCAAGTACGGCCGCGAGAAGGGCATTGACCGGACCCTCTGGGGCTCCTCGCCCGCGGAGGCGGCCCGGTTCCTGACCGACGCCGGCGCGGACATCGTCGGCTGCAACTGCGGCGAAGGCGGCCCTGACCGCGCCGCGGTCATCATCAGGGAGATGCGCGAGGCCACGACCCGGCCGCTCGCCGCGTACCCCAATGCCGGCCTCCCCCGTCTGGTGGACGACCGCACGGTCTACGATATGCCGCCCGACGAGATGGCCGCGGGGTATCCCGCGATTCTCGACGCAGGGGCCCGCATCGTGGGCGCCTGCTGTGGGAGCACGCCGGCGCACATCCGGCAGATCGCGGCCGCGGTCCGCAGGTGGCGCGTTCGGTAAGACCTGCGCCTACACCGGCGATTGACAAACAGATCTAATGTCCCTAATGTACGTTACGTACGGAACGTGCATAGCGCTGATGTCTGTGAGGAACAGCTATGGCGCGACTGACAACCACCGCAGCCCGCAAGGACTTCGCGTCCGTGGTCAACCGGACGGCGTATGGAAAGGAGCGCGTGGTCCTCGGTCGTAGGGGAAAGGATCTGGCGGCGCTGGTCCCCATAGAGGACCTAACGCTCCTGGAGCAACTGGAGGATGCGCTGGATCTGTCGGAAGCGCGAAAGGCGCTCGCGGACCCGAAGAACCGAAAGCGGATTCCCTGGAAGAAGGTCAAGGCCGACCTGGGACTGTGAGCCGCTGTGGCCTCCTACAGGGTCGACCTGTTGCCCTCGGCCGTGCGCGAGCTTTCGGCGCTTCCCAGGGCGGTCCAGCAACGCATCGGCCATCATCTCGACGGGCTTGCCGGCAATCCCCGGCCTCGCGGCGTAAGAGCCCTGGCCGCGGAAGGCGGTTTCCTGCGCCTGCGTGTTGGTGACTACCGCGTAATCTACAGTGTGGACGACGGCGGCAAGAGCGTGCTGGTCGTGAAGATTGGCCACCGCGGAGAGGTGTACCGGAAGAGGTAGGCGTCAGGCACTGGCGGAGGAACCTGATGGACCGGACGGAGATCCTGGACGCGCTCAAGCAGGCGATCCTGACCTACGACGAGGACGGCGCCCGGGCGCTGGTGGCGCAGGCGCTCGAGGCCGGCATTCCGCCGCTGGAACTGGTGGACGGCGGCCTGTCGCGCGGCATCAAGGCCATCGGTGAGAAGTTCCAGGCGATGGAGGTCTTCCTCCCCGAGCTGATGCTGGCGGCCAAGGTGTTCCTCAGTGCACTGGAGATGATCGAGCCCGCCCTCGTGGGCTTGGGCGAGAACCGGGCCAGGCAGGGGGTCGCGGTTATCGGCACTGTCAAGGGCGACGTCCACTCGATCGGCAAGGACCTGTTCGCCACCCTACTGAAGGTGGCCGGCTTCGAGGTCCACAACCTGGGCGTCAACGTGCACCCCGGCAGGTTCGTCGAGAAGGCCCAGGAGACTGGAGCCCAGATCGTCGGCCTATCTGCGCTGATGACCACCACGATGCCCTCGATGCGCGAGGTGGTCGAGTTGTTCGTGACCCAGGGGATACGCGACCGGCACGCGATCCTGATAGGCGGCAGTCCGGTGACGCAGGCGTTCTGCGACAAGATCCAGGCCGACGGCTACGGCGAGACCGCGCAGGACGGCGTGGACCTGGCAGTTCGGTTCGCAGGGCAAAGGGAACAGAGGAGGCAACCATGCTGATCGTCGGTGAACTGATCAACTCGACCCGCAGGCAGATCCAGCCGCTGCTGGAGGCGCGGGACGGCGGCGCCATCGTGGATCTGGCCCGACGGCAGGTTGAGGCCGGCGCGCACCTGGTGGACGTCAACTGCGCCACGTTGATGGAGGGCGAGGTCGAGTGCCTGGCCTGGGCGATCCAGACGATCCAGGAGGCCTGCGACGCGCGGATCAGCGTGGACAGTCCGAACCCGATGGCGCTGCGGCGCGGTCTGGAGGTAGTCCGGGACAAGGCCATGCTGGACTCGATCAACCTGGAGCACGAGCGCTGGAGCGGCTTCCTGCCGGTGGTCCGGGAGTTCCGGCCCGAGGTCGTGGCCCTGTGCATGGATGACAGCGGGATTCCCACAACGGCCGAGGGCAAACTGGCGCTGGCCACGACCCTGGTCGAGGGACTGACCGGGGCCGGAATCCCGCCGCAGGACATCTATATAGACCCGCTCATCTTCCCGATCGCCACGGACAGCGGTTGCGTGAGTGTATTCCTAGAGGCGCTGGACCTCATCAAGAAGCGCTTCCCCGAGGTCCGCACGATCTGCGGGCTGAGCAACGTCTCGTTCGGCCTGCCCCACCGCGCCCAGATCAACCAGGTGTTCCTGGTCCTGTGCCTGGCGCACGGGATGGACGCGTTCATCCTCGACCCGCTCGACCGGCGGATGATGGCCAACATGGCCACGGCGCAGATGCTGCTGGGCCAGGACGAGTTCTGCCGGCAATATCTAGGTGCGGTGCGGGCCGGGAAGTTCGACTTCCTGAAAGCCCGGCGTGTGTAAGCTGCCCGGCGCGACGACCTCGTCGGCGACGGCCTCCGGCGCGACGGCCATCGTGCTCGCGGCCGTCTTCTTGGCCATCCTCGCGGGAGCGCTGATCGTAGCCGGGTGCGGCCCCCGGCCCGTCAACGTCGCAGGGACCTGGGAAGGGATCTGGATCGGTGCCGACCCGCAATCCCGCGGGACGTTCCGCGTCGTGATCCAGCAGCGCCGCAAGGTGATCAAGGGAACTATCGAGCTGAGTCTGGACTGGCTGCCCCAGGCCCGGATAGACGGCGTCGTGGAAGGCCGGCGGGTACGGTGGGGCGTGCTGCGCGGCGGGCTGGTCGCGTTGACGTTCGACGGGTCCGTGTCCGGGGGCGCGGCCGAGGGGACATACTCGTTCGGTCAGGCCGGCGATGGAACCTGGACCGCCCGGCGGACCGGACGCCCGTGAGCCACGAGCGCAGGCCCTTCGGGTTGGGCGACCTGCTGGTGCTCACGACGGTGGTGCTGTGGGCCGCGTCGTTCACCGTCATCAAGTCCGCCTACGCCGAGTTCACGCCCCTTTCCTTTGCCGCGACGCGCTTCGCGATCGCCTCGCTCGGGCTGTTGTTGATAGCCACGCTACGCAGGGAGCCGCTGTCATTCGCGCGCCGTGACTTCCCGCGCATCGCGGCGCTCGGCGTGTGCAATGTCACTCTATACCAGGCCTTCTTCGGGGTCGGACTGGGCTACACGACTGCGAGCAACTCCGTTCTCATCACTAACACGGCCCCTGTGATGACGCTCCTCCTGGCGGCAGCGACGCGGGCCGATCGAATCACTCCCAGGCAGGCACTGGGAGTGCTCCTGGCGTTGGGTGGGGTGGCCGTGCTCGTCTCCGCCAGCGGCGGGTTATCGGCAGGGCATCTGAAGGGCGACGTCCTTACGCTGCTTGGCGCCGCGTCCTACGCGGTGACGCCGATCACCGTGCTGCCGCTGTACCGACGCTACAGCACGCTGCCGGTCATGGCCGCCTCCATGACCTTCGGCACGATCCTGCTGCTGGCGGTAGGGTTTCCCGACCTGGCGCGGCAGTCGTGGGCGCTCTCGCCCGCGGCCTGGAGCCAGCTCGCGTACGCGGCCCTGGGCGCGGGTTCGCTCGGATACCTGTTCTGGTACGAGGGCATCCGCCGGATCGGCCCAACCCGGGTCGCCGCGTACTCCTACCTGATCCCGGTTCTGGGAGTGTGGATCGCGGTCGCGATTCTGAACGAACCTTTCGGCCTGCGCCACCTGATCGGCGCCGCGGTCACGATCACCGGCGTGGCGCTAACCCGCTGGCCCGGCGGAAGAGGCTAACCCGGGCTCCTCACAACCGCTCGAACCGCGCCTGAAAGAAGCGCAGGTACTTCGGCTCGTAGACCATCCGCAGGCCCCCGGTCTTCCTCCCCTCCTCGAAGACTGCGTCAACCGACTCGGCCACCACGTCCATGTGGGCCTGCGTGTACACGCGGCGGGGGATGGTCAGTCGTACCAGTTCCAGCTTCGGATAGCGGTGATCGCCCGTGACCGGGTCGCGGCCCGCTGAGACCACGCCCCGCTCCATGCTCCGCACCCCGGAGTCCAGGTAGAGCTCCGCGGCCAGTGTCTGCGCCGGGAACTGGTCCTGGGGAATGTGCGGGTAGAATCTCGCGGCGTCCAGGTAGATCGCGTGGCCTCCGATCGGCTCCACGATCGGGATGCTCCACTCCAGCATCTTCATCCCCAGATACTCCACCTGGCCCACGCGCGCCCGGATGTGGTCGTCCTGCACCGACTCCTCGATGCCCCGGGCCATGGCCTCCATGTCGCGCCCGGACATCCCGCCGTAGGTGTGCAGCCCCTCATATACCACGACCATGTTGCGGGCCTCGTCGAAGAGCGCCGGGTCGTTCAACGCCAGCCATCCGCCGATGTTCACCAGACTGTCCTTCTTGCCGCTCATGGTGCAGCCGTCGGTGTAGGAGCAGAACTCCCTGAGGATCGCGGCCACGGGTGCCCCGCGGTAGTTCTCGTCACGCTGCTGGATGAAGTAGGCGTTCTCCACGGCGCGGGTCGCGTCCAGCATGACGCGGATGCCGTAGCGGTCGCAGAGCGAGCGCAGCTCACGCGCGTTCTGCATCGAGACCGGCTGGCCGCCGGCCATGTTCACGGTCGCCGCCAGGCTGACGTACGGGATCTTGTCTGCGCCGACCTTCTCGATGAGGGCCTCCAGCTTGTTCAGGTCCACGTTGCCCTTGAAGGGTAGCCACGCCCGCGGGTCGTGGGCCTCGTCAATGATCACGTCCACGAACGTGCCCCCGGCCAGCTCCTGGTGCAGACGGGTCGTGGTGAAGTACATGTTGCCCGGGACGAAATCGCCGGGCTTGATGAGCATCCTGGAGAGGATGTGCTCGGCTCCCCTGCCCTGGTGGGTGGGCACGACGTGGGCGTAGCCGTAGTGCTTCTGGATGGCGGCCTCCAGGTGGTAGAAGTTCCTGCTCCCGGCGTAGGACTCGTCGCCCAGCATCATCCCGGCCCACTGGTAGTCGCTCATCGCCGACGTGCCGCTGTCGGTGAGCAGGTCGATGTAGACGTCCTCCGAGCGCAGCAGGAAGGTATTGAATCCGGCTTCGCTCATGGCCCGCTCGCGCTGCTCGCGGCTGGTCCACCTGACCGGCTCTACCACCTTGACCTTCCACGGCTCGGCCCAGGACCGGCGGGCCGGGCGCTTGCGCGTCTCTGCCATGGCGTTGTTCCTCCTCTTCCTCGTCGGCCGCCCGCGCAGGGGGCCATAATGATGCTTCGAGATTGGCTGGGGCATCTCCCTGGGCACAGATCTACGCATCCCAGCAGGAACCATGTGGCCTACCGTATGATGGCGACGTGAGCGCGAGCGAGCTCCCTGCCTGAAGGTGAAGCATGGCCGCCCAAAGAGAGCAGTTCATAGTAGATGAGAACGGCAGAAGGACCGGCGTGGTCCTGTCCTTCCGTCGCTATCAGAAGCTGATGGAGGATCTCCACGACTTGGCCACTGTGGCTGAGCGGCGCATGGAGAAGCCTGTCGGCCTCGGTGAGGTCAAGCGCCAGCTCAAGCGAGATGGCATCCTTTAGTGTCGCCCTGAATCCATCCGCCGAGAAGGACCTTCGCCTTCTTCCAAAGCCGCTCGCCAAGCGTCTCTGGGCGAAGATCGAGGCACTATCCGCAGAACCGCTTCCGCGCCAGTCGGTCAAACTGGCTGGTGGGGAGCACCTGTACCGCGTCCGCGTTGGTGACCACCGGAGCGACGCGTATCGCCAGACAAGATGAGGCGGCTGGCCCGGCTTGCCCTGGCTGTGGCGACGCCGTGGTGAAGCATGATCGGAGGTGAACCATGCTTCAGGACGTCTTCCTGAACGAAGAAGAAAAGGCTCTCCGCCAGGAGATCCGCGAGTTCGTGAGGCATGGAGTCTCCTCAGAGTTGCTGCAAAGGATGGACCGCGACGAGATCACGTATCCCAGGGAGTACGTGAAGGCGCTGGGAGACCGGAACCTCCTGGGCCTGCGTTTCCCAAGAGAGTATGGTGGCCGGGGCCTCGGCTGGACCGCGGAGATCGCTGCGCACGAGGAGATCGGAGTCCTGGGGACCTCGCTCGGTTGCGCCTTCTCTATGCCGTCCATCGTGGGAGAGGCGCTGGTACGCTTCGGGACTGAGGAGCAGAAAGAGAAATTCCTGAAGCCCATGCTGAAAGGCGATCTCGTCTCTGCTGAGGCTCTGACAGAACCTCGGGGAGGATCCGACTTCTTCGGCGCCACGACGACGGCCGAGTTGAAGAACCGGGCCTTCAAGGTGAGGGGACAGAAGCGCTTCGTCGTCGGAGCGGCGTCCGCGGACTTCTTCCTCGTATACTGCAACACTAATCCAACCGGGAAGCCCCACGAGCGCATCAGCCTGATCCTGATCGAACGGGACCGCCCGGGCGTGGAGGCCAAGTACCTGTACAAACTCATGGGAACCCGAGGAGGCGGTACAGGCCGACTGCTGTTCCGGGACGTGAAAGTGCCCGAAGCAAACCTGGTGGGCGGGCTCAACCAGGGGGCTGCCATCTTCAACCAGATGATGATCCCCGAGCGGATGACCTCGGCCGGCGGATCCTTGGGCATGGCCCGTGCCGCCCTGGAGGTCGCCGTCCGGTACAGCAACCGGCGCATGGCCTTCGGCCAGAAGATTCGCGCCTTTCAAGGAGTGAGCTTCAAAGTCGCCGATGCCATCACAAAGCTCGACGCGGCCCGGGCGCTCACGCAGGCCGCGGCCCGAACCGTGGATCAAGGACTGCCGACTGCCCGGCGCATGGTGAGCGAGGCCAAGAAGTTCGCCACGGATACGGCCTGGGAGGTGACCAATCTCGCCATGCAGATCGTCGGGGGGATCGGATACACCAACGTCTTCCCCCTCGAGAAGATGATACGGGACACCCGCCTCATCCAGATCTGGACCGGGACCAACGAGATCATGAGCCTCCTCATCCAGCACGAGTTCTACAAGGAGGTGCTCGGCGCGGAGAATCCCGGGCGGATGATCGAGATGGACGCCGAAGAAGCCCGGGCCGAGGATGAGAAAGTGTTCGAGGACGAGGAGATGTGGATCAAGGGCTGGTAGTCCCGGCGAAAACCGCCCAAAGGAGTGTCTTGCCGATTTCGCCGGGGATCGATAGAATAACTGTAATACGATAAGCTGATCGATCGGGGCCGCCGATGGAAACCGTAACAATTTCGCCGAAGTTCCAAGTCGTGATCCCAAAGGGCATCCGCGACAAGCTGAAGCTAAGGCCCGGCCAGAAAGTTCAGGCCATCCTCTACCAAGACCGCATCGAGCTAGTTCCTGTGCGGCCGGTTCGCGAGATGAAGGGCTTCCTCAGGGGAATTGACACCGATGTGCCCCGTGAACGGGACCGCGTGTGAACGTAGTCGATTCCTCTGGCTGGCTGGAATACTTTGCGGATGGCCCGAATGCCAAGTTCTTCGCGAAAGCCATCGAGGCACCCGCGGAGCTTCTGGTTCCCACCCTGAGCCTCTACGAGGTTTTCAAGCAGGTTCTTCGGCAGCGTGGCGAAGGGGAGGCTCTTCAGGCCGTTGCGGTTATGCAGCAAAGCACAGTCATTGAGCTCACCGCGCCCCTGGCTTTGGCGGCTGCTCGTATTAGCCTTGACCTGGGAGTCCCAATGGCGGACAGCATCATGCTGGCAACCGCGCGTGCCTCAGGCGCAACCCTGTGGAGCCAAGATGCAGACTTCGCCAACGTGCCAGGGGTTCGGTACATCGCCAAGCGCGGTGGCGGAAAAGCAGGCTAATCTGCCGGCCCGGGCGGCTCGGGAATCTGCCTGAGCGCCCGCACCGGCGAGCGCCACACCCACACAAACGCCAGCGCCGCCCCGGCCGCGGCAATCGCGATCGTCGGGCGCAGCCCCAGCACCTGACCCAGGGCGCCACCGGCCAGCGCGCCCAGCGGCATCGTACCCCAGACCAGGAACCGCATCGTGGCGTTCATCCGTCCCTGCAGCCGGTGCGGGGTAATCGCCTGACGCAGACTCACCTGGCTGATGTTGTAGACGGGGGAACCGAAACTGACCACCAGCGCGCCCAGCGTCAGCAGCGGGACCGCCAGCGCCGGGGTAGCCAGCACCACCGGCACGAACCCCAGACCTGAGATCAGCGGCGCAACCACGATCACGCGGCCTACGCCCAGCCGCCGAGCGAGTGATCCTGCGAGCAGCACACCTGCCAGCGCCCCGAGGCTGCCCAGGCTGAAAACGGCACCGATCGCGACCGGCTTCATCCCCAGCTCGCGCGTGACAAAGAGAATGTAGAGAGCGCCTGCCACAGAGGCAAAGAAGTTTGACGTACCGGTGCAACCGGCAATCGCACGAAGCATCGGGTTTCCGAAGACCACCGCGAGCCCCTCGCGAATCTCGCCCAGCATAGGCGCTCGGACAGACTCAGGCGCCGGCTCGGACCGCCTGATCAGCCCGATGAACAGGCCGGAAACCAAGAAGGACAGGGCGTCGAAAACGATTGCCATCGGGGCCGAGACAATCTGGACGACGACGCCGGCGAGCCCCGGTCCGGCGATCTGGGCGGTCGAGCGGCTCGCCTCGAGCTTGCTGTTCCCCTCCACGAGATGCGCGCGGTCAACCAAGGACGGCAGATACGACTGGTAGGCGACGTCGAAGAATACTGTCAAGACGCCGGTCAGAAACCCTACCGCGTAGAGTAGCGGCATGCTGAGCGCGCCGGCCACGTGCGCGATCGGGATCGCCGAAAGCACCAGCGCGCGGCCCACGTCGCCGGAGATCAGGACCGGCCTACGGCGCCAGCGGTCCACCCAGACTCCAGCAAACAGACCTACGAGCAGGAAGGGCGCGGTCACGACAGCGGAGAGGACGCCCATCTGTGCCGGCGAGGCCTTCAGGATCACCGCGGCGACGAGCGGTACGGCCAGGTGCGTGAACTGGCTCCCGAAGACCGAGATGGTCTGTCCGGTCCAGAGCAGCAGGAAGTCGCGGTGCCGCCAGAGGGTGTTGGGTTTCATCGGATCAGGCTGACAAACGCTGCAAGGCCGAACGCGGCGATGATGCACCCTGAGAGCCGGTTGATCCAGCGCATCCCCGGAGGACCGACCTTCGATCGGACGGCGCCGGCGCTGCTGCTCAGGATCAGCCACCAGGCAGCCGACCCAAGGAACACCCCTGCCACGAGCGCTCCGGCCGGTGCGTACCCTCCGGCCACGGCGTACCCTCCGGCCGCATTCGCCAGCCCCAGCCCTGCAAAGATCGCCGCAAACGAAAGGATCGTCATGGGATTCGTTAGGGTCAGCAGGAACGTGGACGCGTAGGCGCGCAGGAGACCGGCGCCAGTCCGAGACGGCCCCTCGGAGGCCGGAGTCGCTGAGAACGTTCTCACACCGAGGTAGACGAGAAAGACGCCACCGGCCAGGCGGAGCCAGGCCTGGTGGCCGATCAGCAGGCCTGATATGAACGTCAGCCCGAATCCGGCGATCGCGCCGTAGACCGCATCGGCCGTGGCCGCGCCCAGGCCGGAGACTAGCCCTGCCGCCCGTCCGTCGGCGAGTGTCCGGCGGATGCACAGCACGCCAATCGGCCCGACCGGGGCAGCGATCGAGAAGCCGATGACGAGTCCCTTCAGGAAGAAGCTCAACGCGGATTCCTGGGTGTGCGCGAGGCGGTCTTCACCATCCGGTACTTCAGCGGCCCGCGCTCCGCACCCTGCCCCTTCGGCCTCCCGGCGGCTCGCGACCTCACCAGGCACCCTGCCACCGTTCACCAGGGACCCAAACCTCGCCCGCGGAATAGGAAACCCATGGACGCCCTTGTCGCCGCCGGGAACCTGGTCAAGCACTACGATGGGCATGCAGCGGTCCGCGGGATCTCGTTCGAGGTGCGAAGCGGCGAAGCGTTCGGGTTGCTCGGCCCCAACGGCGCCGGCAAGACCACCACCATCGGCATGTTGGCCTGCCTGTTGGAACCCACCTCCGGTGACGCCTTTATTGCGGGCAACAGCATACGCAGGGATCCGATGGCGGTCCGCCGGGCGATCGGCGTGGTCCCACAGGAGATCGCCCTCTACCCAACCCTCACCGCGCGAGAGAACCTGCGCTTCTGGGCGCGCATGTACGAGGTCGCGGGCGAGGAAGCCGCGCGCCGCATCGAGGAGGTACTCGATGTCGTGGGCCTGCGCGACCGGGCCGGCGAGCGCATTGACACCTATTCAGGTGGGATGAAGCGCCGGATCAACATCGCCGTAGGCCTCCTGCACCGGCCGAAGCTGCTGATGCTGGACGAGCCCACCGTGGGTGTGGATCCCCAGTCGCGAACCAACATCCTGGAGACCGTGAAGCAGCTCAACCGCGATGGCCTCACCGTCCTCTATACCAGCCACTACATGGAGGAGGTCGAGTTCCTCTGCAACCGGATCGCGATCATGGACGCGGGCCAGATCATCGCCATGGGCACCCAGGAGGAGCTGCGCCTGCAGGTCGGGGAGCGCGACCTGATCAGCATAGCCACGCACGCGGCGCGGCTTGGCGCCGAGCTGCCCGCGTCGCTCCGCGCGCTTCCGGGGGTGGACGATGTGCGGATGCGCGAGGACCGGCTCGAGGTGCTGACCACGACAGGCCGCCGGCTGCTGCCGCAGATCGTGACGCAGTTCGTGGCGCACGACGTGCCGATCCTGGCCATCGAGGTCCGGGAGCCCAACCTCGAGAGTCTCTTCCTCCACCTCACCGGCAAGGGACTCCGTGACTGAACCGTGACCAGCAAGGCCCTGTTCATCGCCGCGAAGGATCTCAGCATCCGCGCGCGCGACCGGCGCGCCCTCGTAGTGCTGCTCGCCATGCCGATGGCGCTCATCTTCATCCTGGGCCTAGTCTTCAACCCGATGTGGCAGGGCACCGCCGAGTTCCAACGCATCCCTGTGGTCGTTGTGGATCAGGATCAGGGCGAGATCGCGCGGCTGCTGGTGGAGCAGGTACTCGGGACCGGAGAGATCGGTCGGATGCTGCGTGTGGACCACGCCGGCCAGCCCGCGGATGCCCGAAACCTGGTTCTGCGCGGGCGCCGAGCCGCCGGGCTGGTGATCCCCCGGGGATTCTCGCAGGCGGTCATGACCGGGCGCCCTGCGCGCCTCATGCTCTTCACGGATCCGGCCCAGAGCATCCGGGCCGGCATCGTCAACAGCATCGTCAACCGGTTCGGCGCGGAGGTGGTCAAGCGGCAGGTGGCGATCACGGTGGCGGCCGAGACGCTCATCGTCGAACGCATCATGACCCCGGCCACGGTCGTCGCGGCCATTCCGTCATGGCTGAAGGACGTCGAGCAGTTCACGGGCCGCCAGGCCGTGGCGATCGCCGAGGAGCGCGGCAGTGGGCCCCGCTTCCCCGCGGCCATTGACTACTACGCCGTGGGGATGGGTGTCATGTACCTGCTCTTCGGGGTGAGCATGGCGAGCCAGAGCATCCTGGTCGAGCGGCGCGAGGGCACGCTCGCGCGCATGCGCACAACCCCCACGGGCTCCTCCGACATCATAGCCGGCAAGCTCCTGGCCACCTTCCTGACGGGTTTGGTACAGTTCAGTCTGCTTGTTCTCTTCACGTCGGTCTTCTACAAGGTCCGGTGGGGCTCTCCGCTGCTGCTGTTGTTGATGATCGGCGCCACGGCGCTGGCCGCGGCCGGGCTGGGCACGTTCCTGGCCGCGCTGGCCCGCACCCCCGAGGCCGTCGAGTCGCTGGCACCGGCCATCATCCTGCCCATGTCGTTCCTGGGCGGCGCGATGTTCCCCGTGTACTTCATGCCGCCGTGGCTGGAATACGTCAGCCGGCTGACCTTCAACCGCTGGGCCCTCGACGGATTCCTGGCCATCATGGCCGGCGCACAGACCCCGGTGGCCATCTGGCAGCCGCTGCTGGCGCTGCTCGCCATGTCCGTGGTGTTCCTCACCGTGGGGGCGTGGAGGCTGCGGTTCCGGTGAGCGCAACGTGACCGCCCTGCGCAAGGCCTGGACGATTGCGCTGCTGTCGCTGACCATCACCGCGCGCGATCGCGGCGCGCTGCTCTGGCGGCTGGCGATGCCTCTGTTGATGACCGTGCTGGTGGGCGCCGTCTTTGGAGAAGGCGCCGCCGGCGCGCGCACGCCGGTGGCGGTCGCCGACGAGGACGACAGCACGTACTCGCGGCTCTTCGCTGAGCGTCTTGGAAAGGAGCCCACGGTCGGCCTTCGGAAGACCACCGGGGTGGAGGCGAGGGCGCTGCTCGAGGATGGGCGCGTCGCCGCCGTCATCTTCATACCCAAAGGGTTTGCCGCCCGCATCAACACGGGCAAGGACGCCGACGTGAGCGTGCGGTTCGACCCACGCCGGGGCCCGCCCATGCTCGTCACCGAGATCGTGCGCGAGGTGGCGATGCGCCTGGCGGTGGACGCCATCGCGGGCGAGTTCACCGCGGCGCTGGCCGTGCGCGAGACGCAGGACCCCTCGCTGGGACCGGCTGTGCGCCGCCGCGCCATTGATCGGGCCGACAGCCGCTGGTCGCCCACTCCCCCTGTGACCGTCAACGTGGAGGTGGCAAGCGCACTTGCCCCCGACCGCCGGCAGCGGCTCCCGACTGGCATGGAGCAGGCCTCCCCGGGCTTTGCGGTGATGTTCGTCATGATGGCCGCGGCGATGAGCGCGGCAACCCTTGTGGTCGAACGCCAGAACGGCACGCTGGCGCGGCTGATGACCACCCCGACGCGGCGGGCATCCATCCTGGGAGGCAAGATCTCCGGGATCTATCTTCAAGGAGTCGTTCAGATGGGCATCCTGATCATCGTCGGCTGGGGGTTGCTCGGCGTGAACTGGGGGCAGGCCCCTGCCGCGCTTGCCCTGCTAGTGGCCACGTATCTCTTCTCGGCCACCGGGCTAGGCGTCATGCTCGCGGCGGTCGTCCGTACCGAGGCGCAGGTGTCCACGCTGTTTCCGGTTGTAACCATCATCCCGGCGATGCTGGGCGGGGCCTGGTGGCCGATCGAGGTAGCGCCGCGGTACATGCAGACCCTGGCCTACGCCGTACCGCAGGGATGGGCCATGACCGGGTTCGTGAACATCATCACGCGTGGCCTCGGGCTGGCGGAGGTGCTGCCGCAGGCGGCCGCGCTCGCCGGATTCGGCATCGCGTTCTTCGTGGTGGGGATCCTGTTGTTCAGGTTCGAGTAGCCAGGTTCGCATAGGCGGGCCGAGTGGGCGGGCTGGAGCCCGCAGCGCAGGGACAGTGAGAAGCCACAAAGAACCTCACAGGAGTCGAGGGGAGGGATCGGCATGCACTATCCCTGGTGGTACGTCCCGCTTCTCACGTCCCCCATGCTCATCGCCGCAATAGCGGTGCTGCACGTACTGGTCGCGCACTACGCCGTGGGCGGCGGGCTGTTCCTGGCGGTCGAGGTGCGGCACGCCTACCGCACGCACAACCGGCACTACCTCGCCTACCTGAAACAGCACGCGTGGTTCTTCATCCTGCTCACGGTAGTCTACGGCGCCATCACCGGCGTGGGCATCTGGTGGACGATCGGGCTGGCCTCCCCTCTGGCTACCAGGACGCTGATCCACATCTTCGTCTTCGGCTGGGCGATGGAGTACGTGACATTCATTATCGAGATCGTCGCCGCGTTCATCTTCTACTACTACTGGGGCCGGCCGGACCCGAAGACCCATCAGACCATGGGGTGGATCTACGCGGGCTCGGCCTGGTTGAGTCTGGTACTGATCACCGGAATCACCGGCTTCATGCTCAACCCCGGCGCCTGGCTGCAGAGCAAGAACTTCTGGGTGGGGCTGCTCAACCCGCAGTTCGTGCCCCAGGTGCTGGCGCGCACAGGGGGCGCGATCCTCCTGGCGACGCTGTACGTGTACCTGCACGCGGCGTTCAAGATCAAGGACCCTGCGCTGCGCGATCTGGTCGCAAAGCGATCGGCCCGTCCTGGGCTGCTGGGCTCCATCCTGATCCTGATCGGCGGCATGGGATGGTACGCGTTCCTGCCCGAGTCGGCCCGGGCGGCCCTGATGGCCTCCGGCGTCCTGACCGTGCTCACGGCCCTGATCTTCGCCACCACGGCCATCGTGTTCGTCATGCTGTACCTGGGGCCTTACCGCAACCCTGGGTGGCTATCCCCGGGATTTGCGATCTTGCTCTTCATCTTCGGGGTGGGCGCGTTCAGCACGGGTGAGTTCATCCGTGAGGCGGTCCGCAAGCCGTACATCGTTTATAACATCGTGATGGGCAACCAGTTGTTGACCGAACAGCTTCCCCAGGTGCGCAAGGTCGGCTATCTGGAGAGCGGCACCTGGACCAAGGCCTTCGTTGCCTCGCAGTATCCCCAGGTGATGGACGGGACTAAGATCGTTCGGGAGAAGCTGAGCGGGCTATCCGAGCCCGACCAGGTGCGGCTGGGCCACCTGATCTTCCAGTACGCCTGCAACAACTGCCACTCCACAACCGCGGGATACTCGGCGGTCGGACACCTGATGCGGGGCTGGACGCCGGACATCATCCGGAGCACCGTCCCGCACCTGGGAGATGTGAACATCTTCATGCCGCCGTGGGCGGGCACGCCCGAGGAAACGGAGATGCTGGTGAAGTACCTGGCGTCAATCGCGCTGCCGCGCCCGGAGGGAATGCGGTAGGGAGGCGAAGATGGATCCAACCCGTCTATTAGGACCCGACAGCCCGCTGGGAGTCCCATCACCATACTGGTTCACGGTGTTCTTCAAGGTGTTGGGGTTCACGCTCCACACGATTCCGATGAACCTGTGGTTCGCCGGGGTCCTGCTGGCAATGCTCCTGCGAGGACGCGACGAGCATGCCAGGACCTGCTCGAACCGCCTGATGAACCAGATGCCGATATTGATCGCCCTGGGCATCAACTTCGGGATCATACCGCTGCTGTTCATCCAGGTCGCGTACTACAAGGTGTTCTTCCCGGCCACCATCCTGATGGCCTGGCCGTGGTTGAGCATCATCCTCATGCTCATCCCGGCCTACTACGGCGTCTATTTCTACGCCATCGGTCTCCGGAGGGGACGCACCTCGCCGGTTCACCGCACGGCCGGATGGATTGGGACGCTGCTGTTCATCGCGATTAGCTTCGTGTTCGCCAACGGCTTCAGTCTGATGACCAACCTGGCCGCGTGGCCGGCACTGTGGCAGAAGACGAGCGTAGCAGGCGCGCCGCTGGGAATCGCACTCAACGTCGCCGACCCGACTCTTTGGCCCCGCTGGCTGATGATGTTTGGCCTGGCGCTGACAACGACGGCCGCCTACCTGGTGGTGGACGCCGCCTTCTTCGCCGCGAAAGAGAGCGACGCGTACCGGCGGTGGGTATCCGGCTTCGCGCTGAGACTCTACACTGCGGGCGCGGCCTGGTTCGCCCTGATGGGCACCTGGTACACGTTCGGAACCTGGTCCCCGGAGCTGCGCCAGACTATGTTCGGCGGCTCCCTGGTTGTGCTGACGGCCCTGACCGCACTGGGCCCGGGCCTGCCCTGGGCGTTGATCCTGGCTCAGAGCAGGAAGGTGCGGCGGCCGCTGGCGCTGGCGACCGCTCTTGCCCAGGTGGGCGTCATGGCGCTGAACGCGGTCAGCCGCCAGGTGCTGCAGAACGCGGAGCTTCGCAGGTATCTTGACGTGGCCGCGGAGAAGGCCAACGTACAATGGAGCCCGCTGATTGTGTTCCTGATCACCTTCGCAGTCGGGGCGGGGGTGATCGGCTGGATGATCGTCAAGGCTGTTGCTGCAGCCAAGCAGCCAGCGCCGTCGAAGGGGTAGCTATGTGGCCTTACGCCTGAACGCTGACCTCATAGCGCTCTGAAGCAGGCGGCCCTGCAAGAACACCTGCGAGCTTGCCCAACAGTTCCCGGTAAAGAGGGCTGGCTTCGAATGCCGCCAGGTCGGTTTCCGATTCCCACAGGTTGACCGAGATGGCTTTGCCGGTATCACTCTGTGTAAGGAGAAACTGACCCTTGAACCCCTTTTGCTCCTTCATCACCGGAACGATTGACTCGTTGACGATGCGGCTCGCTTCATCAACCTTGCCAGCCTGGAACTGGATATTCACTGCTCTCGCGAACATGGCCCAGCCTCCCTCCTGGCATACGATTCGCCTTCGACTACCAGCCCCTCACCCTGGGCGCTCCTTGACGCCGGCCAGCTTCCGCGCCAACCGCGTCTTATCCTCCAGGTCGGCGAGCCGCGCCAGCATGATCCTCTGCGCCTGCGGCGACCCGGCCCCGTGCATTGACTCGGTGAGATAGGCCGCCGCTCCCGGCCCCAGCGTGAGGTTCTCCAGCAACCGCAGCATCCGGCAGCGTTCTTCGGTCGTGTAGCGGTCCACGCTGTGCAGGTACTTCACTAGGTAGGGGCCCACGACGGGGTTGGCCAGGTCCTTCTCCGACGGCAACGTGACAAGCAGGCCGCCTGCGATATCCTGCGCCAGCCGCGCGATCTCGTACGGGAAGCGGGTCACGTTGAGCTTGCACACGTTCGCCAGCAGCGGATCAATCAGGTAGGTGCCGGTAGCCGTCGGCCTGCCTTCCGCTGAGCACGCGATACCGCACGCGTACATCGTCTCGTTGAGGTGGACCATCTCGACGATCTTGTCCTTGATGTGCGACGCCCCCTCCGTCCCCTGGTACTGGGCCAGCGACTGCGCCGCCCCGATCATCACGTCGCCTACACCTGCCTTGCAGCCGCCGTAACTCTGGCGGTGGTAGCCGGCAAACCGCTCAACGAGCAGCCCGCTGAAGGCGTGTTCGCCGGCCATGAAGACCCGCTCCCAGGGGACGAATACCTCGTCCAAGATGATCACGGCCTCGTGACCGCCGAACTCTCGGTTGCCCACGTCAATCTGGCCGCCTTCGAGTCGGCGTGTGTCCGACGACTGCCGGCCGCAGATCATGAGAATGCCCGGAGCGTCCGCCGGAACTGCGAATGCGACGGCATAGTCCCGGTCTTCCTCCGAGAGCGTCTGCGTGGGCATGACGAGGATCTCGTGTGCGTTCAAGGCGCCGGTCTGGTGGAGCTTGGCGCCGCGCACCACGATGCCATCGGGCTTCCGCTCCACGATGTGCACGAACAGGTCCGGATCGGCCTGCTTCGAAGGCCTCAGCCGCCGGTCGCCCTTCGCGTCCGTCATCGCGCCGTCCACCACCAGATCGTGCTCCTGCACGTGCTGCAGGTACCGGCGAAACCTGGCGTGGTATTCCGTACCCAGCGTCCGGTCCATCTCGTAGGTCACCGAATCCACCGCGTTGAACGCGTCCATGCCCACACAGCGCTGGAAACAGCAACCCGTCCTCTGCCCAAGCAGGCGCTGCATCTTCACCTTCGCCACCAGGTCTGCCGCATTCTGGTGCAGGTGCGTGAACCGGTTGACCGTCTGGCCCGTCAGGTTGGAGGTGGCCAGCATCAGGTCGGCGTACTCGGGATCCTGGGCCAGTTCGTAGGTCATCGCGCATGCGTTGAGCGACGGCCGGACCAGCGGGTGGTCCACCGGGCTCTCGACCTCCTGGCCCATGATGTACGCGCGCTTCTTCATCCTCCTGAGGCTTTCGATGTAGTCGTTTCTAGTCATCAGCGCCATGACGACCCTCCTTCTGAGGCAGCCGTGTACCCGGACATCATCCCTTTGCAATTGAAGGCAAGACTTGGAAGTTATCAGTACGCGTAAGCGACCGTAGAGCGCTGGTCAATGCCTCCGGTGGGATAGTCAGTCTCCGCGTACCAAGATCGAGCCATCCACCGACACTTGTGACCTTCGCGGCCAACTTGCCGTCGCGCTTGAAGAACTCATTGCGTATGTGAAAGTGGCTGCCATCCTCCGCGAGGGCGGCTATGGCCAGAGTCACCCTCAACTCCTCCAGCAACTCGACTTCCCTGTAGTACTCAATCTCGTCCTTCATGACCACAGGACCGATCCTGAGCCGGTAGAACTCGCTCATCGGAAACCCGTTCTCCGAGAAGAACATCATCCGAACATCAGCCGACTTGTCCAGGTAGGCCGTGTTTCTCATGTGGGAGTTGAAGTCCATGTCCCCCCAGCCGGCCACGAGCCATTTCTCGTACATGGGGTTCACCCCCCGAACTTCAGCGCGAGCTCGATCTCGTCAAGCGCCACAGGAACATTCCAGGGCAGCCAATCCCATCATCGTAGTCGGAGCCAACGTGCAGCATGAGGAAGCCGACCGGCGTGTCATCGGCATAGATGGCACGCATCCAGGCATTCTCGGAGAAGTGCGCCTGGGCGATGGAGAGCGCGTTATCAGCAACCATCTTCCGCTGCTCTCCAGAGAAGGTTCCACTCAGCTTGCGGATTGCGACAACCGTCCGCGCGGTGATGCGCTTGAAGTGAATGTCGGGGGCCCGGGTGGTGGAATCGTCCGTATGGCTCCGGCGTAGGCCACGCTCCAGTCCAATAGCGTCAGCACCAGGGACACAGCCGCCATGATTCCAACCAGCCGGGGCCACCATGCCCAGCCTGCGAATATGGCGATGCCGCACAAGACGAACCCTACCGCAGGGACCAGCCAGAGAATCCCGAAAACCCGTATGCCCGCGTCGCCGACATGCCACGCGCCGCCAAGTAGCGTCGTCTTGTACGGAAGTGCCTCGACCCGGCCGAGCTTCAGGTATGCGGCTGTGCCCATAAGATGGATCAGTCCGTGAAGAACCAGAAACGCTGCTGCGCCCGCGAACAGGAATCTATTCACTCACTCCACCTCGCTCTCAACTCCTCAAGACGCTGCTTGTTCTCGTAGGGCGCGATGAACCTGGCGCGGTCTTCCTCCGGGATCGGGGCCCCGAACCGGGCCGCAACGTCCTCATAGTTCACCAGACGCTCTGCGAGTTCCTCACATCCGTAGTCAGCACATTCGGCGCAGTAGCGCAGCGCTCTCTCGATGACGCACGGCCTGACCGGACACGTGTGGTCAATGAGGCGCCCATCCTCTGCCATGCAGCCGTCGCACACGACTTCTCCTGGGGGAATTCTGAATCCGAAGTACTTGTGCCACCTATCGCTGAGGATCTGCTGGCTTGATGGATTCGCCTGGACGTTCGGCCGATACGCCAGACACAGGTCGCAGCGATAGCCGCATCTTGCGAGGATCTGCTCCATGATCGAGCGCCTCCCATGACGAGCTGCAGGATGTTGTGGAGCCGAAACAAGGTGATGTCGTTCAACACCTGGAACCGACGCCAAATCAGCGGCTGCGCCCCTCGCAGCGAAACCTTGAGCTCGTAGACCGTCTTGGCTCGCTTGACCTCCGGCACCCGTGCCACCTCGCCAGGTGACAGTACGCACGAAGTCGGGCGCGCTGTCAGGTTGACGCGCTGGTTAGCCCAACCTCTCCTTCAAGAAGAGCAGCGTTCGGTCCCACGCCAGTGCCGCCGCCTCAGGGTCGAAAGCGTCGACACGGTCTTGCTCGAAGAACCAGTGACCTGTCCCCGGATACGTGTAGAAGAACACCGTCCTCCCGGCTGCGGTCAGGCTCCTCTCGAGCTTCCTGATACCCGCCGCGGAAACCCACTCGTCTGTCTCGGCGAAGTGAGCTAGGAAGTCCGAGGAAGTGGTCGCGTAGTCGCCGTTGCGCGCTGCGTAGAAGGTCACTGTGGCCGCGATCGGCAGCTCAGGGCGCTGCGCGAGCCAGTAGGCCCAGTGTCCGCCCATTGAGAAGCCGATCACCCCAATGTCGGGCCCGCGAACCGCAGGCTCGCCCAAGAGCACACTGATCATCCGGATCAGGTACTTGTATGCGGACTCCTTGCGTGCTGCGGTGGTCTTCGCCCGCAGCTCCTTCGCCTGCGTGATGGTGGTCGCAACCTTGCCGTCGAACAGGTCCGGCGCGAGAGCAACGAACCCCTGGCCGGCGAGTCGGTCGCAGAAGCCCCTGAAGAACTCGTTGCGCCCCCACCACGAATGAAGCACGAGGACTCCTGGCCCCGATCCGCTCTCCGGTGTGGCGAGATACAAGCCCGCGCCCACGGTTTGGGCTAACGGTTGGGTTCAGCCGTGTCGCGGGGCGCAGCGGAGCAACGTCGGCTGTAACCTGCCGTTGGCCAGCCCCTTATAGCTTGAAGGTGCGCGCAATATGAACGCAAGCCGCATTCTCGCTACGCGTTCTTCGGAGATCGCAATACCAAGCCTGTCCAAATGGCTCCCAGCAGGTCCACGGCCCCGAATAGAAGGAGGGGTGGACTAGCCATACCCAACAACACGAAGGAGGCGAAAAAGACAATGACGGTGGAACGGACATAGACCGTCCATCGGAAGAAGTCGGTCATTTCTTTTCGGGCTGCCTGCGTGTAGTAGAAGCCCAAGAAGAGAACCAGCATTCCGGCGACACGAATCCATACTTCAGTGGTATGGGGAACGAGAAACATCCCAAGCAGAATGTTCGGTGCTACAAGCAAGAAGACGCCGAGCACCGCGAGATACAGGCCAAATACGAAGACACTGCGGGCACTGTTACTCATCTTGTTTGCTCCTTTCGGCCCCAAATGCACATGGATGCCGGCTATCACTCAACTTGCACTTCGCCTGCCGCGCTCGGATAACAAAGACACGACGGCCAACTCGGCCCGCCCTTGTGATGAGCAGGCGGGACTTGAAGTAAGCCGAACCATCTGGCTTGACTGGCGCTCCATGCGGGTCGTCCCATTCCTCGATCACCCCTCACGCCGGCCCGGTTCCGTTGGTCAGCCCTACAATCCTTTGTCTCCCACTTCCTCACTACGTTAGGGTGCCGCCAGCCGATCGGGCCAGGCTGCGGGGTACACCCCGAACTACCTTGTTCTCACCCGCATCCCGTCCCGAAGACCCTCCGGGGGAGTCCCCACCACCCGATCGCCGACCTCCACTCCGCTGAGCACCTGCACCTGCTTCGACGTACGCACGCCTATCTCGACTGGTCGGAGCCGGGCGATCCCCCCGGCAACCACGAACACCCCAGTGCGCTCGAGGCGGGTCACGATGGCCGTCGCCGGCACCAGGAGCGCATCGGCCGCGACGATCCCGGTCCCCTCGATGTCCACCTGCACCCCAGGCCGCAGCAGCCGGTCAGGGTCGGTCAGGGCGACCTTCGCGCGGATGGACCAGGCCTGCCCCACGCCGAACCTGGGATCGGCCACGCGGGAGAGTTCCGTGACCTTTGCCGGGAAGACGCGGCCGGGATAGGCGTCCGAGCGCACCTCGAGATCCTGCCCCACGCGGACCTTGGCGACGTCGCCGGCGGCCAGGTCCACGGTCACCCAGACCTCGCGCAGGTCGGCGAGCGCGAGCAGCGAGGCGCCGGGCGTGACCAGTTCTCCGACTTCGACGTTCTTGCGCACGACCGTGCCTGCGATCGGCGCGGTGATCGTGGCAGAAGCCAGTTGCGCCCTCGCGGCGCGCAGCGCCGCCTCGGCCTGCCCAACAGCGGCGCGGGCCGTGGCGAGATCGGCCTCGCGGATGCGCTCCTCTGCGGCCGCAGCCCGGGCGGCGGCAACTGCGGCCTCGGCCTGGCGCACGCGCGCCTCGGCCGTGGCTATGTCCTCGGCCTGCGCTCCGGCCTCGACGAGGCTCTGAGCCTGCAGCGCGGCATCGTACTGTGACTGCGCGGTCTCCTCGGCGGCGCGCGCGGCGTCGAGCGCGCTCTGCGGGAGTGCGCCCCTGGCCACGAGATCGCGCACGCGCTGGTGCTCGCGCCGGGCCTGGTCGAGCGCCACCTTCGCCTGCGCCACGCGGGATGCAGCCTGCTGCCGCTCCTGCGGCCTGGCGCCGGCGCGCGCCTTGTCACGCTGCGCCCGGGCAGCTGCCAGCTCGGCCTCGGCCTGTGCCATGCGGGCGGCAGCCGCTGCGCGCTGCACCTCCAGGGCCGCGGCGGCCTGATCCCGGCGGGCCCGGGCCGCTGAAACGGCCGCCGTAGCCTCGTCCACGCGCGCGGCCATTTCCTCGTTGTCCAGATCGATGAGGATCCGACCGGCGGGCACCTCGTCGCCGCTCGCCGCGTGTACGGCCCGTACCCGCCCCGGCACCTTCGGCGACACCGTCACGGTCCGCGCCTCGACCATCCCGGTGACGGCCAGGGAGTCGGAGAGCGATCCCCGCTCAACCGGCGTGAGGTCCACGGCGGTGGCCCGCCAGGGAGCGCTGATCTGATAGAGCACGCCAGCAGCAACGACGCCTGCGACGACGAGAACAATAACGCGACCGCGTTTCACGCCCTGCCTCCCGGGTGCTGCGGATTGCGATCCTCCCTGGCGAGTTCGACCCGGACCCGCGCCTCCCTCTGGGCGGGCCGGGTCCTCCAGCATTCCCGCTGGACGGTGGCCCGGGCGGAATCCTCAGGCGGATCGCGAACAATCCACGCAACCGCCGATGGAAACCGGAGGTGCAAAGTGTCAGTCTCTGTCGCATCGCTGCGAGCCCTGCTCCGCGCCCATGCCGACCCCATCAACGCCGCCGGGGCCCGGCGCTACTTCACCGACGGTGTCAAGACCTACGGTGTGCGCCGGACGCTGCTCGACGGGTTCGCCCGCGACGCCGCGGCGGCGCTTCGGGTGGGGCAGGCCAGGGAGCCACGCCTCCGCGCGGTCGAACGCGCCGGATCGAAGCCCGCCGCACGCGGCGGGCTGCCGGCGGCCCTGCGGATCGCGGGCGGCCTCTATCGCTCGGGCAACATGGACGAGGCGGCGCTCGCCGTTCGCATCCTGGAGCGATTCGGCCGTCACCTGGCCCCGGCGCACTTCGGCACCTTCGACCGATGGGTCAGCTTCCTCAACGATTGGGCGAGTTGCGACTCGCTGTGCTGCCAGATCATCGGGCCGCTGGTCCGCGACCACCCGGCGCTGATCCGTCGGCTCGTCCCCTGGGCGCGCAGCCGCCATCGGTGGCGCCGCCGCGCAGCCGCGGTCAGTATGATCCCACTGGCGCGGACCGGCGAGCACCTGCCCGAGATCCTTGGCATGGCAGACCGGCTGCTCGGCGATGCCGACCTAATGGTACAGAAAGGGGTCGGATGGTTGCTGAAGGAAGCGACGAAGAAGAAGGCCGGCGAGGTCGTGACTTACCTGGTGGCGAACCGCGATCGAACCACGCGGCTGGTGCTGCGTTACGCGTGCGAGAACCTGTCCTCGGCGCATCGCCGCCGGGTCTTGGGCCGGCCCCGGCAGCGATCCTCGCGCCCGCAGGGAGGCAAACCATGAGCGGCTGCCCGCCCTGGTGGAAGGGCACACGCGGCGAGTGGCTGGTTATCGGGCAGTTGATCTTGATGGCAGCGGTGGCGCTGGCGCCGCCCGCGTGGCGCTGGACCGCGCCGTCTCGTGCGCTCTGGGTGCCACTCGGTGTGCTGCTGGTCATCGCGGGAGGATGGCTGGGCCTGCGCGCGCTGTATGAACTCGGTCCCAGCCTGACTATCCTGCCCCGGCCGCGTCGCAGGGGTACGTTTGTGCAGACCGGCCTCTACGCGCGTACGCGCCACCCCGCGTACGGTGGACTCCTGATCATGGCGGTGGGATGGGCGCTGTGGCGGGGGAGCGGCCTGCACCTGGTGCTGACCGCGGTGCTTACACTCTACATACATGCCAAAGCGCGCCGAGAAGAAGCGTATCTGATGGAACTCTTCCCCGGCTACAGGGAGCACCGCGCGCGTACGAAGCACATGATTCCAGGGATCTACTAGAGGAAAGCTCCGACTACCGCAGCAGATCGTAGTCGGGGAGATCCCGCCGTCCCAGCAGCGCCAGTCGGGTGAAGACCTGGCCCCTGTGATACTGCTCATGGGTCACGACGTGCCAGACGATCTCCTCAACGCTGGCGGTCTGCTCCGGATCCCAGGGAAAGGCCCTGCGGGAACCGCGCGCCTTGGGTGTGAGTGCGGACAGCCACGCCATGGTCGCTTCCCGCTGCGGCCTCCATACGGCAAGGATGCTGTCGAGATCGCCGAACGACGCCGGATCGAGGCGCGTGCGCCGACCCCCGAGCACGACATGGCATATCCAGAAGGTCTCGGCTCCGACCATGTGCACCAGCACATCGCGGATCGGCTTCATCCCATCCCCGGGCGGCGCCGTCAGTTCGTCCCAGGTATGCGGCCGGCACAGATCGGTCAGCTCGACCGGTAGTCTCGCGAATCCGTCGGCAATGCGTGGAGGTAGCATCGCTGCACGCCGGCCGGACCGCGGGGTCACATCTCGGGGGGCCATCTACGTCCCGGGCGGCCGCAGCCGTGGATCCAGCAGGTCCCTCAGCGCATCACCCACCAGATTGAATCCCAGCACTGTCAGCATTATTGCGATGCCCGGGAAGGTGGCGATCCACCAGGCCTGCAGCATGAATTCCCGCCCGCTCGAAAGCATCCCTCCCCAGTCCGGAGTAGGCGGCTGTACGCCCAGGCCCAGAAACGACAGGCCGGCCGATGCAAGGATGGCTCCGCCCACGCTCAGCGTCGCCTGCACGATCACCGGCGCGGTGGCGTTGGGGAAGACGTGGCGGGTCACGACTCGGCCTGCGCCGGCGCCCATGGCGCGGGCCGCCTCCACGTAGTCCTGCGCCCGGATCACCAGCGCAGCACCGCGCACCACGCGGGCAAATGCGGGGATGCCCACGATCCCCACAGCCACGATGGCATTGCGCAGCCCGGGTCCCAGCGCCCCGACTATGGCGATCGCGAGCAGGATCGCCGGAAACGCCAGTAGGACGTCCATGACCCGCATCACGATGACGTCCAGCCGACCGCCGGCGTAACCGCTTATCAAACCCAGAGGCACGCCGATTCCCGCTGCGATCCCCACCGCCAGAAATCCCACCACCAGGGAAATGCGGCCTCCGAAGACGATGCGCGTCATCAGGTCGCGGCCGAACTCGTCGGTGCCCAGCCAGTGGGCCCACGATGGCGCCTGCAGGGCCTGCTCCCACACCTGGGCAGAGGGGGCGTAGCGCGTGACCCATGGCGCCAGCACGGCCGCCGCCGCAATCCCGGTCAGCACAAGCATGCCGACCACCGCCGACCTGTACCGGAGGAGGTGGCGAAGCCGCATCCGCCACCGCAGGCGGTGCATCGGGATTGCGCCTTCCCCGCTAGTCATGCCGGCTAGTCATAGCGAATGCGCGGATCCAACATGGCATAGAGCAGGTCCACCGCGAGGTTGATGAGCACGAACGCGATGGCGGTGAAGAGAATCGTCCCCTGGACAAGCGGTGCGTCGCGGCTGTAGATCGCGCCCACCGCCAGGCGCCCCAGGCCCGGCCATGCGAAAACGGTCTCGGTGAGCACCGCGCCTCCGAGCAGCCCGCCGAGCTGCAGCCCGACCACCGTTACGATCGGGATGAGCGCGCTGCGCAGCGCGTGGCGCAGCAGCACGATCCGGCCTGAGAGGCCCTTGGCGCGCGCCGTGCGGATGTAGTCCTGCCCCAGGACCTCCAGCAAACTGCTGCGCGTCATGCGCGCGATGAGCGCCGACGACGCCAGCCCCAGCGTCACCGCCGGCAGCACCAGGTGCTTCCAAGTCCCGAACCCCGAGGCAGGCAGCCAGCCCAGCGCCAGCGCGAACACCAGCATCAGCAGCAGGCCCAACCAAAACACCGGCAGCGATACCCCCATGAGCGCCAGGAGCATCGCCGCGTGGTCCACGGCGCTGCCGCGGTACGCGGCGGAGAGCACGCCGGCGGGAATGCCGATCGCCAGCGCGATCCCCAGACTCGCGACCGTCACAACAAGGGTGAAGGGAGCGCGGGCCAGCACCTCGTCGAGGACCGGCGCGCCTGTCCGCAGCGACCGCCCCAGATCGCCCTGGGCCGCGCGCCACACGAAGCGGCCGTACTGCACGGGCAGGGGAGCATCGAGCCCCAGGGTTGAGCGGAGTCGGGCGATCTCTTCCTGTGATGCACCCTGCCCGAGTTCCCCCAGCAGGACGCGTACCGGATCGCCCGGCGCCAGGTGGAGCGTGATGAACGCCACCAGCGTGACGCCGAGCATCACCGGAACGAGCAGGCTCAGGCGCTGGAAGAGGTAGCGCCCCATAATGGGATCAGGCCGTCACTTTCGCCGTGCCGCCGTTACCGCTGCACCGTCGCCTTGCGCAGCTCCAGGTTGATCCACGAGAACGGCGCCGTCGTGTGCTGAATGCCGCTGCGAACCGCGTAGGTCGACAGCGGGTAATAAAGGAAGATCATCGGCGCGTCCCGGACTATCAGTGTCTGCGCCCGCCGGTAGATCTGCTCGCGCCGCCCCTGGTCTGCTATGGCGCGGCCCTCATCGAGAAGGCGGTCAACCTCAGGGCTCTTGTAGCGCGAGTAGTTGGGGTTGGGCGCCTGCGACGAGTGAAACAGCGAGTAGAGGGTGTAGTCCGCGTCGAGAGTGACCGTTCCCCACCGCATGCCGTACATCTCGAACTCCCCACGATCGAGCCGAGAGAGCCAGGTCCCGAACTCCACCACTTCCACCTCGACCTGGAAGCCCAGCGGCTGGAGACTCGCCTGAATCGCCTGGGCGACCCGCCGCCATTCGGCGCTCTCGAAGATGACGAGGCGCGGCCGCAGGCCCGGACGAACGCCGGCCTCGGCCAGCAACGCGCGCGCCCGGTCGAGATCGTACTCGTACCCCGGCAGGTCGGGGTTCGCGCCGAACACAACCGGGGAGAGAGGTCCGTTCGCCTGCGTGGCCAGGTCTTTCAGGAAGAATGTGATTAGACCGGCCACCCTTACCGCGTGGCCGACGGCCCGGCGCACGCGCACGTCATTGAACGGCGCGCGCTCCATGTGGAACCCGATGTAGTTGGCGCTGAAGCTGGGCTCCTTGTAAACGACCAGGCGCGGGTTGCGCTCAAGGCGCGCAACCGAATCGGCGGGCATGTTGAAGATCAGGTCCACGCCGCCCGACTCGAGCTCAACGATCTGCGTGGACGACTCCGGGATCGGCCGCATGATCACGCGGGCGATCTGAGGCGGACCTCCCCAGTAGTCGTCGTTGCGCACCATGGTGATCCGGTCGCGGGCCACCCAAGAATCAAACTTGAACGGGCCGGTCCCAACCGGATTGCGCACGAAGTCGGCGCCGAACCGGCCTACGGCCGTCGGGCTGATCACGGAGGTGGAGGGATGCGTCAGGTGGTTGAGCAACGCCGCGAACGGAAACCGCGTCGTTATCTGCACGGTGTCGTCGGCGATCGCCTTGGCCCCTTCCACCATGCTCAGCACGAAGTAGGCCCGGGCCCGTGACTGCGGATTGATGAAGCGATCAATGCTGAACCTGACCGCCTCCGCGTTGAACGGGGTCCCATCGTGGAACTTGACCCCGCGGCGGAGCTTGAACTCCCAGGTGCGATCTCCAACCGGCCGCCAGGAAGTGGCCAGCCGCGGTTCGAGCCCCCGCGCGGTGCGCACCAGAAGCGTCTCGAAGATCTGGTTGATCACGAGGAACGACGGGCCGTCGTTGGTCCGGTGGGGATCCAGCGCGGTCGCATCGGACTGCATCGCGACCGTGATGGTCTCTCCCGGCGCCGGGGCGCCCAGCCCGCTCCTACCGCTCCCCGTCACCAGTACGAGAAGAACCACCAAGCCTGCAAGCATCCGTCTAATCATGTGTACCATCCTCCGTTGTGTGCGAACTTCCAAGGGCACCGACACGGCACCTTGTCCCTGCATAATAGGCCGCACGGCCATCCCGCGCAACGACACAGGTCAGGCCGGCGGCTGTTCTTATGCTCTTACCGCCCCTCCGAGCGCATGTTCTCTTTGAACCAGTTGATGAGCTGCCGCTGCGCGAGGATCTCAGGTTGGGAACCGACCTCGCGTACGGCGTCCTCGGCCTCCGCGGCAGACAGCCCGAGCGCCAGGAGGACACAGGTGGCGAACGTGCCGGTTCGACCGATGCCCGCGTGACAGTGCACAAGAACCCGCTCCCCCTCTTGAATGCGAGAGGCCGTTGAAGAGACAAACTCGGCAAACGCGCGCCGGTCTTCGGGAACGCCGAAATCGGGTATCGAGAACGCTTCTCGATTAGATGGGAGACGCCCCTCTTCAATCGCCTGCGCGTAAGATGGAGAAGCGGCCTCGATCTCCGCAGGAGGAACAAGGCAGACGATCCGATCAATGCCGAGGCGTGCTGCCTCTGCGAAAGATGCCTCGAGAGGTTCGTAGCGCCCGGGCATGCTGTGGAGGTATAGCCGGCCGGCAACGGCCTCCGGGAGTTGGACCCTGCGAAAGAGTTTCCGGTCGCCCATCGTAACGCCCCCTACGTGGTCTGTCGCGTGACGTCAGAGGACACTCATGCCCGGTTCTTGTCCGGCGCCAGCGCCGCCACCTCGTCGGCCTCTGCCGCCGATAGCTCCCACTCGGCCGCCCGAACGTTCGCCTCCACCTGACCGGGCTTCGTCACGCCCGTAATCACCGTGGAGACCGCGGGCCGCGCGAGCAGCCAGGCCACGGCCAGCTCCGCAACGGTGTGACCCCGCTCCTTCGCCCATGCCTCCAGCGCGCGGGCGATCGCGAAGTTGCGCGCGGTCGCAAAGCGCTGCTCGAACCGCTCGCTCTGGTATCCGCGGGTCCCCTCCGGAGCCGGCTCCCCCTCGCGGTACTTCCCGGTCAGCACGCCCCCTCCCAGCGGGAAGTACGGAATCACACCGATCCCGAAGGCCTGACACGCCGGAAGCAGTTCGGCCTCGACGCCGCGCGCCAGCAGACTGTACTCGGGCTGCACCGAGACGAACGGCGCCCACCCGCGCCGGTCACTGATCCAGAGCGACCACACGAGTTGCCAGGCGGCGAAGTTGGAGCAGCCAATGTAGCGGACCTTGCCCTGGCGCACCAGATCCTCGAGGGCGCGCAAACTCTCCTCGATGGGCGCTTCGACATCCCACTCGTGGAGCTGCAGCAGGTCAATGTACTCCACGTTCAACCGGCGCAGACTGGCGTGGACCCCGTCTGTGATGTGCGCACGCGAAGACCCGCGCTCGTTGGGCCCTTCGCCCATGGCGTTGAAGACCTTGGTGGCGATGATGGCCTCTCCGCGCCGGCCGCCCAGCGCGCGGCCCAGATGTTCTTCGGAGACGCCACTGCTGTAGATGTCGGCCGTATCGAAGAAGTTCACGCCGAGGCCGAGGGCGGTGTCCACAATGCGCGCCGTCCCCTCGGCGTCCACGAACCGCCCGAAGGTGTTGCCGCCCAATCCCAACACGGACACTTTGAGCCCGGAGTTGCCGAGACGACGGTATCGCATCCCATCCCCCTTTGATCGTGAGCCCTCTGTAGGGGGTGATTCCACGGACGCGCGGCGAATCATTCCTCACACTCACCCGGAGGTGCCCGATGAGCGAGATCCAGCACGCGGTCCTGGCCGCGTTGACGCCTGAGGCGCTGAGCCCCAGGATCACGCGCCGGATGCTTTGGGGAGAACGCCTTATGGTGGCCATGATCGAACTCAAGGCCGGCACGATAGTGCCCACCCACCAGCACGAGAACGAGCAGCTCAGCTACTGCACCTCGGGCTCGATGCGCTTCACCTTCCCGGACCGGGAACTCGTGCTGGAGAAGGGGGAGGTGCTGCTCATCCCGGGCGGCGTGCCGCACAGCGCGGAGATGCTGGAGGATGTGGTGACCGTGGACTTCTTCAGCCCGCCGCGCCAGGACTGGATCGCAGGAGCAGACGCCTACTTACGGCGATAGTCAATGAAACGCCAGGCCTCGCGCCGCGGCGAATGCTTCCACCTCGTCGCGTCGGGGCATCGACGGCTGGGCGCCCATCCGGGTGACCGAGAGCGCCGCGACCATGTTGGCGAATCGCACGGCTTCGGCAAGTGTCTTTTCCTCGGCCAGCGCCACGCCGATCGCGCCGGCGAACGCATCCCCGGCAGCGCTGGAGTCCACGGCCTCGACGGGAATGCCTGGGACGACCTCGCGATGCGCTCGGGTCGCCAGAAACGCCCCCTTGGCGCCGCGCTTGATCACAACCACCTCACAGCCTGACCCCAGGAACCACTCGGCTGATGCTGCCGCGCTCGCCTCGTCACCCACCGCAATGCCCGAGAGTGAGCGGGCCTCGATCTCATTCGGGTTGATGACTGAGAGGGTCTGGTAGAGACCGGCCGGGAGCGGGCCATCTGGTGCAGGCGCCGGATCCAACACTACGCGGCATCCGCTGCGCCAGGCCAGTTCTGCCGCGGCTACTACGGCGTCCAGCGGCACCTCAAGCTGCAGGAGCAGAACCTGGCTGGCTACGATGGCGTCCCTGGCAGCCTCGACATCCTGCGTTGTGACCCGGGCGTTGGCACCCCCCGCCACCACGATGGTGTTGCGACCGGCCGGGTCCACGGTGATCAGCGCCACCCCAGAAGGCGCATCATCGGTGACGCGCACGTGGGCCACATTGATGCCCTCAGCGGCCAAGCCCTCCCGCAGCTGTCGGCCGAACGGGTCGGAACCAACGCGCCCGACCATCGTGACCACCGCTCCCAGTCGGGCTGCGGCGACTGCCTGGTTGGCGCCCTTCCCTCCCGGGAAGACCGCGAATGTCCCGCCCAGCACGGTCTCTCCGGCGTCGGGCAACCTGGGGCCTTTGACGACCAGATCGGTGTTCAGGCTGCCTACAACTGTGACCCTGAGGCTCACGGACGCCCTGCGAGCGGGCCGACCACTCGCTCGAGCCCGGCTTTCAGTTCGGCGAGGGCGTCGTCGGTCAGCGGCCGCAGCGGCGTACGCACGTGGGGTGAGATCACCCCGCGCAGCGCCAGCGCCGCCTTGATGTGCGGGACCGAGGTGCCGTTCTTCAGCGCACGGCAGGCCGCGGCCACCTTCCGGTACGCCTGCGTGACCTCCGTCCACGATCCGCGCTCAGCCGCGCGCCAAAGCGCCACGTATGGCTCCGGCACCGCGGCCGCCGGACCCGAGATCGTTCCGGCCCACCCCATTGCGGCCACCGAAGGAAGCATCAGATCGGCACCGACCAGTATGCGGAAGTCGGGGCCTGCCGCCTCGGACACCTGCAGGATCCCGTACGGGTCCCCTGTGCTGTCCTTCATGCCCACGAGGTTGGGCCGCGGGAGGAGTGCTCGAACGACAGACGGCGACACGGGGTTGCCCGTGTTCTGCGGGATGTTGTAGAGCAGCACGGGAAGCCCGGGAACCGCCTCGGCCACCAACTCGAAGTGTGCGATCAGAGCGTCCTCTGAGTGCTTGAAATAGTAGGGCGCGATGACTGCCAGCGCGTCGGCGCCGGCCGCGGCGCAGCGTTGGGCGGTGGCCATGGTCCCAGCGGTCGTGATCCCCCCAACCTGGGCGACAACGGGAACCCGGCCGGCTGCCGCGGCCACCGCTGCTTGCAGCACCTCGACCCGCTCGTCGTCGGAGAGCAGCGGACCCTCGCCAGTGGTCCCGCAGGCGAATACACCGTCCACGCCGCGGTCTACCAGCCATTCCACCAGGCGCCCCACCGCCGTGACGTCCACGCTGCCGTCCTGCTCCATAGGCGTGGGGAGGGCGATGATCACACCGCGCAGCCGTTCGGCGATGTTAGTCTGTGCGTCCATCTGAACCTCGCTTCACGGGGGTACCTCCTGCGCGGCCCGCGCTCATCATTCGGCGGTACCGCGGCGCCTCCTGCCCACCAGACCACTACACGCCGCAGCCGGCCGGCGCTAGAGTGTAGACAGAGGTGGCCCCATGACCATTCGCGAGAAGCTCGATGCCCACCGGCGGTTCTGGGGCGGCGAGGGCCCGAGCCTCATCCTAACCCCCACGTCGCAGACGGCCCAATACGATACCGAGGGCTACCTTGCGCGCTTCGAGAACCCGGAGTTGATGTGGGAGGCCGAGATGCGCCGCGCCAGGCCCGTGGTGGACTGGCCGACCGACGGCATCCCCACGGTGCGGCCCAACTTGGGGGTCGTGTTCGTCCCTGGAGTGGCGGGACTGGGCTACACGGTCCGGGACGGCCAGATGCCCTGGCCCGGGACCCCCATGAGCCGGGAGGCTATCCGCGCGATCAGGGACACGGACGTCGAACAGGCCCCGCTGATGCGGCGGGCGGAGCAGTTCTACGCGATCCACCGCGCCCGCGGCGAAGGCGAGATAGCCCCCTACATGCCCGACACCCAGGGCGTGTTCGACATCGCCCACATGCTCTGCGGCACGAACATCCTCTACAACCTGGCGGACGATCCGCCGTGGATCCACGAGTTGATGGAGATCGCCCTGGATCTCTACCTCCGGGTCTCGCATCATCTGAAGGCGGTGCTGGGGGAGCCTCTTGGCCAGATGATCCACGGGCACGGCACGCAGCAGGGCGTGTACTTCCCGCACGCGGGCGCGCGGGTCAGCGAGGATACGGCCACGTTGCTCTCTCCCGCCATGATCCGCGAGTTCCTGGTGCACTACATCGAGCGTGCGACGGCGCCGTTTGAAGGCTGCTTCGCCCACTACTGCGGTCGCCACGAGTTCCTACACGAGGCGCTCTCACGTCTTCCAGGGGTGAGAGCGATCGACCTGGGCAACAGCGAGATGTACGACTGCCGGTGGATCATGGAGCGGTGCGCGCAGACGGGCACTGTTCTCTACAGCCGGGTCGCGGCGCAGGACGACGAGGGCTGGGTCGCCTACACGCGGAGGGTCGCGGGCTTGATCCGGCAGACCGGCGCCCGGTGCATCCTCCGCCCCATGGTGTTCCCCGAGACCGGGAAGGAGTGCGCCGCGATGCGGGACCTGTGGCACGAGTTGACCGCATGAGAGCGATGATCCCATCGTCCCTCCCCAGGGGCATCGTCCCCGTGCTGCAGACGCCGTTCGATGCTGATGACCGCATCGATTTCTCCGGCCTGGAGCGGCTGGCCGGCGACGCCATCGTCGGCGGCGCGGCCGGGTTCCTGGCCCCGGCCGTGGCCAGCGAGGTGGGCTACCTCTCGCGCGAAGAGCGGGAGGAGCTGGTCCGCTTCGTGGCCCGCACCGTCGGCGGGCGGGTGCCCTACGTGGTGGGGGCATCTTCTGATGACGTCGAGGGGTGTCGGGCACTCGCTCGGCTCGCAGAGGAGGTGGGCGCCGTGGCGTACCTGGTGGCTGTGCCCGAGTCCTTCTACCGCCGGCCGGAGGATCTCCCGGACTTCCTGGCGTCTATCGCAGCGCACAGCCGGCTGCCCCTGCTACTCCAGGACCTCCAGTGGAACGGCCCCGGCCTGTCCCTGGAAACCCTCCGGGCGCTGCGGGAGCGTGTACCCGCCCTGGCGGGGGTCAAGATCGAGACGGTCCCTGCGGGCCCCAAGTACAGTGAGGTCCGGGAGGCGTTCGGCCGGGAGTTCTTCGTCTGCGGGGGCTGGGCGGTGCCCCAGATGATCGAGGCCCTCGACCGCGGCGTGGACGCCATGGTCCCGGAATCCTCCATGGTAAGGGTCTACGCTGCGATCTACAGGCTCCACGCATCGGGCCACCCTGGGGAGGCGCTTGCCCTCTTCCGAAGACTCCTGCCGGTGCTTGCCTTCTCCAACCAAGAGATCCGGACCTCGATCGCATTCTTCAAAGCGCTGCTGGTCCGCAAGGGCATCTTCAAGACCGACCGGATGCGCTGGCCTGGCTTTGCCTGGGACGCCCACAACCGGCGCATCGCCGGGGAACTGATCGACCTCTACCTCGAGATTGAGGCGCAGGCGGGAGGGCTCTCGCTACCGGCCGAGGCCGGGTAGGAACAGCACTATCTGGGGAACCAGGGTGATGAGGAATAGGCAGGCGATGAGGACCACGATGTAGGGGACCAGCTCCTTGAGGATGACGGCCATGGCCAGCTTTGTCAGGCCGCTCATCACGAACAGCAGCATGCCAAACGGCGGGGTCAGCAGCCCGATCATCAAGTTCAGGACGAACACCACCCCGAAGTGCACCGGGTCGATGCCCAGCGCCTGCACCAGCGGAACCACGATGGGCAGGAAGATGAGCATGATGGCCAGCGTCTCCATGAACATGCCCAGGATCAGGAATAGCACGTTAAGGATGACCAGCATCACCACCGGGTTCCGGGTGATGTCCAGGAAGAACGCGGCGATAATCTGGGGGATCTGCTCGCGCGCGAGGATCCAGCCGAAGACCGACGCCGTGGTCACAATGAACATGATCGTGGCGGTCTTCTCCACCACCCGCAGCAGCAGCCCGGGGATCTCCCGCGGCGAGATCTCACGGTAGATCATCGTACCCAGCAGGAGCGCGTAGAGCGCCGCCACCGCTGCGGCCTCGGTGGGAGTGAAGAACCCGCCGTAGATGCCTCCCAGAAGGATGACCGGTGTGAGCAGCGGCGGGATCGCCTTCCACAGCGTGTGCGCGAACTCGCGGAACGTGATGCGGGGCTCACGCGGGAAGCCCCGTCGCATCGCCTGAACGTAGACCAGCGCCATCATGGCCAGGGCCATGACGACCCCTGGCAGGGCGCCGCCCAGGAAGAGCGCCCCAACCGAGACCTGGGCGATGGAGCCGTATATGACCATGGGGATGCTGGGCGGGATGATGGGCCCGATGGTGGAAGTGGCCGCTGAGAGCGCCGCAGCGAAGGGCCGAGGGTAGCCCGCGGACTCCATCGCCTCCACCTCCATCATGCCGACTCCCGCCGCATCCGCGATGGCCGATCCCGACATCCCGGCGAAGATCATGCTGTTGACCACGTTTACGTGCGCCAGCCCGCCGGGTACGTGGCCCACCAGGCTGTGTGCAAAGCTGAAGATCCGCCGCGTCGTCCCGGTCGTGTTCATTATCTCTGCGGCCAGTATGAAGAAGGGCACGGACAGCAACAGGAAGGAGTCAATGCCGAAGACCATCCGCTGGGCCAAGATGGCAATGTTGATGGTCCCCACCATCAGCAGGTAGATCATGCAACCCAGGCCGAGCGAGAAAGCCACCGGGAGGCCGGAGGCGAACCCCGCCGCCACCGTCCCCAGCATGATCCACTTCTCCACTACCGGGCCCCCCGCGATCGAAGCAGCGCCGCCGCATGCCACAGGTGGTGGACGATCATCAGAACGCAGGCCACCGGCACAACGGCCACCAGATAGCCGGATGGCATCTCCATCCCGGGGGATGGGATGCGGTAGTAGAACTGGAAGAAATGGACGCTGCTCTTCAGGGCGTAGAGCAGAAAGACGATGGCACCGACCTCGTGGATAAGCAGCAAGAGAAAGCGTGGCCGCCCGGAGAGCCGGGTCGGAAGGTAGTCCATCCGTACCTGCTGGCCCCGGCGGCTGACCAAGGCGGCCCCCAGGAAGACCATCCAGATGTACAGGTACCGGGCCAGCTCATCCGCCCAGGTGGGAGGCCGGGTCAACACGTCGCGCATGAAGACCTGGTAGATGACTACCAGGAACATCGCTGCCACAGCCAGAGAGGGCACCACCTCCTCAACGAGGCGGACGGTGCCCTCCCACAGGCGAACCCAGGCGGAGCGTGTGCTCCCGGCCCTCACAACCGGCAGCTATCGGCCCGCGGCGTAGATGGCCTCGTAGACCCCCTGACCCCAGGTCCTCCCGAACTTATCGGGGAGGCAGCGGCGGGCCTGGGCACGGAAGGCCTCGATGTCGGGCGTGACCACTTCCATGCCGGCGGCCTTGAACTTGCTCAGCAGCTCGGCCTCATCCTTGAGGACCAGGGCGTTGGAGACCTTGCCGCCTTCCTCAAACGCCTGCACCAGGATGCGCTGGCCCTCTGCGCCCAGCGACTCCCAGGTCTTCTCATGAATGATGGGGATGATGGGCCCCACCTGGTGGGCGGTGAGGACCAGGTACTTGGCCACCTCAAAGAACTTGAATGCCTGGATGTTGGTGAAGGGGTTCTCCTGACCGTCCACCACGCCAGTCTTGATGGCCAGATAGACCTCGCCGAGCGGCATTGGCACTGGGGTACCGCCCATGCACCGGAGGTTCTCGATGTAAACCGGGTTGTTCGGCACCCGGACCTTCAGCCTGCCCAGCTCCGCCGGCGTCTTGAACGGCCTGCTCGTGGTGAAGTGGCGGGTCCCAAGATACCAGACGTCCACCACCCGGATGTTGATGGCGCTGGGGAGCTGCTTGAACAGTTCCTGCCCGATGCGCCCCTTCATTATCCGGAACATGTGATCCACGTCCGCGAACAGGTAGGCGGCCTCCAGGACACCCACGGTTGCCAGGTAGGGTGCCATCCAGGACGGGTTGGAGAACCACATTTCCTGGTCACCGCGAATGGTGTTGATCATCTGCTCAGCCGCGGTGCCGAGCTGGTCGACCGGGAAGATCCTCAACTCGATACGACCGCCCGACCGCTGGGCGATGATCTCTGCCGCCTTCCTGGCGCCAACGTCCACGGGGTGCCCCACCGGGTTGTTGGTGCCAAAGCGAATTATGACCCTCTGCTGGGCGCCCAGGGGCTGGCTCACCAGAAGAACGCCAAGTGACAAGAGAGTCACAAGGGTCAACACGCGCCTCACACGCTGCTCCATGCTTGCCTCCTCCTTCGTACTTTCTCAATCAAGTGCTCGCGCGGCTTCCTTTCTATCTCAACCCTATCTCAACCCTATTCTAATCGGAACCTCTCAAGGATTCCCACCCCCCTGCCACAAATCGCGCCTTCCCCGGCTTCCAGGATCCGGCATGTCGTCAGCACGCTGTTGACCCGCTCGTCGGGCGTGTCGGCCTGGATGTCGGCTATCACCACATCGCAGGGTGACAGCTCGTCGAAGATCCTGGCCATGTCCTGCCTCAGCTCGCCGGGTGAGGTCTCCACCAGCCTGACCGGTGAGTAGAGCACCGCGCGGCGGGCCTCTGGAAACGCCTCCCGCGCCTTGCGCAGGTCGGACGCCATGCCCATGTCCAGGTAACCCATGTCGGGCAGCCCCCGCAGAACCCCAAGGTAGGGTGTCACGTTCCAGTTGCAGGTGTGGACCCCGAATCGCGCAAAGCTTCGTGCGATTCGCTCGTCGTAGCGGACCAGCATCTCCCTGTAGGTGCGGGGAGAGACCATGTTCATAGTGCAGTTGCTCACGTCGAACTGGTCAACGGGAAACCCGGACCGGCGCTGCCGTTCCTGGACCATCGCCGCCAGCCGGATCATTGTCTCGCAGATCACCGAGAACAGATGGTGGGCCAGATCGGGCCGCTCCAGCATGTCCAGGAAGATCTCCTGGCCGCGGATGTGGAAGGCGTTGTTGAGGACGCCCTGCCAGTTCAGGTAGCCGTCGATCCCGCCCCACTCGCGCTCGACGGTGTCTATCTGCCGGAAGATGTCGGCCACCAGTGGGCTATCCAGCGCCCGGGCAGAGTCCAGGCGCTCCACCTGCTCCACGGAGAGGGTGCTCTCGGGATCCAGCACCGGCCAGCGGTCGGGCGCGTAGCGCATGGCAAGGCCGAAGGCCGCGGGGATGACGCAGATGCCGTAGCAGCCGGAGAGGGTGGCCAGGTCGCCGTCCTGATCCGGGTCCCACTGTCCGGCATTGGGGAAGTCCCGGCACAGCTCGCGCTTCATAGCGGCCAGCGCATCGCGCCGGTAGTACGGATCACGGTGCCACCGCTCGGAGAAATCCACGCCGCACCGCCGATGGAACCAGGCCGGCTCGAAGCCCAGGACAACGCGCAGCGGCGACTCGGTGCCGTCGGCGGGCTCGCGCCGCGCAGGGGCGCCCATGGGGATGTAGCTGCGCAGCTTCAGGACCGGCAACCGCTCACCTCGCTCCCGCGCGGAGCCTGCGCAGGTGCTTCATCACCTCCGTGCCGCCCTCGCCGAAGTGGCGCGCCAGCGCGAGGTATTCCTGGTAGAGCGCCTCGTAGGTGTGCTGTTCCTCCGGGCGAGGCCGGTAGCGGGCACGGTCGGTGCTGCCCATCTGCCGGATCGCCTCGGTCATGCTCTCATGTCCGCCCTGCGCCGTTCCTGCGGCGGCCGCCGCGTAGATGGCCGCGCCGACCGC
>Ga0194113_10000071_pt1 | contig 101405 bp, 94 predicted proteins | sample TA2MahC200mmetaG_FD_146193 | JGI IMG/M metagenome (GOLD analysis project Ga0194113, IMG submission 146193) | Freshwater microbial communities from Lake Tanganyika, Tanzania - TA2015017 Mahale Deep Cast 200m | ecosystem: Environmental > Aquatic > Freshwater > Lake | place: Tanzania: Lake...
GGGTAACCGGAGTCCGGATATACCGCACCGGTCCCGGAGAGCTTGGAAAAGAGGCGTGTTTCGACAGGATTGTCTTCTGGCATGTCTTCGAGCACCTGCACGACCTGCACGGAACCCTGGAGGAATCATCGGCAAGACTCCGGCAGAACGGCGTCATGGTGATGGCCCTGCCAAATCCGGAAAGCCTCGATGCACGGCACTACCGCGAATACTGGGTTGCCTGGGATGCGCCGCGCCATCTCTGGCACTTCACTCCTGCAACCCTCTCGGCACTGCTTGAACAGCACGGACTCGAAATCTTCAGCACCATCCCGTACCTTCCCGATACACTCTATGCCTGCTGGCACAGCGAAAGGCTTTCCGCATCCGCGCGGAAGCGCCGGTTCGGGTTTGCCGCCATAACCAGGGTGGTGCTCCAGACGGCTCGCTGCATGGCCGCCGCCCTCATCAGGCCCGGGAAAGCTTCAGGTGTGATCTACTATATCAGGAAAACCTCCTGATCGCTATCCCCTTCCGGCGGAAACCGGTAACCCCGAACGCCCAAGCGCCCGGTCGAGCTGAACACTGGTCACGAGATAATCGTAAATCGCCTGCAGGTAATTGGTTTTCGCCTTGTTGAGCTGCAGTTCCGCATCGTTGAGTTCGAGGCGTGAACCGATGCCTTCGCGAAACCGCAACTGCGAGATGCGGTAGCCGCGCTCTGCAACGCTGATGGTTTTCGACTGCACCTCGATGCGTTTGCGGGCGGCAAGGAACTCCGACATGCGCATCTCCACCTCCGCCCTGATGTTTGCCTTGAGATCCTCGTAACGGCTCATGGCCTGCAGACGCGATATCTTGGTCTGCTCAACCTTGGCGCTGATCCGGAACCCGGTGAATATCGGCAGACTGACCTGCAGGCCGACCGAGGATGAAACCGGCCAGTTCGAGTCGGCAAGACTGACATCGTCATTGAAAGCGGTCTGCGCCTCGAGCTGTCCGAAAGCCGACAGCACGGGAAAACGCTCCGCACGTGCTGCGAAAACCTTCTCGTCCTCGGCCTTGACCTGCAGTTCGAGCTGGCGGAGATCCGGCCTCGAATCAAGCGCCTCACGGTACGCAGAAGCGATATCCTGGGGATAGGCCGCAGGCGACACCTCGAGCTTGCCGGTAAGAATCACCTCGCTCCCGGCAGATATTCCCATGGTGTTCTTCAGCCTGGTCATGGTGATCCCTACCATGTTTTCCGCCTGGATGAGATCGGGACGAAGGTTCTCGACCGACAGGAATGCCTGCAGGGTATCGATATCGGCAGCAACACCCTGGCGGAACATCGCCCGGGTATCCTTTTGCGCCAGTTCCCACCGCTCGATGCTCTGCCGGACAAGTTTCAGCCGGTCCCTCGAAATCAGCGCATCGAAATACGCCTGCTTGACGGCCGCAACCACCGACGATTCGGTGTTGCGGTAGGACTCGTTACTGATCTTGCGCATAATCGAAGCAGCCCGGATACCGGCTATGGCCGATCCGTCAAAAATCTTCTGCCTGAGGTCGAGCGTTGCAGAAGCGGTATTGTCGGCACTGATCTCGATCTCCCTGAAAGAGGTCGAACTGCCGCCGAAAACACTCTCCGGAAAAAACATGACCGAAGGCTTCAGCGCCCGGGTATAGGTAAAGCCGGTAGAGAGCTGCGGCAGCACTTCCGCCCAGGTTTCCCTGATTTTTTCGGAAGCCATCGCACGGTCGAGACGGGCGATTTCAAGCGTGCGGCTTTTCTCGATACCCAGACGCACGGCCTCGTCAAGCGTGAGCGTATAACGCAAGGTATCCGGAACACTGCCTGCAGGCGCGCTTTGGGCAATGGAGGGAAAAAGCAGAAGGCAGAAGACGATAACCGGAAGTATGAACCTGTTCATAGCGATCATGTTAAAAATACCGAAACACCCCTGCCGCACAGGACGGCATCAATATACGAAGTGCGTGACCATCGCGAAAATTCATGACCGGTACCGATCATTCCAGAGCAGTTTCAGCCGTTCGGCAAGATGCTTTTCCCGCCCCTCCTCCGTGGGACGGTAAAAAAGCTGTGGCGCCACCCCTTCGGGAAAATAGTGCTGCTCGACGAAATGTCCCGGATAGTAGTGCGGGTAACGGTACCCCTCGCCGTAACCGGCTGCTTTCATGAACGAGGTCGGCGCATTGCACAGATGCAGCGGCACCGGAGCATCCTGGAAGGTTTTCGCGGCCAGCAGGGCCTCGCCGATGGCCTCGTAACTTGCATTTGATTTCGGCGCACCCGCAAGATAGGTCACCCCCTGGGCAAGGTTGATGCGCGCCTCCGGAAGCCCGATCATCTGCACGCTGTGAAACACCGAAACTGCCAGCGGGAGCGCAAAAGGATCGGCATTGCCGATATCCTCGCTTGCGAAAATCACCATCCGGCGGGCAATGAAAAGCGGATCCTCCCCTCCCTCGAGCATTCTCGCAAGCCAGAAAAGCGATGCATCGGGATCCGAGCCGCGCATGGACTTGATGAAAGCCGATATGGTGTTGTAGTGCGCTTCGGCTCCCTTGTCGTAGATCGGAGCCTTGTGCTGCAGGGCCCGTTCGAGAAGCTGCCGCGTGATCGTCACCTCGTGCCCGTCCTCCGGCGCGAGCGCAACGGCGGCCTCCAGGGCATTGAGCGCCTTGCGTGCGTCGCCTCCGGCGAAACGCAGGAGAAAATCCAGGTCATCGAGCACGACATGCCGCTGTTTCAGAATGGCATCCTGTTCAAGCGCACGGCGGATGACCGTCTCGATGTCGCTGTCGGAAAGCGGCCCGAGAATGTAGACCTGCATGCGGCTGAGCAGCGCGGCGTTCACCTCGAACGACGGGTTTTCGGTGGTCGCACCGACAAGAATCACCAGTCCCTGTTCGATGGCGTGCAGCAGCGTATCCTGCTGGGCCTTGTTGAAACGGTGTATCTCGTCGATGAAGAGGAGCGTGCGCTGCCCTGCCCGCTGTGCCTGTCGCGCCCCGTCGAGCGCCTTGCGCACATCCTTCACCCCGGCATCGATAGCCGAAAGCTGCTCGAACCGGTAGTGCAGCGAACGCGCGAAGATCTCCGCAAGCGTGGTCTTGCCGGATCCGGGAGGTCCCCAGAGAATCATGGAAGGCAGGTTGCCGCTCCCGAGAAAGCGCCGCAGGGGGCCCTCCCTGCCCGCAAGATGCTCCTGCCCGGAAAGGTCATCGAGCGTCCGGGGGCGAACCCGCTCGGCAAGCGGCTGGAACCGTTGCGCGGAACCGCTTCCGGAGCTTTCCGGAACACCGAACAGGTCTGGCTGTAAAAAACCGGTATCCATCGTCTAAAAACCGTTTTCCCGCAGCCACGCTTCGTCGATCCGGGAAACTTCGGCAGACCCGGCATCCCGGAGCAGATGCCTGCGCGCCACGTACTTGCCGAGAATGTCGAATTCGAGGTTCACCCGGCTTCCGGAGGCAAGCGAATTGATGGTGGTATGCGAAAACGTGAATGGAATGACCGCCACGGCGAACGATGCCTCCCCGAGCCTGGCCACGGTCAGGCTGATGCCGTCGATAGCCACGGAACCAGCAGAAACCAGGTATGCAGCGAACTCCCGGGGATAGGAGATCCATATCTCCCTGCTCGAACCGAGATCCCGCAAGGCGCTTACCGATCCGACGCAATCTACATGGCCAAGCACGAAATGGCCCCCCAGCCGGTCCATGGGACGGAGCGCACGTTCGAGGTTCACCGGAGAACCGCTCCGCAGCGAGCCGAGCGTGGTCTTCAGGAGCGTCTCCTCCACGGTATCGACCTCGAACCATCCGGCTCCTGCGGCAACCACGGTCTGGCAAGCACCACAGACGCTCACGCTCTCATCGACCGACAGACCGCTGAACGCCTCCGATCCCGCATGCTGCACCCGCAAACGCAATCCTCCGGCCTCCCGGTGCACCGCACCAACGGTGCCGACTTCCTTCACAATTCCCGTAAACATCCGACTCCCCGCTTGTTAGTCTGAAAAACCCCTTACCGCGATACTCCCTGCAATATACGTAACCGGCGATAATTGCCGTAAACCGCCGCCGCCGAAACAGCATCTCTCTTTCAGGCCCCCGACGCATCCGGGACGCGGGGCTCAAGCTTTCGAGCACCGCCAGCGAAGATCTGTCGCATCGCGCAACAAAGCAGGTGTGGTGCTCATCCGTACACCACAAACCCTCCTGCCGGCACACTGATGCACACCGCAGCACCCTGCCGCTCCTCGACCCTCACCTCGCGTCCCCGCTCCCCTTCCACCGTGCTGAAAAGACACCGCATCGAACCGCCCGGCGGATGGATCGTGCTGTCCACCACCACCCAGACCGAAAGGGCGCGATCCGTATCGGTGTTGATGGCAGCCAGGCACTCCCTGTTCGCGAAAATGCGCGACCAGGCAATCACCCAGTGCAGTTCGCCGCCCTGGGGCTGCGGGTACCAGAAATCCCCGTCGCAGCCTGAAACCGAAACCTGCCGGAGGTACTGCCGCCCGCGCCGCAGCTCGATGCGCTCCCGGCGGAGCGCCGTGAGGTCGCTGATGAACCGGTAGACCGGGTGCGCTTCGTCGAAAAAGTGGCGGCCGGCGCTCTGGCGGGAGCCGAACGGCCCGCCGAACATGCACTCGCGAAGGAAAACGTCGCTGAACGAATCGTCCTCCTCACGGAGGTCGGCACCGTTGAAGGCCTGCTCGGTGCCGTAATAAATGCACGGAATCCCCGCCGTGGTGAGGTTCAGGCCGAGCATTGCCTGAAGCAGCCGCTCACTCCGGGGTTCGTCCCCGGCAAACCTGAACTTGTGCTTCACGCCCACCTGGTCGTGGTCGTCGAACATGGTCACGATATGGCTGCCGTACCACTGGCGCGTGGATCTGCCGTCCTGCAGGCTGTTGCGGAAAAGGTCGAAGTACCCCTCCTGATCTTCGGTGTCGGGGTTGCCGGGACTGCGCCATCCCTTGACGAGAAACTCCATCTTGTCGGGAATGTCGTTGATGCCGAGTGCGGCATCAAGCCCCGTACAATCGAGGATGGAGGCTGCATAGGCCCTCCCTCCGGTAATCTCGCCGATGATGGTGAAGCGCTCCTTGCCGAGCAACGCGGCGAACTCATGCACCGAAGTGGCGAAATAGCGCACCGCGCCCGGCTCCATGTGCTTGACGGTATCGAGACGGTACCCGTCGATATCGGCGTAGGCGATCCAGAACTGGTAGATGCGAGAAAGATGCTTCAGCGCATCGGACGGACGAAACTCGCGAATGCGCCGCTGCAGATCCCATGCCGCCGCAGGATCCTGCAGCGTGTCGCCGAGATGCACGTCCTTGAGCGAGCAGAAGTCGCCTTCGAGAAATTCGGGGTATCCGTCCCAGCTCCTGATCTGTCCGCGACGGGTCCAGGTCTCCTGCCGCTGCAGTTCAACCGGCCAGACCGAACCGCCGGTATCCCCGCCGCCGTCCACTCCGAATGGCAGGCTTCCGGGATCGCCGCTACAGCGGCGGTACCCCTGCACGGGCCATTGGCGCCCTTCGTGGTAAAAATACTCATGGTTGCCCTCATAAGCGAAAACGTCACCGGCATGGTTGATGATGATATCGAGGATCACCCTGATGCCGAGATCGTGCGCCGCCGCGACAAATTCCCGGAGCTCTTCACGCGTGCCGAAATGCGGATCGACATCGAGAAAATTCTGGATACCGTATCCGTGGTAGTCATTGCTCCCGGTCACCTGACGGAACACCGGGCTGATCCACACCGCAGTGACACCGAGCCGCTTCAGGTAGCCCAGCTTCTCCCGCATGCCGGCAATCGTGCCGCCGCACCAGCTCCTGCCCGATTCGAACCATTGCTGCCGATCGGCGTTACCGGTGTCGGTTCCGGGCGAAAAGAGCGGAGTGCTCCTCCCGCCGTCCGGTCCCGTGACGCTGCGACCCGCGTTATCGGCGAACCCTCCGTACTCGCGCCCGTCGGAAAAACGGTCGAGAAACAGAAAATAGAGTACCTCGTCCTCCCATGCCGCCGGGGATGGGTGGAACGGTTTTCCCTCGACAAGCCCGGCGAAATCGATTTCGCTGAGGCTGCGTTCAACTGGATTGTTCGGCATGACGCATCTTCGGTGTGGGGTTATCGGCCAGCATGGCCGGAACGGAAATCGCATGCCGGAAGTATACGCATAAAACCGCTCAGTTCACGCAAGGCAACAAAGCTGCAACAAACGAAAAAGCCCGCATGATGCAGGCTTTTTTCGTGTTGAACACGGGATTTATGGCACGATACGGCCAGCGTCCTGCATTGAAGTGTTATGGCAAAACCAACGGAATCGGCCAATGCAGACCCGTATCGGTGAGCGATTTCAGCTTCAGACCCGGGTTGACTTACGCCAGAGCTTTCAATGCTGCCGCATAATCCGGCTCCTGAACGATCTCCGGCACCAGTTCGCTGTACACTACCCGGTGCTCGTTGTCGACGATCACCACGGCGCGTGCCAGAAGGCCCTTGAGCGGACCGGTGGCGAGCTGCACACCGTAGTCCCTGCCGAAATCGGGTGAACGGAACACCGAAAGCGGAATCACATCGCTCAGCCCCTCGACCTCGCAGAACCGCTTGTGCGCGAAAGGAAGATCGGCGGAAATGCAGAGCACCACGGTGTTGTCCATCGAAGCGGCCTCCTGGTTGAAGCGACGCACCGAGGCGGCGCACACGGCGGTATCGAGGCTGGGAAAAATGTTCAGCACCAGCCGATTGTCCTTGAAATCGGCGGGGCCGGCCTCGGAAAGATCGGTTTTCACGAGACAGAAAAACGGCATCTCGGAGCCGATTGCCGGAAGTTCGCCGCAGGTTTCGATTGCGTTGCCTTTGAGTGTGACGGTAGCCATAGAGCGGTTGTTTTTTGGTTTTTGTTGTCGTATGCGGTAATGCGCTTGAAATGCGGAAGTAAAGGCACAACCGCCGCCGCATGCAGAAAGTTTCAGCCGCCTCCCGCCTTCCGGGATTCCGGCCCACAACCCACGACCCACCGCCCGCAATCCCCGGTTCCCGGTCAATGCGTTTTCGTCATATCGCTATCCACACAGATGATAAAATCGGCACGCCCCCGGTGCCTCTTTTCCAGCGGCCGGACACGCTGCTGCTCCACCGTACTGATCGTCAGGCAGCGCAGGGAGGCATTCGTCTGACGCAAATAGAAAACAATGCCTTCATGAAAGTCCGAATGGTACGCCCCGTTGACATGAAGGAAGACCGCCCCCGGTTGATGGTTCAGGACAATAAAATGCGCCATCGTGGCATCCCTGATGGCTTGGGCCATGACCATCCCGGGAGTGCCGTGTTCACCCGCCATCGTGCGCATTTTCCGGTACTGCGGCAATTCAGGGTCGAACGGCACCGGCAATGGAGCGATCCGGCTTTTTTCTTCGGCGCCGAGCGAATCGAGAACGGCAAAGCTTCCGCTTGTATGCACCATGCGGGCAAACCGTTTCGGGATATTCGTTGCAACAACCCGTATCCGGTGAGCTCTGGCGAAATCAACCAGAGGAGCGTAATCGGTTGTATAGTTGGGCCACAGGCGGGCCAGGGAATCCAGTCCGGCATGATCAATCCGGCCCGAGAGGTAATCGTCAAGCGCCTGCTGGCTGTCTGCCTCGAACATTTCAGCTCCCAGAATCAGCCGGTTTGTTTTGCTGAGGTCCTTCGCCAGCTCCAGTTGCAGCCAGTGGGCAATGGGGTTGTCGTGCAATTCTCCGAACAGCACGACATCGCTTTTCCTGGCTCGCTCAAGCAGCTTGCGGTAGCTCGATGCCTTGCCTGATCCATTGTAGATGGCATAGGCTGCCTTGTCGTGCCCGTACGCCGTACTGCTGAAACAGGCCATGACAAACAGCATGAGAAGGATGCACCACCTTGTCATACTGCTGAGCTGCTCACGATTTCCGCTTCCACCGATCATGGTATCCCTGATGTTCCGTTGCGGGACCGGTCAACGACGCATCCCGGCCCTTCGTCATTCACCCAATCGTGGACGCACTCGGAAACGTTCCCTTGGCACGGCAAAAAACCGTACCTTTTACGATGGAATCAGGGCGATGACGAAGCATACAACGGGTAACGGTATGGAAAGCAGCAACATGGAAGAACGCACGTTCAGGGCGTTCGTCGTGGAGGAGCGGGAGAGCGCATTCACGGGAAGCGTGGCGAACAGACGGATCGCGGACCTGCCCCGGCACGGCCTGCTCGTTCGGGTGCGCTACTCGTCGCTGAACTACAAGGACGCGCTCTCGGCAACCGGCAACCGCGGCGTGACGCGGCGCTACCCCCACACCCCGGGTATCGATGCCGCGGGTACGGTTATCGCTTCGGACTCCGCAGCATTCCGGGAGAACGATGCCGTCATCGTCACGGGTTACGGCCTCGGCATGAACACCCCGGGAGGATTCGCACAGTTCGTCCGGGTGCCGCCGGAATGGGCGGTCACGCTGCCTGGGGGAATGACGATGCGTGAAGCCATGGCGTACGGCACGGCCGGCCTGACGGCAGGCTTGTGCGTGCTGCGGCTCGCCGAAAAGGTCAGGCCCGAAGATGGCCGGATCGCGGTTTCGGGGGCGTCGGGAGGCGTAGGCTCGCTTGCCGTGGCAATACTGGCAAAGCTGGGATACCATGTTGCCGCCATAACCGGCAAGGAGCACGAACGCGACAAGCTGCTGGGACTCGGAGCGAGCGAAGTGCTCGAACGCAAGGAGTACGAAGCCGAAACTCCGAACGCGCTGCTGGAGGCGGAGTTCGCCGGAGCCGTGGACACCCTCGGCGGCCACGTGCTTGCCAACCTCCTGAAATCGATGCAGCCCCTTGGCGTGATGACTGCGTGCGGCAACGCCGCTTCGCCGAACCTCTCCCTTACGGTCTACCCCTTCATCCTGCGCGGCATCTCGCTCGTCGGCATCGACTCGCAGAACTGCCCGCGCCCGCTCCGCGAAGAGATGTGGCAGAAACTCGCCGGCCAGTGGAAACCGGAAGGGCTCGATCGTCTCTGCACCCAGATCACGCTCGACGAACTTCCGGCGTCAATCGGGCGCATCCTGCAGGGAAAGCTCACGGGCCGGACGGTCGTGAATACGGGCTGAAATTCCAACCTGAAACCGGAGTGGATGCAGCATGAAAACAGCGCGTTTTGTGCGATACTTCGCGGCAATCCTGCTTCTTCTGGGAGGCGCTGCGCTGTGGTGGGTCTGGAACGCCGGGCCGGTGACCGTCAACCGCTTGCTTGCCTGCAACGCTTCCGGCATCGACGACTACCGCATCTTCCCCCAGCGGCGCATGCACGCGCCTCCGATTCCGTTCCGCTTCAGGGAAAATCGGAATGCCGAGCCGTTCGACCCCGTGGTAAGCTTCGGTTCGCAAAACGGGGTTCCGCTTTCACGGCTGCTGCAGGAATCAGAGACCACGGCATTCCTCGTCATACGGCGCGACACCCTCCTGTATGAACGGTACTTCGGCGGCCACAGCCGCTCCTCGCCCTCGATGTGCTTCTCGATGACGAAATCCTTCCTGTCGATGCTTGTCGGCTGCGCAATCGAGGACGGCTACCTGCAATCGGTCGAGCAGCCGGTAACCGACTATGTGCCGGAACTGAAGGCTGCGGGTTTTGCCGCCGTGAAGCTCCGCCACCTGCTGCAGATGACTTCCGGCATGGACTATGCCGAAAACGACCTCCCCTGGGGCATCCATCCCCGGTTCTACTATACCGACCGGCTCGAGCGGGAAATCCTCGGCCTCAGGCTGCGGGAACGACCGGGAACCCGGTTCACCTACAAATCGGGTGATGCCCTGCTCCTCGCTCTGGTGCTGCAACGCGCTCTCCGGGGAAAAAGCATAACACGCTACATGCAGGAACGGCTGTGGCAGCCTCTCGGCATGGAACACGAGGGAGTCTGGAGCATCGACCACGCCCCGGACGGGCTGGAGAAGGCGAGCTGCTGCCTGGCGGCCACGGCGAGGGATTTTGCCAAACTCGGACGTCTCTACCTGCACAGGGGAGCGTGGAACGGCAGGCGCATCATGGCCGAAAGCTGGGTGAACGAATCCGCCCGTATCGACTCAAGTGACGGGAGTTCGTGGAAGTACCACTATATGTGGTGGCTGGTCCGGCGCGACAGTCCGGAGTTCATGGCAAGGGGACACCTCGGCCAGTTTCTCTACGTGAACCCCGGCTCCGGATTCATCATCGTGCGGCTCGGCACCGGCCCGGGAGGGCTCGGCGCCGAAGAATGGGTAAAGGTCTTCCGGTCGCTCCAGATCAACGGAGCAACCGGAAAAAAGGGCTAAACGCCGCTGTCGCGAACAACCGTGACGGCATCGCGCACGCGCACCCACTTGAACAACTTTTCGGCATCGGTCATCAGCAACCTCACGCAGCCGTGCGAGGCAGGATAGCCGGGCAGCGGCTGCTGGTGCATGAAATAGCCGCCGTAGAAGTTGATGGAAAACAGCACGATCCACACCGGAGCCGAGAATGCAGCGGCATGGAAACCGAACCAGTCGAATCTCTCTCCGCATTACACGACGGAGTGGGGGGAGATTATCGAGGTGAGGGGGAATTGAAGATTGTCTTTTGGTGTTCAAATCTTTCTATGACCAATAGCGCATCTACCATGTGTAGAAAGAGTAACGAAGCCGTCCTCTGGGCGGCTTCAGCTTTTTCTGCTCTTTTGCTGCTGATATGAGCCACAAGGATATCACGCCATAACTTTTTCCAGGCGCTCCTTTCTCTTCCGCCAATCGGGCATCATACGGTCAAGCATTCTGCAGAACTCCTTGCCATGATGATGATACAAGATTTCCGGAACGTTGCCAGGGAACTCAAAAAAAATCCGGCAGACTTGCGGCTGCCGGATTCGGAATCGGAGATCGGGGGGAACGGAAGGCTTCACACCCCGTTGTGCACCACCGTGACGGCATCGCGCACCCGTACCCAGTTGAAGAGCTTTTCGGCGTCGGTCATCAGCAGTCTCACACAGCCGTGCGAGGCCGGATATCCGGGCAGGGACTGCTGGTGCATGAAGTAGCCCCCGTAGTAGTTGATGGAATAAGGCATAGGGGCGTTGTCGTACTTGATGGAACGCTTGTGCCGCTGCTTGTAGTTCACGAAGAACTTGCCGGGAGGAGTGGAGTACGATTTGCGGCCGCTTGATATCGGCCCCCAGAACACCAGCTTGCCCCATTGATACGCACCGAAATACTGCCGGGAAAGAAACACGCGAATCTCGCGCTCTCCCCTGCTGTCGGTGAGCTGTTCGGGCACCGGCACGTATTGCGATGCCAGTTCGGTATTGACCGGCAGCAGCACGGTCTTGCCGGCGGGGATGTGACGCCGGTCGATGCGGTTCACCTTCATGAAAAGCACCTGGCAAAGGGAGTCCTCGGCACACAGCTTCGAGAGCGACTGGCCCATTTCAAGCTTGCGCGAAACGAAACCTTCCGGAACCCGGTTCGCAGCGGCGGAGGACTGACTGACCGGCGGTGTTGCCGGGGAACCCTGCGGCGGCGAAATGCGTGAAGTATCGGATGCAACGCCTGCAGGAGACTCCGTGGTTGCGAGCTGCGGGGATTTTTCAGCACGAGCCTGGGATGAGAGGGCAATGCTCAGCAGCATGAAAGCGCAGAAAACCATGCCGCGCGATAGCGGTAAAAATGAAACCGATGTCCTGTTCATGACTGTTTTTCAAACAAACACTTTTGGGAGAAGAACCGTTTCCGGCAGCCTCTTACGGCTGAGGCCGACGAACAAGAAGAAAACGAAACCAGCTGGTGCGGAATGTTTGGAGACAGCAAATCGGGATTTCGACATCGAATCTTCAGGCAAAACGTAAAAAAATGCCCTGGTTTTTTAATTTAAAACAATATCGGATAAGGACAAAAAAAATCCTCTATAGGCGGAGCGATCGACCGGCCTCCCGGCCATTCCCTACCGTTGCATGCCGGACTGGCCGACTCCCGGTGGTACGGCTGCCGGAAACACCTGAAACCGTCCGTCGCGAGATACCGCATGCACGGGATAGTCAAACAGGGCGGAGAGCCGCCGGGAGGTGAGAGTCTCTCCGGGTGTGCTTTCGGAAAACACCCGGCCCTGGCGGAGCATCACCACTTTCCGGATTTCCGGAGGTATTTCGTGCACATGGTGCGTGACGAGCAGAACGGTCTTGCCCTGCCGCATGAGAGCGCTGATCTGGTCGAGGTAAAAAAACGAGGCCCTGAGATCGAGCCCCCGTGGTAGGCTCGTCGAAGAGCAGGGTGTCAGGATCGCTGACGAGTGCCCTCGCAAGCAATAACCGGCGCTGCTCGCCGGCCGACAGGGAGCCGAACTCCCGATCCTTCAGGCCAAGTATGCCGAGCCTCTCCATCACCGCGGCCGCCTTGCCGTACTCGGTATCGTTGAAAGACTGGTTCCGCCAGGTATCGATGCTCGAATAGAACCCCGAAAGCACGACATTCAGCCCCCTGGCAGACGAAAGATAGTCGTGCTGCAGGTCGTGAGACACAATGCCGAGTCGCGAACGAAGCTCCCGCACATTCCACCGATCCCGGCCGAACACCCTGATGTGGCTGCCGGGAAAGAAGACCGGATGCAATTCACCGGAAACAAGCTTCAGGAGCGTGGACTTCCCCGCCCCGTTCGGGCCGCGCACGGCCGTGCTGCACTCTTCGTCGATCTGCAGTGAAAGCCGGTCGAACACCTTCGTGCTGCCGCGAAACGCCGTGACGGCATGGATATCGAGAAGCGTACCCACCCAGGCCCCGGCTCAGTTCCAGCGTCCACCGGATCCGCCGAGGGAGTAGCGGCCCGCCCCGAGGAAAAAGATCGCCAGGGAACCGAAAAGGTAGAGCGCCTGAAGCTCAAGCGCATAGGCTCCCTGCCCGGTGAAGGACCAAAGGTCGCCCATGTGCACCAGGTAAACCGCCATGACCATGACAAAAGCCTCGACGAGTGCTGCAGCCCTGGTATTGAAGCCCAGCACGATCATCAGCGGAGCAAGAATCTCACCCACGAGAATACCGTGCGACAGGTAGCCCGGAAGATCGGACTTCAGCAGCATCTTTTCCTCGAACCCGTAGCCGTGCTGCAGCTTGTGGATGCCGTGAAAAAGCATCAGCCCCCCTACGGAAAGCCTCAGGAGCAGTTTTCCTGCATCGGGATTGTTGAACATTCGATCGAACATGCCGTTCCCCCTTTTTGAAAATTTTCGTTTCATGGCGCCTGTTGTTTACTGCTGATCAGGAAACATATGCTGTCAGGAGAAGATCACCACCGAAAAAGACCGGCTGCTCAAATCGCACTCTCGGGGCCTCTTCGGGAAGCTTTATGCCGAAAGAATCGAACGAGCTGAGTCCGTCGCCGCCGAACAGGAGGGGAGCGACGAAGAGGTACAGCTTGTCGCAAAGCCCCTCCCTGACAAAGGAGGACGCAAGCCGGCTCCCGGCCTCGACCAGCACGGAAAGAACCCTTCGTTCGTGAAGCATGGCAAGCACTGCACCGAGGTCGAGTCCGCACTCACGCGACTCGGCACCCGCAACCGCAACACCCATGGAGGCAAGCATGCGGGCTTTTTCGGAGTCCTGCCTGGATGCCTCGGTAAAAAGAAGGGTTTCGGCGCTCCCGTCGAAAATACCGGCCGTCAGCGGTACGGCGAGCTTCGGGTCGAGCACAACACGCAGCGGGTTGCGCCCCGCGCAGTGGCGCACCGTGAGCTGCGAATCGTCCGCGATGACCGTGGCCGCACCGGTCAGCACCGCATCGTAGCGGCACCGCAGGCGGTGCACTTCGGTTCTCGCCTCCTGTCCGGTAATCCATTTCGACGCTCCCGACGCCGTGGCGATCTTGCCGTCGAGCGTCTGGGCGAGCTTCAGCGCCACGAAGGGACGCCCCTTCCGGTGGCTCGTGATGAACGCTTCGTTCAGCTTTTCCGACTCGGCTTCAAGCACCCCTTCCACCACCTCGACGCCTGCGGCGCGCAGTTTTTCAATGCCTTTTCCCGCCACCTTCACGTGCGGGTCGCGGCAGCCGACGACCACGCGGGGGATCTGCCTGGCAATGATGAGATCGCTGCAGGGCGGGGTTTTTCCGAAGTGCGAACAGGGTTCGAGATTCACGTAGAGTGTCGATTGACGCAGCAGCCGCTCGTCGGCAACCGACGCCACGGCGTTCACCTCGGCATGGGGCCCTCCGTAGCGCATATGGTACCCCTCTCCCACGATCCGTCCTTCCACGACGATTACCGACCCCACCATGGGGTTCGGGCTCGTCGCACCGGAGCCTTTCAGGGCAAGTTCGAGGCAGCGCCTCATAAAAGGTTCGTGAATCCGATCAGGCAACGCAACCCCCATTACCGTTCCTCGACATGCACCTGCACCAGCCGGACGCCGGAAAGCCGCAGCAGTTCGTCGATATGCTCGATCTTGTATGGCTTGTCGTAGTAGATGGTCCTGATCCCCACGTTGATGAGCACCTTCAGGCAGTGAATGCAGGGACTCGCCGTGATGTAGATGTCGGCATCCTTGATCGAAACCCCGTGCTTGGCCGCCTGTGCGATCGCGTTGATCTCTGCATGGATGGTGTTGACGCAGTTCTCCTCAACCGTGCCGTCCGGGTGGGTGCTCCGGTAGATGTTGCAGTTGGTTTCGTTGCAGTGCGGCAGTCCGGAGGGTGCGCCGTTGTATCCGGTGGAAAGGATGTTGTGGTCCCTGACGATCACCGCGCCGATATGGCCTCGCGTACAGGTCGCGCGGCGGGAGATGAGGTGCGCCACGCTCATGAAGTACTCGTGCCAGCCGAGCCTTTTTTCCTCTCCCCCGTGGCGGTCGCTGCCTCCCGTGCCGCAGCATCCGGTCGAACCCTGTTTTTCCGACATGGATATACTTTTTAATACATTACCAGAACATTTCCTGTAAGATAGGCAAAAGACAACCGCTTGAGCAACTGCCGATGCACCGGAACTACTTCACGCTCTACCATGCTGCGGGGGAACTGCACGAACGGCTTGCCGGAGGGTTCGTGTTCGAAATCCATTCGGCGGAAAAAAACGAACTGACCATAAGCTTCGTCACCGCCACAGGAGAGCATCTGCAGGTGGTGATCGTCTCGCGCATACCGGAACTCTCCATGTTCACCAGAGAGGGGCTCAGCCGGAAAAAACGCGGGAGCGCCACCCTTCTGCCGGGCGTCCAGGAACGGGAAGTTGCAGGCGTGGAGATGTCACCCTTCGATCGGGAGATTCTTGTCCGGCTTGCGGGCGGCGACACGATTGTCTTGCGACTCTACAGCCCGGAGGCAAACATCTTTCTGGCCGGCGGCGGTACTGTTGCCGACACCTGCCGGAGCCGGAACATCCTCCCGGGGCAGCCTTACGACGAATCATGCGGGCAATCGGAACCGGGTATCCTCCGGCAGCTTGAACTGCTCGCGGAAGACAAGGCGCGGTTCATCGAACATCACCCCCTTCCGCTGCCCGGCTTCGACCGCACCATGCTGCGCTGCCTTGCCGAACGTGCCGGGGAAACCGGAGATCCGGAAGCGCTCTTTCGGGCTTTCCGGGATCTGTTCTACGAGTTGCTTGATCCCCTGACGCAGACAGGCCGGACAACGGAAGGCAAACCCTTATTCAGTATCCTGCACAACCCGCTTCCGGACACAACACCCTGCAGTTCGGTGCTTGAAGGGCTGAACCGGTACAGTTGGTCCATGCGGGACTGGCTGCGCACCAAACAGGCACGGGGAGAACTTGAAAACAGGCTCCTCAGGCAGTTGCGCAAAACCGAAAGGGAGCTGCAGGAGTTCGATCCGGAGGCGCTTGTCCTGAAAGCCGGTGAAGATGAAACCCTGGGTCACCTGCTCATGGGGGCGCTCCGTCTCGAACGAAACGAACCCGGCAGCATCACGGTGCCGGACATTTTCAACCCGGGATCTGCGGACATCACCATCGCCCTGAAACCTGAATGCTCGCTTGCCGAAAACGCTGCGGAGTATTTCAGAAAAGCCGCGAAAACCAGGGGGAAATGCGCCACCATGATGCAGCGCAGGAGCGGACTCGAAAAACGGAAAAGCCGGCTTGAATCACTGCTCGGGGAACTCGGGACACTCTGTTCGCCAAAAGCCGTCAGAGCGTTTGTCGATGAGTACCGGGAGGAGCTGCGCGAAAGCGGCAGACCGGCGCGAAACGCCGCTTCACGAACGTCCGCTCCCTTCAGGAGCGTCAGACTCTCGGCCTCGGCCACGCTATATATCGGTAAAAATGCGAAAAACAACGACCAGCTCACGTTCACGTTCGCCAAACCAAACGATATCTGGCTGCACGCCAGGGGCAGCGCGGGCTCACACTGCGTACTGCGCGGCGTGAGCATGCAGCACCGGGATGAGATCCGCAAGGCTGCGGAAATTGCCGCACGATACTCTGCAGCAAAACATTCGGAACTGGTGCCGGTGATGTATACATTGAAAAAGTATGTGCGACGATCCAGACACCTTCCGCCCGGTCAGGTCAAGGTCGAGCGAGAGGAAGTGATCCTCGTGCAGCCGGCAAGGGATGAGCCCTGAGCGGCTTTTCGGGGAAACCGACGGAATCGTGGACACCCCGAAGCATGTCACCATTTATTCTTACCAGCATGGAAAACTACAAGCTTGTGCTTCCCGAACACCTGAACCACTACGGATTTCTTTTCGGCGGAAACCTGTTGAAATGGATCGATGAGGTGAGCTATATTGCCGTCACGCTCGATTACCCCGGCTGCAACTTCGTAACAGTCGGCATGGACAAGGTGGAATTCCGCAAGAGCATCCGCGGCGGAACCATCCTCTGCTTCGTGACCGAAAAGAGCCGGATCGGCGAAACCTCGATCGAGTACACGGTGAACGTCTACAAGGACAGCATCGAAACCGGCGAACGGGTGATTGTCTTCAGTACGCACATCACGTTCGTCTGCCTCGACGAAAAAGGCCGCAAAAAGCCGATATGCGACGAAAGGAAATAACAGGAAAGGTTTCAGGATTTTTTTATGGCAACCTCATGGAACAATGCAGACCGGTTCGACCGGGCAGCGGCCGAATGGGATGAAAATCCCCGCCGCACGGCGCTTGCCCGAAGTGTGGCGGAAGCCATCATCAAAGCCGTCGGACTGCATCCGGCAATGCAGGCGCTGGAGTTCGGCTGCGGCACCGGTCTGGTGACACTTGCCCTCGCTCCGCACCTCGGCAATCTCACGGCGATCGACACTTCGGAGGAGATGCTCGGCGTGCTTCGAAAAAAACAACCGACCTCAGCATCCGGTATGTACGGATATCTTTGGAACATCGCCTTCCAAACCCCTGCCTGAAAACCCTGACCTCATCTTCAGCAGCATGACCCTTCACCATATCGCCGACACGGGTGCGATACTCGAAAAGCTCAACGCGCTCCTGCGTCCGGGGGGCATGATTGCCCTGGCCGATCTGGACCTTGAAGACGGATTCTTTCACGACGATCCCGGCGAGGAGGTGCATCACGGCTTCGAACGTTCCGCCCTGCAGCGGATACTCGGAAATGGCCGGCTTCAAATCGGTTTCGTTCGGTACGGCCTGCGAAATACAAAAAACCAACCGTGCCGGCGACAGGAAAACCTATCCGGTTTTCCTGGTCACCGCTAAAAAACCCTAATCTTCAGCTTCATTCATCTTTTCCTGTACGCCATGCCTTTCAACGCTGTTATGTTCGACCTTGACGGAACTCTGCTCGATACGCTCGAAGACGTCATCGATACCCTCAACTCCGTGCTTGAAGCCCACAACTACCCTACCCACTCGCTCGAAAGGGGACGCTATCTCGTCGGACACGGCATGCGGGAGCTGGTGCGGCAGGCACTCCCGGAAAACACCGCCACGGAAGCGCTGATAGACCTGCTGCTTGTGGATCTCATGGAACACTACAGCACCAACTGGAACCGGCATTCGAAACCTTACTCCGGCATCGGCGGAATGCTTGACGAACTTGAGAGCAGAGGCATCAAAAAAGCCATCCTCTCCAACAAGGCCGACCGGTTCACCCGGCTCTGCGCCAGTGAACTGCTCGGGAAGTGGAGCTTCGATGTGGTAATGGGCCATCACGGCGGCATTCCCCACAAGCCTGATCCGGCCGGTGCGCTGCTCGTTGCCGGGATGCTCGGAAGTGCTCCGGATGAGATCCTCTACGTGGGAGACAGCGGCATCGACATGCTGACCGCTTCCCGGGCCGGCATGCATCCGCTCGGCGTGCTGTGGGGATTCAGGCCGGCCGGAGAGCTGCTCGAACACGGAGCGAAAACACTGGTGAACACCCCGTCCGAAATTATAACCTTCATTGAATCAGAAAACGGAAGCCGGGATTCCTGACTCCTGTCTTCAAAACGGCGGGCGCCATCAGTGCCGATATCCCTGACGTTCACGCCATGCCTGCTTTCGGGCCCTCGACAAGCGCCGTATCGTCGCCGCCCCGCAGATGAATCCGCACCTTGCGCGGTTCCCTCGGGTTGAAGGGTCGCGCCTGAAAACCGGTGATCCACTCAAGCCTGGCTTTCTCTGCACCGGGAGAACAAAACAACCTGACGCTCGCCGGTGCCGAACGGCAATTGCCTTAAGAGCAGATGTTCGTCATGGACAGGCCGATTGAAACAGGAGGCGAGAAACTGTTTCACGCAAGCAGGTGAAGACGGGAAAACACGTAATCAAGATGATCCTCGTTCAGCACGATGCGGTAGAATCCGGTGTTGCCAAGCTCCCTTGGCCGGTTGTCGCGGTCGCTGATGAATTTTCTGCTCTGCTTGCCGTTGAACCAGTAGACCAGCCGGATGATGCTCCCCTCAATCTCCAGGGCGGTGATACCCCGTTTCCCGATGGCACAACCCGAGTTGAACACGCTGGGAATGGTCAGCGTGTTATACAGCCCGCTGCGCAATCCGATCTTCTTGCCCTGCCGGTAACAGGAGTCGAGTTCTTCCTTCAGTGCCGTTATTTTCCCTTCTATGACGATCCGATCCGGGCTGTCTGCGGCAGGATAGGCCCGGCAAAGCTCTTCGATACGGTAGTTCAGGTAGTCAACCTTCGAAAGGGACTCGAACAGCGGCCGGTGGGTATGGCCGATCACTGAAACGATCTTTGCATTGTTGGAAAAATCATATATCGATTTCTCAATTGCAAATCGCCGGCGGCTGTTGTAGGCGATGGAAAAATTCCTGATCCCGACGGGCTTGGCGATATAACGCAGGAAAAACACCACTGAACGGCTGACCTGAGGGTAGGTCTCCCAGAGCAGTACCGATGCCTGATGCCCGTGAAAAAGCAGCATGGTCTCCTTGCCGTAGAGGAATTTTATCGATTCAAGCATATAGGGTTGCAGCCGGTAGTCCCTTTCGTCGAGGAGCGCTGCGTCATGGTTGCCGTAGGTCTTGAACACGAATCCGTTCTCCCCGAAACGCGTAAAGAGATCGTAGAAGTCGCTCCACTGTCCGGTTATGCTGTCGAGAGAGAACTTGAAAAGTTCTTCGATATCGCCGTTCAGGATCAGGCTGTACCGTTCGGGATGGTAATAGTCGGCCAGCATGGCCCTGACAAGATCGGCATTCCTGCGAAACTCGTCCCGCCTTCCTCCGTTGCCCATGTGCAGGTCGCTGAGAATCAGCACCTTCGATGATGCATCAAGGGAGAGCGCAGGTGCCTGGTTCAGCAGACGTTCGAGATGGGGATGTTTTTTATGATGTAACGACATGGTGTCTGTCCAGCGATTTGCCCGGCCTTCCCTGGGGGAAATGAGCATCGCACTCACTATCCAGGACGCACAGGGTTCGCTTTCCGGTATAAATGGTTTTTTCGTTCCTCAAATTCTGCCCGCTTGATTCCCGAAGGGCGCCATGCCCGGCCTCAAGACCGGGCGGAAATCATGAACCGGCTTCTCAATATAGCCCGTCAGGAAGTTTTGTCCATAGATGAGCGCGACATCTTTTTGCATTAATAATGAGAAAAATAGCGCTTTATTGATAGCTTTATACATCAGTCAACCCTTTTGCGCAACCACCTTTGGCATCTTCCGAACGATTCAGGAAAATCCTCCGGATGCTCCGGCGGCGACAGACCGGGCTGACCGTTGTCATGGACAATGTCAACAAATCCCACAACCTCTCGGCCATCATCAGGAGCTGCGACGCCGCAGGCATTCATGAAGTGCACGCGGTATCGTACCGCAAGCATATTTTCACGCGCCATAACGCCGCTGCCGGGTCGAGCAAGTGGGTCTCGATCAATCTGTACCGGGATATCGGAAGCGTTTACAGCCGGCTCCGGCAGGAGGGCATGCAGATTCTTGCTGCGGCCTCAACCGCAGCAAGCGCGGATTTCAGGGAGATCGACTACACCGTGCCGACAGCAGTGGTGCTCGGGGCGGAGTGGGACGGAATTTCAGCGGAAGCCGTGCAGGGAGCCGACCGGTGCATCGTCGTGCCGATGTTCGGCATGGTGGAATCGCTCAATGTGTCGGTCGCCGGAGCGCTCATCGTGTTCGAGGCGCAGCGCCAGCGTCTGCTTGCGGGAATGTATGACCGGCCCTCGCTGCCCGAAACAGAGATAGAGCGCCTGCTCTTCGAGTACACCTACCCGCGCCTCGGCGAACATCTCCGCTCAAAAGGAATCGGCTACCCCCCGCTCGACGAGGAGGGACGTCCCGTTTCCCCGCAAATATAGCAGCTCCAGCTTCCCGCCCTTTTCTGTGTCCGGAGGTGTGCGTGCAACGCCTGCAGCAACTGGTCGATTTCGGCGAGAAGATGGCGATGTTCGAATGCAAGCGTTACCAGAAAAAGCGGAAAGGAGATATGCTCCCGGCGCAGCTTGCGCAGCACGTTGCCCATGGCTCTGGTCATAACGGGAAAATACCGGCGCTCCGGCACACAGGAAAGCTGCCGATGCCGGGATGGGGAGGCTTCGTGATAGTGGCAGGAAAAAAGGAAGTTCTCCTGATCGGTCCACTCGATCTCGATCCTGAACGGCTTGATGTGCTGCATGACGTTTCCCCTGACAGATACAAAAACCGGACGTTCTCCTTCGATGTTACGCAATGCCTTCGAAGAAGCGTGTTACGGTTTTGCAAAACTTCCCGATTCCCGCTGTATTACGATGCTGGCCGCACCAGAGAGGCATCGGCCTGGCCGTAATGCTGGTAAGCGCCCCAGGTGGGGCCTTTGTCCTGGATGCACTCCCTTGCTGCGGCAAGCGCCTCTCCCAATGGCTTCCCCGAAAGGGCGTGCCGGTAGAACTCGCGGGCAAAAGCCGCCGCCGGCTCATCATCGACCGGCCATCCCGCTCCGATGTAGTTCTGGACACCGCGTTCGAAAAATGCCTCGGCAAGCCCGGCAAGACCGCGATTTCCTTCATCCAGGCCCATTGCCGGACGCTCCTTGACCACAGCGGAAAAACAGGCATTTGCGAACACCAGGCGGGGAACCCTGCGCAACTGGAATATTTCACGTGGCGAAAGGATGCATTCCCTGCTGAAAAACCATCCGCTGCGAACCGGGCTCTTTTCGTCAAAAACGCCATGCCCGGCGTAGTGCACAAGGTCATATTCCTCGCTGAACAGCAGGGAGAGGATTTCCACCGGATCGCATGCCGCAGCCCCGATCCGCTCATGCACGGTTATCTCCAGTTCCGAACTGAAGCTCCTGAGCACCTCGGCAACCGCGCGTCCCTCCCTTCTGGCACCGTCGAGCTGGAACTCCCGTTCGGGGGCGGGATCGGCGATCACGAGCGCTTTCAGCGAGCGGTTAAGGGGGGGCATCAGGCCCGGAGAGGAGAGGATGGTCCTGAACTGCCGGGTAAGCTTCCGTCCGGTACCGAGGAACGTCTGCTGGCGGGCTCTCCTGAAGCACGCCATCTCCCACGGGTAGGATGCGGTGCTGCGATCGAGAATGAGGGTGAGCGACTCCTCCTGGTCGACAAGCGCCCGGAAATCCTGCGGAAAAAGATAGGAGGCCAGCAGGTGGCCGTACCCGGACTGCTCCTCGAGTGTCGCGGATGTCATCAGACGCTCCGATGCCCCTTTCAGGAAAAATCGCTGCACCTCCACCTCCCGCACCGGAATGACCGCACTGTTGCTCAGCGCCGAAAACCGGAAGGTTTCATGATCCTCGGTGCTGCTGCGTTCGATGGTGATTCTTGTGCCGCGGAGCTTGCGGCTCTCCGGTTCCGGACGCATTGCCCCCTTTTGCCGCCCTGCGGGCCGATCCTTGCGGCGAGGGCCGGGGAAGCTTGCCTTCAATGCAAGGCAGGGAAAAAGAATATCCTGCTTTTCAAGGAACTTCTTCTCGATGATCTCCCTGATGATGTCGTACTGCTGCCCGTCGCGCTCGACGAACACCAGCTTCCTGACACTGCGGTTCTCAGCGGAAAAACGTCTCAGTCCGTCCGATACGCCCTCGATAATGCTTGCCAGTGCGCGCTCCTTGGAGATGCTTCCCTGTCCCGAGCCGATCACGACCATGGCGAAGGAATCCATACCGAGGGCCGAAACCGAAAGCGTGACGTTGGTCATGAGGTAGCGCAGGTCATCCTTTGTAAAATGCCCTTCTTCGCCCATGCCGGCCAGAATAACGCTCGACGCTGCAATCTGCTTTCCGGTGACGGGAATGAAAAACAGCTCCCCGAGCCCGCCGCCGATAATTCCCTGTTCATTGGCTAAGGTGATCATGCGGTTCATGGCTGCATCCACTGCTCCCTCGGCATTGACGGGGTCAACGCCCCGGTAATGACCGATAACCACCGCAGGACTCTTGACGCGGGTCACATCGTCATGGACAAGCTGGATGGCAAGTTCGATCTTCGCCGGGGACAGGGGTTCGTGCCTTGCCGCTTCGTTCCGTGGCGGTGTCCCGGTGCGGTAACGTCCCATGACCGAACGCATGATGGTTTCTTCGGCAAAGGCGATCTCTCCGGGAGCACATGTTCCTGCACCGGCGCGTTCCGCTATCGCCCTGATCCCGGCGGTGATGGCCTGGTCACGTCCCGGGCTTCGGCGCTGATAGAGGGCATGCCCTGCCACCCTCGACAGAATGGGTTTGTCGGAAAGCACCGAGGTACGGCCGCAGACAAGCAGGTCGCTGACCGCATTGAGCACTTTTTCGTTCCGCAGAAGGTCACCATGCGATTCGTCGATGTAGTAAACGGGAACGTTCGGAAGCAGTCCAAGGGCATGCGGCACACAGCCGTCCCCCTCGTATGTCACCAGGTAGTCGAAATCACCCGGCGCGTTGATGGTCATGTCGCAGGGGGTCTCCCTGTTGCACCCCGCGATACAGATCATTCGTTCCGGGTCGATGCTCTCGGGACGCTCCATTGCCGCATGAAACTTCAGGGCGCGGCCGAGGTGCAGGTCCGAAACCTGCCCGGAGCCCCAGCTGTCGGGACGGTAGAGCGTCTGCAGTGCTGCAGAGAGCTTGCCTTGCGCGGGAAGCATCTGGTAGCAGCCGGGAAAGGTGCAGATTACGCCGAGAATGTCCTGCAGGGTGTGGGTGATATCTGCCGCGGCAAGCAGCCTGACGGTAAGATCCTCTCCGGTCAGCACCTGGGGAATCAGGAATGAACCGTAGTTCGGGGTGCCGAGCATGACAAGCCGGCCGCCCGCTGTTCCATCCTTTCCCTGCATGCTGTTCCACTGCTCGGCATGCCTGACGATGAAGTTCCGGCAGACAAGACCGCCCATCGAATGGGCCACAAGGTGAACCGGCTGACGGGGAAAACGCTGCTGCAGAAACACGGCAAGCGCATCGGCGGCTGCATCGATATCCTTGCGCCAGTCATAGGCGAACGTCTCGACATTCCATGAGGCACGAAGCCAGAGAACCGCCCTTGCGTATGATCGCTTGTTGATGTCGGAAGGCGTGACGGTATATTCGGCGTCGGTATCGTGCGCTCCATCGGGAGAGAGCCGCATACGGCTGATCCTGCCGGTCGCCAGGCGCAACAGGTCGATCCACAGAAGCCCTCTTTCCCCGCCCTGTTTCACCGTCACGAGGTTCGAGCCCATGATGCCGGGAATCAGGACAATGTTACCCGAAACCTGCACATTGGCGCGAACCGAACGGGCATGACCGGCAAGCTTTTGCAGATAGCCGTACTCCTCTTTTCCGAAATAGTCGAGCAGTGTCCTGTCGGCCCCGGCTTCTGCACGCAGGGGTTCAGCGGCAGAGCGTAAACGATCCTCGAACTCGTTCCAGTCCATTTCGGAGATCTCGCGGTGTTCACATGCTTTCATGACGCCTCCTTCTTCCTGCGTTTTCGGAAAAAACCGTCCGGGAGAACGGGGATGCACTCTTCAGGAACTGATGAAAGACGAACCACAGGGTACTGCAGGTCGCGCACGGAACCTCGAGGAAGAGGTTGGGGCGGGAATGGATTTACTGCAAGGTAATCAATAGGCGGAACCCGGGAAAAAACAAAATTTCTTGCCGCAACTGTTCAGGGGGCAAACGCAGGGCAGGGCCGGTCGGGAAAACCGGCTCTGCCGACAATACTGCAGAATCACCGGATCGACTCAAGGAAACGCTCGGCGTCAACTGCGGCCATGCATCCCGAGCCTACCGCGGTCACTGCCTGGCGGTAGGTGTAGTCCTGCACGTCACCGCAGGCGAAAACCCCCGGCACACTGGTTTCGGTGGACGATTTTTTCGTTTCGATGTAGCCGTAGTCGTCGATGGCGAGCTGACCCTCGAAAAGCCGGGCGTTCGGCTCATGGCCGATAGCCACGAACACGCCATCGCAGGGATGCTCGGAGAGATCCCCGGTGCGAACATCCTTCAGCCTGATGCCGGTAACCTTCTGGCCGTCACCAAGTATCTCGTCAACGACTGCATTCAGGAGGGTTTTTATTTTCGGATTCTTGCCGGCACGCAGGCTCATGATTTTCGATGCACGGAATTCATCCCGTCTGTGCACGAGCGTCACCTCGGAAGCGAACTTGGTGAGATAGAGTGCCTCTTCCATGGCAGTATCGCCGCCGCCGATCACAAACACCCTGCACTCCTTGAAAAAGAAGCCGTCACAGGTGGCGCAGGCCGAGACACCCCTTCCCCTGTAGCGGTCCTCGGATTCGATGCCGAGCCATTTGGCGTTGGCCCCGGTGGCGATGACGACGGCCCGCGCCACGATCTCCCGTCCGTCGTCGAGCAGGAGGGAACAAGGGCTTCTGGAAAGATCGGCTTCCACGACGCTGCCGTAAACGAATTCCGCATTGAACCGCTCTGCCTGCCGGCGCATTCTCGACATGAGTTCCGGTCCGTTGATACCCTCGGGAAAACCCGGAAAATTCTCGATATCGGTAGTGATCATGAGCTGACCGCCCGGCTGCATGCCCTCGACAACCAGCGGTTTCAGGTTGGCGCGGCCGGTATAAATGGCTGCAGTGTAGCCTGCGGGACCGGTTCCGATGATGACGACATCCCGGATTTCCTTTTCCATAGTTCCGATCGTTGATAGGAAAGTTGTGATAAAAAAATCCCGGCAGGTGTCTGCCGGGATAGTCAATAAAAATGCAGGATCAGCCGATATGCTCGTCGATCTTCTTGGCGATCATGTTCTTCGGCAGGGCTCCGACCATCTGATCGACAACCTGGCCGTTCTTGAAGACCAGCATGGTGGGGATGCTGCGGATGCCGTACTGGGCGGCGGTATTGGGATTCTCGTCAACATTGAGTTTGGCGATAACAGCTTTTCCTTCGTAGTCGCCGGCAAGCTCCTCGATAACCGGGCCGAGCATCATGCAGGGTCCGCACCATGCAGCCCAGAAATCAACAAGGGCGACCTTGTCGGATTCGAGAATTTCCGCCTTGAAGTTCTGATCGGTCGCTGCAAGATATTTTCCGCTCATTGTATTGTTCGGTTTAAAATGATGGTAAATCAAAACTCTATAGGAATACAAGCAACAAGTTATAAAAGTAAGCTGAAAAAACAAGGCAGCCCGGCAAAAGTCGGCAAGTGTCCGGAAGCTTCCCTGCCTTCCGCACCTGCACTACCCTGAAATTCTCACGTTGTCGGGACCCAGTATCTCCTCGAGTTTTGCTATTGTTGCATCGGCGGCGTCAAGCGGGGTGCCGCGAGCGAACAGTCTCAGGGTTTCGATGTTTTCCCCGGCCTGGACCTTCACCTCGAAATCGACCGGGGTGACTCCCCGGTGGCTCTCGAACAGGCTCTTGAGCTGACCCAGTTTTTCGGCCTGCCCCTGGTCGTCGGCATCAACCTTGAGAATGATCTTGCGGATCATGCTGCTCCGCACCTTTTTAACAGGAATCACCTCGCGCACCAGCAGTTTCAGCATCCCGCCGCTTACCTCGGCTTCAGCCACCAGCATGAGCACCTCCTCGGGTTTTATCAGGTGACCGAACTGTTCATACACACTGGCGAACACCGTGAAATCCGCCTTGCCGGTAAAATCCTCCAGCGCGCCGAACAGCATGGCCTTGCCCTTCCGGTCCTGATAGGGTTTTATCGAGACAACCACGCCGATCACCTTGTACTGCCGGGAGGGGGTGATCTCCTTGGCATTGAGCGGCAGGGTGGCGAACGCCTCCCAGTCCCTGCGGTAAGGGGAAAGCGGATGGCGGCTGAGATAGAAACCGACCAGCTTCTTCTCCTGCAGCAGCTTTTCCGACTCGGGCATCGGATCGGCGGGGTCGAGATCGGGGTAATGGACATCGTCGGTGCTCTCGCCGCTATCGGAGGTAAAAAAGCCGCACTGTCCGAGCGTTACGGAGCGGTTCTGCATCTGTCCGAACCTGATGGCCTTGTCGACATTGGCGAGCAGTTTCGCCCGGTTCGGATCGAGTTCGTCAAGTGCTCCGGCAAGGATCAGGCATTCGAGCGCCTTGCGGTTCATCACCCGGAGATCGACCGAAGCGGTAAAATCGAACAGGTTCAGAAAATCCCTTTTTTTCCGGAGCCGGGAGGTGACCACCCCCCTGGCGGCTCCGCCGACCTGTTTGATGGCGCTCAGTCCGACCCGAATGAACGGCTTTCCCTTGACATCCTCGATGGCAAAAAGCGCATCGCTTTTATTGACTGAAGGAGGCAGCGTCATGATACCGAAGCTCTTGGCCTCGTCGGTCAGATGCTTCATGCGGTCGGTATCGCCGATCTCGCTGTTCAGGATGGCGGTCATGAACTCCGCGGTGTAGTGCGCCTTGAGATAGCCTGTCCAGTAGGCGAGCACACCGTAGGCCGCAGAATGGCTCTTGTTGAAACCGTATCCGGCGAATTCCGCCATGAGCTCGAAAACCCTGGTGGCCAGCGTGTCGTGCACACCCTGGGTCACAGCCCCGCTGACAAAATCCGCCTTGAACTGTTCCATGATCTCCGGCATCTTCTTGCCCATGGCCTTGCGGAGATTGTCCGCCTTGGCCATCGAGAAGCCGCCCATCACCTGGGATATCTGCATGACCTGCTCCTGGTAGACGATCACTCCGTAGGTCTCCTTGAGAATCTCCTCGAGCATGGGATGCATGTAGTCGATGGCCTCACGGCCATGCTTGCGGTCCACAAACAGGTCAACGGCATTGCGGTGCTCGTCGATGCGCGCATTCAGCGCTCCGGGACGGTAGAGCGCGCTCATGGCGATGATATCCCCGATCTGTGTCGGCTGCAGCCGGGTCATGTAGCTCTGCATGCCCGAAGACTCGAACTGGAAAATGCCGGCCATTTTCCCCTCCTGGAAGATGCGGAAGGTCTTGCGGTCGTTCATGGGCACTTTTTCCAGATCGATCTCAACATCATACCGTTTCCTGATAAGATGGAGGGTTTCGTCGATCACGGCGAGCGTTTCCAGACCGAGGTAATCGATCTTCAGGAGTCCGGCGGTTTCGATCCAGTTCTTGTCGAACTGCGTCACCACCTGCTTCTCCTCGGCGCCCTCCGCACTTTTGCCTCCGGCAGGAACGACGTCCTCCAGATCGATCTCGTCCGCATAGCGGCGCACCTCGGTCTCGATCTTGTTGGACACGTAGAGTGGCACCTGCTCCTCGAGCGGCCCGTCGGTAATCACCACTGCACCGGCGTGCATGGAGACATTGCGCGCCCTGCCTTCGAGCGCGCGGGCGTATTCAAGCAGTTGCATGGTCTCGGGAGTGCTTTCGGCAACCTGCTTCAGCTCCCGGACTTCACCGAGCGCCTTTTCAAGGGTGATGCCGGGCTTGCCCGGCACGAGCTTGGCGAGCCGGTCGACAAGCGTCAACGGCACTTCGAGCAAGCGGCCCGCGTCACGGATGGCGGCCTTGGCGCCGAGCGTGCCGATCGCAACGACCTTGGCCACGCTTTCATCTCCGTACTTCTCCACGGTGTATTCGAGAACCTTCTGCTTGCCGACCGGTGTAAAGTCGATATCGATATCCGGCATCGAAAGCCTTTCGGGATTGAGAAACCGCTCGAAAAGCAGTTTGTACTTCAGCGGATCGATCCGGGTGATCCCGGTGAGATAGGCAACGATGCTGCCGGCCGCCGAACCCCGGCCCGGGCCGACCGAATAGCCCATGCGCCGGGAGGCCGCGATCAGGTCGCTGACAATAAGGAAGTAGGAACTGAAGCCCATCTTTTCGATCACGCCAAGCTCCAGCTCGATCCGCTGTCGGACATCCTCACGGGAAATGCCTTCGGATTCCGATCCGGCGTACTTTTCGTGTGCGCCTTCCCAGGTGAGGTGCCGGAGGTATTTCACCTCGTCGTCGAAACCCTCCGGAAGCCGGTAGTGCGGCAGGATTGGTTCTTTCTTCGCGAAAGCGTAGGTGCATTTTCCGGCAATCGCTACCGTATTGGAAAGCTCCCGGTGCTCGTCGGAAAAGAGCCTCGACATCTCGTCGGCGGTTTTCAGGTAGTATTCGCTGCCGGCAAGGGCCTGCAGGTTCGGACTCGATAGCTTCTCCTTGGTGCGGTTGGCGATCATGGCCCTGTAGCAGCCGGAGTCCTTCCTGTCGAGGTAATGAACATTGTTGGTGGCCACCAGTTCCACGGAAAATTTCCGGGCAAGCGCAATGGTTGCCTCATTCAGCCGGTCGTCGAACAGCGTGTCATGCCGTTGCAGTTCGAGATAGAAGTCCTCTCCGAAAATCTCCTTGTAATGGGCGACGAGCGCTTCGGCCTCATGCATCGCACCGGCATGCAGCGCCCTGCCGATCCTTCCGGAGCTGTAGGCCGACAGGCAGACAAGTCCCTCGCTGTGCTCTTCGAGCAGCCGCGACTCGAGATGAGGCATGCCGTTCACAAAGCCCTCCTTTGCCGCACGGGAGAGCAGGATGCAGAGATTCCGGTATCCGGCCTCATTGCGCACCAGAAGAATAAGGGAAGGTGATGCAGGCGGTTTGCCCTGGGAGTGAGCACCCGATTCAAGCAGGTGGAGTTCCGTGCCGATGATGAGCTTCACGCCGGCTTTTTTCGCCTCGCTGAACAGTTCCGGCATATTGAACATCGAGCAGTAATCGGTCACCGCAACACTTTGCATGCCGAGCCTGCTGCATGCGGCAAAGAGCTCTCCGGGAAAAACCGGGCTGCTCTGCATGGAGTAGTGGGTATGAACGTGGAGGTGCACAAATTCCATAAGGCGATCACGGGCGATAAGTATTCAGCCAAAAGAGATCCGGATGCGGCTATGCCCGAAATAGTACGATTTTTTCCGTTCTTTCACCATCCAAAAACCCAATCAGCAGGCTTTTTTTCCGCTGGCGTCCGGACCGCCAAGGCCGTAACCGGCACGGGGTGCGCCACGATGCTGCCGCAGCAGGCTTTCATACACCTCCTCATAGCCTTCAACCATGGTTTCAACGGTAAACCGGCGCAGGAACTCCTCCCGGCAGGCCTTTCTTGAAATGGTGTCCGCCGCGCGGATCGCCTGCACGAAATCCAGTTTGCTCCGGCAGATGAATCCGGTTTTCCCGTGTGTCACCACCTCGGGAGCGGAACCGCAGTTCCTGACGATGACCGGAGTACCGGAAGCCAGCGACTCGATCATGACCAGGCCGAAAGGTTCCGGCCAGTCGATGGGATTGAGCAGGGCCCGTGCATGTTTCAGCAGAACCCTCTTCCTGGCGTCATCGACCTCACCCACGTATTCGATGAGCGGATCGTCAAGCAGCGGCCGCACCTTCCGGTCGAAATAGCCTTTGTCGGCAGGATCGATTTTCGCGGCGATCTTCAGGGGAACATGACACGCCCTGGCCAGCATGATGGCCTGTTCGGGTTTTTTTTCTTCCGAGAACCGTCCAAGGTACAGAAAATAGTCCTCCGGGTGTGCATTGTACTCGAAACAGGAGGCAGGATAACCGTGGTAAACGGTTTTCACCCAGTTGATATCCGGTACGGGACTGCGCTGGGCATCGCTGATGGAAACGTAACAGAGCCCTCCATACCGGCGGAGCAGTTCCCGGTAATCGCCGCAGTCGAGCCTGCCGTGCATGGTCAGCACCACAGGAACCGGAGAGCGGCTCGCATACGGAAGGGTGAGATACTCGATATGGGAATGGATGATATCGAATTCATGCACCATTTTCTCGAAAAGCGTGCCGAGCATCATCATCGAAACAAACATGGCGGAGTGCGCTTTCCGGCCCAGCCGGAGGCTCTCGCTGACCGGCGCGACAAGCCGGGCGCTGGTTCTGGAGTCGCCGGAAGCAAAAAGCGTGACATCATGGCCTCTGGCGACAAGCCCCTCGGTCAGGTAGTAAACGACCCGCTCGGTTCCTCCGTACTTTTTCGGGGGCACCCGTTCGATGAGCGGGGCGATCTGCGCTATCCTGAGCTTTTTCATCACGATCCTCCGGAAATGACAGCCTCAGACATCAAGTCATGAGGTGCAGTAACGCAGCACCTCTTCCCTGTTGCTCCTGAGCTTGTAGGTTTTGCGATAGAGACTTACCGGCACCTCTTCCTCCTCGGGGGCATTGATACAAATCGATATCCTGTCGTGAAGGATTGCAAGATCGACCTTCCTGTCCTGCCACCGGACGGAAAAGGAGAGTCTCTTCCATTTTTTCGGCAGCCACGGTTTCAGAACAAGCCTGTCCGACTTGATCGAAAACCCGCCGAAACCGTACACCACCGTCTGCCATGAGCCGCCGACGGCTGCCGCATGAATACCCATGTGGGTGTTCCCGTGCAGGTTTTCAAGATCGAACTGCGCGGTTTTCATGAAGTAGTGGTAAGCCTTCGAACGTTTCCCGACGTCAAGGCCCATCATGGCATGCGTGCAATGGCTGAGCGAGGACTTGTGCGCCGTTCGTTTTTCATAGTAATCGTAATTGACCCGCTTCACCTCGTCGCTGAATGCATGGGGAAACAGGTGCATCATCATCAGCACGTCGGCCTGCTTGACGAGGGTGGTCGAAGCGATGTTCCTGTAGGTAACGCCTCTCGGCAGTACCGGATGGCCCTTGCGGTCGAACCCCTTGATCACGTAATCCCTGAGCCGGAAATAGCCGTCGAACTGCTCGACAAGCAGGGTTTCCGGATCGACGGAAAACTTCAGTTTCCTGCTGACCGAAAGCCAGGTGTCCGCCTCTTCGGGAACGAGGCCGATCCCGGTGCAGATATGCTCAAGCCGCCCGGGGTGACGTTTTGCCATATACCTGAACAGCATGACGGCAAGCCGGAGATGCCATTTCACCATGTAGTTCGTATAGGCATTGTTATCGACATGCTCATGAAACTCGTCGGGCCCGATAACCGTGCGGATCTCATAGATGCCCCGATCTGCGACCACCCTGCTCGCCCAGAACCTGGCCGTTTGAAAAACCATTTCAAGCCCGCGCGAGAAAAGGAATTCCTCATCGCCGGTCACCCGGAAATATTTTTCCAGGGCGTAGATGACATCGGAAACGATATGGTCCTCCTCCGAGCCCGTGTAGATGAGGCGAATGGTGCGTTCGAGCTTCGAGGCGAAGCGCGGGGTGACATCCTCTCCGGTCGTGGCGGACTCCCACGCATACTTGGCGCCGCGATACCCCTGCTTTTCGGCATTCTTCAAGGCGCCGGAAAGGGTGTCGTACCGGTAAATCAGCATGTTGCGTGCGACAGCAGGGAAATTGTAGACATAGAACGGCAGAATGAAAATCTCGGTATCCCAGAAGACATGACCGAGATATCCCTCCGAACTGAGAAATTTCGCGCCGATGCTGCCGGATGTCGGGGGGGCGTTGATCAGGAGATGGTAGATGTTGTAGCGCAGGGCCTGTTGCGCTTCCGGATCCCCCTCTATACGGATATCCGCCTGACGCCATCTCTCCTCCCATGCATCGATATGAGAGGCGATATGCGCCGCAGCTCCGGTACGGACGTAGGACTTCAGTTCGCAGATGGATTTCCGGAACATGTTCCCTTCAGGAACTTCACGACTTGTCAGCACTACGGCAAGCTTTTCGAAGGTGTATGCGCATCCACTGCTGACTTCGAGCGTCATTTCGCTGGTAAACTTCTCGCCGTAAATCCGGGGTTCGGGCCGTACAGGAAAGGATTCGGGCAGAACGAGTTTCCAGGATGCAGCTTCAGCGATTCTTATGCCGCGCTGCCTGGTCTTCGTTTCCAGGTACATGAAATTGCGGCCTCTTTCGATCTTTTCAAGCTGCAGATGCTTCAGCTGCTCTTCCGGAAAGAAACCGCGGTTGGTGACCTCTCCGTTGAGGCCGCTGAACACTCTCACGAAACCTGAAAAATTTCTCGGAACGATCCGGAACAGCAGGTATCCGAGATGGGGATTGTGCATGCAAACCAGCCGGAGACTCTCGATGGTAAGAATCCGGCCGGAACCATTGCGCATCGTGGTTGAGCGGTGCAAGATGCCTTTTTTCAGGTCGAGCACCTGCTCATGGAACAGCACCCGGCAGGTCGACGGGCAGAATTTTTCACCTTCGCTCCAGACCGAGACGTCGGTCCACATGGGACACTTGACAAGCTCCTCGACATCGGCTTCAGACCGGTCGTAGATGCCGTTGAGATACATCCCGCCGGCATGACCGGAAGGCAGTTCCTCGAGACTGCCCCGGATGTTGAGGTAACCGTTGCCGATGGTGAAAAGCGATTCGCTCCGCTGTATGATTTTCGGGTTCCTGCGGAACCCCTTGCGGCGAAACAGCCACTCCTCTGCGGAATAGCCGAACAGCCCTTCATAAGAAAGCGCACCTGCAGAGAATGCGTGAAAAGGTTGCTGCATCATGGTGTCGGGGAAAAAACCTGGTTGAACGCTCGCCCTTGTTTCAATGGGAACAAAGCAGGAATGCAATTAGTTTGATCCGCAAAGCTCTTTTAAAAAACAAAACAAAATCAAAAACGGAGGCTATGCAACCGTAACGCTTTTTTTCTTATACTGAAAACTTGAACTCACCGTTGTTCCCTTCAGTAACCTTAACAGCCCTGGCAACTTTGGAGCAGAATACCTACAACAATTGCCCCGTATGCGGTTTCCCTCTTACCAGCGACAGCGCGGTCTGCCCCCGATGCGGCAACGACATCCTTGAGGATATCACCTCCCTTGACGAGCAGAGTCAGGAGATTCACCGGCGGAACATCGAAGAAAAAAAAGCCGAATGGTATACCCGGCGCATCACGGAAAATCTCGGCGTGAGTGACAACGCCCCCGCAGAACCGGGCGGGTGCTGCGCGAAAACCCCGGGAGACAGGCATCATTATTGCAGTCCGGAAGAACTGGAATTTCTGGGAAACTGCACGAAAGCCTCCCTTGTCGAAGAGGTCTCCCAGCGCAGAAGATGGTGGAACAGCCTGAGCGCCGACTGGAAAGAGGTGGTCAAAAGTACGCTGAAACTGGTCAGGGAACCCAATGAGGGCGAACTGCTCGATTTCTTTGCAACCACCCATCTGCGATGCGACAACCGGAGAGTGCACGACCTGCTGCCGGTCCGCATGCTCGATCAGCTCCAGCAGCTCCGCTGCGACGAGTCGCCGATAGAAAACCTCGAACCCCTTGCAAACCTGTTCAATCTGCAGCGGCTCTATGCGTTCGACTGTGATATCGCATCGCTCGAACCGCTCAGGAAACTCAGGAACCTGAAACTGCTCTGGGTATCGAGTACACCCGTGGCATCGCTCGAACCGCTCAGTGAACTGATCAACCTGGAGGAACTTTACTGTTCGGAAACCATGATTTCTGATCTTACTCCGCTGCAGTCGCTGGTCAACCTTGAAAAGCTCAGCTGTTACAAAACGGACATCGGCATGCTCGACGCTCTTGCCGGTCTTGAAAATCTCATTGAGCTGGGCATCAACAACACCGCCGTCGACAATCTCGCTCCGCTTGGCAACCTCGGCAATCTTGAGTATCTCCGCTGCAGCAAAACCGCTATAGCCGACCTGGCACCCCTGAAAAACCTCGTCAACCTGAGGGAGCTGAATATTTCAAGAACCCAGGTCGCCACGCTCGACCCTCTTGAGGAACTCGAGGAAATCGAGGAACTCGATATTTCCTATACCCCGGTCCGCTCCATAGAACCGCTCATGCATCTGCTGAACTTTGAAAAGCTTGAACTCGCCACGGGACAGATTCCCGATATCGAGCTTGAACGATTCATCGAACTCCATCCCGGATGTGAAGTCATCCTGAAAAGCTGACCCTCGCTCCCTGAAAAAAGCTCCCGGTAAAACAAAAAAAGGCGGCCCCGAAAGCCGCCTTTTTATTGCTATCTGTCAGGATACCCCCCGATCCCCCGTCACATGAATACCGCGAGCAGAACCCCTGCCGCCACGGCAGAGCCGATAACGCCGGAGACGTTCGGACCCATGGCGTGCATGAGCAGGAAGTTGTGCGGGTCGGATTCGAGTCCAACCTTGTTGGACACGCGGGCTGCCATCGGAACGGCTGAAACTCCGGCGGACCCGATCAGCGGATTGATTTTCTGCTTCAGGAACAGGTTCATGAACTTTGCCATCAGCACACCACCGGCTGTACCGAGGGAGAAAGCGATGAGACCGAGCACGATGATGCCGAGCGTTTCGATGTTCAAAAACTTCTCGGCCGAAAGCTTGCTGCCGACGCCGAGACCCAGGAAGATGGTGACGATGTTGATGAGCGAGTTCTGCGCAGTATCACTCAACCGCTCAACCACACCGCACTCACGCATGAGGTTGCCGAACATGAGAAACCCGATGAGCGGAGCGGCCGAAGGCAGGAGCAGGGCGCACAGCACGATCACCACGAGAGGAAAGATGATCTTCTCACGCTTTGAAACATAGCGGAGCTGGGTCATCTTGATCCTGCGCTCCTCCTCTGTTGTCAGCAGCTTCATGATCGGCGGCTGGATGATCGGCACGAGCGCCATGTAGGAGTAGGCAGCAACAGCGATGCTGCCGAGCAGGGCCGGGCTGAGGCGCGAAGCCACAAAAATCGAGGTCGGGCCGTCGGCACCACCGATGATGCCGATCGAAGCGGCGTCCTTCATCGAAAAGTTGATACCCGGCACATACTGGGTGAGCAGCAGTGCGCCGATCAGCGTACCGAAAATGCCGAGCTGCGCAGCCCCGCCGAGCAGGCTGGTTTTCGGGTTTGCGATCATTGGACCGAAGTCAGTCATGGCTCCGACACCCATGAAGATGAGCAGAGGAAAAACGCCGCTCTGGATACCGACGTTGAAGACATAGTACAGAATACCGCCTTCGTCATTGATGAAGGCAAGGGGGATGTTCGAGAGCACCGCGCCCATACCGATAGGAATGAGCAGCAGCGGTTCGAACCCCTTGGCAATTGCAAGATAGATAAGCAGAGCACCGACGCTCATCATGAGCACCCTGCCGAAACCTTCGGTCCATGTCAGCCTGCTGTCGACCACAAGCGCATAAATACCGGTACTCTCGATAAGATTGCTGAACACGGTCTTCAGGGAAAGGCGTTCAGCTGTCACATCCGATCCCTGGACGCTCGAAAGCAGATCCTGCTTCTCGATCTTCAGGAGCACCGCGCCAGCCGGAACGTTGGTATACTTGCCGTAGAAGCTTTCGTTGATGTATGTCACATGACCTGATACGCCTGCAGTAACGGTGATCTTGTTGTGGTGCCTGTCGGTGAAAAGACCGAGGAAATCGCCCTGGCGTATATCGTCGCCCACTTTCAGGCTGCGACTGTCCCTGACCGGAACCTTTACCAGTTCGAGATCTTCAGGCACGATAAGCGTGACCGTTCCTTCCTCTGTCTGGAAAAAACTCTGGGCATACCCTGCCGCCGTGAAAGAGAACAGTGAAAGCAGGATGAAAAGAATGGTACGAATGTTTCGCATGTTGCTGTTTGTCCGTTTACGGTTCATTGGGCTTTTCATGCGATAGACATCAGGATATCGCCTGTCGCGATAGTATCGCCGACGGCAACATCGATGGAAACAACCTTGCCGCTCTTCGGCGCCTTGACCGGCGACTCCATCTTCATGGCCTCGACGATCATCACGTCGTCTCCCTCCTTGACCATATCGCCCACCTCGACTTCGATAGCCATGACGGTGCCGGGCAGCGCAGCCTCAACTGGAGTACCTTCACCGGATGACTGAGCCTGTGGTGCTGCCGAAGCGGCCGGTGTAACGGATTGAACAGCGCCGGTTCCTTCGACAACCGAGACATTGTAGGACTTGCCGTCCACGGTAATGATGTAGTTTGACATACCTGATTTAGCCGGTTTGGCAGTTGATGTATTCTGGGTTGATTTCTCCTTTGGTGCAGACTTGGTGGCAGCTTCTGCCTCGACATCTGCCTTGTATCGGATACCGAGCGGCTTGTCGTCCTTGAGGAAGGCGATGCCCTTGGCGCCGCATGTTGCAGAGATGAAAATATTCTCTTCAGTGGTCGGCAGACCTGCTTTTTCAAGCAGAGCACGATTGCAGGCGATCCCGAGTTCGGGGTTGCGGTCGTTGATGTCGTGCACATCCTCGGTGGTGGGCTGCAGACCGAGCTGCTCGGAAGCAAGCCGTACCACTTCGGGATCGGGTTCGGCAGGAGTGCGACCGAAATAGCCGAGCACCATCTTGCCATAGCTTTCGGTGATTTTTTTCCAGGGCCCCTGTACGGTATTGGCAAACGCCTGCTGAAAATAGAACTGGGAAACAGGGGTAACAGAAGAACCGAAACCGCCTTTGGCCACCACCTCGCGCATATTGCGGATCACCTCGGGAAAGAGGTGCAGCGTATTGGTATCGCGCATCATCTGGGTATTGGCTGTCAGCGCGCCGCCCGGCATGGGCGAGAATGGAATGAGCGGATTCACCTCCTTGGCTTCCGGAGGCATGTAATATTTATCCATGTGATCGATAAACATGGCTTCTACCTCGATGTACTTCTCGGGATCAATATCGAGCGTATAATCGGTACCGCGAAGGCGGTGCCACATGGTGAGGATGTCAACCTCGGCGGTGCCGCCGCTTACCGGCGCCATAGAAAGATCGATGATGTCCGCACCGCCCTCGATAGCCGCGTAGTTGCAGGCAACACCCATTCCGGCAGTATCGTGCGTATGGAACTCGATCACCGTGCCTTCCGGAAGCATGCGTCGTGCACCCCTGATGGATTCGTATACGGTAGCAGGAGTTGTGGAGCCGGAAGCATCCTTGAAGGCCACGCTGTCGAAGGGAAGACCGGCATCGAGAATTTCACGAAGCTTGTCGAGATAGAACTGCGGCGTATGGCAATAGGTTTCGTTAAGACCCGGAGGAAGACCCATCAGGGCGATCACAACCTGATGCTTCAGACCGGCGTTGTGGATACACTGACCGGAGAATGCTATGTTGCGTACATCCATCAGCGCATCGAAATTCCGGATAGTGGTGATGCCGTGCTTCTTGAACATGCGGGCATGCAGGTCGATGATGTCTCGCGACTGCGACACCAGGCCAACCACATTTGCGCCCCTCGACAGGGTCTGCAGGTTGATGTCGGGACCAACGATCCTGCGGGCGGCATCCATCATGTCGAAAGCGTCCTCCTGGCAGTAGAAATAGAGACTCTGGAAACGTGCGCCGCCGCCGATCTCGAAGTTATCGGTACCAGCCCTCACGGCTGCTTCAAGCACCGGCAGAAAATCGTCGGTTTTTACCCTTGCACCGTAACAGGACTGAAACCCGTCACGGAACGAAACATCCATAAACCGTATTTTTTTCATAAACCTTGTCTGGTTTTATAAGCTTGGTAAGCTACAATATTCATCAGGTGAAATGCAAAATCAGCGATTCGCATGCGCATGAGCAGCAGCAGTGATAACAGCCACCATGCGAGATGCATCGGCAATCGGAGCTGCTGTCATTGCTGCTTTTTTCTGCTCCTTTTCACGCTTCTTCCTGCGTTTCTCCTCTGCCTCGTCAAGCAGCATTTTTTCTTCCTGTAACGCATGGTCCCGGAAGGCAGAGGAACTCATTTTTATAACAGTATTCATGATCACAAGAAAAAAATAGACAACAATCATGCCTACCACCATCAGAATCACTCCATCGAAAATCATACCGTTCAATGTTTAGAATTCATTTAAATTTTGTACTGTAACTTACAGAGATCGAACCAGTAAACAAAAATCAGGCCAGCGTGCCGAGTACGCCGAACGAACCATCATCCACCTTCCGATGCAGGCTGTTGCCGTGCGCATCCATGGTGACGATCGCCGGAAACGAATCGACCTCGAAATGCCACATCGCTTCGGGAACTCCCATCTCTTCGAGAAAATCAACGCCGGTTACCGTGTGAATGCACTTCGCGTAATACTGAGCTGCGCCCCCGATGGCATTCAGGTAAACAGCGCCATGATCCTGCAATCCCTGCAGGGTTTTCGGACCCATCCCCCCCTTGCCGATAATGGCGCGAAGTCCGAGCTTTTTGATCACATCGGCCTGATAAGGCTCTTCGCGGATTGAGGTGGTCGGACCTGCTGCAGTCACCCGGTAGCTGCCGTCATCGTTCTTCAGGATGACCGGGCCGCAATGATAGAGAATACCACCTTCTGTATCGATGCCTTCAGGCAGATCGTGATGCATCACATGATGATGGAACGCGTCGCGCCCGGTGTGCATCGCGCCGTTGATGATGACGATATCCCCCACCTTGAGACTGCGGACAGCTTCTTCGCTGGCTGGTGCCTGGAGCACAACCTCCCTGCCGGTCAGGGGAATGCCCTCGCCCCTGGCCATACGGGTGATTTCGTCGGCATCACGATAATACCAGCGGGTGATCGAGCCGGTTGAGGAATCGAGCAGAACGCCGAGACGACGATATGCCCAGCAGTTGTATGCAACGGAAACAAAGAAGCTTGCCGGAACCCGGTGGGATGTGCCGATCTTGCAGCCAAGCAGCGTGGTTTTGCCGCCGAACCCCATCGGGCCGATCTCCAGAGAATTGGCTTTCTCCAGAATTTCCTCTTCGAGCGCTTTCAGGCCGTCGTCGGCATTACTGTCGTCAATCCTTCTGAAAAGCTGCTTCTTGGCCAGTTCGTAACCACTGGTACGATCGCCGCCGATGCCGACACCGATAAAACCGGGGCTGCACCCCTGGCCCTGTGCCTGGTAAACCGAATGCAGCAGGCATTTGCGAACGCCGTCGAGATCGCGACCAGCATTGCCGAGGCCTGGAATCTCCGCCGGAAGCGAGTACTGGATGTTCTTGTTCTCGCAGCCGCCGCCCTTGAGAATCAGTTTCACCTCGATCTCATTCCGCTCCCAGGGCTCGAAATGGATAACCGGAACATGACAGCCGAGATTGTTGCCGGAGTTCCTGCCGGTAAGGCTGTCAACCGCGTTCGGACGAAGCTTGCCGGTACGGGTCGCTTCGGCTACCGCATCCTCGATATCCTGCTTCATGCGGAGCTGGTCCACACCCTTCGGCGTATGGATGAAGAAGGTCGGCATGCCGGTATCCTGGCAGATGGGCGAAACATTATCGACAGCCATATCGATGTTGACCGATATGGCCGACATGGCAAGTCCTGCCTGCGAAGAGGGATCTTCACGCTCGATGGCACGGGCTATGGCCCGGCGCACATCCGATGGAAGGTTTGCCGATGTTTCGGTAATGAGCGAAAGCACAGAGTCCCTGAAATTGTTCATAGCACAGAAAGGATGAAAACGGTTAACAAGCTTGTCGTTGCCAGGGTCAGCCGGCCGAGGCCTTGTCGCTGCCCGACTCCTTGACGAGCAGCACAGGAATATCGGCGATCCTGAAAACGGCCTCGGCCACGCTGCCCATCATGAGCCGCAGGAGGCCGCTTCTTCCGTGAGAGCCCATGATGATCAGATCAGCCCCCCATGCGGAGGCATGTCCGGTGATCACCCTCGAAGGTTCTCCACGGAGAACATGGATATCGGCACTGAGGCCTTTGCTTTTTTCAGACATCACCACGCCGGAAAAAGAGAGCGGAATCCCTCCGTCATCTTCCTCAGACGCGATACCCGAACCATACCCTTCAGCGGTTTTCAGGACGGGGTTCTCCGGCTGCTGCACATGCAGAAACCGCACATGCGCATCGACCTTGCGGGCAAACTCGATAGCGTACCTGACCGCCTTGTCGGAAGTACCGGAGTAATCCGTCGGACACAGAATCTTGGAGAGATGAAGCATAAACGTGGACTGATGACCGATGACAGAAAAACGAGGATACCGCTTTTCAAACCTTGAATTTACAATATTTTTTGTTTAAACCATTACATGGAAGCGTGCTTGGTCCTGCAGGATCAATCGCTCCATTGTCTCGAATAATTCGCACAACAGGCTGCATCTTCCTGCACACCGTGTTATATTTTCCAGGTAGCGCCCACTTTCCCGGTAAACCGTTCCACCATGGAAAAAGAGATGCACGAGCTGGTCCGGGCCCTCAGCCGACCGGAAGCCTACCCCCACGGCACTGAAGACATTCAGATAGCCGAAACCCACATTTCATGGATATTTCTTACCGGTACCTACGCCTACAAGATCAAAAAACCGGTGAACCTTGGGTTCCTTGATTTTTCGACCCCGGAAAAAAGAGCGTTCTTCTGCGGGCAAGAGCTGACACTGAACCGGAGGCTCTGCCCCGAGCTGTACCTCGACGTGGTTCCGGTCACCCGTTCAGGCAGCGCAATCCGTATCGGTGGCAGCGGAACGGTTATCGAGCATGCGGTCAAGATGGTGCAATTCGACCGTTCACAGGAGCTTGACCGGCTGCTTGCCACGAACCGTCTGACCGAAACGCATATCGACAGCGTTACCCGAACCGTAACGGCATTTCATCGCGCCATTCCTGCTGCCGGGAGCAGCTCGGAGTACGGCAGACCCGAAAAGGTGATCCTGCCGCTGCTCGACAATTTCAGCCACACCGCCGGGCTTGTTTCCGGCAGCCCCGAAGAGCATCTGCTTGAAAAGCTGAAAGAGTGGACACTCGACGAGCACAACAGACTCCTGCCCCTTTTTCTTGAACGCAAAAACAACGGGTTCATCCGGCACTGTCACGGCGACATGCACACCGGCAACATGGTCTGGCACTGCAACCGGGTGCTGATTTTTGACTGTATCGAATTCAACCCTTCGCTCTTCATGATCGACGTGATCAGCGACGCGGCATTCCTTTTCATGGACCTCGAACACGGGGGCCGTCCTGAACTCGCCTGGCGTTTTCTGGGCGCTTATCTCTCCGGAACCGGCGATTACGAAGCGCTCCGCCTCCTCCGTTTCTACAGCCTGTACCGCGCCATGGTCAGGGCCAAAGTCACTGCGATCCGCTACACACAGGAGTGTCCGGCAACGGCAAAACACGCGATCAGGGAGGAACACCTCTCCTATATCCGGCAGGCTCACCGCTACACCGTGCGCTCAAGGGGTCGTCTCATCATCACCAGCGGCGTCTCGGGCAGCGGAAAAAGCATGCATGCCGGTCGGCTCGCACCGCTGATACCGGCAATCCATATCCGTTCCGACATCGAACGCAAACGGCTTGCCGGCCTCGAAGCCGGCGAAAACAGCCAAAGCCGGAACCTTGACATCTATACGCCAGGTTTCACCGAAAAAACCTACCGCCGGCTTGAGCAAATCGTCGGAATCTGTCTTGAAGAGGGATTTTCAGTGCTTGTCGATGCGACATTTCTGGCGAGTGCCGAACGCCTCCGGTTCCGTGAACTTGCCCGGAGGTACAACTGTGCCTTCACCATCCTGCACTTTCACGCCCCCGAGAAGCTGCTTCGCGAGCGGATCAGGATGCGGCTCCGGAAAGGGGGCGATCCATCCGAAGCTGACGAAAACGTGCTGCTCCAGCAGCTCGCAACACAGGACCCGCTTTCAAAAGAGGAACTGCCGCATACGGTTGAAGTCGATACCGGCAACGACATCGTGGATTACGCCTCGATCGTCGATACCCTTTGAAAACCCTACACCTCGATGCCGAATGCGTAGCGGATACCGTAACCGGCAGCGAAACTCAGCGCGGCAACGGTGAAGCACAGGCCGACCATCTCGAGAAACCGGCTTCTGAACGGGACGTCCTTGGCAACCGCAATGTAGAAATTGAAGAAACCGATAATGCAGACTGCTGCGGCGAACGCTACAGCGAGGCAGAGATAGAGATCGGCAAAGAGAAGGTAGGGAGTCACCAGCACGAGCACGGTGAGGATATAGGCAAACCCGGTATAGACAGCAGCCTTGAACGGACTTTTCCCTCCCGGTTCGGATTTGGTGGACAGGTACTCCGAAGCGGCCATCGAGAGTGCCGCGGCGAAACCGGTGATCGATGCCGTCAGGGCCACGAGAGCGGTGTTCTGCAGGGCGAAGGTGAGACCTGCCAGCACACCCATCAATTCGACAAGCGCATCGTTCAGGCCGAGTACGACCGATCCGGTATATTTCAGCCGATCCTCGTCAAGCAGGGTCATGAGTGCCTGCTCGTGCTCCTCCTCGTCACGGATGATCCCGTTGATCTCCTTGAAGGAACCCGGAATACGGTTGTAGACATCATGGGCGGTTTTTTCGGCTTTCTCCATGAGCTTGATGCCGAAGGTGAACCCGAAAACCATGCTGATGAAGGTATAGAACCACACCTTGATCCTGCTGGGGGCGATATCGCGACGGGTGTAGGTTTTCCAGACGTTGTAGTGGCGCATTTCGTCATCGGCGATCTGGCTGAGAATGCGCCGGTTCCTGACCCCGGTCACCTTGCCGGAAAGGTTTTTATAGATGTAGTGCTCGGTGATCTCGTTTTTCTGGAAAACAGCTGCATCCCTTGCATCGAAATTCCCGCTCTGTTTCACAAATGTTCCGGTTAATGAGTTGTTAAAGATTCAGGAAGCTTAGCGCTGCTGCGTCGCCGCCTCGATCAGGTCGTTCATTCTCGAAAGGAATGAAGTGGTCGAATCAAGCCCCCCCTCATGCAGGAGCGCACCGTCGTAAAGCTGCTCGATAACCGTCCTGATGAGCGGATTGGCGGCATTGGCCATATACATGCCGGAAAGGTTCCGGATAATGGGATGGGCAGTATTGACTTCAAGAATCTTTTTTCCTTCCGGCACGTCAGCCTGCATCATCTTCATCATCCGCTCCATCTGGCTGTCAAGAGCATCCTTTCCACTCACCAGCGTAACCGGCGAACTGACAAGCCGATGCGACTCGACGACATCCTCTATCCGCTCTCCGAGCGTTTCCCTGAAAAGGCCGAGCACCGGCTGCACGAGGTTCTCCGGAAGAGGCTGGCTCCCCTCCTTTTTCTCTTTCGAAAAATCAATATCGGCTTTTTCGATGGATTTCAGCGGCTTTTTCTCATACTCGTGGATCGAGGGAATCACGAACACATCGACCGGATCGCTGAGCAGCAGCACCTCGATGCCCTTGTCCTGAAAATACTCGAGGTTGGGATGCGCAAGCAGCTGGCTGCGATTGCTGCCGGAATGGTAGTAGATCTCTTTCTGATCTTCCGGCATGCGTCCGACATACTCTTTCAGGGTAACATGCTCCCCCTCGACCGTTTTCGTGCTCTCGAAACGCAGGAGTTCGATCAGTTTCTGGCGGTTGGTGAAATCGGTGTTCAGCCCGATCTTCACGATCGGCCCGAACGCCTTGTAGAACGTGCGGAACTTTTCCGGCTGCTCCCTGGCCAGCGATTCGAACCATGCAAGGATCTTGCCGGTGAGAATCTGGCGGATTTTGGCCATCACGGGGCTTGACTGCACGATCTCCCTCGATACGTTCAGCGAAAGATCCTCGGTATCGACCACGCCGCTGATGAAGCGGAGGTATTCGGGAAGCAGATCCCGGCACTCGTGCTGGATCATCACTTTCTTGACATAAAGCTGCGGTCCGCGGTTCTCGAGTTCACTCTGCCGGTAAAGCAGTTCCACCGGAGCCTCCCTGGGCAGGAACAGCAGCGCCTTGAAGCTCACCATACCTTCCACCGAAACGTGCAGGTAATCGAGTGGATCCTGATAGTCGTTGGCGATGAATTTATAGAACTCGTTCACCTCCTCGTCCGTCAGCTCGCTTTTCGAACGCTGCCAAAGGGCCGTCATGCTGTTGATCTGCTTTCCATCGAGCATGATGGGAAAATCCACGAAATTGGAGTACTTCTTTATGATCTGCTCTACGCGGTACGCTTCGGCAAACTCTTTCGACTCCTCCTTGAGTTTGAAGGAGATTCTGGTGCCCCGTCCGATTTTTTCAATCTTTTCGATGCTGTAGGTGCCCTGGCCGGAAGAACGCCAGCGGTACCCCTGAGAGCCGGGCAGTGCGCTCCGGGTTTCAACCGTCACCTCGTCGGTCACCATGAACACCGAGTAGAAACCCACACCGAACTGACCGATCAGATTGCCGTCCAGCATTTTCTGCTGATCCTTGAGCGCCTGCATGAAACCGAGTGTTCCGGACCTGGCGACGGTACCGAGGTTGGCGATCAGTTCCTCCTCGGTCATGCCGATGCCGTTATCCTCGATAATGAAGTCAAGCTCCTTGGAATCAACCGTTATTTTTATACCGAGATCCCCGTCGCCTTCGAGCAGCTCCTGATCGGTAAGGGCGTTGAAGCGCACCTTGGCGAGGGCATCGGAAGCGTTTGAAATAAGCTCCCTGAGAAAAATTTCAGGATGGGTATACAGCGAATGGACGATAAGATCCAGCAGCTGCTTCATTTCGGCCTTGTATTCGAATTCCTGAACAGATGTACCGTTATTTCCGCTCATCATGGATTGCAGGTTGGGTTGTCAAGTGAAAAATCGTCCGGTTGGCTGAATAAAGGCAACCGGAAACACGGATGCCGGCGGCTCCATGTAATCGAGGTGGAAATTTAAGGGAGGAAATGAAATATAACAAACACTCTCTGCCGGAGCCGCGGGAAGCAGCTGAAACGTGCCGGTTTCAGCTTCCCGCAACACCCTGTGGAGCGCTCAGGGGATCCGGCGAAGTTTTTTCCGTGCGGCGATTTCACCTTCGTAAAGGTGCTTGACCCCGTCTCCGAGCGCCCTTTCGATATCACGGATATTGGAAACCAGCCGGCCAAGCCCGGACAGTTCCACCGATGCCGCCTGGTCGGAACCCCACATGGCGCGGTCGAGCGTCACATGCCGTTCGATGAATGAAGCACCGAGAGCAACTGCCGCCCAGGTGGTCGAAAGCCCCACTTCATGACCGGAATATCCGACCGGAACGTCCGGATAGGACATTTTCAGGGTCTGAATCATGCGGAGGTTCAGCTCTTCAACCGGGCAGGGATAGGTGGAATTGGTATGGGCGACAAGCAGCTTGTCATGACCGAGTTCGAGTATCGCCTGGTCGATCTCCTCCATGGTTGACATTCCGGTCGAGATGATGAGGGAGCGACCGGTAGCCCTTGTCTTTTTCAGAAGCAGGAGATCGGTCAGCGAAGCCGATGCGGCCTTGTAGCAGGGAGGATCGAACTGTTCCATGAAATCGACCGCCTCCTCATCCCAGCAGGACGCGAACCAGAGAATGCCGTTCTGTTTGCAGCAGGCATCGATTTCGGCATACTCCCGGTTTCCGAACTCGACTTTGTGACGGTAGTCGATATAGCTCATCCTGCCCCAGGGTGTGTCTCGCTCGATGTCGCGTTGATCAGCCGGAACACACAGGTCTGGCGTACGTTTCTGAAACTTCACGGCGTCACATCCGGCAAGAGCCGCTCCCTCGACAAGCTTTTTGGCCACATCAAGCGACCCGTTGTGATTGATGCCAATTTCGGCAATGATGAAGACCGGATGGCCGTCTCCGACATATCTGTTTGCGATTTTTACTTCCGCCATTGACAATCCTGGAAAATGAATGAAAATAAGAACCGGCCAGAGGAAACCGGAAACCTGCTCAGCCCTGGGGTGATGCCGAAGCTCTCAGGACGATAAGCCATTCGGCAAAATCCCTGAATGCTCCGTAACCCCCTTTCGCCTTGCAGACATAGTGGACAAAAGGCTCGACAAAGGAGGTAGCATCGCCGGGACAGGCTGTTATCCCTTCATGGCCGATCGCCCTGATGATGGCGAGATCATTGACGTCGTCGCCGATATAGGCAAGCTCATGCATCCCCAGACCGGTATCATCAAGCACATTCTGCAGTTTCGACAGTTTGTCCTTCACGCCGAGATAGAGATGGCGCATCTGCAGTTTCCCGGCGCGCATCCTGATGCTCGGCGATATCTCGCCGGTCATGATGGCGGTATCGATGCCGTGCTCCCGCAACCGCTCTACCCCCATGCCGTCACGGATGGAATACCGCTTCATGACCTCTCCGCTCTCGCTGTAATACACGCCGTTGTCGGTAAACACACCGTCGTTGTCCGAAATGACCAGCCTGATGTTTCCTGCCCGCCTCCTGAGCTCTCCGACCCCGAGTTCTCTCATGAATGAAACAATGAAAAATGATGGGTTACAATGCAGGGCCTCCGGCTTGCCTCCCGAACAGCCCGAGGCCAAATATAGGACTTTTCTCTTTTTTCAAAGCGACCGGGAATGATACACCGGCAAAGCATACCCTGCTGCAGCAGGTTATCCACAGGTTATCCACATTCCGCCAACACATCACGAAACCGTGCAGACAGGTATAACCGCCCGTCCACCACACAATATACTGCACACAGTAAAACACATTATCTTTTTTTATAAAAAAGACTTATAAAAAAACAGGAAACGAATACACGTTTTTGACGAAATAATGCATTATCCTCCTCACGCCCAAAGATTCAGGGGGCGCCGGGTTATCAACACCCGCCGCATCACAATCACAACAACGAAACAGGAGGTACGACCTGGAATCGGACTGCAGAAAAAAACCGTTGACTACGTCAAAAAAGGGGAACCGGCGCCGCAAAAAAACAAAAAACCTGCCCTTCTCTTCAATAAAGGGCAGGCCTAACGGAGAAAACCGGTAAAGAACACGAACCACACATCCTAACATTACAGCAAACAAAATCAAGATTCATTTTGTTCGAAAAAACAGCGGGTTTTATGCTTTTTGTTCTTTTTTCTCCGTCATGGCCACCGGGTTCACCCAGGCATCGAACTGCGGAGCCGTCACGTACCCGCTCCGCAAGGCGGCTTCTCGCAGCGGCAGCTTTTCGGCCTGGGCCTTGCGGGCGATCTCTGCCGCCTTGTCGTATCCGATGTGCGGATTGAGCGCCGTCACAAGCATGAGATTATCGGCCAGGAAGCCGCCGATGACCTCCCTGTCGGGTTGCAACCCCCTGAGGCACTTGCGGGAAAAAGAAGCGCATGCATCACCAAGCAGTTCGGCTGACTGCAGAAATGCGCTGACAAGCAGCGGTTTGAACACGTTCAGTTCCAGCGAACCTCCCGCACCAGCGACCGACATCGTCACATCGTTACCCATCACCTGTGCGCAAACCATGCAGAGGGCTTCCGCCTGCGTGGGATTGACCTTTCCAGGCATGATGGACGAACCGGGCTCGTTTGCCGGAAGCACAAGTTCTCCGATGCCGCACCGCGGTCCGGAAGCAAGAAGCCGGATGTCGTTTGCGATTTTCATGAGACTCACGGCAAGGAGCTTCAGAGTTCCGTGCGCGCCGACCAGAGCCTCATGCGAGGCTATCGCCGCAAATTTGTTGGGTGCCGTCACAAACGGATAGCCTGTCAGCGAGGCAATGGTGGCAGCAGTTTTCGACGCGAAACCCTCCGGCGCATTGAGCCCCGTCCCCACGGCGGTGCCCCCGACCGCGAGCATGGCAAGCTGGGGCATGGATCGTCCCAGAGCGGCAAGGCCCTGCAGTAGCTGATCAGCATACCCGGAAAACTCCTGCCCGAGCGTCAGCGGCGCGGCATCCATGAGATGTGTGCGACCGGTCTTGACGATGGAAGCGAACTCCCCGGATTTTTCGGCAAGCGCGCCGTGCAGTTCGCGGATGCCGGGAAGGGTTTTCCGAAACAGGACGTCATAGGCGGCAATGTGCATGGCTGCCGGAAAAACATCATTCGACGACTGCGACATGTTCACGTCGTCATTGGGATGCAACCCTGCAGCTTCAGCACCAGGGGAGGTTCCGGAAAGCACCTTGGCCCGGTTGGCGATCACTTCATTGACATTCATGTTGGTGTGGGTGCCCGAACCGGTCTGCCAGATCACAAGCGGGAAATGGCCGAACAGCTCCCCGGCGATGATTTCATCGCACACCACGGCGATGGCATTCATCTTCTCGGGCGAGAGCAATCCCAGTTCGCAGTTGACGATCGCCGCGGCTTTTTTTACCGTGCCGAGCGCCCTGATCACCTCCCGCGGCATCGATGCAGGCGAACCTATCCGGAAATTCATGAGCGAACGCTGCGTCTGCGCTCCCCAGTACTTTCCGGAAGGCACGACCACCTCTCCAAGAGAGTCCCGTTCCCGTCTTCGGTTCATTGAACAGAGAAAGATTTAAGGTTAACAGCAGATGCCGCAGCCCGCTCCGGCCACTGCCTGAACAGAAACGGGATCACGGTTCGGCACAGAGGATACGGCGGCACTCCTGCAGCTCCTTTTTGCGCTCCCCGTCTGCTTCGGCAAACCGCAGGCCGAGTCCCTGAAACATGTCGAGAATGATGCGTGAGACCAGAAGACGCGCATTTTTCTTGTCGTCGGCAGGAATGACGTACCATGGCGCATGATCGGTGCTGGTTGCCGAAATGCAGGCCTCATAAGCCTTCATGTACTCATCCCAGTGCGCCCGCTCTGCGATGTCGGTCATGCTGAACTTCCAGTTCTTTTCAGGATTGTCTATCCTCTCCAGAAAACGTCGGCGCTGCTCCTCCCGGGAAAGGTGCAGGAAAAACTTCAGGATCCGAGTCCCGTTGCGGTAAAGATGACGCTCATGATCGTTGATCGAACGGTAGCGTTCTTTCCAGACATCTCCGTTTTTCAGATGCGCTTCGGGAATGCCCTGCCGTTCGAGAATCTCGGGGTGCACCCGCACGATGAGCACCTCCTCGTAGTAGGAACGGTTGAAAATTCCGATCCGTCCCCGCTCCGGCAGGCAGCAGGTGGTTCTCCAGAGAAAATCGTGATCGAGCTCCTGCGGGGAGGGGTGCTTGAAACTGTACACCTGACACCCCTGGGGATTCACACCCGACATGACATGCCGGATCATGCTGTCCTTGCCGGCGGCGTCCATGGCCTGGAAAACGAGAAGCACCGCATACCGGTTGTCGGCGTAATGCACCTCCTGGATCTCACTGAGGTCTGCGACATGCTGCTGCAGCATGTCGTGATACTCTTTTTTCGATGAATAAACAGGTTTTCCGATTGTCGGATGCCGCGAAAGATCAAGCTTATCGCCTTCATGCACGCGATAGGCTTCAGGAGAGATGACGCCGTTCATAACCCTGCCGTTCAACAGTTGAGCGTAGCAAGTGCAAGCTGTTTACAACAACAGCGTTACGATTCTGTTCGTTCGATTCCTGGCCGTGAAGGCCAGAGAGAGGAGAAAAATAACGGCGAAAAAAAACAAAAAGGCGGTGCGGAAAAAAAGATTTCCGCACCGCCTGAAAAGCACGTTCGCAACAGGAGACCTCTCCCTTACACGTACACCTTGTTGTAGTTGTCGATAGCGTGTATCACGCTCTGGCGGGCGACTTCTGCATCCTGGAAATCCTCCACCAGTACGGTCTTCTGCTCGAGCGCCTTGTACTCCTCGAAGAAGTGCTTCAGCTCGGAGTTGAAATGCGGTCTGAGCTGGTCGATATTGTGGACACTGCTCATACTCATATCGTCCTCGGCAACCGCGATGATCTTGTCGTCACCCTCACCGTGATCGATCATGCGCATGACGCCGATCACTCTTGCCCGAACGATACACATCGGCACGATATCGCACTGGGAAATCACAATGATATCCAGCGGGTCATGGTCGTCACCAAGCGTTTTCGGAATGAACCCGTAGTTGGCCGGGTAATAAACCGACGAGAAGAGCACCCGGTCGAGCTTGAGCATGCCGGTTTTCTTGTCGAGCTCATATTTTGTTTTGCTTCCTTTCGATATCTCGATAATGGCGTTGACCACATTCGGCTGGCCCTCTCCTATCTCGACGTGGTGCCACGGATTGAAATTCATAGCTGCTGTATGGTAAGGATGTTCATGTTTTTACTCTGAAAAAAACCGTGGCAGTATACCATTTTTTTTCAAACCTCCATGAAGAAAACGAACACATGGCAGAAAGGAGCCTGTCTGACTGACAGATTGACGGTTCATCGAACAAATGCTTTCAAACAGCGTGTATGGTGGATATTTTGTCCATCTGAACTATTTTGAAAAACTTCACACACCGGCATGAAGGCAATAAGCCGCCAGAACTCCCGATTTTGCTTTACACTTGACAATCTGCAACAACAACCGAGTTTTTTCGCCCTCTTTCTGTATATTAAGCGTACTGAATAAGTGTTTTTACTATCACATTAAAACAGGAAGTTCATGAACAATGAATGACAAATTCCCGCTACTTTCGATCATATCCTCAGTTTTTCGTATAGTCGGAGGCATTCTTTTGCTTCCAAGTATCTACTTCTTTCTGTGGGAAGGTCTTATTGAACCAAAACTACCAAGCCATTTTTTTTCACAAAATGATTTTTTCGAACTTATGGGTGGCTTGTTCGGATGCTTGATTTCATTGGGTGTTATTGCTATGGGAGAAATTATTGGTGTTCTTTTTTCAATCGAAAAAAACACAAGGCAATAAAAACAGTCTTACCCCTTCTTTTTTCGCAAAAATACTTCCGGTAATTCAGAATTATCGAAAAAAGGTTCTTTAAATATTGAAGAGTTCATCTGGGATAAAAAATAGGCTTTCGTCTCGGCAGCAACCACGGGCGAGAGCACCAGCAGCGACACAAGGTTCGGCATGGCCATGAGCGCATTGGCAATATCGGCGAAGGCCCAGACAACCTGCAGCGACACAACCGAGCCCACCATGACCGCGACAACCCACGCCCAGCGGTACGGCACGACAAGCTGCTTGCCGAAAAGGTACTCCATGGCTTTCTCCCCGTAGTACGACCAGCCGAGGATGGTGGAGAATACGAAAGTGAGCAACCCGAAGGTAAGCACCACGTTGCCGATATGGGGCACCTCATTGAAAGCTGCGTCGGTGAGCTCGGCACCTTTCAGCCCGGTCTGCCACATGCCGGAGTTCACCACGACGATACCGGTTACCGCGCACAGCACTACCGTATCCCAGAAGGTTCCGGTAGCGGAAATCAGTGCCTGGCGCACTGGATGGCTGGTCTGGGCCGCCGCCGCCACGATGGGAGCGCTGCCGAGACCGGATTCGTTGGAAAAAAGGCCTCGCGCAATACCGAAGCGCATTGCCTCCTTCACACCCGCTCCGGCGAAACCACCGAGGGCGGCCTGGCCGTTGAAGGCCGACGAGATGATGAGCTGCAGGGTGTCGGGCAGCGTGTCGCTGCGCAGCACCAGCAGCACGATACAGCCGGCAACATAGATCAGCGCCATGAAGGGAACCAGGTACTCGCAGACTTTTGCGATCGACTTGATGCCGCCGATGATCACCACGGCGGTGAACGCCGTCAGCACCGCGCCGGTGATCCAGGGCGCAATACTGAAATTGGTCTCGACCATTGCTGCGATGGAGTTGGCCTGCACCATGTTGCCGATGCCGAACGATGCAACAACGGTGAATGCGGCGAAGAGCACGGCAAGCCACTTCATGTTCATGGCTTTCTCGAGCACGTACATCGGACCGCCAGAAACCGAGCCGTCCCCCCCCACAACCCGGTACTTCACTGAAAGCAGCGCCTCGGAATATTTGGTGGCCATGCCGAAGACCCCGGTAAGCCACATCCAGAGCACCGCTCCGGGTCCGCCGGCCGCAATCGCCGTGGCAACACCGACTATGTTTCCCGTGCCGATCGTGGCGGCAAGCGCAGTGACGAGAGCTCCGAAATGGGTGATCTCGCCCTCGCCCTCCCTTGTTCTGGTCAGCGACATGCGGATCGCACTGAAGGTGTGCTTCTGGATGAAACCGAGCCTGAAGGTGAGAAAGAGATGGGTGCCGAACAGTACGGCAAGGAGGGGCACGCCCCACACATAACCGCTGATGGTATTGAGAAGTTGTTCAAATCCGCTCAAGATGCCTCCGGAATGGGATGATGTATAAAAAAGCCGCTGCCGTTTGTCCAAGCTGAAAAATACGGTATTGCATGCGAACTGCATGAACCCGCCGATTCTTTTTTTATGGCCCGTCTTTGTATCTTTGCGCCTTGAAAGCGTTTTCACTTTCCGCAGCAGCGGATACACCAGAACAGAGAAAGAAGAAGCAGAGCATGGACCCAGTCTTGAACCGGGAAATAGAAAACAGACGGACATTTGCCATCATCAGCCATCCCGATGCCGGCAAAACCACCCTGACCGAAAAGTTCCTGCTGTTCGGCGGCGCGATCCAGACCGCCGGTGCGGTCAAGAGCAACAAGATCCGCAAGAGTGCCACGAGCGACTTCATGGAGATCGAAAAGCAGCGCGGCATTTCGGTAGCCACCTCGGTTATGGGATTCGAGTACAAGGGACGCAGGGTGAACATCCTCGACACCCCGGGCCACAAGGATTTCGCTGAAGACACCTATCGCACCCTCACCGCTGTTGACAGCGTGATTCTCGTGGTTGACTGCGTCAAGGGCGTTGAGGAGCAGACCGAGCGGCTTATGGAGGTATGCTCCATGCGCCATACCCCGGTCATCATCTTCATCAACAAGCTTGACCGTGAAGGGCGCAACCCGTTCGAACTGCTCGACGAAATCGAAGGGAAACTCGGAGTCCAGGTGCGTCCGCTCACCTGGCCCATCGGTCAGGGGCAGAATTTCATGGGGGTGTACAACCTCTACAGGACGGAATTGAACCTGTTCGAGGCAAGCGCCACGAAGATCAGCGAGACACTCATCAAGATCAAGAGCCCCGACGATCCGGAGCTGAAAAAATGGATTCCGGAAAGCTTCTGCCGGAAGCTGCAGGAGGACATCGACCTGATCGAGGGTGTGTACGAGCCGTTCAGCGAGGATCTCTATCGCGACGGCCTGCTCGCCCCGGTCTTTTTCGGCAGCGCCATCAACAACTTCGGCGTGCAGGAGCTGCTCGACACCTTCATCCAGATCGCACCCCCGCCGCATGAGCGCGAAGCCGCACAGCGCACGGTGAAGGCCGGGGAGGAGGCCATGAGCGGGTTCGTCTTCAAGATCCACGCCAACCTCGACCCGAACCACCGCGACAGAACGGCCTTTTTCAGGATCTGTTCAGGAAAATTCGAGCGCAACAAGTTTTACCACCATACCCGTCTCGGAAAGAAAATCCGCTTCTCCAGCCCTACGCAGTTCATGGCCAACGAAAAAAGCGTGATCGAAGAGGCTTGGCCGGGGGACGTGATCGGCCTGTACGACAACGGGTCGCTGAAGATCGGCGACACCCTCACCGAAGGCGAAACACTGCAGTTCCGCGGCATCCCGAGCTTCTCGCCGGAAATCTTCAAGGCGCTGGAGAACCGCGACCCGCTCAAGAGCAAGCAGCTCGACAAGGGCATCCGCCAGCTCACCGAGGAGGGCGTGGCGCAGCTTTTCATGCAGTACGGCACCCGCAAGATCGTGGGCACCGTGGGCGAGCTGCAGTTCGACGTCATCAAGTTCCGCCTCGAACACGAGTACGGCGCACAGTGCGACTTTCTGCCCCTGCGCTACCACAAGGCATTCTGGATCACCAGCGAGAACAGGGTGCAGCTCGAGGAGTTCATGCGCCGCAAGTCTGCGGCCATCGCCTTCGACCGCGAGGAGCATCCGGTGTTCCTTGCCGAAAGCGAGTGGATGCTGAAGGTCGCCCGCGAGGACTATCCCGAACTGGAATTCCACGCCACCTCCGAATTCAAGACCGCCGGGAAGTAACCTACCCGCCCTCATATGCAGAAGCCCGGCAGAAAGCCGGGCTTACTGACAGCTTATTACAGTACAAACGCGTATGACATATCACATCTAATTACACACATAATTCAGATTCACAGGCTTGGAGCAGCTTTTGAGAAGTTGTACTAAAAGTAGAAGACGATGGTTCATCAGGAGCCAGTACCATACACAAACGAGAATGACTATCCTGGAATTTTTTAAAGAAATTGAATAGAACTTCTCCGTAAAACCTCTGGATTTTACCAACAATCTCTTCGTCACCATCAACCTTTTCAGCAATCTTGACAAGCCGTTCAAGCTTCTCATGGATAGCGAAAACATGTTGCTTAATCAGTTCAGCCGCAGGAACATCCTGGTTCTCGAAAATAACCGCCATACCGATGTTAAGAGCTTTAACATAATCCTTTACCTCTCCAAACTTCAAATTATCATCCGAGTTCGCCTCAAACCTCGATATTTTGCTCGGTGTACAACTCATAAGTTCCGAAAGCTTTTTTTGTGAAATTCCTTTCTGCAACCTCATGCGTACCAGGCCATCAACAAGCTTGAACTTTTCAACATCTTCCTTTATGCGATTCTTAGCATTCGCGTCTTCAGCTAAAGCAGCAAATGCCTCTGCAGACGATTTAAATGTATACTTGTCCATAAGTACCTCCGTTTGTCTATGTCGAGCTAAAATTGTGTTTGATCTGCTTGATAGTTTTCTTGGACGAGGCGATATCCGCACGTTGCGTTTCTTTTGTCCCGATTTCAAGGATAAAAATGGTTTTACTTGGCTCGTGGGGACAAATGTAAAGACGACTTTCTTTCGCACTTCTGATACCGGTTTGTCCGATTCGGAACAGGCCATCACCCTCAGACCTGAAAAACGAAAGGTTTTGAGCCAATACTGACAGTTGAATACCGGAATTTAAATGGCTTGATAGCCTCTGTAAGTTTGTTCCACACGAATCGAACTCACGAGGATGGTTTTCTGCAAACTTCTTGAATCGGTTTTCAGTCGCAAAATCGTTGCTTATCTCCCACTGTTTTTGCATAAGAACAGGTTCGATCGGGATTTTGTTGCAGTTTCTGCAAAAAATGTAATCAAAATATGCATTTCATGCAATATTTTTTTACCTCCTCAGGCCCCCTTCATTTACATAAAAAAAGCACACCAACAACAAACGGTACAGCTAATAAAACACACTAAAAATTTTAGATACATCTGTTCCGCTTTGGGCGGTATAAGACAACTTGATACGCCCACAACCTTCATCAAGGGGCCTGATGGTGCTGCACATCGAGGTAGTTCACCTCTCTGGACACCCTGTTGTTGCAGGTCTTGCGATCCTCACCTGGTTTGTACGGTGTCCTGTCCTGCTTTCTGACGCGAAGGGTGAACATGCGCCTGGCGTTTGCAGGCTTGCCCGATGATGCCGGAGACCGGTAAGCGGGAATCCTGTATGAGGCGTTGACCGGAATGGAGGCTCCTGCCTGAAGTGAAGGGAAAGGTCTGCTCACAAGAACCTCCGCAACACCGGTAGCCATGTAGGAGTAGGCTGGGGCGTAAGCCAGGTTCATGATCACCTCCGCCACGCCGGGAATGACGCAGTTTGCCTGGCCAATATTGGTTAGGGTTCCGGACATGGTAACCAGACCGTCGGGTGCAACCCTCAGGGAAAGGTCCGCCTTGAGATCGAAACACCGCTTGCAGTTGGAAGCGGGTTTGGCATCAGGCCTGTTTGCAGTTTCAGAGGGCCCGGCATCGACCGCTCCATCTGCGAGGAGCAGCGCGAATCCGCAGAAAATCGAGCTGAAAAGAAGCTTGTATCGTTTCATGAGTTTCTCCTCGTTTGCTTGCCCACGAAAATGCATGCGATGTCTCTTGATGCTGCGCTGTCGAACAGGTACTGCCAGGGGGATACTGCGTAATACGGGGAAGGTACTGATTTTTCCGGCAATCATGAAGGAAACAAAAAACCCGTCCGGCAACCGCTGAAGGTAACCGGACGGGTTTGTCCTGTCCTGTGGAGATGGCGTCCTTCAAAAAAGGAGGATAAAATATTTTATTTCAGCAACTTATTATTTCAATAAATAGATGATACCAACAAAAACACCATAATATTTTTTTATTTTTTTTCACCAAAGACAATCCTTTTTAGGGAATCTTTCCGCGACGATTCTCACCAGTTCCCCTTGTCGTTGATGATGAAGCGCTCTCCGTTCCTGTCCGGCAACTCGTTGAAAATGATGAACACCATATAGGCTCGCTTGTGGGTGTAACGGCTTGTCCACGGAACCTTCACCAACACCTGCCCAAGCTTACACAGTCCAGTATAACCTGGTATCCGTGCCCGGTAATGGTGAACCAAGGCCTTTGCTTGCTCGATTGAGATTGTGCTGTCTCCGGCAACGATCTCGATGTGATTGCCTTGCTCACTCAACACCGGCGGTTCATGGGGAAAAAGTGGTTCCGCTTTTCCATAACCTGACAAGGCCAGACGCCCAGCCAGAATAAGCGCCTTTTCGCCTCTTTTCATGGTTTGCTGTTGTTCGGTGATGTTACTGGCGGAGCCTCAAAATCTGCGACGCTGTTGATCGTTCAGCACTCTCTGGAGCATCCGTTCGAAATCTTTCTGGCTAGTGGCGTTGGCTTGCTTGACCTGTTCGCGAACCTCTGCCGACGAACCGCCGGGAATGTTGATCTCTTGATGGTAGTTCACCGTTATTCCCCCGGCCATCCCCGCGCCGCCGGGAATCGCCGCCGCCATCATGGTTGCCGCCGTCGCACGGCGCATCGCTGCGGCCATAGGTCCGGGCTTGATCGTCTGCGCTATGGTCTCGACAATGCGGATGCGGTGCAGGTCGCGCAGCGGGCCTTCTTTGGCCGGGCTGAACGGCAAGTGATTGCGTATTTTCTGCACGATCCCCTTGATCGCCTCAACCGGCTTCATCGCCATGCTCTTGATGCCCTCCCATAGCATAGTCACAATCTTCACGCCAGCCTCGCGCATCCGGCCGGCGATGTCGAGCACCGATTTCAGGATCCCGCTGAAAAACTTGGTGATCGGCCCCCAGTACTTGTAAATCAGGAAAGCTGCCACGGCGATACCTGTAACTGCGAGGCCGATCGGGTTGGTCAAAAACGCCACGCGCAAAAGGTTCAGCGCCACACCGATGAACCGAAGCGACCCGCCAACCAGCGGCGCCACGCGCGAAAGCGCTGCCAAGCCAGAAAGGAAGGTTGGAAGAAAATGGCCAACTGTCCCCAACCCCATCGCCAGACCGCCGACGCCAAGCGCGAGGCCAGTCACGCCTACGACGACCATACCAACCACCTTCGCAGTTTTCGGGTTGGCAAGCATCCAATCGTTCATGCCACCAAAAATCTTATTCAGGGCGATGAGCTTATCAGGCAATCCGAGAATGTCAGAGAAGCCCGCGCCAGCCGTCATGATGAATGTATCCATCGTGCCGGTCATCGTCTCCCAGAGTTTTGACGTGCTACCCATAATGGTATTGATCTTCAAGCTCATCGAAGCCTGAGCAGCCATTTGCCTGGTCATCTTGTCGAACCCGGCAACGCCTTGGCCAACAAAGACCGCCATCGGCTTTGCAGCCTCCTGCCCGAACAGCTTGGTCAGAACAAGCAGCTGATCTTTTGAACTCAGCGCCTTCAGTTTTTCAAGCTCGCCGATCATCGACCGCATTCCCTGGAAGCTTCCCGAAGAGTCAAAGAAATTGAGCTTGATCCCCTTCTGATCGAGAAGTGGCCCGACCAGCTTTTTCACGACGCCATGCCCTTTCCTGTAATCTATCTCCGCCGACCGTGTCAGCGCCATTGCAAGACTGGTGCCAGCAACAGAGCTGTCGAGACCTGATTGCTTCATCATGCCGAGCACCGCTCCAACATCCTGCCCAGCGCCGATTCCCTGCAACTTCAGAGCCTTCAACGACGGGGCAAGATACTTCATCGTGTCGGTCATATCGCCAATCGTCAGGCCAGAGGTAGATTTCAGGCGCTGAAGGATGTCCATAAATTTGATAGAGTCCTTTCCGGTCACACCCATTGCAACGGAGAGCTGCGCAACACTTTGCGCCGTGCCTGCAAATGAGTCACCACCCATCACCACCTTGAACTTTGCGGCGGCCTCTCCCATGCCGCCGAGAATCTCCTTTGCCGAGATACCCTGCTCGCGCATCGCAATGAACATCTCAACCATATCCTTGGTATCGCCGGGAAGTTCCACGCCAAGCCGAGCTCCAAGATCAAGCATCTTCTTGTAATCAGCACCGACGCGCCCCATCGCATCCATTGAGTTGACCTTCAATGCATTCTGCGCATCTTCAAGGTCGGCAAATTTTTTAATTGTGTAGCCGATTCCAATCGCGCCAGCAACGCCAACGGCGGCAATCGGTTTGCCAAACTCGCCGATTTTCTTGAGGTCTTTGGTGAGCGTTGCGGTCTGGTTCGACCAGCGGGTAAACTTGCGGGAAGCCTTGTCGGCTGCATCACCCACACCATCAACGATGCGGGTGATGCCCTTGAGCGGCGAGCTGATCATGTCCTTGAGGGACAAGGTCATTGCGAGAGAGAGATTCGGCCCCATGATCAGCTTTCAATTGCTTTTGGTGGGCCTTCAGCTCGACACTTCAATTCAAGACTTGAAGCCTGAACGCTTTTTTCTGCGGCTTGAGGCACCAGTATTTCTCACAAAAAAAGCAAATACCAAGCCGCCGCGCCTGTGCGCCGATTTTACTCCATGACGGCGCTTTTTATGGCGTCCTCAACAGGTAATCCGCCACGGCCAGCTCCGCCACTCGATCTTCGGCACTGGCCACTGTTCGAGCACATCCGAGACCTCGACGCCCAGCTCGACGGCTTTCTCGGCCCACCGTTCACCCACCGCGCCCGCAAGCGAAACAGCGCCACTTCTCGCCCTGCACCCTGAGCGCCCCCGACCGGTTCGGCCAAGTTCCTGAACCACAAAGCGGGGAGGTGTAAAACCCGCCCTTGCTCTTCGTCGTCACGGCCTCGACGTAATTCGAGAGCTGCTCGCGAGCCGCCTGCAATGCTGCATCGGTCATCAGAAAGGCCTCCCGTCATGCTCGATGAAGCTGTTGCCAGCCGGAGCGCATCCGCTGGAAGCTCTGTTTCCGGCAACATCGCAAGCGTTTTCACAAGCAGGTCAAGCAAACCGCCGAATATCTCCGGCCATGCTTCGTTGAACGCCGCATCAAGTTCAGACTCAAGCCGCCGGCGCCCTTCGATAACCGGCAACTCGATATGAACCGTCCTTGAAATGAGGTCTTGCGCCGTCACGACGTTGTTGATGCAGGATAGTATTACCGGCCTCTTGATCGTTATCATGGTCTCAGCGCCGTTGGTGAACAGTGTTCGCCCTGCATACGCGCCATCTGTCGCCATGATGCAGAACGCATCCTGCAAGCCAGACCTCAGGTGTGAAACGTTGTCCAGACTTACCAGCCAATTTTTCCCGGCGAAAACGAAGGCATCTTCTACCATCTTTGCCGATCCATGAACGCTACACAATTCAAGGCCCGGAAACGGAGTATCTTGCCGCCATGCTTCGAGCATCCACGCCGGCACAAGCGGGCGTTCCGCCTCCGGAATGTTGACCAGCTCCCAAAGTCTGCCGATATCGCCGCCAGCAGGTTCCATATGCCTGGATTGATGATGTAATGCAGACGATCAAAGAGGCATCGTGGCATCGGTATATGATCCTGACAAAAAGACCGGAATGAATGCTGGATTATATGGAGTACTTCCCGTGGGGAAATCCTCCTGAAAATCTTGCTCTTGGTGTTTCGATCGAGGACCAGAAGACAGTTGATAAGCGAGTTCCCATTTTGCTCCAGACTCCAGCGGCGAAGCGGTTTGTGAGTATCGAGCCGATGCTCGGGCCGATTGATCTTTCTTACCCGGATGATCTGTACCCTAACGGGCCCCCGATGTGCTGTTCAGGGCGCGAGTGCGGGTGCATGGGACTACCTACGGAACCTCCTGTAGTATATGGATTAGACCTCGTAATCATGGGCATAGAATCCGGCCAGAATGCCAGACCTATGCATATAGACTGAGTGCGGTCGATGCGTGATCAGTGTGCCGCGGTGAGGGTTCCTTTTCATTTCAAGCAGTGGGGTGAGTGGTGGCCTGACGATCAAGCTGACTGGCTATCCGAAGCTGAAAAGCATGTACATCCGGATGTACATGATGCAGATCATTACCGCATTGGTAAAAAAGCCGCCGGCCGCCGGCCGACTACTCGACGGTCTCGAGCATAACGGAACAATTAACTGGGAGAACTGAAATGAACAAAATCTTTGAAACCGGCAAGACGCCCGTAACGACGCGGCCCGAGACGTGCGGAGAATGTCCGCATCGTCAATGGTGTGCAGAATATGTGTCGCCCGTAACGCCGCCAGCGACAGCCCCGAAGCAGATTTGGAAAGGCAACGAATGGGCTGGGCAGCGATTTTGAGTGGGCAATCAATGTCGCAAGGCACGACGGCAAGCGGGAACGGGTGTTTCTGAGAGCCGGGAAGCACGAAGAGACCGGAGCCTATTACCTGCACGGAGTCGGCGAAAAGTGGCAGGTTGTCGAGGTGACAAGGACGGGATGGCGGTTGCTTGAATACGCTCCGCCGGTGAAGTTCTGGCGTTCAGGATCAGCATAGCCTCTTCCCGTATCGGTGATTTGTGGAAGAGGTCACCCATCGAACAAACAAAGATTGTTTTGGGCTTCCTGGCTGTCAGCGGATTAAATTTTGTCTGCTTTCGGACAGTCTCACCGCTCCACACCCAGCGGCCATGATCGTTGTAGTGCATCACGTCATAGTACGGCCCTTTACGGCGGTCTACTGGGTCAGCAGTCTGGGACTCGAGCATTGCAAACCGGCCAGCCAGCCGCTCAGCATAGCAATTCGCACAACCGGACGACACTTTGCTGCACCCGACAACCGGGTTCCAGGTTGCGTCTACCCAAGAAATCGCTGTTTTTGAACTCATCTTTGTCTCTTTTTGTTGGTGAAAATTATTTCTTCCGGTAGGAAGCCCGGCCTTCCCTGGCGCTACCTAAATTCCGCGGGTCTGCCGTCCCGTGGGTGGGTTTTGGGCCAGGGGCCCCGTCGTTCAATGACGTTGTTTCTTGGTGAGCCTGAGGATCAAAAAGCGGAAAAGCCTTTTGTTGCAAGTTGTGGCGGCTATGGTCTGCAATCTGTCGTGATTTTTCACGCGGGTCTTGTGATCCGGCAATCGGATATGACCGGACAATTTGTTTTACACGCTCAGTCGAGATGCTGAGCATGCTTGCAGTTTCTCTGTTGCTGATGCCAAGACGGATCATTCTGATGACGTTTGCCCTGACAGCGTAGGGCCTCAGATTCAACTCGGGCACCTGTATTGTCTGGTGCCCGTACCATTTTTGCAGTATCTCGGCCCCGTCCTGACCGAGCACAAAACTGATCAGGTGATCGCAAACACCTTCCTGGCGACCTGGCACATAGAGGGACTTTCCACCCCAGCCTGCGACAAGCCGAAGTGCCGTCTCAACACCAAGTCTTTCGATGTATGTGGAAATCTGTTCAAAACCGTTGCTCATGATGATGATGTGTGAGATTGCGCTACCTGTTCGCGAACCTGTAACCCAAACCGCTCAACGTCGGATCGGGTGCTGTACCACTCTTCGCCCTCCTTTCCTTCTCATATCAGCGGTGTTGAGGTTGTGAGCGCCCGACGCACCGCGGGCAACCCGTGAGCTGCCCGCGCCGCCGGCGTCAAGCGTTGGCCATCAGTTTTTCAAATGCCTTCTCGCACTCAGCTTTGTAGGAATCCTCAGAATACTCCAGCCGTTCCCGCAATACCTCATCGGTCATCAGCAGTCCGGATTCTCGATACAGATACAGGAATAGCCGCACATCGGCAGAGGTGCTCAAGAGGTGTGCTGCCGCTTCCTTGTGGGGAAGGATTTGCTGATAAGCCGTCGTCAGCAACTGACCATCGATCTTTAGACCATTCTCTTCCTCTTGCTGAATCATAGGCTGGATCGTTTTCACTGCAACGTCGGCTTCCGCCTGCGCGACGGCTACCGCTCGCATCGCGGCATGAACCGGCTCAAAATCCCCGGTGACTGCGTAATCAGCCTGCGCCGCGCCGAGAAGCGCTTTCGCCTGATCGACGGCGTTCTGTACTTTATCGAGCCGGACTCTAAGCTCATGGGCCCGTCCACATGCGGCATCCCGCTGTTCACAAAGCTCGATGCGTTTTGCTGTGACGGCGCGGAGGTTTGCGACCGCTTGTTTCAAGCTAATCATCTTTTTTTCATCCTTTGGTTAAGTTGTGCCGCCGATTTCGATAATCCAATCAGACTGGCAGCCTGCCTGATCGAAGCCCCGTGTTCTCTCAAAAACTGAAGCGCTGCTTTGGTATAGGCCCGCTCGGCGGCCTGCCGGATAAGGGCCAGCCCCGTGAGGTAATCGCCGTCGGATCCTTAGCACTGAGGCGGACAGCCTCATCAATCAAGGCTTCTGCCCGTTCAGGGAGCGCAGGAACTGCGCCCCGCCTCACGGCCCACCGCCAGCCGCTCGGTAGAGTGCCCGCACCTGCATCATGCTTTCGCGGGAAAGCACCAAGCTACTCAAGTCCTGATAACCTAAACCGATCAAGCCGTGCTGCTCCTGATCGAGGGAGTTGGCCAAGCTTTCGAGTTCGAGAAGAAAATCAACGGCTTCGTGCTTTTCGCCCTTGAACTCAACCTGCCCAATGAGTGTTGGTTCTGGTTTCTGCTCAGTTTTTTCAGGGTTCGTTCTCTGTTTCGTTTTTGAAATGTTCCCTCAGCAAGAAATCCCGGTAGCTGCTCGCGCATCGACTGCAACTCATCGCTGGTCATTGCCGCACCTCCATTTTGGAACGCTGTTCCACCCAGAAAGCCGCGAAATCACCATTCCTGTTGCGGCGGCATCGGTGGCATCGTAATTCCAAGCTTTTCGAGCATATCTTGGTGACTGACGATAGGGACGAACGCCTCGTTCAGCAATTCGAGCTTGCCGAACACCTCTCCCATGCGGTCAATATCTCCACGGTGATAGCAGCGGTAAAGGTCGAAACCAAGATCGATGGCTTGTTGTAGCGCGTAATTGCAGCCAGTCAAGCGATAAATATTTTCAGTGGCGGTCTCGACCAGGTTCTCTTGATCGAGCCGGCTCAAAACCTCTCGAATCATCGCTTTGGCGCCTCGAAACTCTCCTGATTCTGTACTCATGGCGAATTATGGGGTTTAGAATGGTTGATTATCAGTTTGCCAGTAATGGTGGTTCCCGTTCACCAGCGGCGCATCAACGTCACACTCGACCGGCAGAATACGGCCAGTCTCAGCAACGAAACGCGAAAAGACCACACCGACCGGGCCGGTTCTCTGCTTGGCCACGACAAAACACAACAGCCCCGCCGCCGGCATACCAGAATATTTCCCGAAGCCCTGCGGGATTTGGGCAACGCCTGCCCGGTGAAAGGAGTGCAAGAAGATCACAACGTCGGCATCTTGTTCCAAGTCGCCTGCCTCCCGAAGGTCAGAGAGCACCGGCAAGCCGGCTCGAGACTCGACATTCCGGTTCAACTGCGCCAAGGCAATTACCGGAATTCCGTGCTCCTTGGCGATTCCTTTCAAGCGGGCAGAGGCCTCCGCAACCTCTTCCTGACGAGAACGCCCGCGCCGAGTGCGAATCTTGCCGATGTAGTCGATCACCACCAGGCCGACGTGCTTTTCACGAACCATCTTCCGCACTTCGATCTCGATCTCGGTAATGTCGGGGGCCGCCGCCTCATTCAGGTAGATTTTACATTTCGACAGGTCGTTCGCGGCGTCGATCAGAGCAGAGACCTCACCGTCGGCCAACGCGCCCCGTTTGATCCGGCGATCATTCAAATTCGCAGCCGCGCCGAGAGCACGCTGAGCAAGGGTGAGGCCGGTCATCTCGGCTGAGTAGAGGAGAACAGGCACCTGCCTTGAAGCTGCAATGCTCAGGCTTAGAGCAACATTCGTTTTGCCGGTTGAAGGTCGAGCAGCCAAAATGATGTAATCAGCCGCTTGGAATCCTCCGGTGAGGTCGTCGAGTGACAATAGAGAGGTTGCAATACCGGTTATCGAGCCGTGGTTCGCCTTCGCCCTGTGAAACGCATCGAGCGCATCACCTACGAAAGCACCGATATGTGCTGTGGTGGTCGAGGTCTTGCTGTCGATCAGGTTCTGAATGGCCCGTATAGATTTTTGACCAAGGTCGTCGATCGACACTCCACCTTCAGCCGAATCTTGCATGATCCGCGCCCCAATCGCGCCGATTTCGCGCATCATGTAAGCATCGACCAACTGACGAGCGTGGAGATCGACGTAGGCGGCGGTGATTGCATAGCTGGACGCTTTGGCAATCGCCTTCAGCCCACCGATGGCATCGAGCACACCGCGCTTCGCCAGCACGTCACCGAGAGCCAATAGGTCAATTGGTTGTCCCTCTGCTTTCAGTTGCTCAATTCCGGCGAACATGACGGCTCGATTCTGCGAGGTGAAAACCTTACTGCCGATCTGGTTCAGTATCGGTGCTACTGCATCCCAGGCGGTCTGATCATCGATCAGGAGTTCGGCGAGAAACTGAGACTCCAGACTGTCTTGCAACTGGTTCAACATGCTCAGGCCTCCATCGATAGAGGTTTGGCCAGCTCATACGTCATTCCCATCGGCTGCTGTGCAGAACGTCCGCCACGCACGCTGTTTGTGCTGACCGCCTCGATTTCATCGTTCCAACGTTCCTGATTGAACCAGGTTGCCGGATAGGGAGTGAACTGTTGATCCTGACCAGCTCGAGATTGCGCATAATTTCGAACCTTCGCTCGTAAATCTTCGATCTCGATTTTTTGCAGCGCCTTGGTGATGGCTTTCAGGGCTTCAGGTTTTCCAATTTTGCGCGGATACTCCTGATAAACAGACTCCAGCTCTTCAGGCGAAAATTTCACCTCCTTCCTTGTTCTGTCCTTTACCAGTCCTTTACCAGTCCTATTATTACCTGTGCCCCTAATTAGCCCCTTATCCGGGGCTGTTTTTTCGATTGTTCCAGAAAGATTCACTCGGTCAAGAAGAGCCTGAATTTCAGGGTCATCCCTAAAGCGCTCGATCTGGTCTCGAATCTGCGATATGATCTGCTTGTGGGCATTATTTTCAGAATTCAAGGACTCATTTTTCTGGTATCGAAGAAAACGTTTTACCCATACCCAACGATCAACGCATAAACAGCCCTTATTAAGCCCCTCAATAGCCCCTAATACCTCATCAATACCAAGGCCGGTTTGAAATGCGATGTACTCTTCGTCAACTTCCAGAAAACCAGCATTATTGCAATTATCAATGAGATACAGGAAGATCAACTTGTACATTGGGGGCAACTTTCTGAACCAAGGATCAGCCCATTTTCCTGTTTCTGTGAAACGCAGCGCCATGCTTAGCCCTTCCTTCCACGATAACCAGGCACTGACTCCGGCAGGCCATAAACACATACCCTACCACCGTTCTCATATAATCTCCTTCGATAAGAAAATTTGTTCTGTTTTTTCTGATGTCGCTTTGCGGCTTTATGATCGATCAAAGGAACTGATTCGAGCATTCCGGGCACACAAAAACGATGATCACCAATAACAAGGTGTTGCTTTGGTTGATAATTTTTCATATTTTTCTAAGGTTTGTTGGACAGCTGCTTTCAATACCCGTTGTTTTTTTGCTTTGCGCCCTGTTTCACCGCAGGGCGTTTTTTTATTATTTATTATTCATCATCCCTCCTTTACTTTTTCATTCCACCGCCCTTCGTTGAGCCGCTCGACAAGACTCTCTATGTCAGTGCGCCGCCATGCTGAGGTTTTAGGAGCGAGCTTAACGGGGCGCGGGTACCTACCATCGCGAATCCCTTGATACCACGCCTCTTTACTGATTGGCAACATTGCTGGAATGCCGTTTTTTCGATCCCCGATGATGTCCTTGATTCGATAGAAACAAACCTTATTCTCAGTTGTTGTCGTCACTGTATCTCCTCCTGATTATATATTGTTTCCCTCGATCCATTTCAGAACATCTGCAATCGGAAAAAGCAGGTGCTTACCACGCTTCAAAGGATGGAGCTGGCCTTTTTGTTTCGCACGATAAATTGTTGCTTTTGTGGCCGGATAATCATAAACATTCCAGCATAAATCAATAACCGAATCGGTATTGAGATACCTTTTAACCGATCTTTCCGGAAAAGGGAAAATTATTTCTTCCATCGATATCTTAGTTTAATTGAACTCACTTGTTATTAAGCTCGCTTATATGATAACGATGATCTTTGAGTGAAACGAATTCGGAATTATGATTTCTTTATTCCGAATTATTTTTCCGGATTAATAAAATCATGGTGCAATTTATAAGCCCATTCGTTATATAGCTTTGACAACGCATCCCCTGTTTGTGTAACCTTGATTGATTTTTTGTTTATGCGTTCCCGTAGTTTTTCCAAAAAATCAAGCTTGCTTATTTCGCCAGCTTTTGTTCTTCCGCGACTACAATTTCCCGGCATATACCGGATCATTTCTGCCTTGAAGTTCTCATCGGCATTCCTATAAACCTCTTCAATCGCCATAATTTCTGGTCTCATCGATTTCTCTCCCGCCGCGCCATCCGATAAGAACGCTTTGATTTTCTGGATGGTGAACATGCGCTCCATAAGAATTCTAATCGAAACATCTGTGTCCTCATCAAGAAAACAGCAAAAATTCCATGCCTCATTCTCAATCTTACCCGTCCATGAGGGAACCTCTTCGGGGCTTATCGGTCTTGGGTCTTGGAACCGTTCGATGAAATAGAGCTGCCATTCAGAGGTAATGGCAATGTCAATCAGGTAGGCTTTACAGGCGTCCAGATAACAATCCAAGAGAAAACTGAATGACCTTCGGCACTCTTCGGGACTGCTTCGTATCTCCTGGATGATCTCCCCGGCGGTCATGCTGCGCCATGTAGTCACTCTGCGGAGATTTTTCCGAACAGCCCCCGACCACTCATCTTTCGGCTCGAAGCTTTTGATGAATGCCTTGTAATACCGCCCGACGGAATCAGGTTTGAAATTGAGGGCATTTCTTGCTGAAAGCACGACATTGCCCCAATTAACTGACCGCACTTTGCAGAGTACAGCTTTCATATCCAGATTGTTCGACATCCACCCTCGATACAACTGGTTATCTGTCAGCTCATACCCACCCTGATAATCGTTCTCGCCCATCTTTTCGCCCTTGTTGGTTTCAGTTCTGCCCGCCCTCAAATCGTCTCAACTCCGCCTCCCCCGACAACGCTCCAGCGGTGATTGCCCGATCCAGCCGCGCCGCCGCGCCATTTTCACCGCACAAAGCCAGAAGGCGCAACACAGCCACCCGCTTGAAATGCTGCCGATCCGCTCCCGGAAACATCTGCGCCGCCTGTAAATCGTTCAGGATAGAAAACAGCTCACCATCGCGCCGCTGCTGTTACGTCCGAAGCGCTGAACCCGTCGGCTCATCATCATCATCAGCAGCATAATTCCAATCAATGCCGGATTGCATCGACTTCACGGCCTAAATCGCTCCTGTGAAATCATCCGCGTCGATCATCTCGATAGTCTGTCTCATGGTCTCGTTCTCCTTGTTTGGTTGGTTATTCGCCCTGTGACGCCTCAATCGCAAGCTCCGCCGCCGTGAACGCCTTGCCCTCGAACAGATACCGGCCAGCGCCACTCAGGACTCCGCGCCGGAAGAGGCGAGCCGAATTCGTGACGACTGGCGCTTATCCGTCACCGAGAATCCATTTTCTTCCGGATTCGCACCATCGAGCATCGCTCGCACGTGAAAGAGCTTGTCCACAGCATTGCTCAAGATTTCTATCGCGCCTCGCGCCTCATAATCCAAATCTGCAGCGTCGCTTTCAATGATGATTCGGCTCCCAATGACAAGGTGCTCGATTGACCGGAGATAGTCCGTGATGCTCTGGTGGTTAATCTCCACCTCATTCGCAGCATCGATCAGGGTTTGGTGTTTTGTTGTTGGTTTGTACTCACTCCGTGACATAACGCCTCCGTGCTTTTTGTGTTGTTGTTGCCCGTCCGAACTGGCCCGGCTTACTGTGTTTGAAAAAATGATTGTTACCGCCGCGCCGACGCACCAGGTGAATATGCCGAACCCGTGAAATCACCAAGGTTCACCGGCTCATCCTACCACGTCACCCGCCGCCCGATCAGCCGTTCGATGGCGCCGAAAGGAAGCAGCTCCCACATGTCGCCATCTGCCCACGCACCCGGGGAAACGACTCCGCTCCCGGGGAATGGTGCCGCCGCGCCGGTTTCTGCAGAAAGATCACCACCGCGCCGATCTCGTCAACTGCAACCCATGACATGATTTGACCTCCGTTTATTGAATTCGATCCTCGTACTGCTGCACAATAGGCTTCGGCACCCGCTTCAGGCGCTTCAGGAACCCGTCGGTCTTGATTCTGTACACGGCGAGCATCCCGGAGTTGTTGTGCAGCACGATGTATGATTTCCCTTTGATGATCCATCCATCTGGATGCTCGAACGGCTGCTGAGAACCCGGCCCGGCGCTTCGGAAGTACGCAGCAAACGCCCGGTTCTTCACACCGCTCCCGGGCTCGAAGCCTTTCAGTTCACTCATTGTTTTTGCCTTTGATTGTTGATGGTGAGGCTTTCGCAATCACTCAATATCTATTTATCAATGTCAAATCGACAAGCTCAATACAAAAAGACGTTTTGCGCCAGAATGCCCTGTTCGACCATGGGTTACTGTGCTCCTGTTCTGCGAAAAGGTATAATGTTCGGTACTGCCTTCAGGCTATCCAGATAGTCCGCCCAGCGCTGCATCATGTCGCGCCGGTCATCAAGAAAAGAGGTTCGATTATACGCGCGCCCGTTCGTGTCTCTCACGGCATGGGCGAGCTGGTGCTCGATCAGGTCAACCCGGAAGCCGAGCACCTCATCGAGAATCGTCCGGGCAGTCGCGCGGAACCCGTGCCACGTCATAGCATCGCTGCCGTAGCCGAGATAGCGAAGGGCGGCGGTAACACTGTTGTTGCTCATTATCCGCGATCCGGTACGCCCAGGAAAAGCAAACCGGCCTCCACCCGTCAGAGTGTGGAGTTCCGCAAGGATTTGAAGCGCTTGGCTGGAAAGCGGCACGAAATGGGGCTGCCGCATCTTCATACGCGCAGGCGGGATTGACCACAAGGCTGCGCCGAAATCAACCTCATCCCACTCCATGCCCCGGAGTTCACCAGGCCGAACAAAAAGAAGAGGGGCGAGCCGTAAGGCCGACTGCACAACGAGCGTGCCCTGGTACCCGTCAATCGCCACAAGCAACGAGCCTAGCTCTTTCGGCTCGATAATGGCCGCCAAGTGCCGGGCCTCCCGCTTCGTGAAGATTTCATGCGGCCTGATCGACGCCGATGGATCATGTTCAATCTTGCCAATGGCGACGGAATACCGGAACACCTGCCCGCAGATGATTTTGATCCGGACAGCCGTTTCCGCCGCACCGCGCTCTTCGATCTTCAGAAGCATCGAACGAACATCGGAAGCCTTGATTGAGGCAACTGGCTTGTGACCTATAACGGGGAAAACATCTTTCTGAAGCCGCCGGATAACGGTTGAGGAATGACCTTGCGACCAACCCGGGTCATTTTTGGCGAACCATTCACGAGCCACAAGCTCGAACGAGGACTCCGCCGCCTTCTTGGCTGCCTTTTTCTCTTCTGCAGGGTCATGGCCTTCGGCGAGAAGTGTTCGAGCCTCTGAGCGCCGATCTCTGGCCATATTGAGGGTAACATCCGGGAATTGACCAAAGGAGAGAAGCTTCTGCTTTCCGTCGAAACGGTACTGCAAGCGCCAGAGCTTGCCCCCGCTGGGAGAAACCAGAAGATGCAGCCCGCCACCATCGGAAAGCTTGTAAGCCTTCTCACGCGGCTTGGCCTTGGTGATTTTGGCTCGGGTTAATGGTAGTATCCGCTTTGGCATGTCGATAAGTATCGTTTTTTGTGGCACTCAATTTATGCTTGATGGTAACAAGTCAACAAGGATACCATCACCACACCTGATAAATATACACCAATGAACACCTGGAAACAAGAAAAGCCCTGTATTTACAGGGCTTTTTGGGTGGTATGGTACGGCTATAAACCGCTACTTTGTGGAGATGGCGGGACTCGAACCCGCGTCCAGAACATTGCTCGATAAGGCCACCACACTCATCTCCGGTGTTTGGGTTTTCGAGAACCATGTACACCGCCGGCAGCGTTCGGTTCCTTATCCTGAATGAGTATTCATCCGTTCCTTCAGGCTAAAACGAATGAAGCTTACTTGCGCGAGCGGAAGCTCAAGCGCGGGTTATGCCATTCAGTGGTTTCAGAGTAAGCACCTCCGCCGCTGAACGATGGCTGGTTAATTAACTTGTGCTAATCAGGCAGCCATTGCATACGAATAATCGTCTGCATCTATTTGGTACATAGACTTCTTTAACGAGTCCATCCATGCTGAAACTCGGAGTGCAGCATTATCTTGCACCTGCCCTGTCGAAAGCCTGTCATCCCCGGTATGGTCAAAGAACAAGGTTGCCCGGAAGCATCCGTATATATACATTTCATCTTTCAAGAACAACAGTCAAAACAACCGCAACGTTCACTGCCGCATGCTGAAAAAGCTCAAAACCAAACAGGTGCTCATCTGGGGCATCCTTTCCTGGATCGTGCTGGTGATTCTGCTGATCGTGTTCGGCTGACCGGTTCCGCTCAATTCAGACCCGACAGTTCCGGGGAGTTGGCGATAATCTGGTAATCGCCCCCTTTCGAACGGACGGAACGGCTCCACATGCGTTCATACTCACCGCTGAAAACCATGTCCCTCGTCGCGTCGGCAGTGTACCACGAACCCTCCTCGAACTCCTGTTCAAGCTGTCCCGCACCCCAGCCGGCATAGCCGAGAAAAAACCGGATTTCGCCCGGCTGGATCACGCCGGTATTGATGAGAAAGCTGAGCTGGTCCTTGTCGCCGCCCCAGTATATGCCGTCGAGAATCTCCACGGCTCCGTCGATGCTGTCACCGCGTGAGTGGATGAAGTGAACCGTATCGACCTGTACCGGTCCGCCCATGTGCAGCGGCTCTTCTATATCCTCGAAACCCGCAATCGCCTCGCACACCTTGAACTCCATCGGCCGATTGAGAATGAAGCCCATCGATCCCTGCTCGTTATGCTCGCACATGAGCAGGACGGTGCGCTTGAAGTTCGATTCGAGAAGATTGGCCGATGCAAGCAGCAGCTTGCCCGACCTGAGCTGTTCAAATTCGTTTACGATGCGTGATGTCACGTTTTTTCCCCGAGATAGTTCAATATTTCCTCTGCATGCGAGGCCGGAGTCACCTTCGGCCATACCTTTTCAATCACTCCCTCTGCATCGATAAGATAGGTCACGCGGTTCGTGCCCATGTACTCCTTTCCCATGAATTTCTTCTTGCCCCACACGCCGTATGCTTCAACTGCCGACTTCTCTTCATCTGCCAGAAGCCTGAAGGGGAGCTGATACTTTTCGGCGAATTTCGTATGCTTCGCTGCGCTGTCGATGCTCACCCCGAGCACCTCTGCATCTATCTTCTGAAAGTTAGGGAAATTATCACGAAAAGCACAAGCCTCCTTGGTACAACCCGGCGTATCATCCTTGGGATAGAAATACAGCACCACCTTTTTTCCACGGTACTCTTGAAGCGAAACCGGTTTTCCGTACTGGTCTTTCCCCGCCAGTGCAGGAGCTTTCGAACCAACTGCAAGAAGTGTCATGAATGAAACTTATTTATGTTGCTGAAACGTTTTACCTACTAAATCGAACCGTCCCGCAAAAAGTTCTCAAGGAAACCATGATTTCGTACTCTTTCTGTCCGGTATGCAGCAACCCTCTTGAAAAGGGTCACATCGACGGCCGTACCCGAATGTTCTGCCGGACATGCGGCTGGATTCATTACCGCAATCCCCTGCCGGTAGCCGTCGCCTACGCAGTAAACCGCAAAAACGAACTGCTCGTGATCCGCAGGGCGCATGAACCGGCAATTCATGAATGGGCCCTGCCGGGCGGATTTCTCGAGGAGGGTGAGGAGCCGCATGAAGGGTGCCTGCGGGAGCTTATGGAGGAGACGTCGCTCCATGGGGAGGTCGAGCGCCTGATCGGCATCTACCATCGCCATGTCGAACTCTACGGCTCGCTCCTCGTGGTGGCCTACAAGGTTGTCGTCAGCGACCACGAGGCCCTTGTGCTGAACCACGAGGTATCGGAGGGTGGCTTTTTCAGCGAAAACAACCGTCCAACAATCAATATTCCGCTGCACCGGCACATCATCGAGGAAAACCGCAGGCTTGAGAACCTCTCTGCCAGCTCTCCCGGAAGCATGCTGTAGGACGCAATCCCCCCTCCGGAACGGACCCCGCCGCGGCAGCGGTATTGCGGCGAAGGAAGCGCCAGAGGTTCTGCTCTGTGTAAAAAACATGATGATTGCAGTGAGCGGCTCGTCAACAAAACGGAGAGAACGCATGGCGAAAATCACGAACATCGAGGAAATCGGAAAGGCATTCGATCGTTCCGCCAATCCGCCACTCCCTCACCGCTGTTCCTTGCCCGAAACCGGCAGGGTAACGCTGAAAACCGAGCCCTGGTTCAGCCTCGAACGAACGGCAACACGACCCTTATGTGCAAGCACGATATGCTTGACAATGGAAAGCCCGAGTCCCGTGCCGCCAAGCTGGCGGGAACGAGCCTTGTCCACCCGGTAAAACCTCTCGAAAATGCGGTCGAGATCGGCGGATGCGATACCGATGCCGTTGTCGTCGATTTCAAGGGTAACATCGTTGTTACCCGAACGGAAAACCGAAATCCTGATGCGTCCGTTCCGGTCGTCAACGTATTTGACGGCATTGTCAAGCAGGTTGCGCACGACGATATCCAGATAGGATACGTCGCCGCAAACTTCGAGGGGCACCTCAGGGAAGTTGCACTCCAGCCGGATCTGCTTTTTCTCCATGGCAGGCCTGAGCAGATCGATGGAGCGCTCGACGACGCGGCACAGATCAACCGGAGCGAAATTGTACCTGATCCTGCCGGATTCAATGCTCGACAGATCGAGCACGTCGTTGACCAGTGCAGTAAGCTGTTCGCTCTCCTTGAGAATGATCTGCAGGAAGGCGGCTGCATGTTCGGGATCGTGCATGGCGCCCTCGAGCAGGGTTTCGGTATACCCCCGGATACTGGTGAGCGGCGTGCGCAGTTCGTGGGAGACGCTTGAGACAAAATCCCGCCGGATGCGTTCGAGGTTGCGCAGCCGGGTAATGTCGTTGAATACGAAAACCGTACCTTCCGAGCGCCCCTCCTTCATGACCGGCATCGTGCTGATCTGCATGATGCGGATACCCTTGGCCGTGGAAAGCGTAACCTCCTCCTTGAGCAGGGCGCGGCTCTCCTCATGGACGCCGTTGATGATCTCCTGGAGCCGGCCGTCCGAAAGCGTCCTGAGCGGACGGAACGCCTGCATGGCGTTTTCGATGCGGAAAAGCCGCGAAGCAACCGGATTGACGAGAATGATCTCGCCGGAAGCGTTGGTGACGATGATGGCCTCGCGAATACCTGAAAAAACCGCCCGGTACCACTCTTCCTGACGGCGGTTTCTGACGATCTCTTCGGAAAGGTAATTGATTCCCCTTGCGAGCTTGCCGATTTCATCGTTTCGGTGCACCGGTATGACGCCGCTGAAATCACCGTGCACGCGTTTTTCCGCCACCGACGCAAGTCTTTCGAGAGATTTAGCAAGGAAAAAAGCGGTCATGACGCCCGCAAGCAGGGAAAACAGCAGCGCCCAGAAAAGTCCGGCCTCGATCCCCTTGCGGACTTCCGTCTCAAGCGCCCCTATGTCGCGGACCGGCTTTGCGAACCGCAGCACGGCGTAGACCTGCGGCTTTCCGAGAGGAACCGCCATGTAGAGCATGTTCTCGCGAACAGTATCACTGTAGCGGATATGCTCACCCGACCCGGTTTCGAGCGCCTGGAGGATTTCAGGCCGGTTCCGGTGGTTTTCCAGGGAAGCGAGAGCGGAAGGCGCGATATAGGAGTCGCCGATGACACGGCCGGAAGGGTCTGTGAGCGTAACGCGGAGATCGAGAATCCTGCCGGTCCGGTCAGCCCAGCGGTCCGGTGCGCCGGCGTTGAGCCATCCCGGGGGCATCTGCTCCAGCAGCATGCGGTTCAGATCGAGCTCCCGTGACATTTCCTGCCGGATACCCTTGAGCAGCAACTGGTTGATGAGCCGTCCCTGGGAGAAATAGCCGAGCGCTGCAGTGAGAAAAATGATCACTCCGAAAACCAGGCCGAGCCTGACCGATACCTTCGAAAACATGCTACCGGTCCTCTCCCGGCTCGTCGAACTTGTACCCCAGTCCCCGGACGGTCCTGATCATTTTGCCGGTCTCTCCAAGCTTTTCGCGAAGTCTCGTGATATGCGTATCGATAGTCCTGGTGTTGATGCTCCTGTCGACATCCCATACGTCGCTCAGGAGCATTTCCCTTGACTGGGCCTGCCCCCTGCGCTTCAGCAGGGCCACGAGCAGCTTGAACTCCATGAGAGTGAGCACCACGGTTTTTCCGTTGAGGGTCACCTGGTGGCGCGTGATATCGACATCGAGCGCTCCGGCATTGAGCACCTCCCCGATTCCGGCACGCTGACGCCGGTCGCGCTTGAGTACCGCTCGGATCCTCAGATTCAGTTCTCTCGGACTGAAGGGCTTGACCACATAATCGTCGATGCCGAGTTCGAAACCAAGTACCTTGTCGATCTCCTCGCCTTTGGCCGTCAGCATGATGATGGGCAGATCCTTGAGAAGCTGGTGTTCACGAATTTTCCTGCAGACCTCGAATCCGTCGATGCCGGGAAGCATGATATCAAGCAGCATCAGGTCGAAGGTGCGCCGGGCGAGCTGTTCGAGCGCATCTTCTCCCGTAGCACAGAGATGGTGCTTGTAGCCGGCCCGTTCAAGATTGTAACCCAGCAGTTTTGCAAGGTTTTCATCATCCTCGACAACAAGAATCAGCGGTTCGGACATAAGTGAGCAGGTTATTGTTTATTCCCCCGGCAGTGGCTCCCCGGCCTTCCAGCATGCCGCTTCGTGATTTTGCCCGTAAAGACCGAGCGGGGGCATCTCCCGTCTGCAACGGTCATCGGCCAGAGGACAGCGGCCGGCAAACCGGCAACCCTCCGGCAGTCTGACCGCACTCGGTACATGGCCTTCGATGACATGCAGGCGATCTTTCTTCGTACCGAGACGCGGTATGGACTTGAGCAGCCCCCGGGTATAGGGGTGCAGCGGATTACTGAAAATCTCCCGGACAGCGCCTTTCTCGACAATCCCCGAGGCGTACATGACGATAACCTCCTCGCAGAGTTCGGCAACAACACCGAAGTCGTGAGTGATGAGCATCACACTCATTCCGGTATCACTCTGCAACTGCCCGATCAGATCAAGAATCTGCGCCTGAACGGTGACATCGAGCGCCGTGGTCGGTTCGTCGGCAATGAGCAGCGCGGGGTTGCATGAAAGTGCCATGGCGATCATCACGCGCTGGCGCATGCCCCCGGAAAGCTCGTGCGGATAGGAGGAAAAGCGTTGCGAGGGATCGGGTATACCGACAAGGTGCAGCAGCTCGACCGACCGTTCCCTGGCTTCCTGTTTTGAAATCCCGCGGTGCAGCAGTATCTGCTCCATGATCTGGCTGCCACAGGTAAAGACCGGATTAAGCGAGCTCATCGGCTCCTGGAAGATCATGGCGATCTCGTTCCCCCTGATCCGCTGCATTCCTTCTTCCGGCAATTTCAGTATATTGTTACCTTTCCAGAATATTTCCCCTCCGGCGAAATAGCCCGGAGGCATGGGAACAAGTCTCATGATCGAAAGCGCCGTCACCGATTTGCCGCATCCCGATTCACCGACAATGCCGAGGGTGCGGTTCTCTGCGAGGGTAAAACTCACCCCGTCCACAGCTTTCGCCATGCCGTACCCGGTGGAGTAATAGGTCCTGAGATTGTTCAGTTCAAGAATATGCATATGCAACGGTTCCGGAGGCCCGGCCTCAATGCCGTACCAAGCATGAAAATAGGGTTTGTACCTCTTATATGAAAACGTTATCGGCATCCGGCGACAACACGCTTCCTGTTGTAAAAAGAACTCCCTCCTTCCTTACCGACACCATACGCCGGAGCGAAGCGTTCCGGAACCTGCTGCAACAGCTGCAATCCGGCCCTGTCACGGTAACGGGCCTCAACGGCTCACTTGCGTCGCTCGTCAGCGCATGCTGTTTTTTCGAAACCCGCACAACGGTGCTGGTACTCTGCGGGGATGATCACGGTGAACAGTACGAGAACGATTTCGATGCCCTGCTGCCGCAAGAGTCTTTCTTCAACCTCTCCGACCAGATGCCGCTCTGCATCAAGGCGCTTTCCCTGGGAGAACCCGTGCTTCTGCTCTCGTCCTTCGGAGATATCCGGCTGCCGCTCTGCCGTTTGGAAGAGGTGGAAGGAAAACTGTTCAGGATCGAACGGGAACAAGAGTGCGGTTACGACCGTCTGAAATCCTTTCTGCGCGAAAACCGTTTCGAGCACCGGGAGTTCGTCGAAGACGAAGGGGAATATTCAGTGCGCGGCTCCATCATCGATGTCTTCCCGTTCGGAACGTCCGAACCGGTGAGAATCGAGTTCTTCGGAGAAACCGTCACCTCCGTCAGGCTCTTCGACATCAACTCGCAGCTTTCCGGAAAAAACCTTGAATCGGCCACCATAACGGGCAGCTTCGCCTGCGACAAACTCTCCGGAGAGGAAAAACCCGGCACCATCCTCGATTTTCTTCCCTCAACAGCCATCGTCATTATCGACGACATGCCTGAACCCGCTTCCTCCGGGGAACTGCAGACCATCGAAAAGACACTCTTGCCGTTCCGCCAGATAAGAGTTTCCGGACTGGGTGCCCAGGGTGCGGATTTCCGTTCACGGATCCAGAAAAAATTCATGGCCAACTTCCGGCTGTTCGCCAATGCGCTGCAGAACAACGCGTCAGGCGGCATGACACCGGTTTTCGCATCTTCATCGAAACGGGAAATCGACGAACTGGCCGAGTTCCTCGGAGAAGAGCTGCATGCTGCCGGAGAAGATGCGCGCATCACTATCGAATGGCTGCCGCAGAACCTGCATTCGGGGTTTTCGTTCGGAAACATCGAGCTGTATACCGAGTCCGATATCTTCGGCAAGTTCCATACCCACAAGTCGCACCGCAAACGGAAAATAAAAGGCATTTCGCTCAAGGATCTGCACCGGCTCAGGATAGGCGATTACGTGGTTCACGAGGATTACGGCATAGGGATTTTCAAGTCTCTTGAAACCATTACGGTCGGAAATTCCGAACAGGAGTCCGTTCTGGTGGAGTACGAGGGAGGCGACCAGCTTTTCGTGAACGTCCAGAACATCAACCTTCTTTCCAAATACACGGCAGCGGAGGGATCGCTCCCCTCACTCTCGAAACTCGGCAGCTCGAAATGGGCTGCGAAAAAAGAGAAGGTGCGCCGGAAAATCCGGGATATCGCCATCAACCTGATCCGGCTGTACGCCGAGCGCACCATGAAGCCGGGATTCTCTTTCGAGCCGGACTCGATCTTCATGCGGGAGTTCGAAGCTTCGTTCATTTTCGAGGAAACCCCCGATCAGCTCAAGGCAATCGAAGAGGTGAAGGCCGACATGCAGAAGCCGCACCCCATGGACCGTCTGATCTGCGGCGATGCGGGGTTCGGCAAGACCGAAATAGCCATGCGTGCGGCATTCAAGGCAGTCGAGTCGAAAAAACAGGTGGCCATCCTGACGCCAACAACCATTCTCGCACACCAGCACCTCGAATCGTTCGAACGGCGCTTTGCGAACTTCCCGGTATCCATTACCGTGCTCAGCCGCTTCGTTTCAAAAAAGGATCAGCAGGAACGGCTCCGCAAAATAGAAAAGGGTGAAATCGACATTGTCATCGGCACCCACCGGATCGTTTCCAAAGACGTGCGGTTCAGGGATCTCGGTCTGCTCATCATCGACGAAGAGCAGCATTTCGGCGTCGAGACAAAGGAAAAGCTCAGGGAAGCGCACCCGGAAGTCGACACGCTCACCATGTCGGCGACCCCGATTCCCCGGACACTGCAGTTCTCCATGCTCGGCGCTCGCGACCTGTCGATCGTCTCGACGCCGCCGAAAAACCGGCAGCCGGTGGAAACCGTCATTTCGGATTACGACACCTCCGTCATCCAGTCGGCCATCGAGCGTGAAATCCGGCGGCAGGGACAGGTGTTCTTTCTGCACAACCGCATCAGCGGAATCGAGGAGGTGCAGCATACCCTCAGGGAGCTTGTGCCGTACGCCCGTATCGTTTACGCGCACGGTCAGATGCCTGCCCGCGAGCTTGAAAAAATCATGATGGACTTCATGCAGCAGGAGGTCGATGTGCTGATATCCACCTCCATCATCGGCTCGGGACTCGATATTTCGAACGCCAACACCATCATCATCAACCGGGCCGACATGTTCGGACTCTCCGATCTCTATCAGCTCAGGGGACGGGTCGGCAGAAGCGAACGCAAGGCATACTGCTACATGATCACGCCCCCCCTGTACACGCTCAGGCGCGAAGCCGTGCAGCGCCTTGCCGTGATTGAAAGCTTCACCGAACTCGGCTCGGGGTTCACCGTTGCCCTGCGCGATCTCGATATCAGGGGAGCAGGAAATCTGCTTGGTGCCGAGCAGTCCGGATTCATTCACGATCTCGGCTTCGACCTCTACCAGAAAATGCTCGAGGAGACCGTAGCGGAACTCAAGTCCACCTACTTCCGCGACCTGTTCACTGAAGGCGGCGCCCTCCTGCAGGGCGCTCCGGAAAGCTGCGACCTCGTCTTCTTTTTCGACGCGCTCATTCCCGACTACTACATCGGCGCGGTGCACGAACGGTTCGGCTTTTACGAAAAAATCTCGAAGGCCCGGCACGAAAACGAGCTCGGAGCCATCCGAGCGGAGCTGTGCGACCGGTTCGGCTCGCTTCCCGAAGAGGTGACGCATCTGCTCCAGCTCTCGAAGCTCAAGCTTCTTGCGGCAGCCAACGGCATCACGAAGCTTGACATACAGCCCGATACCCTCACCATATTTCTTCCCGACAGCAACCGGGAAAACATCGCTCACCTGACTTTTTTCCAGTCGCTCTTCGCCTCGGTACAGCAGCCATGGATGGTTCCGTTCAGGCCGGGGTTCTCGATGGAGAAAAAAATGAAGCTCGTGGTGAACCGGCCCGAAAACACCCCCGCAATTCCTTCCGAACTCCTGAAAGTGTACTCCGGACTGCTCGAACAGCTCGAGGCTGCTTCGAAAGAACAAACGCCGGCATCCTGACGCTTCCGACATGAATACCGCCAGGGATGGTGCGCCTCCCCGGTTTCTCCTCGGAACCCGGCGTTGCTTCCGCAACTTTTTACCGTCTCCCTTTCGTTACATGCTTATGAGTGTTTCGATAAATAAGCATAAAACCATATAAGCAATGACCATCACCATCAATAACCGGACATGTGAAGCCGCCACCGGCCAGAGGCTGCTCGACATTGCCCGCACCAATCATGCCCATATAGGATACTTCTGCGGCGGCAACGGCATCTGCCAGACCTGCTACGTAAAAGTGCTCGAAGGCGCCGAACTGCTCTCGCCGCCGAGTGAGCCGGAAAAAGCCATGCTTTCGGACCGGCTGCTCGCCGAAGGCACCAGGATGGCCTGCCTTGCCACCATCGAAAAGCCCGGCACCATAACAATCCTTTCCGCAGTCGAGGAGGTGAAGCAGATGTTCGAAACCGATCCGCTGCAGCTCACGGCTTACTCTGCGAAAATGGGGTGGGAGGCGCTCGTGAAGTTTCCGGAAACCGTCGGGATGCAGATACAGAGAACACTTACCGGAGGCTTCGACCTTCTGCAGATTTTCTCGGACGTCGTAAAGGCCGTCACAGACGCCCTGCAGCTCACTCTGGGAGGATACGTCAATGGAAATAGGGAGATCGGAAGGGGCATCGCGGCTCCGGAAGGGATAACGCAGAAACGGCTTGCCGAAGAGAGCCTCGGCGCCATGTTCAACGGATGCTGCCGAAATAGCCAGGAGGCATCGCACCAGCCAAAAGACAAGCACGCGACGCTCCATGCGCATTCGGGCAACGGCGTGACCGCCTGAAAAGCTTTCCCTTTTTTGCAGTTATTGCTCCGGCAAAGGCTGCCCCCGGCCTTTACCACGCTTCCGGCCCTTTTTCAGCTTCCACACAGACCTTGCCTGTTGCTTGAGGTGCTTCGAAATTGATTATATTCAGGGAAGTGAAGACATTCAGGTAAACGATTGTCAGGGAAGAACCACTTACTACTAAAAACGATACTGCCATGATCATCTACATCAACGACAAACCGTGCGAAGCCGAAACCGGTAGCTTGCTGCTGCATGCTGCACAGCATAACAATGCCCATATCGGCTGCATCTGCGGCGGAAACGGCATTTGCCAGAGCTGTTTCGTCTATGTGAAAGAAGGCGCTGAACTGCTTTCCCCCCCGAGCGAAGAGGAGAAGGCATTCATCTCCGACAAACTGTTCCAGGAGGGTGGCCGGCTCGCCTGCCAGACCGTCATTACCGGCGAGGGCACCATACGCGTGCTGACGCGTGCGGAAAATCTCAGAAGGATCGTGCTCGGCCTTAATGTGCCGGGGTTCATCACCTATGCACAGACCATCGGTTACAACGTGGTCACGAAACTCCCGAACGGCGCAGCAAACCTTGTTTCGCGCGTACGGGAAGGACGGCTCAATCCCGTGGACTCCATCGGAAAAATCGGCGGCGGCCTCAGGTACGGCGCCGGGCTTGCCGTACACACGGTAATGGAAACCCTTCCGGTTCTGCAGGCTCCCGTCTCCCTGGTTTCGGGAGTGTTGCAAGGCCCGGTTTCCTTTATTTCAGGAGCACTGCAAGCACCGGTTTCTCTCATTTCGGGAGCGGCGAGCGGCATCGTCAACGCGGCATCCGGACTGCTCTGCACGATTTCCGGAGGCAGGATCACCCTGCCTGGCACAACCTGCCAGTCCGGAACGGCGCAGCAGACGAAAGCTGTCGAAAACGTAACGATTACCGTCAAGTAAACCTCTCGGCGAGCGGGCAGGCTGGCGGCCTGTCCGCTTCTGAAACCTTTTGCTAAACGAACCCCGCATGGGATACGGTTGTGATATCGAGTTTGACCTTGGCGTCAAGACCCTTGAGAAATGGCTGATCAAGCCTGAAAAAACCCTGAACATCACCCTGGGCATCCCGAAAGAACGGGCGCAGGACGAACGGCGTGTGGCGATCTCCCCGGCCGGAGTCCAGATTCTGGCCGAGCAGGGGATTCGGGTTGTCGTCGAAACGTCGGCAGGCCAGTTCTGCAACTTCCCCGATATGGAGTATGCCGAAGCCGGAGCGGCTATAGCCCCCTCACCTGAGGAACTGTTCCGGGAGTCGAACGTCATCGTGAAGGTCTCACCGCCCCAACCCGAAGAACTGCCGCTCTTCTCGCCGGGACAGATGCTCATTTCGGCACTGCACCTCGGCACCGTCAATCGGCACCTGGTGAAAACACTGCTTGAAAAAAACATCACCGCTCTGGGCTTTGAGTTCATTGAAACGCGCGACGGTGAACTGCCCATCGTACGAACCCTGAGTGAGATCGCCGGATCGCTGGCCATCCAGACCGCAGCGAAATATCTTGAAACCGGTTACGGAGGAAGCGGCATCCTGCTCGGCGGCATCGCCGGGGTTCCCCCGGCCCATGTCACGATCATCGGCGCCGGAACCGTCGGGCTGTTCGCTGCGCAGGACGCGCTCGGGCTGGGCGCGCAGGTGACGGTGATCGACAAGGAGATCAACCGTCTCAGACGGTTCGAGGCATTCTTCAACCGGCACCTCGTCACGGCAATCGCCAACGACCATTATATCTCCCAGCTCGCAAAAGTCTCGGACGTCATGATCGGCGCCCTGAGCCCCAAAAAGAAAATCATCAATCCGCTGGTCAGCGAACAGGTCGTCAAATCAATGAAACCCGGTTCGGTCATCATCGATGTTTCAATCGACCAGGGGGCATGCTTCGCCACGAGCCGGCACACCTCGCATACCAATCCGATCTACGTCAAGCACGGCGTCACCCACTACTGCGTGCCGAACATCCCCTCGGCCGTGGCGAAAACCGCATCGTTCGCCCTCACCAACACGCTGCTGCCGTTTCTTCTGAAACTCACCGAACACGAAACCATAGCCGACATCCTCTGGAAAAGCCACAGCCTGCGCAAGGGCACCTACGTGTTCAAGGGATACGTCACCAAGAAGATCCTCGCGGAGCTGACCGACTTCCCCTACCGGGAGATCGACATGCTGCTTGCAGCAAGCTAAGCCATACGCCCCGTCAGGCGCGACATTTCGGTGACTACAGATAATCAAGAGGCGTTCCCATCTTGCGCGCCACCAGCGACGCACACGACACCCCTGAATAGGTCACGGCGATCACCCCCTGGCCGGGGAACGTGCTGTCACCGGTGGCAAAAAGATTCTTTACCCTCGTCATGTTCTGAGGCTTCTGCAGAATGTTCTGTCCGGGCTTGAGCAAGGCACCGTAGGAGCCCTTCCAGCGGTTCAGGTAGCGTTCATGGGTCTGGGGGGTAGCCAGAACCTTCAGTTCCACGGCCCCGGCAAGGCCCGGCAGGATTTTTTCCGTGCGCGCAATAATGCTGTCGGCATAGCGCTCCTTTGCCTGGCGATATGTGTCGCTACCCCTTGCGTACCCATCCCATTGGGTTGTCTCCGAGGTCACGAAGGCGTGCACGACATGCTTGCCTGGCGGAGCGAGCGACGGATCGAGAATGGTGGGCGCGGAAAAGTAGATGGTGCCGCCCAGGGTATCGTAGGTTTTCCAGTCCTCGATGAGTACATGATGCACATTGAATCCCGGAGGAATCACCCGTCCGTCCACGCCAAGAAACATCTGGAACCAGCTCGGCGCCCTGAGAAAGCGCTCCTCGGGAACCCGGTAACGGGAATCGGAAACCATGCGGTTGAACGTATCCCATACGGTCGCGTTGGTAATGACGGCCCTTGCAAAAACAACCTCCCCGCTGGAGAGCCTCACCCCCCTGGCCTCACCGTTTTCCACAACGATCCCGGTGACTTCCTCCCGGTAACGCACTGTTCCACCGAACTTCTCGAAGCCGCGAACCAGCGCTGCCGGAATGCTGCCCGATCCTCCCAGTGGATAGTTGATGCCCCCGTGGTGCCGGTCGGCAAGGCAGATGCCCGCGTTCACCAAGGGCGTCGAGACAGCATCCTGTAGAGCCCAGGAATAGGACTCGATGTCGATGAAATGCAGCAGTTCCTCGTCACGGATATACTTGCGCGCGGTCCTGCCCATCGAACGGAAGGTCTTCAGGGAAAGCATCACGGTCTTAAGCGGATAACGGCCTCCCACCGAGGTCAGATGCGCAATATCCTCAAGAGAGCCTGCGGGCAGCGAACTGAGAATATCGAACACATCCTCCAGTTCCCGGTAGAACTGTTCTATCCCATCCTTTTCATCAGGAAACCGTTCAGCCAGGGCATCGAGAAACATTCTCCGGTCATATGAAGCGGCAACGTTGAAGCCGTTGGGCAGGTGGTAGTGGATCTGTACCGGATCGGGCACCGTCTCCACCTCGATACCAAGCCTGCGGAATATCCTCGTATGCAGGTTCAGGGTTCCGCTCCGTCCGTCTTCTGAAAAACCGTAAAATACCGATGCTCCGGCGTCGAAGGTATATCCATTGCGCGTGAAGGATGCGCAACTCCCTCCGGGAAAACCGTTCTTTTCGAAAATCACGGTCTGAATTCCCCGCTCCTGAAGGAGCGCCGCTGCGGTTAGCCCCCCTATTCCGGCACCGATAACAATCACCTCTGCCTGCTCGCCCATACGTTACCCCTGTTGCTTTAATATCCGGAGTCCGGTTTGTCTTCTTTGAAAATAAATGTTATAAATTAAATATTTAAGACTCCAATGCCAAAGACCGCCCCTTCAGGCCGGATAGCCCGTATCACGAACAACCCAGGTTATGGACACTCACGAATCATCAGAGAGAAAAAAACAGAAGCAAGGCAAGGATACCCTTTCCCGCGAAGAGCTGAAAAAACAGAAGGAGTTCCAGGAAGAGGCCGTAGCACATATCAATTCGCTTTACAACTACGCCCTGCACCTGACCATGAACCCTGACGATGCTGAAGACCTTGTACAGGAAACCTACCTCAAGGCCTACAAATTCTTTAATTCTTTCGAGCGGGGAACAAACTGCAAGGCATGGCTGTTTAAAATCCTTAAAAATAACTATATCAACAGATTCCGCAAGAATTCGCGGGAACCAGGCAAGGTTGACTATGATCTGATAAAGGATTTTTATCACTCGATAAAGGATACCCGAAGTGATACCAGCGAGGCCGAATCGGATTATTTCCATTCGCTCATGCATGAGGAGGTCTATCAGGCCCTGCAGTCGCTGCCCGAAGAGTTCAGGGAAGTGATACAGTTGTGTGATATTGAGGGATTCACCTATGAGGAGATAGCCAACATGGTGGAAAGCCCTATCGGGACAGTAAGGTCAAGGTTGTACCGCGGCCGTAAGCTGCTTCGCGGTCAACTTGAAAGCTATGCAAGGAAATATGGCTTTAATACCGATAAAGAAGAGTAACACACTTCACATTCAGACCATTTTCACTATGAACTGTAAAAAAGCCCATGTGCTAATGAGCTGCGCACTTGACGGAGAACTCACGTCAAAGGAGGAACAGGAGTTTCGGCAGCATCTGTCAGAATGCATGGCTTGCGCCGAGGAGTTCACCGAGGCAAAAAAAACCAAGATGATCATCCGGGAAAAAATCGTACGTTTCAACGCTCCTCAATCGCTTGTGGATTCCGTACTGAAACTCGGCGTGCTCTCAGAAAATGCCCTCCTGTTCGACCAGTTTTCATAAATTTCCGTAAAGCCTGAAAAACAGGCTTTTTTGGTTTGAATTGTATGTATTTATAGCTATATAGCTATAACGTACGAACCAAACCGTTATTCTGCAGTGCGGGTCAGGGGATTCGCATGCGTCATTAAAGGAGTGTGATGAGCAAAACGATTACCATATCCGAAGACGAAGTCAAAAAGTGGAACCTCAACATGCCTGACGAAATGCTTGAAGCCGTATCGAACCGCTTCAAGCTGCTGTCGGAGCCCATGCGTCTGAAGATCCTGCGGGTGCTCTGCGAAAGGGAACGCACGGTACAGGAAATCGTCAATGAAGTAAGCGCCAGCCAGGCAAACATCTCCAAGCATCTCGCCCTCATGCACGACAACGGTGTGGTGAACCGCCGCAAGGAGGGTCTCAAGTGCTACTACCGCATAGCCGACGACAGCATCATCTTCGCCTGCTACCTCATTTCGAAAAGCGTTGTGGAAAACCTTCAGGACAGGTTGAGCTGGATTCAGAAGGTCAACAGCAACCTCACGGCCTGATTTCCCTGCGCGCCGCCCGGTCAGCCAGCGTCCCGAAAAGCCCGAACAATCCGACCGCCTCACCTCTTGTCATCCGCCACTCTCTTCGCCCGTCCTCACGCTTTTCCTGACAAGCATGTTTCCTTCCCGCATTTCGCTCAGCATGCGCCGGTTTCCTTTCAGCAACCCCGGTCATGACATATTTTCGTATGAAGAGCCAAGAAGTATGACAATATTATCGATAAGCATGACATAAATAACCACACAAACCAGTTAAAACCCCAATAAACAAGTTTGGCACGGCTTTTGCTCTTCTGTACAATGTAACGATGAACAACAACGTATTCAACGAAACAACAGTAACGCAAACATCATTATGGAGGAAACCGCCATGCTTGTGAAATTAGCAAAAGACCCGCTGAGACTTTTCGACGATATCTGGTCCGGATCGCAAATGCCGGCAACCAATGCACCGGCTTTCAAGGTGGATATCTCGGAGGATGATACCGCCTTTCATATCGATGCGGAACTTGCCGGTCTGTCCAAGGAGCAGATAGCCCTGAACATCGAGGATGACATGCTCACCATCAAGGCCGAGCGCAAACAGGAATCGGAAGAGAAAAAGAAGGATTACCACCGGATCGAGAGAACTTACGGAAGCTTTTCGAGAAGCTTCAATCTCGGCGAAATGATCGACCAGGAAAACATCAGTGCTGATTTCGACAACGGTGTACTGCATGTAACCCTGCCGAAAGCCCAGCCGGTTCGCAAAACAAAGGAAATCTCGATCAGGTGACAGAACGCAACAATCCGGCTTCCACCACTGGTGCGGAGCCGGATAACTTTATAGACACACTCAAGAAAAGGAAGTAACGCAATGGGAAAAATCATCGGTATCGACCTCGGAACCACGAACTCCTGCGTAGCCGTCATGCAGGGCACCCAGCCGACGGTTATCGAGAATTCCGAAGGCCACCGCACAACACCCTCGATGGTTGCGGTAACCAAGACAGGAGACCGTCTCGTTGGCCAGGCCGCCAAGCGCCAGGCCATCACCAACCCGAAAAACACGGTTTTTTCGATCAAACGCTTCATGGGCCGCAAATATGACGAGGTTCCGAACGAGAAAAAGCTTGCTCCGTATGATGTGATCAACGAGAATGGAGAGGCACGCGTAAAAATCAACGACAAGATTTACTCGCCGCAGGAGGTTTCGGCCATGATCCTGCAGAAAATGAAACAGACCGCGGAGGATTTCCTCGGTGAAAAGGTGACCGAAGCCGTCATCACGGTTCCGGCGTATTTCAACGACGCACAGCGCCAGGCCACCAAGGATGCCGGAAGAATCGCGGGCCTTGACGTCAAGAGAATCATCAACGAGCCGACCGCTGCAGCCCTGGCCTATGGCCTCGACAAGAAAAAGGAGAACGAGAAAGTTGCGGTTTTCGACCTTGGCGGCGGTACCTTCGACATCTCGATCCTCGAACTGGGTGAAGGAGTTTTCGAAGTGAAGTCCACCGATGGCGACACGCACCTCGGCGGCGATGACTTCGACCAGAAAATCATCGATTACCTGGCCGAAGAGTTCAAGAAGCAGGAAGGCATCGACCTGCGCAGCGATGCGATAGCGCTGCAGCGCCTGAAAGAAGCTGCAGAAAAAGCCAAGGTCGAGCTCTCTTCGAGAACCGATACGGAAATCAACCTCCCCTTCATCACGGCGACCCAGGAAGGACCGAAACACCTGGTGATCAACCTCACGAGGGCGAAATTCGAGGCCATGTGCGCCGATCTGTTCGATAAAATACTCGAGCCTTGCCACCGCGCCGTAAAGAACTCGAAGCTCAACATGAAAGAGATCGACGAGGTGGTGCTGGTTGGCGGTTCAACCCGTATCCCGAAAGTACAGGCGCTCGTAAAGGATTTCTTCGGAAAGGAGCCCAACAAAAGCGTCAACCCTGACGAAGTCGTGGCTATCGGTGCGGCAATCCAGGGCGGCGTGCTGAAAGGCGACGTGACCGACGTGCTGCTGCTTGACGTCACTCCGCTCTCGCTCGGCATCGAGACGCTCGGCGGCGTGATGACCAGACTCATCGAAGCCAACACCACGGTTCCGACCAAAAAGCAGGAGGTGTTCTCCACGGCAGCCGACAGCCAGACATCCGTTGAAGTGCACGTACTGCAGGGAGAGCGGCCGATGGCCGCGGACAACAAGACTCTCGGACGTTTCCACCTTGGAGATATTCCGCCGGCGCCGCGCGGCATTCCGCAGATCGAGGTCACCTTCGACATCGACTCGAACGGCATCCTGAGCGTTTCCGCCAGGGACAAGGCCACCGGCAAGGAGCAGAGTATCCGCATCGAGGCCAGCGGCAAGCTGAGTGACGCTGAAATCGAAAAGATGAAGCATGATGCCAAGGAGCATGCTGCCGAAGACCAGAAGAAAAAGGAGGAAATCGACCTCCGCAATGCCGCGGACTCGCTGATCTTCAGCACCGAAAAGCAGCTCACGGAGCTTGGCGACAAGATTCCTGCCGACAGGAAGCCTCGTCTCGAGGGTGCGCTTGAAAAGCTGAAGGAGGCGTATAAGAATGGCACCGCCGAGTCCATCAAGTCCGCAATGGACGAGCTCAGCAAGGAGTGGAACGACGTTGCCCAGAACCTTTACCAGGCACCGGGCACCGAAACCGGCGCACCGGGAGCTTCCGGCCCCTCGGCCGGTGGCGACAGCCAGGAGAAGAAAGGCGGCGACGGCGAGGTCGAGAACGCAGAGTACGAGGTGATCGACGGCAACGACAAGTAGAGGTCTCGGCAAGAACAGGCACCTCCGCCAAAAAGCAGAAACGAAACGAGCCCCGGAAAAACCGGGGCTTGTTTCGTTTTGCATGAAAAATGGCGCCATGGCCGGAACCCGGTCCGTAAACCGCTTCTACTTCGCAGTGTTGCTCCACTCTATCATCATGATGGCGGGCGCGGAACTGTTGTAGCTCACGGTATGTCCCTTGCGTTTGTGGTCGAAGATGGTGAGCAGGTAGCGCTCACCGCTCTGGTCGGTGAAGTACAGGTACATTGAGCCGGAAAACAAGCCCTTGGGGCCCTGTGCATCGACACTGAGACAATACTCGTAGATGCCCGAAACCTTGTCAAGGCGTATGCCGAAAACGCTTGCCCCTTGGTTAGCCCTGATACAGCCGGACAAATCCCTGTTGCCGTTGAGCACGACAGACTCGCCCGGCTGCAGGCCGGTTGAGGATCGCGCGGAGGAGTTTTCGCCGCAAACACCCTCGAACAATCCACCGACCATCCCCGGCGTCACGCTGAATCGCACGAAAAGCGGATGGCCTTTCGTCGGCACCTTGCCCGGGGTCTCCCACGGCCCGTCCCCGGACTTCGCCTGAAAACTGCTCCCTCCCGAGCAACTGTTGGAATAGACTCCTGTCGGACAGTCGAAATTGAAAACAGCCTCCGTGCCTCCATCATCGCGATAGGTAACCGTGGCATCGGAGCCGTGCGGAGGAACAAGGTTCGGATAATCCTGTAGCCACAGGGTGGAAAAGGAGCCCGCCCTGATGCTTTCGGGCAATGTCACGAAGTGGCCGTTGCCGACACTTGCGTCCGGAACAAGAAGAAGATCCCTTGTATTGCGGGAGTTGTCGATCTGAACGTAACAGGAGAAGTCCATAAAGGGCTCGACCACGATTGATGCGGCAGGGGCATCGAAGGAGTTCACCGCAATACCGCCCTCGTGTTTGATCGCCTGCATGTTTTTCGTGACCAGCGGCGACTCCCGGTTGACGACGGCGTATGAAACAAACCGGCCCGGCATGTCGGCTTTCGAAGGACACATGAAACCGGAATTCACATAGTTGACCATCGACGTCCTGAGCTTCGAAATCGAGAAGTGGGTGTGGCCCAGCACGACAAGCTCCGCATTGCGCCTGAACGCCTCACGCTGTGCAAACCACCCCATGAAGGAGGCGTCATAGTCGGCCATCGCGGCTTTTGTGGCCACGAGCAGCCCCTCTTCTCCACCGCCGTTCTCCGCAATCCACCGTGAGAAGAGGCTGTTGTAAATCCGCTTCACCTCGTGCAAGGTAGTCGAACCACCCCCGGGAAGCCTGACAGGCAATGATTCAGACAGGTGCAGTTTGCCTGCGATGCCGTCGATTAGCGCGTCGGATAGCGATACATCCGCCGACGCTGCCGCATGTTCGATGATCGAGAGAAAGTCGATCTCGCCCGGATACCCCTGATCCTTCAGGTCAGAAACGGTCTGGCCCGGCTTCAGATGCGATTGCCAGTAAGTGGCGATGATCCGGGTCACGAAGTGTCCTACCGGCAGCGGAGCCCAGCAGGTCGAATGGTCGGGAGCATTGAAAAGCGTGAACTCGTGACCGTGTGTCACGAGCAAACGACGGTCTCCTGCCGGATTGTAGAACTGCGGGGCATAGCGGAGGCGATGGCCGCCGGGACTGGTGATGGCGGCAACATCCATTTCGGTAACCGCCATGTCGTGGTTGCCGGGCACGTAGGTAACCGCCCCGTCCAGCGCATCGAGAACGCGGGCAAGGGCACCCGTCGGGCCGAAGATAGAGGGGTGCATTGCCGTAATCCGGGAGAACACGGGCGGTACGACATCGAAGGGATACGTCCACAAATCGACAACGTCACCAAGCAGCACAAGCTCGCTGACGGCCGCAGCGTTGTCGATGATGCTGTCAATCACTGCAACAACATACTCCTCATGAATGGCCGGCTGATACCAGCAGGTCGGCGAATTGTCACCGATGTGGATATCGCTCAGAACCACCACCGCTTTTTTCATGGCACCCCCCCTTTCAGAACCACAATGACGGTTGTCCTTTTGCATCTGCAACTTCGAAAGGAGCAGATACCGGGCTCAAGAAACCCTGCGGGTCCGTATCCCGAACCAGCCCCATGCCGGTCAGGCCGTTGTATCAGTAATGCCGAAAAATCCGCCGCTCAGCTCCCCCCCCCTCGAAATAGGCCTTGGTCTAAATGTAAAACGAGAAATCGAGAGCATTCAGAATCCTCTCGATTTCTTATTTAATCTTAAATCATCATCAGCTACTCAATTGTTATTTTAAAAAAGAAAAAATCATTTCTTTTTTTCTTTTTTATAAGGGAAATCTTTTGAAATTCCCTTCATCAATGATTTAGCCAATCCCTCTGCTGAATGAAGTGGATCCATCCCAGTGGACAAAAAACAGGCTGATTCAAGTTAGCAACTCACGGTTCATGCAGCTGAATGGTGCTGCCCCATTTCAACGAATTTATCCACAATCCTTGCTCCACCGCCTGAAGCCGAAGCATAGACATCATCTGGTGTCTGATAGCCCAACGACTGGTGCAACCGCTCGGTGTTGTAGAACCGGAAATACTCCTGCAATCCCTGATGCAGTTCAGCTCCTGACGAATAGCCTTTCAGATACAGGTCCTCATGCTTGAGGCTGCGCCACAACCTTTCGACAAACACGTTATCCAGCGCCCGACCTCGTCCATCCATGCTGATACGAACAGCAGGATATTCCCTGATGGCGCTGATAAACGCATCACTGGTGAACTGGGCACCCTGATCCGTATTGAATAGTTCCGGCGTTCCGTACTTGCCAAACGCTTCCTGCAGGCAGGAGACGCAGAAACTGCTGTCCATGGTGTTCGATAACCGCCATGCGAGTACCTTACGGGAATACCAGTCCACAATGGCCACCAGATACATGAATCCACGAGGCAGCCGGCAGTACGTTATGTCAGCGCTCCAGACCTGATTCGGATGGCTGACCGTGACACCGCGCAGCAGATACGCAAACACCTTGTGCTCCGGATGCGGCTCACTGGTTTTCGGATTCGCCATGATACCCCGGCAAGACCGAGCTTGAGCATCAGTCGCTGAACCCGCTTTCGGTTGATCCGATAGCCTTGCCGCCTCAGGTAGTGCGTCATCCGTCGGCTACCGTAGAACGGATGACGGGTGAACTCCTGATCGATGATCTCAAGCACCTGCAGTTCTTCTGTATCCGGTTCATGAAGCTTCGGTTTCAGGTAGTAGGTCGAGCGGTTCGAACAAGTCGAACGCTATGGAAAAAGTACGGATATTACAAAAAAAGCCGGGTACTGAGGAACTGACTGGGTACTGGGTACAGAAAGGATATTTTCCATCTGAATGATAAAAATAATACTCTGGAATACAAAGACCGACAAAAAAAATCTTGCCCGGTCACAATGAAGAACGGAACCATGATGGAGAAGAAAATTCCGACAGGAGGGATTCGGGTGGAATCCCTTTTTTATTTTGCGATGTTTTGCTAACTTGGAAGTTGTTGAAGGTACACACTGCTGTGTGTATTATTTGCCAATACAAATCATGCGCAAACAATGCAACCTCAGCTCAGTCGTCCATTTACCGGAGAGAACCAGGTACGGAAAACCACCTCGGGCCCCTGGTCGGGAAACGCGGTTCATAAAGCTGAAAAATATTTCATTACTTCCGCGAAAAGAGACCGCAACGACCGCCTTCAACTTGAAATCAGCCCGGCATCAGGACGCAGAAAGCTCCTGCCAACCAGGGAGATGGTCGACAAGGTCATCTCGGGCGAAATCGAGTTGTTCGTCCTCACGACCCAGCCCGACATCGCCATCAATCTTGCGCGGAAGGTGCTCGACAACGAGAACCGTTACGTCATTGACTTCGACAAGCGTGGCGTGAAGTGGACCATGCGGGACATCCCTGTTTTCTACGACTCGCTGCACCGCCAGCTCTGCGTCGAGATCGACCGCCGAACCTATACGCTGAACGAGTTCTTCAAGTAAGCACGATTTTTCTTCAGCTGTAAAAAAAATGCCGTGAATTCAACAGAATTCACGGCATTTTTTTTGCCCTCACCCCGCCGTAACCAACGAAACCCCACTGCATACGGGACAGCAACGGGAGGCTGTCTGTAACCGTCAACAACCCCTGCAACTGCACCTTTATTCTGCAGTTCCGGGAGTATCTTTCAGGCACATCGCTGAATTGCTGGCGCAACAGGAAAAGCTCCCTGTTTCTTCAGATATCGCTCGCACTGCATGCGGATATCGTAACCGAGCATCGCACCGATCACAAAATCCTCTTCCGGGTTGAGATCTCGAAGTTTCTTCTCTCCGGTGACCGACCTGACAACGGCCACACATTCCGGAGCACCGAAAAAGATATTGATGCTTTTTTTACCGACAGCATGGATGTGGTAATCGATACCGTATCGGCGCAGTTTTGCAGTTGCTTCGAGCATGTGCCGAACCGGAAGGGTATGCATCACCAGGCTCCGTAGCCCTTTGCGAAACTCGTAGATATGATGGATCAGAACCTTCATGGTTACGATGTTTTGAGTGCTTGAAAAAACCATTTCCCCCCAGCTCGCTTATCCCTCGATCCACTGATACCAGGTCGTCCTGTGTCCGCAGCACTTGCCGCAGCAGGTGTTTGAAAAAACATCTCCGGTTTTCATTTCGACACTCCCTTTTCTGACCCAACGGTCGAGCATGGATTCCACGTACGCAGGATCTGCCTTGAAATGGGCGGCAATCTCCCCGAGCGATGCTCCCCCCTTTTTCCGGAGGTAGTCCCTGATATCTGCATGTGTCATTGTTATCACTCCTCATTATTGTTGTAAACACGAGAGCGTCCGCACCGCCCCCTTTCAATAAAAACCACGACATGCTCGCTCAGGATGTCGATCCGGATGCCTTGCCTTTACCTCCTTTCATATACATCACTCCGGCAGCTGCCACAAGAAGGAGAGCCATGAAGGCTATCCACATGGACGATAGGGCTGGATTCCTTGAAAAGATTGCCGTCTGATATGCAATGACGGCAAAGATGTAAGCCAGACCGGTTGTCCACGCTCCGGCAAAAATGGTCCAGCCAAGGTTGGTTTCCCTGTAGACGGCAGCAATGGCCGCAGAACAGGGGAAATACAGCAGGATAAAGACCAGATAGGCGAATGCCCCGGCTGTTCCATCGAAAAGCGAAACCATCGAACCGAATATGGAAGTGCTGACCTCCTGCTCTTCGGCGGCGGATGCCGTATCGGAAACGTCGCCAATAGAAATGCCGAGCGGGTCCAGCAGCGTTTCCGAAACAGCAGCGAGATTGGCCGGAATCGTTGCGAAAGCTTCACCCAGCGAGCCTGAAAGACTGAACCCTTCATCACCTCCCCCACCTTCCCTGTCGGCTTCCCGTGTGCCTGCAGCCATCTGCGCATAGAGATTGTCAAGCGTACCAACTACAGCCTCCTTGGCAAAAATGCCGGTAAAGAGTCCTACGGCCGCCGGCCAGTTTTCCTCGCTGAGACCGAAAGGCCTGAATGCCGGTGTTATAGACTTTCCGGTAACCGAAAGCACTGAACGCCCGGTATCCTCATTACCGAAAGAACCATCCGTACCCAGAGAGTTCATGAAACTCAGTATCATAATGACCGGTACCAGCACCTTACCCGCCTTGAAAAGGAATGATTTCAGTCGCTCCCATACCCGGATTCCGATACCTTGCAGCGTCGGCAGATGGTATGGGGGCATCTCCATGATAAACGGGGATACCTCCCCTCTGAGCAGGGTATTTCTCAGGATGAAGCCGGTAAGTACGGCAACGGTAATACCAAGCAGGTAAAGCAGAAATACAAGGTTCTGCCCTCCGGCGGGAAAAAAAGCCGCCGCAAAAAGCGCATAAACCGGAAGCCTTGCGCCGCAGGACATGAAGGGTACCATCATGACTGTCATGATCCTGTCTCGTTCGTCGTTCATGGTCCGCGCCGACATGATCGCCGGCACCGAGCAGCCGAAGCCGATGAGCATGGGAATGAAGGCTTTCCCCGGCAGGCCTGTTGCCCTCATTCCCCGGTCCATGACATAGGCCGCCCTTGCCATATATCCCGAATCTTCGAGTATGGAAAGGAAAATGAACATGAACCCGATGGGCGGAATGAAAGTGGCCATGGTCTGCAGTGCACCACCAAGGCCTGTCGCGAGGATGGTCACCAGCCACTCCGGAGATCCGAATGATGCAAGCAGAAGCCCGAACCCGTCAACGAAAAGCGCTCCGGCGGCAATATCGAAAAAGTCGATGAACGCGCCGCCAATATTGATGGTGAACAGGAACATCAGGTACATGACAAGAAGAAATACCGGAATGCCGAGAAACCGGTTGAGCACAACCTGGTCCAAACGATCGCTGAACACCGCCTTCTTGTCGGCCCTCCTTTTGACGGCGCTTCCTGAAAGTTCGCCGACAAACCGGTAGTGGGTATCGGCTATAACAATATCCGCATCATCACCGAGCTGCCCGGACAGGACATCACGGCGACGTGCAACAAGTTCGCGCACGGACGGCTCAAGCTTCGCCTCAAGACTATCATCCCCTTCCAGCAGCTTGAGCGCAAGCCATGCCGGGTCGTACTGCAGCACCCCTGCAGCTATGGAAACCTCCGCGGACATCTCCCTTATCGCCTTGTCAAGGACTTCCGGATACGTGACCCGCTTACCTGCAATCCGTTTTTCGGCAACTCCGGCTGCTATCGCATCCTTCAATTCACCAACCCCTTCGCCGCGAGACGCAACCAGCGGAATAACCGGCGTTGCCAGACGTTGTGAAAGCTCTGCAACATCGGTCTCGATACCTTTTTCCGCTGCAACGTCGGTCATGTTGAGTGCAACGACTACCGGAACCTGCATTTCAAGCAGCCTGCTGGTCAGATAGAGATTCCTGTCGGGATTTGAAGCATCGACAATGTTGACGATAAGATCTGCTTCACCCGACATGATATAGTCCCGGGCTATCACCTCATCACGGGAAAGTGCCGAAAGTGAATAAATGCCGGGCAGATCGACAAGCTCATATCGTGTTCCGTTATGCGTAAAGTGACCGGTCTTCCGATCGACCGTCACGCCCGGCCAGTTTCCAACCCGCTGGTTCAAGCCGGTCAGCACGTTGAACAGCGCGGTCTTGCCGCAATTCGGATTCCCCACGACGGCCACGACGCTCCCCTTCACCTTCATGCCTTGCGGCTTCACCACAACTCCAATCATTTCCTCGGTCTGCATCATTCCACCTCCTCTACAAGGACTCCTTCAACCTCTTTTTTTCGAAGCGAAAGCCTGTAGTTTCTGACAGACACTTCAATAGGATCGCCAAACGGCGCAACACCCTCAACCCTGATCACCTCGCCGACCAGCACCCCCATATCGAGAAGCCTTTTGCGTAAAGCCGGTACGGCATCGATTTTCAAAACCCTGCCGGCCTGCCCTGTTCTTAATTCCGATAAATTCATGTGAGTATCCTTCTTACTATTATTTGCATAGCCGTTCGCTTATCCAGCGCCATTTTTCCATCCCTGACCCTGAGCAGCAGCGGCACTCCGGGAGTGTTCTGTACCACCTCGACAACCTGGCCCGGAGAAAAACCCATCTCGGAGAGACGCGCAGAGCGCGTCTCTCCCCTGCCGTACCGGTTCCTGCCGTCACTGCCGAACTCACTGTTACGGGCACAAGCGCCGGACTGATGCCGCTCTGCATGCCTGACGCCGACTATTTCCGCCGTTTCACCGCAACTCAGCATTGCCAATGGACACATCACCGCTTTTCCCTGATTTTTAAAATTCCATGGCAAGCTGGAGCGTCACCATATCGCTTTTCGTGCTGTCTTCGTTTTTCATGTGCAGGTACTCCAGCGCAAGCGTAGCCTCCTCGGCAAGGTCATAGGCAAGCGTGGCTCCGTACTGCTCTTCCACCTCGAAATCATCCGCGCCTGCGTAGCGGAAAGCGAGATGGAGCGGAAACGGAAAATCATAACCGATTTCGAAATTGCAGGCCTGCGGCTGCAAGCCCGCCAGATCGCCATCGGAGAAGGTATCAGCAGCCGTGAGGTATTCTGCCCGGAATTCGAAGCTGCCTATGCCGGCGATACCGTAAACGGAGTATCCACCAACAAACTCCGAGGTTTCATGACCATAGGGTTCGTAGGCATCCTGCAAGCCGTCCGTATCGGCAATATTGCTGATCCAGGAGGCGCCCAGAGCATAACGGAACGACTCGCCCACCTCTCCTTCGGCACCGATAGCTGCAACGATGGTGTTGATGTCATCCTTTCCGGGTTTCTGCACATCACCCTTCAGCACGGCAAGCGATGCGGTAACAGGATCAGCCTCATAGCCGATGCGAAGCGTCGCGTGATGCTTTGTTTCGCCAAGTTCGAGCGTCAGAGGATCGGAAATCATGCCGGTCGCAAAATGACCGAAGACCTGTGTCATGCGCCCGGCTTCGGCGAAAAAAGGCATATCCTCTTTTTTCATGCTGATGTAGGCTTCGTCCACAAGCAGTTCGTCATCGCCGTCCTCTTCATAGAGCAGCACCGCATAAGCGCTGAGCCAGTCAGCCACCCTGGCTTCAAGATCGAGTTCAAAAGTTGCAAGAGAGAGATCGCTCGAACTGTCGCCATCACTGTCGATGTACGAGCCCTCGACCTCTACAAGCCCGGAAAAACCGAACCCCTTGACAAACTCTTTCTTTTCCTGCTTGTTATCGGCTCCAAAGGAAGGCGTGGCAAGCAGGACTGCCAGGCAGGAAAGGGAAATGGACTTGGTAACGGTGTTCATCACTGAAAATGTGTTTGATGGTTGTAAAACCGGTTCTTACGGCAACTGAAACCCGGTGCGATGTTCATTATTGAATCGCATAATATATTTTTATTTAGATTAATTACAAATAAAGTCACAAAAAAAAGAACAGCTCCGGTATTGCCGGAGCTGTAGGACATCAACCGAAAAAAGCCTGCTTACTGGAGCTTCTTCTTTGCCTGGGCGGCTTCCGGCGAAGAGGGATACACACTGATCACATCCCTGAACCGGGCTTTCGCGTTCACCGTATCGCCAAGCTTCTCGAAAGCGAGCCCCTGCTTGTAGAGCGCCGCGGGACGCTTGTTGCTCTTGGTGTATTTGGCGATGAGGGTCTGGTACTCGAGCACGGCCTTCTCGTACCACTTCTCGCTGAAATAGCTTTCGGCAAGATAGAACTGTGCGTCATCGAACAGCTCCGATTTCGGATAGGCCTGCATGAGCGCGGTGAAGCTTTCACGCGCCGAAGCGTAACTTCCCTTTCCGAGCTTCTGCACGCCATCGTTCAGGAGCGCGCTGTCGCTCGACACCGGCGCCTTCACGGCGCCCTGAGATGCCGCCGGCAGGGTTGCAGGCTTCATTGCGGATGATTTCTGGGAAGGCACCCCAAGTTGCTGCTCCAGGCGGGAAAGCCGGGTATCGATATTGTCCATCTTCTGGACAAGAAGCGAGTCTTCAAGACCAAGACGACCGAAGGTCTGCTGGTTCTTGTATCTGGACTCCTCGAGTATGCCCTTGAGCTGCGCCACCTCATCACGAAGCTGCTGCACATCGGAATAGGATGCTGCCGACTGTGATTTTACCGATTCCGATTCGTTCCTGAGTTTCTTGACGTCATCGGAAACGACCACCAGGTCGGATTTCGATGCACAGGCATTCAGAAGAAGAGCCGGACCAAGTATCAATAAAGCGCTTCTGATTTTCATACCATAAAAATGGAATAGGTTCCTCATATAACGGCGGGAGCGGTTCATTTCACGACAAAATGCGCTCTCCGGTTCTTTGCCCATGCCTCTTCGCCCTGTCCCTTGTCGAAGGGACGCTCTTCTCCGTAGGTAACGGTTTCAAGGCGGGAGGAGGAAACACCGAGCCTTTCCATGAATTCCCTGGCAGTAACAGCCCTTCGCTCTCCCAGCGCAATATTGTATTCCGAAGTTCCACGGTCATCACAATGCCCTTCGATAAGCACCGACCTGCCGGGATTGCTTTTCATCCATCCTGCATTCTGCGTGAGCCTTTCCTGGGCTTCAGGAGAAAGCATCGAGCTGTCGTAATCAAAAAAGACATCTCCTATAGGGCCTGTCTGGAATTCGTCAAATCCGTACCCCCGGGTACCCTGCATGCCGGCTCCGGCACTCCCGCCCTGAAAAGCGGTTCCGGTATCGGCATCTGCTGACGTCACGGCGCTTTTGGAGGAGCATCCGGCACTGGCCATCATGGCAATCACAAGTAATCCCCTGATTCTGACTTTCATGGCAACATGGTATTTTAATCATGGAAAAAAAAGGGCAGACATGACTGCCTGCCCCGAAGCGAACAAACAAGCAAGGAAGGCGGTGCTTACTTGGCAGGAGCTGCTGCAGGTGCTACGCCGCCCTGACCGACGAAATGAGCCCTTCTGTTCTGTGCCCAGGATGCTTCGTCATGGCCGAGAGCGAACGGACGCTCTTCACCGTAGCTGACGGTCTGCATTCTTGCTGCATCGGCACCGATGTTGACCATGTAGTCCTTTGCGGCATTGGCACGGCGCTCACCGAGAGCCATGTTGTACTCGTTGGTGCCGCGTTCGTCGCAATGGCCCTCGATAACGAGCGTGCCGGCAGGATTCTGCTTCATCCAGTCGAAGTTCTTCTGGAGCTGCTGGGTTGCCTCAGCGCGAAGTTCCGACTTGTCGTAATCGAAGAAAATATCTCCAAGCTCGACGGACGGAGGCGGTGGCTCGGGAGCTACGACAACATCTTTTTCACAGCAGCAGGCTCCAAGAAAGAGCATGCCTGGAATGAACATGCCTTTGAGTAGTGGTTTTACGGTTCTCATGTTTCCCCCTTTTTAAGGTTATTACAAAGCAATTATACTAACGGAACAAAGACCAGGAAGGCTGCATCTGATCGCCATCCATCTGTAATAAACGCCGCTGGTTTTCTCCGTTCGAACTCATTACATAAAGCTTCTTTCCCCCCTGACGATTGGAGGTGAACACGATCATACTCCCATCCGGAGACCACGAAGGAGATTCATTCTCACGTGCACCGCCGGTAAGCCTTTTCAACCCCGAACCATCGGCATTTATAACAAATATATTGATTTCCCCACTTTTTTCCCATGTTGTGTATGCAATTTTATCTCCTGAAGGAGACCACGAAGGCTGGGTGTTGTAACGACCGCTGAAGGTGAGCCTGCGAGTCTGGCCCGACTGGACATCCTGAATGAAGATCTGCGGAAGGCCGTTTCTCGACGAGACAAAGGCCATCTTGCTGCCGTCCGGGGAAAAGGAGGGAGAAACGTCAATGCCCTTGCTGTTGGTAAGCCTTCGGGCAATTGCGCCGTCGGAACGGACAAGATAGATCTCCTGGTCTCCTTCAAACGAAAGCGTGGTTGCCACCTCGCTGCCGTTCCTCCATGAAGGATCCACACTGACCCCGTTCTTGCTGACCGAAACGATCTTGTTGCCTTCCATGGTTCTGATGAAGAGCGTGGGCCGGCCGGACGAGTATGACGTGTAAGCAAGATAACGGCCGTCAGGCGACAGCACGGGTGTCAGGGATATCGATCGGAAGTTTGTGAGCTGCTGGACACCCTCGCCGTCGAAATCGCACTGGTAAATCTCCTTTGAGCCGGTCTTGCTCGAGACGAAAACGATCTTGCTGCCGAAGTAGGATTTCTTGCCGGTCAGCAGCTCGATGAGGTCGGCGCAGAATGCATGGCCCATAGAACGGAGCTGATTTTCCTTGCCGCTGTAGGACTTCTTCATGAGCAGCTTGTTTCCGAAGGTGTCATACACCTCCATGTCGAGGTTCACCATGCCCCCCTTCTTTGAAACGGATCCTCCGGTGTACACTTCCGCCCCGACGGAACTGAGCGCCCCGAAGTTCAGGTTGGCTCCGGAACGGACGTTTGACGGAGGAGGAAGCATGGAGAAAAGATTGGAGAATTCCAGACCTCCCCTGACGATTTTGTCGAGCTCCTGGGCCCACTCGGACTCTTTTCCTCTCTTGGCAGACGATCTGTCGAGCACAAGGGCTATCTTGCCTGCCCCCTGCTTGCGAATGGCAATATACTCCCCTTTTTCTTCGGCATGAGCCGTGAATGGCGAAAGAAAAAAGCACCAAAGCAGCATGAGCGCTGCAGTCACCATTTTCAGATATCGGGATGTTCTACCACAAGTGATCATGCCAAATGAAGTTAACGTTCCTGAATACTACTAAATATCCTGATCAGTGCAAAACGCCATCTTTTCCGTTCAGAGTTAACAGGGGATTGTCGGAGAATGCGTCCGGCAATTGCGAGTGATTGCAAGACTGGTTCGCATAACGAAATATATGCATAAAAAACCTATGGGAACCTCGATTTATTGAGTTTTGATATATCTCTGTACTTGAGTCAGCCGGAAAGCTCGTAGTCGATCCTAAAAAACACCGTTCTTTGACACATTTTGGGCTTAAAAGCCCCCTGGAAGCACCTCT
>Ga0194113_10000073_pt1 | contig 101205 bp, 101 predicted proteins | sample TA2MahC200mmetaG_FD_146193 | JGI IMG/M metagenome (GOLD analysis project Ga0194113, IMG submission 146193) | Freshwater microbial communities from Lake Tanganyika, Tanzania - TA2015017 Mahale Deep Cast 200m | ecosystem: Environmental > Aquatic > Freshwater > Lake | place: Tanzania: Lake...
ATAGCATGCTCAGCAGGCGTAAGACTTACAAGTACGCCTATAGCCATGTGAAACAGTGGCTTCTGGTTGGTTTTCGAGTCTTTTTTCCCTTTTGGCGCAATAAAAAGCAGTTTGAGCGGCATGATTTTCTGTTCCCGGATTATCTGTTCTGACAAGAAGTACAGGTCATGCATAGATCAGTTGGTACCGTGTTTATCTGCTGCATGGCCGAAACGCTGAGTGTTATCCTATAAAAATTATCAAAATTTCGTGAGCGACAAAACCTTTTGTAGCCAACCTGAAGCTTTTCATGGGCGGGGATTTCAGAAATATCGGCAGTGAGTCGCAGTTTCAGGAGAACCCTTAAGGAGGTAAAGGTATTCTTCGCTCCTTTGCAATTCGTAAACAGTATGCTGAGGCGGCAGGTCAGGCAGGGATGGTAGTTTTATTTGACCTCCACGGAAGAAGAGATTTTTTTCGAAACGTTGATCTTCCTATATTTAAGAATTGATAAAAAGGGGAGCTATCCTTAAGTCGTTATCTTTGTAACAATTAACACGATGATATATGCCTCGTTATACTCCTGAGCAGCTTGCACAAAGGAACGCTACGGTCTGGACCGATGTTCAGCTCATTCTTGCACCCATTCAGTTTGTCGTTTTTCTTGCCGGTGTCGGCGTGACTTATCTGTATTTCGTCAATCCCGGCATCATTGCTTTTTTCTGGGTTGATGTAGCCATTCTTTTCAAGTCTTTCCTTTTTGCGTTGCTTTTTTTTACCGGGGCTTATTTTGAGAAAGAAATTTTCGACAAGTGGATTTTTTCCAGGGAGTTTCTCTGGGAGGATATCGGCAGCGTTACGGCCGGAGCTTTTCATGTTTTGTATTTTATTCTGGCTTTTACTGGTGCAAGCCGCGAGGTTCTTGTCTGGGAGGCGTTTCTTGCCTACTTCACTTACATTGCCAATGCAATGCAGTATCTTGTCAGAATCCTGCTTGAAAAAAGAAATGAAAAGATTCTGCATAACAGCAATGTCTTGTCATGACGCTGTGGTATAATGGTATTTTAAATTTGTTTTGCCCTTTTGATGGTGTTTGTCAAACAATCAATGTGAAATTCATGCTGAAAGGAAGTTTTACCGAGTTATGGAATAAGGCCATGATCTACACAGGTTCAGGATGGCTGGTGCTTGTCTGTATGATCTGGGTTTCCGGACATTTTACTGATAACGTCGAACGGATTGTTTTCGTCTCCGTGCTGGCAGCAGGATATATTGCTGTTTACATGCTTGGTTTTTACATCAAGCGACGGCATTCCGGAAAGGCTGTAAATTTGTGAGGGCGAAGCCAGTTTCTGCTTGGTGACTGTTTCCTTTTATTATTTGTTTTTTTAATGCTAACTCATTAATAAGCCATGAGTACCAAAAGAATTATTACGAAGGAAGATGTGCATTTAAAAGCAAGGCTGCTTTCCGAGGGGGCAAAGGTAACGGTCAACAAGCCGCCGAAAACAGGGTTCAACCCGTTTCGTGCCATGGTGCTCAATGGCAGCGATCTTGCAACTCTTGTTCGCCCGGAACCGTATACCCGCCTTGAGGTACAGGTTAACGGGGACGATGTCGAATTTTATGATTGCGGCAAACACCTTGCAAGCGGCAGAATGCAGGAGTGGTTCTCATGGCGCGACGGTACTTTGAGTAACGGACGCCCGGTTAATGCTGCCGTAATAGGAATGAACCAGGATATTATCAATATTCATTACAGTTACAGTTGCGATAACAACAATACAGGTCGGTCATGCAGATTCTGCTTTTTCTTTGCCGACCAGCATGTATCTGTAGGGCAGGACCTGGCAAAGATGCCGTTCCAGAAAATCGAGGCTCTTGCAAAAGAGCAGGCTGAAGCGGTGAAAATAGCAACCGATAACGGGTGGAGGGGGACTCTTGTTGTTATCGGAGGTCTTGTTGCACCGGAACGTCGTTCGCAGGTTGTCGACCTTGTTGAGATTGTTATGGCGCCCTTGCGTGAGCAGTTGAGTACGGAAGTGTTTAATGAACTGCATATAACGGCTAATTTGTATCCTCCTGATGATTTTAAGGATATGGAGCGCTGGAAGGCTTCGGGTATCAATTCAACAGAGTTTGATCTTGAGGTTACCGATCCTGACTATTTCAAGGCGATCTGCCCGGGGAAATGTGCAACATATCCCCTTGAATACTGGCATGCCGCCCAGGATGCCTCAGTTGAGATTTTCGGGCCAGGCAGGGGTACCACAAGCTTTATACTCATGGGTCTTGAACCTATGAATTGTATGCTGGAGGGTGTTGAAGAGCGCCTGTCGAAGGGGGTATATCCCAATATGCTGGTTTACCAGCCTGTGCCGGGAGCTGATATGTTCAGAATGCCTCCGCCAAACGCCGATTGGCTTGTTGAGGCTTCAGAGAAACTGGCAGACCTTTATTTCAAGTATCAGGATCGTTTTGATATGCCCCTTGCTACGGACCACAGGCCCGGTTATACGCGAATGGGACGTTCCCAGTATATTATGCTGACAGCTGATGTGATTGCACGCAGATTGTATGAACAGGGTTATGAACTTCCAGCTGCATATCCTGTTTAACAGGTCATAACAGCATAGTTGCAATTGCCGTTTACCATGCTTGTTCGATGGTAAACGGCAATTATTGTTATTACATGTTTTCTTGTTCTGCATTATGTGAGAATTCCGTTTAAAATAAAGGGTTACTTATGCAAAACCTCTGGAACGATGCCGATCTTCAGCGCTCCGTAAACGGGCAGCGCAGTGCCAACGATATTCCTGCAGAACTTGCCGAACTCGTGTACGCCTCCCGTCTGCTCGGCAGCGAGAGTTCTCTTGTGATGCACGGCGGGGGCAACACCTCGGTCAAAAGCGAGCTGCACGATATCATCGGCTACAGGGTCAATGTCATTTTCATCAAGGGGAGCGGCGTCAATCTGGCGGGGGTGGATGCGCACGATTTTATGCCGGTACGGATCGAGCCGCTGCAGAAGCTGCAGCATCTCTACGCTACCGGCGGGCGCAGCAGCGAAGAGGATATACAGCAGTTCTCGACGCAACGGTTCAAAAACTTCCTCTATCTGAACCTGTTCTACCTGACCGAGCACATGGTGAACCATTCGCTTTCACCCTCGATCGAAACCCTGCTTCACGCGTTTCTGCCCCACCGGTTCATTTTCCATACGCACTCCACGGCGCTTCTGACGCTCAGCAACCAGCCCGACGGCCAGGATCTCTGCCGGGAGGTGCTCGGAGAATCGTTCGGCATGGTGCCCTATATCAAGCCGGGTCTCGGGCTCGCCCGTTCGGCTGCTGCGGCCTACGAGTCGACTCCCTCCATCAGGGGCCTTGTGCTGCAGAAGCACGGCCTCGTCACCTTTGCCGATACTCCGGATGAGGCGTACCATTGCATGATCGAAAGCGCAAACCGTCTGGAAGAGCGCATAGCCCGGGCCGGCCGGAAGGTTTTTCCTTCGGTTTCGCTTCCCGCCGGGATCGCATCCCTCGAGGATGCCGCGCCGGTTATCAGAGGGGCTGTCGTTGAAGAGAGCACAGCCGGAAGCCGCGATTACCGTCAGTTCGTGCTCGAATTCCGTACTTCACCCGATATTCTTGCCTATGTCAACAGCGATTCTCTTTCCGATGTAAGCCAGAGGGGCGCCATGACCCCGGATTTCATTATCCGCACCAAAAACCGGCCGCTGGTCGTTCCGGCTCCCGATGCCTCCGATCTCGACGCTTTCAAAACGGCGGTTCATGAAGCGGTGGAGCGGTATGAAGCGGAGTACAGGGCTTATTTCCAGCGCCGGCGCGAGGCTGCGGGAATCGAGGTTTCCATGCTCGACCCGCTGCCCAGGGTGGTGCTTGTGCCCGGTCTCGGTCTGTTCGGTCTCGGCCGGACCGCCCGGGAAGCTGCGGTCAACGCCGATATCGCCGAAAGCACGGCATCGGCCATTCTCGATGCGGAATCGGTTGGACGCTTCGAGTCGATTACCGAACAGGAGGTTTTCGATATCGAGTACTGGGAGATGGAGCAGGCCAAGATGACGAAGGTCCGCCACGACGTGTTTGCCGGCAAGGTTGCCCTGGTAACCGGTGCGGCAAGCGGCATCGGGCTGGCGACGGCAAGGGCGTTCCGTCAGCGCGGCGCCGAGCTGGTCATTCTGGACCTGAACCCTGAGGCGCTTCAGCAGGCGGCCGAAGAGCTTGGCGGCGGAGTGCTTCCGATTGCGTGCGACGTTACCGACCGCGCTGCCGTCAGGCGGGCCTTCGACGAAGTGTGCCGCCGTTACGGAGGGCTGGATATCGTGGTTTCGAATGTAGGCGTCGCCCTGCAGGGGCGCATAGGCGACGTTTCGGACGAGGTGCTTCGCCGGAGCTTCGAACTCAACTTTTTTTCGCATCAGTCCATTGCCCAGGAGGCGGTCAGGATCATGCGACTGCAGGGAACCGGGGGCGTCCTGCTCTTCAACGTTTCCAAGCAGGCGGTCAATCCCGGTCCCGATTTCGGGCCGTACGGCCTGCCCAAGGCGGCGACCATGTTTCTCGTGCGCCAGTATGCGCTCGATCACGGCCGCGACGGCATCAGGGCAAACGGCATCAATGCCGACAGGATCCGCACCGGCCTTCTGACCGACGAAATGATCAAAACCCGTTCGAAAGCGCGGGGGCTGAGCGAGCGGGAGTATATGGCCGGCAACCTTCTGCAGGTCGAGGTCACGGCCGAGGATGTCGCCGAGGCATTCGTGCACCAGGCGCTCGAAACGAAGACGACAGGATCGATTGTTACGGTCGACGGAGGCAACATTGCCGCCGCGCTGCGCTGACAGGGAAGTTCCTGAAAAACTGATTGCAGATTGTAAAAAAACTTTAACCGAAAGAGGAGAAGACCATCATGGCTGAATACGACAAGGACAAGCAGGCAAAAGAGTATTACACCGATGTTCCTGTTGAGAAACACGGCTTTTTTCTCAAGGGGGCGCACTCGCTTGACTGGGGCATGAAAAACCGCCTGTCGAGGATATTCAGGCCCGATACGGGCAGAACGGTTATGTTCGCCATCGACCACGGCTATTTTCAGGGGCCGACTACCGGTCTGGAGCGTCCCGACGTCAACATCGTGCCGCTCATGCCGCATGCCGATGCCATCATGCTCACCAGAGGCATTCTGCGCACGACGGTTCCTCCTTCACTCACCAAGGCGGTCGTCATGCGCTGCAGCGGCGGCCCGAGCATTCTCAAGGAGCTCTCCGACGAAGAGCTTGCCGTGGATATCGAGGACGCCATCCGCATGAACGTGGCGGCAATCACCCTGCAGATTTTTATCGGAGGCGAGTTCGAAACCCGTTCCATCCACAATATGACCAGGCTGATCGATATGGGTCTGCGTTACGGCATTCCAACCATGGCGGTCACCGCCGTCGGCAAGGATATGGTGCGTGACGCCAAATACTTCAGGCTTGCCTGCCGGATTGCGGCCGAACTCGGGGCGCAGATCGTAAAAACCTACTATGTGCCCGAAGATTTCGAAACGGTTGTGGCTTCCTGCCCGGTGCCGATCGTCATGGCCGGAGGCAAGAAGATTTCCGAACTCGAGGCGCTCACCATGTCCTATCAGGCAATCCAGGAAGGCGCGGCCGGTGTGGATATGGGCCGCAACATTTTCCAGAGCGACGCTCCGCTCGCCATGATGAAAACGGTCGGGAAGGTCGTTCATGAGAACATGCCTCCCGCCGAGGCGTACGAGTATTTCCAGAGCATCAGTGCGGAAGGATAGACGCAGAAAAGCATCTTCCGCAATGGTTTAGAGCCAGTCGGCAAGTAACTTCGCTTCCCAGTTCCATCTTTCAAAATGATTCAGTTCAGTTACCGTCGCATGATCAAGCTCTTCTCTCGTGAAATCGAAGCCTTCCTGCAGGATGATTGCCCAGCGGTCTTCTTTTGTTGCAGTATTGTGTATTTTATCCGATAACTCCTTGTCCTGCTTCATTTTCGCAAGAAACAACTTTGCGGAATCCTGTGACATACGGCGAAGTCTCCTTTTTATAATTGAAAATCAATGTTAAGGTCATAAATTTAACCAATAAGTCCGGAACAAGAAAAGAAAAATATCCAGGACGGCGGGTTCCAGGGGCTTACCGTTTGGATCATGGTTCTTAGGGTTGTTATTTTATATGTATAGCTGGCATCATCATAAGCAATAACGTCATTTGCAATGATAGCAGATAAAGTTCAAACACTCTACCCGAGGGTATCCGAGTATTTTGGTAAAATCAGAAATGGGAACAGATATCTGGAGCATATTCTGGAGGTGGATAACTTTTGGCAAAATGTCGAGCACTCCCCATGCAGCAAGGTTGTCTTTCAGGGAAGCGAAATGCCTGAAGATGCATGTATTGCCGACGAGTATGATCTGGTTTATGCCGGAGGCTCATTGGGATTATTGCACGCGTCGGTCATGGCTTCGAAGTACGGGAGAAAAGTACTTGTTTTTGACCGCTATGTGAGCGGAAAACCAAGCCGTGACTGGAATATTTCCTGGAATGAGCTTGAAAAGCTTGAACAAGTCGGTCTTTTCTCATATGAAGAGATCAACGCGAGTATTGCTTGCAGGTATAAAACAGGTTGGGCTGAGTTTTACGTGGAAAATGGTCGGAAAAAGCGGCTGTATCTCGATAATGTGCTTGACTGTGCTGTTGAGAGCGACCAACTGCTTTCCATTGCCAGGCAGAAAATTCTTGCCGATGAATCCAGCAGGGTCGTTGACAATATGACATTCATGCGGTGTTTTCAGTTTCCTGAGAGTGTGGTGATAGAGGTTGAGAACAATATGCATGAGCGGGTGTATTTCAGAGCCAAGGTATTTGTTGATTCGATGGGAGTGCATTCTCCGGTTGCCATGCAGTTGAATGACGGGGCATCCTTTACACATCTCTGTCCTACAGTCGGGACTGTTTCCAGCGGCCTCGAAAATGTTGATCCGGATATAGGCGAGATTCTTGTAAGTACGGAGCCGGCCGATACCAGCTCAGGAAGAGGTCGTCAACTGATATGGGAGGGCTTTCCTGCCGGTGGCAATCGCTATACCACCTATCTTTTCTTTTATGATTCCCGGAGCTCCGATAATGATAAATCTCTGCTTGGTCTCTTTGAAACATATTTCCGGAAATTACCTTCCTATAAAAAACCGGGAAAGGATTTTGTCGTCCATCGCCCTGTGTATGGCGTTATACCGGCGTATTATCATGATGGGTTTGAGCGGACTCGGCAAGTTGCCGATAATAATATCCTGATGCTTGGAGATGCCGCCGCACTTGGTTCCCCACTGACTTTTTGCGGTTTTGGTTCTTTTGTTCGCAATCTCAAATCATTGACAGAGGGGCTCGAAAGAGCCTTGGCCTGTAACGGATTTGAAAAGAAGAATCTCGAACAGATAAGCGCCTACGAGCCAAATGTTGCCGCAATGGCAAACCTTATGAAATATATGTGTTATAATAAACATACGGACCATCCGAATTTTGTCAATGAACTGATGAATGAAGTGATGATAGTTCTGGACGGCCTGCCGCCCAGGTACAGGGAAGCAATGTTCAAGGACACCATGGAGCTATCCGATCTGCTTCTGATTGGTTTGAACGTGGCATGGAAATATCCCGGTGTCTTGATGGCGACTGCAAGCAAACTCGGTCTGGATGGATCACTTGGGATGATGAAAAATATGATCGGCTGGGCAATGTCATCAAAAGCTTCAAATTGAATTCTTTATCCATCTAAAACAGGTTTTGACATGGCAAACGAATCACGAAAAGGCGGTTTTTTTTCCGTATTCAGAAAAGAGGACAAATCCGTCCCAAACAAATCGGCTATTGCACCGCAGCAATCCGAAACAAAGGCAGCTTTTTCTGAAAAGCCGGATGTATCAGTTCCCCGTGAGGTGACGCCGAAACCCGTAGCAAACGTAAAGCCTGCCGCCGCTTCGGAACAACAGGAAAAACCTGTTATTTATGAGCCGATAGATACGGCTGCCGCTTTTAACACTTGCTGGAAAGCTTTTGGTGACCTGGGCTTATCGCAGATAAAAACAGTTGAAATGGTGCTGACTATGCTGTCAAATTCCATTGCTAAAATTACCGATGGGCAGCAAACGAAATAAGTGGAGGTTTTTTAAAAAACGATTCAAAAGGAAAAGAAATGCCGCAACTACCACAAAATATTATACCGGAAGAATTGACAAAGCCTGCAGCGGCAATTGTGAGCGGGGCTTTTTTACTCTCACCGCTTGGTATTCCACCTTTTATCAGGGGGATTCCAAGAGTTCTGCTTGCCGGTGCAGGTGGATTTTTTGCAGGAGCGGTTGCTGAAAAGGTTATTGAGAACATTGGTCTGATATTGCCACCTCACCCTGAAGAGGATTAGCCATACCCACCGGAGAGCATCACTGCTCCCGCATCATCAGACGTATATTCCTGACTTGATTTATTGTCGGTTGAAACACGCGTTCAGGTGACTTGAAGCCGGGAAACGGAATTTTCAGGGTGTTATCTTGTGATTGTCTCTTTTTGTGTGGTTGCTATTTCCATTGCAGTCAGGTCACCTGCCCAATAAAAAATTGAAAGGCAATGACGCGAGTTTGCCGATCATGTCGGGCGGCGTCATGCGGTTGATGCATGCCCCATGTGTATTGTTTGCAAGAATTCTTTTTGCAAGGTCTTCCGTTGCTTCCCGAACATTTTCGCCAAGCAGTGAAAGAAAGAGCCGGCCAGCATCGGTTTGCTGTGCGGTTTCAGCTTGCAGCGCCGTACGTATGATTCCCGGTATGATTGTGCCAACCTTGATCTTAAGCGACCTGGTCTCTTCAATAAGGGATTTCGAGAAATAGTGTACAGCCGCCTTTGTCGTTCCAAAAATACCCATTCCGTGAATTATTCCCCCGTCGGCCCCCTGACCTTCAAGATTGTACAGGTATCCCGATCCCTGTTCGATCATTCCTCTGATGGCTACATGAGACCCATTTATGGTTCCGGCAAGATTTACATCGAGGGTATGGCCGATCTGCTTCATATCGAGTTTCCAGAACGGAAGCAACGGGTGGGCAATGCCGGCGTTGTTTATCCAGATATCTACCTGGCCGATCGATTTATGCGCATGGTTCCAAAGTTCCTGAACCTGCTTGTAGTCGGAAACATCACAGGTTTTAGCCGAGATATGTTCGGAGCCATGCTGCTCGATCAGTTCATTCAGGGCTTTGTCAAGGTTACTGCTGTTGCTGCTGCTGATCATGACACGGCAGCCTTTTGAGAGAAATGCATGCGCAAGACCCAAGCCAATTCCTCTACTACTTCCCGTGATGACGATGTTTTTCATGTTAATAGCAGTTTGTTCGGTTAAATTCAGGACTCGATTATTCTTTCTATCAATGAAAGATCATATTGAGAAAGAAGGTCATAGATATGGGTCGGCACAATGCCTATATCATCCGGACGGTACATTTTAAGGAAATAGAAGTTCCTTATAGCATGAATATCTATTGAGTATTTTGCAAATTCAGTTCCTCCTGGACCGGATTTCGCTTTTTTATGGCTCAGATAGATGCCAAGCCATTTAGGCATCGCTTTCCGGTCATCAAGCTTCTCCGGTTGAAGAATCGGCATGAGAGTTGGCTGAAGTGCTGCTTGTACCGCACTATGACTATCGCCAAAAAAAACTTCAGGTGACGTTTCTATTTCATCATTGATAAGATCCAGCAGCTTTTTTCCTCTTTCAGTTCTGACAATAATCCATTGTGTTTTTCTGTTTTTGCTGTAGGGGGCGCCTAAATAGCCGACAGTGATATCTGAAAGGCTGTTGATGTAATCAAAGCAACTCAGGCAGGAGTTCGGAAACACTCCTACTTTCATAACTGCTGATGGAAGGCAGAAAAAAGGGATTTTTTCGACTTTTCCGGCTTTGTGCAGAATATGTACCCTGTAGTCCTGCATGAATTCGAAATTGATAACCGTTTCCGGTTTTTTGCTGATATTCCGGAAAACCCATTGAAGGTGGGATGGTTCCAGATTATCTGTGCAAGGAATGCCTACGATATACAGGTCCAAATCGGCAAAATAGGGGCTTTTTCTTGTAAAATCCCTTACCATATGTACATGGCAGGCAGCGCCGACAATCAGGAGTCTTGTCGTTTTTTCCCGATAAGCCGTATGCAATGCCTGAAGCACCGGAGAAAGTACGGGTTTGTTGCCGCGTGCCTCATGAATATCCTGAGCGGTTTTAGCAAGCACTGCTTTTGGTTTCAGAGGCTCTCCATGAAGCGTAAGCACCGCATCCACAAGGTTTGTTTGCAGAGCCATAGTGGATATTCGGGTAATGATTCCGCTCCATTGCGCTCCATTGACAGGTTTTTTCAATGTTGCGTTGAATCGTTTGAGGCTGATACCGAAACGCAGTTCGTCGCTGTCATCCGGGTTCCTTACTCTTCCGAAAATCCTTTGTTCATGATTTTCTACCCACCCACAACGAAAAACACAGCTTTCCAGGCTCTCCTTCACCGGCCAGGCATTGCCCATGCATAGACCGCATTTGCTGCACAATGGCTCGTCGAAGCGAGGTGTCTGTATTTTTGATGGTTTAGTCATGGGAAGAGGTGAGGTTTTCAACGAAACAACAGAACGTTGCATCAAAATAGGTATTTTGTTTCGAGTGATCAAGAGGCATGAGTTAAGCCCTTATTGTATGGGAGGCTCTGCTACATGATGCTTATGTTGAGAATCAGACAGTGGGAAGACAAACTCTGTCTTGCCATTTTCCCTTTCTATTTCTTCCCCCCTTCGGCGGCAATTTCAGGCATAGAGCAGCAGATATCCGACTGAACCTGACAGAGCATGCTTTCGGTTGCCTGCTGCATGATTTTTGACATAATCATATCGCTCATGAATTTCAGTGCCGGTTCCGGCATGAGATTGAGCGGGAATGACAGTTTGAAATCCAGCGATATATTTGTTTCGAAATGCACGGCTGTCCGGTTGTCGGTCTGGTGAAGAAGGAAGATTTCTGAAAAAGTCTTGCCGATGAAGGTATGGTCGTTGCTGAAAAGCAGTTCCGGGGCCGACTCGACGGTTTCCCAGATTATTTTTTTTCCAGGAGTCTCTGTATCGATGGGAGCCCGGCTTTCACCGGCGTAGCGCTTGAAAACAGCACTGTCTGTCGGGATATGCTCTTCGGTCTGCCTGACAAAAAAGATGGCTACGATCGGGTTGTTTCGAGGATCGTCGACCTCGAAGGTCCATTGAAAAACGTCGAGATCCTCTATGTAGCGGACATATCTGCAGTAAGGATTGCATTTCAGGATTTTCTCGTGATTGGAGAAATATACAGTCGATTCCTGAAGGCATGACTCAAGAACCACTAATGCTTTGCTTTTTCCTACAACTTCCATGATTACACAAAAACGTTTCCTTCTCCTCGATGTTGTTTCATGCTCTTGTTTTTCTCAGGTCAGGCGCTGGAATTCGTTTTTTTTCGCGGGAACCCGATTCAGCTCAGGATGAATGGGCATCTGCTGCCTGAGTGTTCCTGATAAACAGGTTTACTCGCCCAACAGTTCCTTACCTGAAGATTCCAGTATGACCTTAGAATGTAACCGTTCTTGCCACTCTTGCAAAAAACTATTAACCTGACTTCACCGACCCTTTTCATTATATTTTCAGAGAGCATTAACTTTCCCCCGATGTGAGCTTGAAAAACCAGTAAAACAATGTATGGCCATGCATGATGAGTTGCCGTTCAGGATTATTTTTGCCGGGATCTACGTCGCTGGTTTCCTGATGAGAGGCTTGTTTGTACAGCGTTTGAAACCGCAAGGGGAGCCGATAATGCCTGAAACGGGAGATCCAGGCGAAATCAGCCGTTTCAGGGTTGTTTTCCAGAAGGTAATGTTTTTTTTATGGATAGCTATCGTGGCGAGTTACACATGGTATCCTCCATGGGTTGAGGCGTTGCATTTTACGTTTCCCATATGGTTCCGTTACGGGGGCGTTATTGCTGGTGCGGTATCTTTCCTTTTTCTTTTTCTGACCATGAAAGCGCTCGGAAGATACTGGAGTCCTTTGCCCAGGATGATGGAAGGGCATAAGCTTGTAACCTCAGGGCCCTATCGTTTTATCAGGCATCCCATGTATACCGGAATGATGGTGCTTTTTATGGCTTTTATACTTATTACGGCGAATGCGGCCGTTATGTTGTTTAGCCTGATTGCCATAGTTTTGACTGTCAAATGGGCTTTAAAGGAGGAGAAAATGCTGATCGGTTTTTTCGGGGACGAATACCGGGCGTATGTTAAGCGTACGGGGGCTTTTTTGCCAGCCCCCGGAAAGATGGTTCGGCAAATCTTTTTTAACCGGAACGACCAGCCATGAGTTTTGCTGATACAACAAGAGGGAAGATCTACTATGAAGACACCGGATGGGGTGTTGGCGACGATCGGGAAGTCGTTTTGTTTTTCAACGGCTGGTCCATTTCTGCGAGATACTGGATGCCGGTAATCGATCGGCTGTCTTCGCAGTACCGTTGTGTTTCCTTCGATCAAAGCGGAACGGGCCGAACCGTATGCAGCCATTCGTGTCTTTGCTTTTCCGTCGAGGGGTTTGCCGATGAGGCGTCGGAGTTGCTTGTCCGTCTTGGCCTTCTCGGCTCCAGAAAGCTGCATATTGTTGGCCATTCGATGGGAGGTATGATAGCGACTGAAATCTGCAACAGGCATCCTGAATCCCTTGTTTCGGCTACAATTGTCAATTGTGGTATTTTCGATGATGAACTGCTCAAATCTTTCCATCATGTTCTGGTCGGCGGTATGATCGATGTTGCCATGCTCTTCAAGTGGGTATTTATTTTTGAACCGTTCAAGTCGTTGTTCATCGATCGCACCATAGGCAGGCCCATCGAACAGAAGTACAGGACTGTTTTCGTCGAGGATTTTGTGACAAGCGACAGCCGGGCTGCGACCGCTGTCGGGAAATTTGCCATAGATCCTCAAATAATAGGGCGGTATACGTCTGAAGCTGTAAAGATCGGTGCGCCGCTTCTCTGTGTGGTCGGCATGGCCGACCGAACTATCCCGCCAGAAGGCATGCAAACCCTTTATAACAGACGAATCGAGCAGAGTGCCTTCTTAACCAGGCTGGCCAGGTTCGATAATGCAGGCCATCTGCCGATGCTCGAAGTGCTTCCGGAGTTTGAGCTGGCTCTTCGCAGCCATTTTTGTGCAGCAAGCAGACTCCTCGGATAAGCAGAGAGTGCAAGCTCTTTTTTTAGAAAAAAATATTTTATACATTACATACCCATACGGGGTATAGGTATGCGCCTTGGCTGTCTGTAAGTCCTGCAACTTGATGATAAAAATATGGATGATGTTATTCTGAGACTCAAGAAGGTTGCCGGACAGGTCGAGGCACTTGTCAGGATGATCGACGGAGGGGAGGGTTGCGATAAGGTCATTATTCAGTTCCAGGCAGCGAAAGCCGCGCTTGACAAGACCTATTCGCTTGTGCTCGAAAGAAGCCTCAAGGAGTGCATGAGTCATAACGAGTCGGAAAACGTGGGGAAGATTCTCAAACTCATTTCAAAACAGTAGAATACCATGAAGCTATACCAGGCATTGGCCGGTATCTGCCTTTTCGGAGCGCTCTCCGCTCCGGCCGGCGCGGTTGCCGGCAACAGGACCGTCAGGCTTTCGCTCGACGAGGCTTTGCACATGGCCCGAGAGAATAATTATACCATCAAGGCTGCCCGCAGCAGGGTAGATCAGGCTGAAGCGAAGATCATGCAGACCCGCCAGTCGTACCTGCCGAAAGTGACGCTTTCCGAAACCGCTGTAGTGACGAACGATCCCGGCGCCGCTCTGGTGTTCAAATTGCAGCAGAACAGTATACAGAATGCCGATTTCGACGCAGCAAAACTCAATGATGCGTCGACGATAAACGATTTCAACACCTCGCTTCAGGTGATGCAGCCGATCTACAATGCCGATGCGGCCATCGGGCGCAAGGTGGCGTCGACGGCGAAAAAGGCTCAGGAGTTCATGGCTTCGAGGACCGAAGAGTCGATTGCGCTGCAGGTCAGCAAGGTTTATTACGGGCTTATCCTTGCCCGGAAGAATATGGAGTCCATAGAGCAGTCGATCGTTGCCATGCAGGCGCACAGCCGTGAGGCCGGCAAGGCATACAAGGTCGGCCTTCTGCCGAAATCCGACAAGCTCTCGACCGAAGTCAGGCTTGCGGAGCTCAACGAGCAGAAGCTTATGTTGCATGATGCAGCGCGGAACGCTGCCGATGCATTGCGGGCGATGCTTAACCTTGAACAGGATGTCGCGGTCATCCCTACCGGGGATTTCGTGATCGGCAAGGGATCTCCCGATGTCGACGAAGCTCGCGTTCCCGAGAGCCGCGGCGATCTCATGGCCATGCAGGTATATCGGGAAGTTGCAGAGCAGCAGGAGGATATGGCGCGCGCATCGAGGCTTCCGCGGGTGAACGGGTTTTTCCGAACCGATCTGCATAGCGACAATATTTTCAGCGGAGGTTCAAGCTGGGTTATGGGCGTGAACGTGCAGTGGGATATATTCGACGGCATGGCTTCTGAAGGAAAGATCCGGGAAGCCAAAGCGATGGAGCTTGAAGCGAGGTACTCTTACGAAGCGGCAAAAAACGGAAGCCTTGCGGAAATCAGGAAAGCCGCTCGCGAAATGAAAACTGCCAAAGCGAGAATCGCCGTTGCGCAGCAGGCGCTCACCGAGGCCGGAGTCAGCCTCGACTATATCAATGAGCAGTTCAAAACCGGTATGGCCATGACCTTCGAACTGCTTATGCGGGAAAGCGCTTACACCTATGCGAAGCTGCGTCTCAATCAGGCAAGGCACGATTACTGCATAGCAAGGAGCGAACTTGATTATTTCTCGGGCAGGTAACTGCCCCTAAGGCATCCAGTCAACTTACCAGATGGAGATTTTCCGGTATGAGCCTCAGACAGACCATTCTTTTTATTATCGCCCTGGCTCCGGGTATACTTGCCGGGTGCGGCAAAGAGGATCCGAAGCCTGTCGGCAGCGCGCCAACGCAGCCTCCGGTTGTGGTAGAAAGCATCGTCCGGATCGAGAAGGTTTCGGATGCTTCAGGCGCAGTGCTGATTGTGCCGAAGGAGGCTGTTTTCAGCAAAGGGCCGCTGACCGGCGTCTATGTCGTCGGCGCCGGCGGCAGGATTTCCGAACGATGGATAGCCACGGGTCATGCCAGTAATGGATCGCTGGTTGTCATCAGCGGTTTATATGAAGGCGAAATGGTTGTCGGGCGCTACAGCCCGGAGCTTCGGGAAGGAATGGTTGTAGAATAGCAGTTTCAAGATAACAAAGAGGGTTCATACCAATGAATGAAGGTATAGCAGGCAGGCTTGCCCGGCAGTTCATCAATTCGAAGATCACTCCGCTCCTGATGGTGGCGGCACTTCTGGTCGGCATTATCGCGACGTTCATGACGCCAAGGGAGGAGGAGCCGCAGATTGTGGTTCCTATGGTCGATATCTTTATCCCTTACCCTGGCGCGCAGCCAGGGGAAGTCGAAGAGCGGATCTCAAAGCCGTTCGAGCGTTCGCTGACGGAAATCCCCGGCGTGGATTATGTTTATTCGACATCGATGCCGGATATGTCGCTTGTTACGGTGCGTTACGACGTGGGTGCCGATACGGAAGAGAGTATGGTCAAGCTCTGGACCGCGCTCATGAAAAATATGGACAGGATGCCGCAGGGCGTTCAGATGCCGCTGATGAAAAAGGTGGCGATCGATGACGTTCCGGTGCTCAACCTTACTTTCTGGAGCAGGAGCCACGATCCGTACGAGCTCAGGCGTATTGCCCTGTATGCCGCAGAACAGATCAAGAAAGTCGAAAATATCGGCGATGTCGAGATAAAGGGAGGCCAGAAAAGGCAGATACGCGTGCTGCTCGACAAAGAGAGGCTTTCCCGGTACAATGTCACTCCTCTCCAGATCGCACGGCAGGTACAGGCGGCTAACGTCCAGATGACCGCAGGGGATTTCAGGCAGATGAATGAGGAGATCATCGTCAGGTCGGGACGGTTTCTCGATAACGCAGAAGATGTCGGCAGTATCGTTGTCGGCGTTTACGGAGCTTCGCCGGTCTACCTTCGGGATGTAGCCTCCATTACCGATGGGCCTGAAGAGGTCGGCAACTATACGTTTTTCGGCTGGGGGGCGGCATCGGCAAAGAACGGGTCCGGTGAGTATCCGGCAGTGACCCTGACTGTCGCAAAACGGAAAGGCTCCGATGCGACAGCCCTTGCCGAAAAGGTCATTGCCCGCCTTGAGGGAATGAAGGGCTCGGTGATTCCTGCCACCGTGACCGTTACCGAAACAAGGAATTACGGAGAGACGGCATCGGAGAAAGTATTCACCCTGCTCGAACATCTCATAGGCGCCGTGGTTGCCGTTACGGTTGTTGTCGCCCTTTTCCTCGGATGGAGGGGCGGTCTGGTTGTCTTCGCCTCGGTGCCGATCACCTTTGCCCTTACCCTTCTTGTCTATTACCTCTTCGACTACACCCTGAACAGGGTGACGTTGTTCGCTCTTATTTTCGTTACCGGCATCGTTGTCGACGACTCCATCATCATAGCCGAAAATATTCACCGCCATCTTTCGATGCGCAGGATGCCGAAACTCCAGGCATCGCTTGCTGCCATCAGCGAGGTCGGCAATCCGACCATCCTTGCGACACTGACCGTTATCGCTTCGGTGCTGCCTATGGTTTTTGTGTCTGGCCTGATGGGGCCGTATATGAGTCCGATGCCTATCGGGGCCTCGCTGGCCATGATTTTTTCGCTGTTCGTCGCGCTCATCGCAACGCCCTGGCTGTCTTACCGGCTGCTTAAAGCCGACGACGGGCACGCAGGGGAGGAGTACGATATCAGGAAGTCCCTGTATTACCGGTTCTATGAAAAAATCCTGATGCCGTTTCTCAACAACAGGCTGATGGCGTGGGGTGCCTTTCTGTTTGTAGGTCTTTTGCTTGCCGGCTCCATACTGATGATTCCTCTCAAAATGGTTCAGTTGAAAATGCTTCCGTTCGACAACAAGAGCGAGTTCCAGGTGATCATCGATATGCCCGAGGGCAGTGCGCTCGAGAAGACGGCCGTGGTTGCCAAGGAGATAAGCGCATATCTCAGGACCGTTCCTGAAGTGGAGAACTACCAGTACTATGCCGGCACGAACGCTCCGATCAATTTCAACGGCCTTGTCAGGCACTACTACCTGCGCCAGAGCCCCAATATGGCGGATATCCAGGTTAACCTTGTTCCGAAAGAGCAGCGCGCTCTGCAGAGCCATGATATCGCAAAGCGAGTTCGTCCCGAAGTGCAGAAGATCGCCGCACGGCACGGCGCCAATGCCAAGGTTGTCGAAATTCCACCGGGACCTCCGGTTCTGTCGACTCTCGTGGCCGAAATTTACGGCCCGTCGCTGAAAGAGCAGATCGCTCTGGCTGAGGAAGTGAAGAAAATTTTCGGCGAAACGCCCGGAGTTGTTGATGTGGACTGGCTCGTTGAGGATGACCAGCTGGTTTACGACCTTGTTGTCGATAAACAGCGGGCGGCATTCAGAGGGGTTACCACCGAACAGATCGTTCAGACACTGCGCATGTCGCTCGATGGCGTTGAGGTTGGTCTTCTGCACGACGAAGATGCACGCGAACCGGTTTCGATACAATTGCGTCTGCCGCGTGCCGACAGAACTTCCCTGAAGGATCTTTCAGGAATATTCGTCCAGTCGCAGGGTATGGGCAGTCTGACATCAAGGCTTCGTGCCGGACAGATGATTCCGATATCCGAACTTGTAACCATAAAGGAAAAGGTTCAGGACAAGAGCGTCTACCGAAAGGATCTCCATAGGGTCGTCTATGTAACGGCAGATGTTGCAGGCATTACCGAAAGCCCGGTGTATGCCATGCTCGAACTCGACAAGAAGATCATGCAGCTGAAGATGCCCGGTGGCTATTCGATCACGCCTCTCTATACGTCAATTCCTGAATCGGAGGAGCAACTTGCCCTCAAGTGGGACGGCGAATGGCAGATAACCTTCGAAGTGTTCAGGGATCTCGGTACGGCGTTTGCCATAGTACTGGTTATCATCTATCTGCTGATCGTGGGATGGTTCCAGTCGTTCAGGACTCCCATCGTCATGATGATAGCCATACCCCTGAGTCTTGTCGGCATCGTTCCCGGCCATTTCATTCACGGGGCCTTCTTTACGGCCACCAGCATGATCGGCATGATCGCCCTTGCCGGCATCATGGTGCGCAATTCCGTGCTGCTCATCGATTTCATCCAGCTGAGGATTCAGGAAGGGGTCGATCTCAAGCAGGCGGTGGTCGAGTCCGTTGCGGTACGAACCAGGCCCATTATTCTAACGGCAGGCACCGTTGTGATAGGGGCGATCGTCATTCTTTTCGATCCGATTTTCCAGGGGCTTGCCATATCTCTGATGTGGGGCGCGTTACTGTCGACGATTCTTACACTTGGTATCGTTCCTCTGACCTATTACATGATAGAACGAAAAATCTACGAAAAAAAGACCATCAGGCAACAGTAATCCGGAGGGTGAATATGAAGTTTCTGGCAATTATGGGGCATGAAGAGACTCGTCCGCAGGTAAGAGAGCTTTTCAGGAAATTCGAGGTGCTGATGTTCAGCAACATGTCCATAAAGGGATGCTATTGCGACAAGGGGGTGACTCCCCAGTCGTGGTGGCCTTCCGACAAAGGGGTCGGTTCATATTCTTCGCTTTGCTTTGCCATACTCGATGACGGAAAGGCTGATGCTATCATCCGGGAGCTTGAAACCAATCCCATTGCCATCGAACCCGGTTTCCCGGCAAGGGCCTTTCTTATGAACGTGGAAAAAATCATCTGAGGGATCCATGCAGGTTAGACAGTTCCGAACAGGCGGCGACCGAAATTTCGGCTATCTCGCCGTTGATGCAGCGACAAGGGATGCGTTCGTCGTCGATCCATCCTATAATCCAGCCTCGATCGTCCGTCATGCCGAGGCCGAAGGGTGCCACGTCCGCTACATATTCTGCACGCATGCACATGAGGATCATATAAACGGCAATACAGAGATCGGCCGTCTGACAGGCATCAGACCTCTGCTTTTCGGCGATACCTGCCCGGTCACGGGCATCACGGTCGAGGACGGCGCGGTTTTTCCTGTCGGCGCATCCTCTCTTCGAATCATCCATACTCCCGGTCATACACCCGACTCCATCTGTCTTTTTGCCGGGAATGCGCTGTTCACCGGCGACACGCTTTTCAACGGCAAGGTGGGAGGTACGGTTTCCGATGACGCAGCCCGTCTGGAGTATGATGCCCTGCATCGCCTTCTGCGCGTACTTCCTCCGGATACCGTTGTGTATCCGGGGCACGACTACGGGTTGCAGCCGTTTTCGACGCTTGCCGCAGAAGTTTCTTCGAATCCCTTTCTGCTGCAGCCGGACTTCGCTTCGTTCCTCTCGCTCAAACGCAACTGGGCGGACTATAAAAAAGCGCACGGCATAAAATAATTTTTGGTTCATTCCGGACGATTTTTATATTCATAAGTTCCTTTTTTTGCGCATTCGATCGCGCAGGGCCATCCTTCCTTTTTCAGACTTTTCAGATATAGTTGGGGCACTCATCATGAGCTGCCTATTCCAATAACAGCGGGCGCTTTGTCCTTTTTTCAAATCAGAGGAATTTGCTATGGATCAGCTTATAACACTTCGGACTCTACCGGTATCATCCTTGATGCAGAAGGATTTTCAGACGATCAAGGGCAGCTGTACGGTTGCCGAGGCATTGCAGATCATGAAGCGTACCCGGCAAAGCGGCCTCGTTGTAGAGCCCCGAAACGAAGATGACTGTTACGGTATCGTCACCGAGAAGGATATCCTCGAAAAAGTAATCGATCCGGGCGAAGATGTGCATCGCGACCCCTGGAATACTCCTGTGTTCCACATCATGAGCAAACCGATCATAAGCATCAATCCAGCTCTCCGGGTCAAGTACGCTCTCCGGCTTATGAAGCGCACCAATGTCCGGCGTCTTACCGTTATGGAAAACAACAAGGTTATCGGCGTACTGAACATGACCGATGTGCTGCAGGCAGTAGAAGAGCTTCCCGTCCACGACGACCATATAGCCTTGTAAGCGCACGTTCATCGATCAGTCTCTCCTCTTTTTTTTCAAGAGACACCCATTCAATCTGCAGGGTACTGCCGTTTGCTGCCCTTCTTACATTCACTGAATCTGTTTTACAGCTTCATAACGCGATAAGAACGTATGAAACCATTTGATATTGTTATCGTCGGAGGCGGAGGCGCCGGATTGTATGCGGCGATGGAGGCCATGAAAACCAATCCGGCGCTCAATATTGCCGTGCTCTCGAAGGTCTACCCGAACCGTTCGCATACATCGGCAGCCCAGGGCGGAGCCAATGCCGCTCTTGCTAATAAAGCCAAGGACGACACGGTAGAACTGCACATTTTCGATACGATCAAGGGCAGCGACTATCTTGCCGATCAGGATGCCGTGGATATACTTTGTTCCGAAGCCCCGAAGATCATCCGGGAGCTTGACAATATCGGTACGCCCTGGTCGAGGCTCGAGGACAATACGATCGCCCAGAGGCCTTTCGGTGGTGCGGGACGTCCCCGCTGCTGTTACTGTGCAGACAAGACAGGCCATACCATCCTTCAGACTCTCTACGAACAGTGCCTCAAGAAAGGCGTTTTTTTCTTCAACGAATATTTTGCGCTCCAGCTCTCTCTTCATGACAGTCGAATGAAGGGTCTGATCGCCATGAATATGAAAACCGGCAAAATCGAGGCTTTTCCTGCCCGGACGGTGCTTTTCGCAACCGGCGGATACGCTAAAATGTACTGGAACCGGTCAAGCAATGCCGCCGGCAACACAGGCGACGGTCAGGCAATCGCTTATCGGGCCGGGATTCCTCTGAAAGATATGGAGTTCGTGCAGTTTCACCCTACCGGACTGCGAAAGAGCGGGCTTCTCGTTACCGAAGGCGCACGCGGAGAGGGAGGTTATCTCATCAATGCGCTCGGCGAGCGGTTCATGTCGAGGTATGCGCCTGAGAAGATGGAGCTCGGGCCCCGGGACCTGGTTTCGCGTTCCATAGAAACGGAGATTCTGCAGGGACGCGGATTCGACAGTCCGGCAGGAAAATACGTGCATCTCGACCTTACCCATCTCGGTGCAGACCTCATCAAGTCGAGGCTTCCGCAGATTCGCGAGATGTCCATGTACTTCGAGGGTGTCGATCCGATCGATGAGCCAATTCCCGTCAGGCCGACCGCGCACTATTCGATGGGCGGTATCGATACCGATAACTATGGCAGAACAGTCATGGATGGCGTCTATGCGGCTGGCGAATGTGCCTGCGTATCCGTGCACGGAGCCAACAGGCTCGGCGGCAATTCGCTGCTCGATATCCTTGTTTTCGGCCGCATTGCCGGCCATACAGCGGCGGAAGAGGCAGGGAAATTCGAACCGTCTCCGATTACTGCCGACGAGATAGCTGCCACTGAGGCGCGTCTGCGCAGCTACATGCAGCCTTCCGGCCACTTCGAACGCTACGGAATTCTGCGCGAGGAACTTGGGCAGACGCTTGGGCAGAATGTCGGCATCTATCGTGAAGCGTCAAAGATCAGAAAAGGCGTCGCCGACCTGCGAGAGCTTCAGGAGCGTTTCACGCATGTTCGTGTAAACGATACGAGCGACGTGTTCAACACCAATCTCATGCAGGTGCTTGAACTTAAAAATATGCTCGATCTTGCCGAAACAGTTGCGGCGGGAGCCCTTGCGCGGGAGGAGAGCCGAGGCTCTCATACACGCACCGATTTTCCGCAGAGAGACGATGAGAAGTGGCACAAGCATACCATAGCCACCATTGAAGGCGATCGCGTGAAGCTGGGTGAGAAGCCGGTGACCATGGGGAGGTATGAACTGCAGGAAAGAACCTATTAACAACTACCCGATATGACAGGAGCTAAAGAAGCGCATACTGAACCGAAAAGAGATATTACCCTCAGGGTGCACCGTTTCAATCCGCAGGTGGACGGCAAACCGTACTTTGACGACTATACGATACAGGTTGAAAAAGGTATCACCGTGCTGCGTGCTCTCAACTACATCAAGGAGCATGTCGATGCCTCGGTGAGTTTCAGGGCATTCTGCCAGGCAGGCATCTGCGGTTCATGCGGAATGCGCATCAACGGAATTTCTAAACTGGCCTGCACAACCCAGGTCTGGGATGAGCTTGACAGGTGCAAGGAGCCGGGCGTAATCCGGATCGAACCGCTGCGCAATATGCCGCTCATCAAGGATCTCATTGTCGATATGGATCCTCTCGTGGACAAAATGAAACACTACTCGAACTGGGTTGTTTCAAGTATGCCCGAATCCCGGATGGGCAAGAAAGAGTTTCTTGTTTCGGAAGAGGAGTTCCAGAAATATGACAAGGCTACGGACTGTATTCTCTGCGCATCCTGCGTTTCGGAATGTACCATCCTTCGAGCCCATAAGGAGTATGTGTCTCCTGCCATACTGCTCAAATCCTACCGGATGAACGTTGACAGCCGCGACTCCATTCATGATGCCCGACTTGGCGAACTGGTGAAAGATCATGGCGTATGGGACTGTACGCACTGTTACCGCTGTCAGGAGACCTGCGTGAAGCATATACCCATCATGGACGCCATCCATGGCATCAGGGAGGACGCGCTCGAAGTCCGGGGCGTCAAGGACTCCAGCGGCGCCAAGCATGCTGAGGCATTCATGTCGGATATCGAGAAGAAAGGCAAGCTTGTCGAGGCAACGTTGCCCATCCGTACGAACGGTATGGCATGGACGTTGCAGAATCTGCTGCCCATGGCCATGAAGATGATCATGAAGCGCAGGACGCCTCCGCCTCCGCCCCTTGTCAAGCCGGCAAAAGGCATAAAAAAATTCAGGGAGATGTTCAGGGAGATGACGGAGCATGTCAGGGCGGAAAAGAAGTCTCATAAAAAATAATAGTGGAGAATCGCAGTATGAAGAGGTATGCCTATTACCTGAGCTGTATCAACGAGTCCATGACGAAAGAGGTGGACCGTTCCATCGATCTCTGGCAGAAGGATCTCGACATAGAGATGGTGAAGCTCCATGAAAGCACCTGTTGCGGCGGCAGCAATCTTGATTATGTCAGTCCGAAGCATTTTGCGCTGGTCAATGCGCGCAATATCGCTCTGGCCGAAAAGCTCGGTCTTGACCTTATCGTATCCTGCAACACCTGCCTGATGACCATTCGCACTGCGAAGAAGAAACTCGACGAATCTCCGGAGCTGCGCCGGGAAGTCAACGATATTCTGAAGAAGGATGGTCTCGTGTACAAGGGTACGTCGAATGTGCGCCATCTGCTCTGGGTGCTTGCCGATGACGTGGGATTCGAAGCCATCAGGGAGAAAGTCAGGGTGCCGCTGAAAAATTACCGGATAGCGCCGTTCTACGGTTGCCATATTCTGCGTCCATCGGCCGTGCTCGGAAAAGACGATCCGCTCGAACCAAGCTCGCTTGACATGCTGATCGAAGCGCTTGGCGGTACAGCCTTGCCATACGAACATAAAAACCGCTGTTGCGGTTTCCATACACTGCTGGTTGCCGAAGAAGAGTCGCTCAATGTTGCCGCCGAAGCGCTTAAGGAGGCTATCGATATCAAGGCGGATTTCATCGTTACACCATGTCCGCTCTGCCATACCGTGCTTGACGGCTACCAGGCCAAAGCCCTCAGGCAGGCCGGCATCCACACATCGATTCCCGTTTTTCATCTGTCTGAAATGGTAGGACTGGCCCTCGGCTATTCTGAAAAGCAGCTTGGCATCAAAAGACACATCGTGAGCTGAGATCCGCTATGGGGTTTTTGATGCGTGTCGGCTACGCGGTTTATTTCTGCCGTTTTAAAATAAGGCTAAAAAAATGTAGCTTTGCACTTTGAAAAAAACGACCGAAGCAGGCAGTTCCGGTTGCTTGAGCGGACATATCTGTTTTTATAACCTTTCAACTATTGCATTGCATGCTCAAAAATGATCTTTTTCTTCGGGCATTGAAGCGTCAGCCATGTTCGCGTACGCCAATCTGGGTAATGAGACAGGCAGGTCGCTATCTGCCGGAGTACCGGGCTGTCAGGGAAAAAACCGATTTTCTTACACTGTGCAAAACCCCTGAGCTGGCTGCCGAAGTAACCATTCAGCCCGTTGACCTGATGGGTGTCGATGCTGCGATCATCTTTTCCGACATTCTTGTGATCAACGAAGCCATGGGTATGAACGTCGAGATCATCGAGACGAAAGGCATCAAACTTTCGCCGGTTATCCGCAGCCAGGCTGATATCGACAAGCTTATCGTACCCGATATCGACGAAAAGCTGGGTTATGTGATGGATGCGCTTCGTCTCACCAAGAAGGAACTCGACAACCGCGTGCCGCTCATCGGTTTTTCCGGTGCTGCATGGACGCTTTTCACCTACGCCGTAGAAGGCGGGGGGTCGAAAAACTATGCTTTTGCCAAGAAGATGATGTATCGCGAGCCCCGGATGGCCCATCAGCTTCTCGGAAAAATCACTGAAACGATCAGTGCCTATCTTCTGAAGCAGGTGGAAGCCGGTGCCGATGCGATCCAGATTTTCGATTCATGGGCCAGCGCGCTTTCCGAGGACGATTACCGCGAGTTCGCCCTGCCCTACATCAGGGAGAACGTTCAGGCTGTCAAGGCCAAGTATCCGGATATTCCGGTCATCGTTTTCTCCAAGGACTGCAATACCATGCTCTCCGATATCGCCGACACCGGCTGCGACGCCATGGGGCTCGGCTGGGGCATAGATATCGCAAAGGCGCGCAAGGAGCTGAACGACCGCGTTGCCCTGCAGGGCAATATGGATCCTACGGTGCTTTACGGAACTCCGGAAAAAATAAGATCCGAAGCCGCAAAAATCCTGAAGCAGTTCGGTCAGCATACTGCGACCTCGGGCCATGTCTTCAATCTTGGACACGGTATCCTTCCGGACGTCGATCCGGCGAACCTGAAGCTGCTTGTCGAATTCGTCAAGGAAGAGAGCGCCAGATACCACTGAGTACCGCTTCTGTTTTCATCTGCGCTGAACTCCGTCTGATGCTGCTCGTCAGGCGGAGTTTTTTGTTTATGTTCAGGAAACAACATCTTTCAGTCAGCGCCAGTTTGACAAATCAAAACGGACGCGAGATTATGGCGGAAAAAAGAACGTTCAAAGATGTCGCCCGGCATATCATTTTCGACAGCAATACCGTCCCGTCAAAACTGTTCGATCTTGGATTGATAGGAGCGATTACGCTGAGTGTGCTGGTTGTCATGCTCGACAGCGTCGAGCCGCTTCATCAAGCTTACGGGAGAGAGCTCCTCATGCTTGAATGGGGATTCACGCTGATTTTTACCGTCGAGTATCTGCTCCGCCTTTACGTTGCCTCGTCCCGATTGCGTTATGCCCGAAGCTTCTTCGGGGTCATCGACCTGCTGTCCATACTGCCGACCTATTTCAGTGTGTTCATGCCGGGCACCCAGTACTTCCTTGTCATGCGGTTTTTCAGGGTGTTGAGGATTTTCAGGCTCCTGAAGCTTGTGACCTTTGTGAAGGAAGCCGAGTTCGTGACGGCTTCCATCCGGGCTTCGGGCCGGAAAATCATGGTGTTTCTGTTCTTTGTGCTGGTGATGGTATGTATCATGGGTTCCCTCATGTACATGATCGAGGGACCGGAAAACAGCTTCCGCAGCATTCCTGAGGGTATTTACTGGGCAATCGTGACCGTAACCACCGTTGGTTACGGCGACATCTCGCCGCAGACGGTTATGGGTCGATTTCTTGCAGCGATCCTTATGATCGTTGGTTACAGCATTATTGCCGTTCCTACCGGAATCGTTTCAGCAGAAATGACCTCAATGCAGAATAAGCGGGGTCAGAAAAATTTCTGCCGGACCTGCCCTCTTGCCCAGCACGAGGACGACGCACTTTATTGCCGGCACTGCGGCGGACTGCTCGTCAGAAATCACCCTGTCCGTTAGGCGGGGCAACGCTCAGCCGTCCGCTGTCCTGCAGGTCAGCACCGGAATGTCAGATGTCTTCGCTACCGTTGCGGCTACGCTTTTTCTCAGCAGATGCCGCAGACCGGTTCTGCCATGAGTGGGCATGAAGATCAGGTCTGCGCCATAGTCTTCGGCGAAATGCCGCAAGCCAGCCTCTATGCTTTCGTCGTTGTAGCAACTGATGGTGTATTGCTGCAATCCTATGGTATCCCCCAGGGCAGCCATAAGGGCCTTCGATTGCCGTGAGGTTTCGAAATGCGTTTTTGTTGAAACCCTGACGAAGTGTACCATTGCGTTATATACCGAAGCGAACAGTCGGAGCATCTCTTCACCGCATACCTGCAGGGCAGGAGCGCCTGTTCCGAATACGATATTCGACGGCGCGAAACAGGTAGTGTTGTCATGAGTGATCAGTACCGGACAGTGGGCATGGCTGACAATCTTCTGCGCTGTCGAGCCGAATACGATCGTTTCAAGTCGACCCATGCCGCGACTTCCCGTTACGATGAGATCGTACGATTCCTTTTCGGCTTTATCGCAGATGCATTTATAGGGGATGCCGAAATCGATGGAGCAGGTGACACCGGTATCCCGATAGGATTCGCTTTTTACAATGTTCCTCAGTCTTTCGTCCGCTGAAGTCATGGTTTCGGAGCCGCTTGCCTTATGCCGTGATATGCTATCCTGCATGTCAGCAGCATCCGGAACTTCGACAACATGACAGAGATGAACTGAAGCCCCTGTTCTGCGCGATAAGGAGACGGCGGCATCACAAGCCGCGAGAGCATGGGGTGAAAAGTCTGTAGATACAAGAATCTTTTTCATGTCCACTCGCAGATGCTTCATGTGCGTCGTTCACCTGCCGGATTTCCGCATGAATCAGAGCATGCCGGCATGGGTGCGATGCGATTGACGGTATTCTTATCCCTCTTCTTTTAAAAGGTACGAGGCGGAAAAAGTTCCGTTATTCCGGACGGTTGTCTCTGCGGGACAGTCATCAGGGCATCGTTTTTTCGCTTTATTGTTTGCTTTTGAACTCATTCATTTGTTAAACTGTCAGCTATGATACGCAAATGCAGATGCTCGTCCGGACTCGCCGACCGCACTCCGTATGAGGAGGTTGTGCTCGATACCATGCTTTACAGCGCGCGGCTCAAAGAGAATGTGGCCAGGCAGAACAGTGCCGTGATCGTTGCTATGGCCCGCCTTGTAGCAACGACCTTCGAAGAGGGCGGAAAGCTGTTGCTGTGCGGCAACGGCGGCAGCGCCGCGGATGCGCAGCATCTGGCTACCGAGCTGACCATCCGCTACATGAGCGGCGTCGAACGCCCGGCACTGCCGGCCATAGCGCTCAATGCCGACACCACGGCACTGACTGCCGGGGCGAACGATCTCGGTTATGACGAGGTGTTTCGCCGGCTCGTCGAGGCTTACGGCAATGATGGCGATGCGCTTATCGGACTTTCGACCAGCGGCAACAGCCGCAGCGTGCTTCATGCGTTGCGGTTTGCCAGGGAAAACGGAATGAAAACCCTTGCCCTGCTTGGCGGCGACGGAGGAATAATGAAGGATGCAGCCGATCTTTCGATTATCGTTCAGCATTCGGGATCGGCTGACAGGGTACAGGAGTGCCACATCACCATAGGTCATGTTATTATCGATCTCGTAGAACGGATGCTCGGATATCGTTCGTCCGGTAAGTGACGATTTAACTTATTTATAACGTAATTATGCAGATAAAACAAATTGAAGGAGCCCTCAGCGCTGCTGGTATCCGCTTCGCGCTGGTCGTTTCGCGTTTTAACGACTTCATCGGCCAAAAGCTTGTTGACGGAGCGGTGGACTGTATTCTCCGTCATGGCGGACGTCAGGAGGATATCACGATTTACCGCTGTCCCGGCGCATTCGAACTGCCTATGGTGTCGAAAAAAGTCGCGACCAGCGGCTCCGCCGATGCGGTTATTGCGCTCGGCGTTATCATCAGGGGTTCCACTCCTCATTTCGACGTGATTGCGGCTGAAGCAACCAAAGGAATCGCCCAGGTATCGCTCGACACCATGGTTCCCGTATCGTTCGGAGTACTGACAACGGAAAACCTTGAACAGGCAATCGAAAGGGCGGGTACGAAAGCCGGCAACAAAGGCTTCGATGCGGCAATGACGGCTATGGAAATGGTAAATCTCTATCGTCAGTTCTGAGAGCCGCCGTATCGTTCGAGATTAGCGGCAATCTCGAGGTACGATGCATCCAGAAGCGTTTCGGCATTCGGAAAACCGGATGGCTCCAGAGGCTTGCCGATAACGATTCGAACGGTTCCTCGCTGTATCCTGAGACTTTTTTTCGGCGTTATGCGGTTACTGCCGATAATGGTGACCGGCAGAAGCGGCGCTCCACCTTTCATTGCCACCAGGAAGGCGCCGCGCTTGAAGGGAAGGAGTTTTCCGTTTTCCGACCGGGTACCTTCAGGAAAAATGTGTACCGACCGGCCGCTTTTAAGCACGTCGGCCGCTGCAAGCAGGCTTTTAAGTGCTTCGCGGTTCTGGCCGCGCTTGATCATCACGTAACCGGAGCGTTTCAGCGTCCATCCGAATACCGGTATCCTTCCGAGCTCCTCTTTTGCTACGAACCGGAGGTTCAGCTTCATGGCGCCCAGAAGCAGCGGAATATCGGCCATGCCTGCATGGTTGCTGACCACCAGATAGCTCTCGCCGGCACGGTAGTTCTCCTCGCCGGTTACTTCGATGTCGATACCGAAGATCCTTGCCGAGAAACGTCCCCACCATGATGCCATCCGCGAGAAAAAATCGCCGGTATGCTCGAACAGGCTCACGACGAGCGCAAGCGACATACCGAGGAACATGATCGGTATGATCACCAGAAAGAATAGCAGCGTGCGCATGCTCATAGGGCGATCCTTTCCGTTACTGGTCAAGATGTTTCAGGAAATCCACAAGATCATCATACCCGGCACCGATGAGGGTCGACTGCTTTTCTTTTTCAAGCACGTCGGCAAGCCGTTCGGGTATGTTGACTCTCATGCCGAGAACCTCTTCAATGACTTCAAGGAACTTTGCTGGATGAGCAGTGGAAAGCACGATGCCCGGAGCCAGGCTTCCGCTTGCTGTTCGATAGGTTTCAAGGGCCCTGAAGCCGACTGCTGTATGCGGGTCAAGGACATAATCGTACTGACTGAATATGTTCCGGATAGTTTCCCTTGTAGCTTCGTCGGAGACTGAAATGCCGGTAATGTCGTCGGCCATCGCATGGCAGTCGTTGTTGTAGAGATGGCGAAGTCGAGCAAAATTGCTCGGATTGCCGACATCCATGGCTGTAGACAGCGTCGTCACGGTCGGTTTCGGCTCGTAACGTCCGTCCTTAAGGTACCTCGTAACGCTGTCGTTGGCGTTCGAGGCGGCTACAAAGTGACCGATCGGGAATCCCATCATCCGGGCGAGGATGCCGGCCGTCAGGTTTCCGTAGTTGCCGCTTGGTACCGAGAAGACGGGGTTTTCGAGACCGTATGCCGATTTCAGGTGCAACGATGCCCAGGCGTAGTAGAAAGACTGCGGAATCAGCCGGGATATATTGATCGAGTTTGCCGAGGTCAGCGTGAGTTTCTTTTTCAGGTCAGGATCGACGAACGCCTGCTTGACAAGACGCTGGCAGTCGTCGAAATCACCCTGTACCTCGAGGGCATGCACATTGCCGCCGGCGGTGGTGAGCTGCTGTTCCTGAAGGTAGCTGACCTTTCCGGACGGGTAGAGCAGCACGACCCTCGTATTGGGGATACCCTGGAAACCGTATGCCACCGCGCTGCCGGTATCGCCTGAAGTGGCGACAAGTACGGTGATGAGCCTGTTGTCTTCGGATGCGAAATATCCGGTCAGTCGGGCAAGAAACCGAGCTCCGTAGTCCTTGAATGCGAGGGTGGGGCCCGAAAACAGTTCTTCGACGAAGGTATTCTCCGAAAGCCTCACAAGAGGGGTGTCGAACGGGTAGCAGCTCTCGATCAGGTCACCAAGACGATCAGGCGGCATTTCGTCGCCTATGAATTTTTTTGCTATGGCAAAGGCGATGTCGCTGAAATTCCCCTCTTCGAGCAGTTGCAGTTCGGGTGCAGAGAACCGGGGAATTTCCGATGGTACATAAAGGCCACCGTCAGGGGCGAGTCCTTCGAGCGTGGCTTTTTTTATGGAAACCGGTACGGAGGATTTATTGGTGCTGAAATAGATCATAAGGCGGTGTGGAGGGTGAAATTATGACAGAATCTTCGCGCCTTCGCTGCAGATAGGGGAGACCCACATATCGGATGCGAGTTTGGCCGGCGACGAGAGGAACGCGTGTTGCATGGCGTTGCCTGCTTCCCTTGCGGTTTTTTCCGAAGATGAGAATGCGAACAGGGACGGACCTGAACCCGCGATGCTGCAGCCGAGAGCGCCTGCGTCGATAGCCGCACGCTGAACATCGAAAAATCCGGGAATCAGCGGAGCGCGTTTGGGTTCCGCGACAACATCGACGAGGGACCTGCCGATGAGATCGTAGTCCGAGGTGAGCAGGCCTGCGACCAGGGCTCCTACGTTTCCCCATTGCTGTATTGCGGTTTTCAGCGGGATAGCCTGGGGCAGAACAGAGCGTGCAAACGATGTGCGAAGCTCGGTGTGCGGATGCACAAGCGTGCAGTAGAGATCTGTCGGAGGCGGAATGGTTATTAGGTCGAGCGGTGTATAGCTGCGGATCAGGACAAAATTGCCGAGGATTGACGGGGCTGCATTGTCTGCATGCGCGGAACCGCATGCGACCCGCTCGCCCTCGATCGCGAAATGCACAAGCTCCATTTTCGAGCATGGGTGACCAAGCAGTTCGTTTGCCGCCACAAGCGCGGCAGCACCGCTTGCCGCGCTGCTGCCCATGCCGCTGCTGAGGGGGAGGTTCTTTTTAAGCTCAAGCTCGATATGGCCTGAAAAGTCGATACCCTTGTGCGCGCGGATATGTTCGAGAAACTTCAGTACAACGAAGCTCGATGTGTTTTTTCGAGGATCGAGAGGTAGTGCGCCGCCGTCTCCCGAAATGCCTGTGATCGAAACAGGGCAGTGAGGCTGCTTTTTTTCAGAAAGGGTAAGAGTAACCTCATCGCCGGGTTCGGTTATGGCAAATCCAAGTACATCAAAACCGCAGGCAACGTTGCCGACTGTTGCCGAAGCGAATCCCCTGACCGTTTTCATACCATGTACTGTGATTTCTCTTTGTCTTGTTGATCCCGACGCAGCGCGGCCTTACCCCGCAGAATCGCATATGCTTCTGCATCCTGCATCATCAAATTATATAGAGAATTTGAATAACTAAAAGCTTTTCGTTAAATTTGGCTTTTATTTTTTGAAAGGTAAATGGCCAAGTCTGATTTCAAAAGAAGGTAAGCAGAATCTTTCTCTTTTCTTAAAAAACAAATAACCAAGCGAATAAGATATGTCTACAACAGTCAGGCCTGATGAGGTTTCATCCATACTTCGCAAGCAGCTTGCCGGTTTTGAATCCGAGGCGGAAGTCTATGATGTAGGAACAGTGCTGCAGGTTGGTGACGGTATTGCTCGCGTGTACGGTTTATCGCAGGTTGCAGCAGGTGAACTTCTTGATTTTCCCAACAAGGTGACGGGTATGGCTCTCAACCTTGAGGAAGACAACGTCGGCTGTGTATTGTTCGGTGAGTCCAACACGGTCAAGGAAGGCGATACGGTCAAAAGAACGGGAATTCTTGCTTCGATTCCGGTCGGAGAAGCTATGCTCGGAAGGGTTATCAATCCACTCGGCGAGCCGGTTGACGGTAAAGGAACCATCGATACTGATATCCGTCTTCCCCTCGAACGCAGGGCGCCTGGCGTTATTTTCCGGAAATCGGTTCACGAACCTCTGCAGACAGGTCTCAAAGCTATCGATTCCATGATTCCGATCGGCCGCGGCCAGCGCGAGCTGATCATCGGCGACCGCCAGACCGGCAAGACCGCCGTTGCGCTCGATACCATCATCAACCAGAAAGGTAAAGGCGTCTACTGTATTTACGTGGCAGTCGGCCTGAAAGGCTCCACTGTGGCCCAGGTCGTCAATACGCTTGAGAAACACGGCGCGATGGAGTATACGACTGTCATCTCGGCAACTGCCTCCGATCCCGCACCGCTTCAGTTCATCGCTCCGTTCGCGGGAGCTGCTCTCGGCGAATATTTCCGCGATACCGGACGCCATGCGCTGGTCGTCTATGATGATCTTTCAAAACAGGCGGTCGCTTACCGTCAGCTTTCCCTGCTGCTCCGTCGTCCCCCTGGACGCGAGGCATATCCTGGCGACGTATTCTATCTGCACTCCCGTCTGCTTGAAAGAGCCGCAAAAATCACCGACGATATAGAGGTCGCAAAGAAAATGAACGATCTTCCCGATGCGCTCAGGCCGATGGTCAAAGGCGGAGGAAGCCTTACCGCTCTGCCGGTTATCGAAACCCAGGCAGGTGACGTTTCGGCATACATTCCGACCAACGTTATTTCTATCACCGACGGTCAGATCTTCCTCGAATCCAACCTCTTCAACTCCGGTCAGAGGCCTGCAATCAACGTCGGTATTTCGGTCTCCCGCGTCGGCGGCGCCGCACAGATCAAGGCTATGAAGAAAGTCGCCGGTACCCTTCGGCTCGACCTTGCCCAGTTCCGTGAACTTGAGGCGTTTTCGAAGTTCGGTTCAGACCTTGACAAGACCACGAAAGCGCAGCTCGACAGAGGCGCCCGTCTTGTCGAGATTCTCAAGCAGGGCCAGTATGTGCCGATGCAGGTTGAGAAACAGGTTGCCATTATTTTCCTTGGTACCCAGGGTCTGCTCGATGCCGTCGAGGTTTCGAATATCCGCCGTTTCGAGGAGGAGTTCCTCGGCATGCTCGAGATCAAACAGCCCGAAATCCTGAAAACCATCGCCGAAACCGGTACGCTTGAGGCCGATACGGCCAAAAAGCTGAAAGATGCCGCCGAGAAGTTCGTGAGCTCTTTCAATCAGAAAGTCAAGGCTTAATTTATTAACAGACCCTAATACATGCCTACATTAAAGGATATACGTGTACGAATCAAGGGGGTGAAATCCACGCAGCAGGTAACCAAGGCCATGAAAATGGTTGCGGCCGCCAAGCTTCGCAGGGCTCAGGACAGGGCTATCATGGCCAGACCATATGCCGGCAAGCTTAAAGAGATGCTTGCATCGCTTTCGGCCAAGGTCGATACATCGCTCAATCCCCTGCTGTCGGGCCGTCCGGAAGTAAAAAAAGTGCTGGTGGTGCTCATTACGGCCGACAGGGGGCTGTGCGGCGCGTTCAACACCAACATCATCAAACTTGCCCAGAAGATCGCAACCGAGGATTATGCGGCTCAGTACAGGAACGGCGGAGTCAGCATGATCTGCGCCGGGACGCGGGGTTTCGATTACTTCCGTAAGAGAGGATTCAACATCGTCAAAGGTTACCCCGGCGTTTTCCAGAATCTCGATTTCAGCATTGCAAAGGAGATAGCCGAGACGTCATCGGCCATGTACCTGAAAGGCGAGGTTGATCGGGTGGTTGTGGTATACAACGAGTTCAAGAGCGTTCTCGCTCCTGTGCTCAAGGCAGAAGAACTGCTTCCCATCGCCGCAGCAGCGGGCGCTGGCAAGGAGAGCAGCAGCGATTATATCTATGAACCATCCCCATCGGCAATCATTGACGAACTTGTGCCAAAGCACCTCAATACTCAGGTTTGGCGCGTGATGCTCGAATCCAATGCCGCCGAGCAGGCTGCGCGTATGTCTGCGATGGATTCTGCGACAGAGAACGCCAAAGAGTTGTTGCGCACACTCAATATCAGTTATAATCGCGCCCGTCAGGCTGCGATTACCAAGGAGTTGAGTGAAATCGTCGCTGGTGCCGATGCGCTCAAGAGCTGATTTCCTTGAGGGTTTTCAGCATATGTCGATTCAAAGCGCCCTGACGGGCGCTTTTTTATTACAGCCGGATGGTTTTTCTCGCGGAGGTGTTGACCTCTACAGGGAAATGATGTTTATTTCATAAGTTCATCGTGAAGCAGAAAGTCTTTTATTAATGCGTTAACGCCAGCATGAAGATTTACAAGTTCGGGGGAAGCTCTCTGGGCTCCGCCGCAAGGATCAGAAAGGTTGCCGGAATCATTGCTGCCGCATCGGCAGAGGATCGCCCGCCGGTAGTTGTCGTATCGGCTATCTACCGGGTAACAGACCTCCTGCTTGAAGCCGCAACGGCTGCAAGTGCAGGGCGCGACAACTACCGTCAGATTCTCGACGATATCCGCCAGATGCATGAACGTGTTTTCATCGAACTGTTCCCGGGCGGCAACGACGGAGGTATTTCGACTCTTACAGGCAAGGATCTCATAGAACTGTACGACCTCGTGCACGGGGTTTTTCTGTTGAGGGAGCTGTCGGAAAAAAGCACAGCACTCCTGCTCAGTTTCGGGGAGCGGCTCTCTGCCCGTATTGTTGCAGGGTACCTGAATTCGCAGGGTATACCTGCAGTCTATATTGATGCACGCGAGTTGATCGTTACCGATACGAACTATTGCAGCGCGAAAGTCAATACAGGGGAAACTTACGTGAGAGTGAGGGAGCGGATTGGCGAAGACGGAGCGATTCCCGTCGTCACCGGCTATATTGCCGCGGCACCTGACGGCACGACTACAACGCTGGGCAGGGGCGGGTCAGATTATACAGCTTCGCTGATCGGCGCAGCTCTCGGCGCCGAGGAGATACTTATATGGACCGATGTGGACGGCTTTTTCAGCGCAGATCCAAGACGGGTCAGGGATGCGAGGGTACTTCCGTTCATCAGCTACGCCGAAGCCATGGAGTTGTCGCATGCTGGAGCGAAGATACTTCATCCGTACGCTATTCAGCCGGCCATGAAGGCCTCCATTCCGGTACTTATAAAAAATTCGTTCAATCCCGATGCACCGGGCACGAGAATCGAGCGAGAGGTTCATCGGCAGCAGGCCCGGCAGCATCCGGTTACCGGTCTCAGTTCCATTAACAGGGTTGTGCTGCTCAATCTTTCCGGGAGTGGTATGGTAGGAGTGCCGGGCATCGCCTCGCGTCTTTTCAGCTGTCTGGCCAGGAGTTCAGTCAACGTGATCTTTATATCCCAGGCCTCGTCCGAGCAGTCGATCAGTCTTGCCATCGATCCGCAGCAGGCCGCTAAAGCGAAAAAAGCGCTGGAAGAGGAGTTTGCCTCCGAGACTGCAGCTCGTCTGATCGATCCGCTTGTACTCAGACGCAATCTTGCCATGGTCGCCGTTGTCGGCAATAACATGACGGGTCATCCGGGAGTATCAGCCCAGTTATTCGAGACGCTCGGAAAGAACGGCATCAATGTCATAGCTGTAGCACAGGGAGCCAACGAAATGAATATTTCCGTGGTGATCGACAGCCGGGACGAAGACAAGGCGCTTAATTGCATTCACGAGTCGTTTTTCCTTTCTCAGCGCAAGATTCATGTTTTTATAGCCGGTACGGGAACGATCGCAAAAAGCCTGATCCGGCAGATTGAAAAGCATAGAATGAACCTCAGGCAGGAAAAAGATCTTGACGTATTGGTATGCGGCCTGGCCAATACCAGGATGATCGCTGTTTGTGACGGAGGAATCGATCTTGAACACTGGGAAAGTTCGCTCGACGCCCGTTCTCCCGAATCTGCGGGAATAGAGGGATATATCAGGCTTATTATGGATCGAAACCTGCATAATACTGTTTTTGTTGACTGTACGGCGAACGAAGCAGTTGCCGAGCGCTATCCGCAACTGCTTCAGGCTAATATTTCCGTCGTGACAGCCAACAAACTCGGCATGGCTGGACCTGCGGAACTTTATGAAAGCATCAGGATGGCCCAGAGGGGCAGCAATGCACGATTTCTCTATGAAACCAACGTAGGGGCCGGTCTTCCCATCATCAACACGCTCAACGACCTGAAAAACAGCGGCGACAACATCGTCAGTATCCAGGGCGTGCTGTCCGGAACCCTGAGCTATATTTTCAACGAACTTCGCAAGGGAGGTCTTTTCAGCGATATCGTCAGGAAGGCCAAAGATGCCGGGTATACGGAACCCGATCCGAGGGACGATCTCTCAGGTGCGGATTTTGCGAGAAAAGTGCTGATACTGGGCCGTGAACTCGGTTATGATATGGAGTACTCCGATGTGCAATGCGAGAGTCTCGTACCTGAAGAGCTTCGGGACGATATGCCGGTCGGAGAGTTTCTCGACCGTCTCGGAATGGTCGACGACCTTTATGCCGACCGTATTCGCAAAGCGGGAGAAAACGGCATGACCATATCCTATGCCGGCGAGATCCGAAGCGGCAAGGCCAGCATCGGCGTGAAGCATGTGCCTCTTGCCAGTCCGCTTGCGGGTCTGAGCGGTTCCGAGAATATGGTGGTGTTCACTACCGACAGGTATTTCGATACTCCACTCGTCGTGCGTGGTCCGGGTGCCGGGGCAGAGGTTACGGCAGGCGGCGTTTTTGCCGATATACTGCGGGTTGCAAGTTATCTGGTGTAAGCCTATGATGACAGCTGAAATCGTATCCATCGGAGACGAACTGCTCAAGGGCGGCAAGGTCAATACAAATGCCGCATTTATAGCCGCCGGTCTTGGAGGAATAGGCGTTCCTGTCCGGAGAATAGTCGCATGTGCCGACGACGAGGATGATATCGCAGCAGCGTGTGCCGAATCGCTTTCAAGAGCCGATATCGTGCTTGCCACCGGCGGTCTCGGACCGACCCGCGACGACCGTACGAAAAAAGCTGCAGCGAGGTTGCTCAACAGAGGCATTGAAGAGAATCCGCAGGCATATGAAATGCTCGTTTCATGGTTTGCTTCGCGAGGGCGGTCGTTACCGGGTAACCTGCGCGATCAGGCCGCGCTGGTCGAGGGATCGATTCTTGTGCCCAATCCCGTCGGGACTGCAGCAGGCATGATTCTTTCCTGCGGAGAGCGTTTCGGCAACCGATATCTGGTGCTGATGCCGGGCGTGCCTCTGGAGATGCAGGCAATGATGCGGGAAACGGTGCTTCCTTTTTTTGCTTCCGGGAGTTCTTCCTTCATGCAGCATACTCCTGTAAAAACCGTCGGAATAGGCGAGTCGCAGCTTGCGGAGCTGCTTGTCGCGGTCGAAGACCGCCTGCCCGACGGCACGACTCTTGCCTATCTTCCTCATGTTGCAGGCGTTGATCTCATGGTCAGCACGACCGGTGCGAAGCAGGATGCTGTCGCGCGGGAAAACCGAATGGTTATCGAAGCCATTGCCGCACGTGCAGGGCGCTATATCTATGCGACCGGAGAAACATCGCTCGAAGAGACTATAGGCGGTCTGCTTGCCGCAAAAGGCCTGACCATCGCAACCGCAGAATCCTGTACAGGCGGGCTTGTCGCAAGTCGCCTGACCGATATTCCGGGTTCCTCAGCCTATTTTCTTCAAGGTATTGTGGCCTACAGCAATGAGGCGAAAATTTCTTTGCTCGGCGTTTCCCGTCAGATTATCGAAGCTCATGGTGCGGTCAGCGAACCCGTAGCCGAAGCGATGGTTCTCGGCGCTCTCCGGCTAAGCGGGGCCGATGTGGCGGTTTCCACCACTGGTATAGCAGGACCTTCGGGAGGTTCTGAGGAAAAACCAGTGGGAACGCTCTGTATAGGTCTTGCAAGAAAAGTGCCGGATGGCGGGGTGGCCGCGCGAACGCACACCTTTCGTCTGTACGGGACGAGGCTGCAGTGCAAGCAGCGATTCGCAGAAGCGGCTTTGCGGGAAATCTGGAAGAGTCTTTCCGGCGGCGACGAATGAACCGTATGCATAATGGCGCCGGGCTGGTATGGCCCGGCCCTCTTTACGATAGAAAAACGTTCTTACAAAGTAGTTTCAATGGCAAAAATTTCACGATTACCTGACTCTGTCGCCAATAAAATATCGGCAGGCGAGGTCGTGCAGCGTCCGGCTTCGGTTGTCAAGGAGCTCCTGGAAAATTCAATAGATGCAGGAGCATCGAAAATAACCGTTGTGATCAAGGATGCCGGCAAGGAACTGATCAGGATTATCGATAACGGCTCAGGTATGAACCGCCAGGACGCTCTGCTTTGCGTCGAGAGGTTCGCCACCAGCAAACTTTCGGATGTACGGGATCTCGATACGCTCATGAGTCTCGGTTTCAGGGGCGAGGCGCTTGCCAGCATCTCCTCTGTGTCGCATTTCGAACTCAGGACACGTCAGGAGTCCGATCCGCTTGCCATGAGATTTCGTTACGAGGGCGGCCTCCTGGTCGAGGAAAACGAAACAGCAGGGGAATCGGGCACATCGGTCAGTGTAAGGAATCTCTTCTTCAATGTTCCGGCCCGCCGTAAGTTCCTGAAATCCAACGCCACGGAATTCCGTCATATTTTCGAAACCGTCAGGGCGCTGTCGCTTGCCTATGCGGAGATCGAGTGGCGCATGTTCAGCGACGACGAAGAGCTGTTCCATTTCAGGAGCCCCGATATTTTCGAACGTCTGGACTACTTTTTCGGAAAAGGCTTTTCCGAGGGGCTTATACCCATTACCGAAGAGAACGACTATCTCTCCATCAACGGATTCATCGGAAAGCCGGGCATGATGAAGCGCCAGAAATTCGACCAGCTGTTTTATATCAACCGGAGGATCATACAGAACCGGATGCTCATCCAGGCATTGCAGCAGGCTTATGGCGAGTTGCTCGAGGAACGCCAGGCCCCGTTTGCCATGCTCTTTCTCGGCATCGAGCCTTCCCGTGTCGATATCAATGTGCATCCGGCAAAACTCGAAGTGAAATTCGAGGATGAGCGCAACGTGCGAAACATGTTCTATCCGGTCATCAGGCGGGCTGTTCAGCTCCACGATTTTTCTCCTGACGCAGCGTTTGTTTCCCCGACGGTCCGGCAGGGGAACCATTCAGGTGCTGAGGATGAGACCTTATACAGGAGGCTCATCTACAATGAACCGGGCCGGGCGGGCACCATGGAAGATCTCTACAGCGGATTCCGTGAAAACTCCCTTCCGTCAGGTATCCGCAGTGACGATCCTATGGAACCCCGTCAGGCTGAAATGTTTCCGCTTCGGGAGCCCGATGAAAAATGGAGCGGAGCGTCAGAGGTGATGCAGGGCGACGACGTGCCGCCCACAATGCTTCAGTCGCGTTTTCATGATGACGAGGGGTCCGTGGAGCCGGTAACTGCCGAGCCGAAAATCTGGCAGCTTCATAACAAGTATATCATTTGCCAGATCAAGAATGGCATGATGATCATCGATCAGCATGTGGCCCATGAACGGGTACTCTATGAACGTGCGCTCGACGTCATGGAGCAGAATGTGCCAAATTCGCAGCAGCTGCTTTTTCCTCAAAAGGTGGAGCTTCGCCAGTGGGAGTACGAGGTGTTCGAGGAGATCCGCGACGACCTCTACCGGCTCGGGTTCAATCTTCGTGATTTCGGGTCGAGAACCGTCATGATCGAAGGGATTCCGCAGGACGTACGATCAGGGACCGAGGTCACCATCCTGCAGGACATGATCGCCGGTTATCAGGAGAACGCCTCGAAGCTCAGGCTTGAAAAGCGGGATAATCTTGCGAAATCCTATTCTTGCCGTAATGCAATCATGGCAGGCCAGAAACTCAGTCTGGACGAGATGCGCTCTCTCATAGACAATCTCTTCGCTACGCGAGTACCATACTCCTGCCCCCATGGCAGGCCGGTTATCGTCAAACTCATGCTTGACCAGCTCGACCGGATGTTCGGGCGTACGTGAGGCGCTTTTATTGCATGTTTGTCCGAAAACAATTACATTATCGCCTTATACCCTTGTAGCTCAGTGGATAGAGCAACAGTTTCCTAAACTGTGGGTCGGCAGTTCGAGTCTGCCCAAGGGTACAGGGTTAATTCCGTTCTTGGTCGACGGACAATAGAAAAACAGGGTCGCTCCCTGTTTTTTTTATGCCAAATCATATGCTCCGGATGAGTTGCCTCCGGCATAATCGCTTTTTTACCTGCAGTTGCCGCCGCCATTTACGGTCATTACTCCATGCCTTTTCCCTGACGCCATCGCATTGCTGAACCCGAGCCGGGTGATAGTTGTGTCATCTTTCGGATATTTGGTATCTTGCTTTGCTGAGTATGCTTAACCTTTTTAATCACCAGGCGATGAAGCTTCTGAGAAACAGTATCACAATTGTCCTGCTGTTCTTTGCCATCGATGTCGGACGGTATTTTTTTTATCCGGATATCGGTCGCCTGTCGGTAGAAAATCCTTCCATGTCCGCGTTCATGGAGTATCGCGAGGCACAGTGGAAGCAGGAGGGACTCGACGACAAGCGGGTACGTCAGCGCTGGGTATCGCTCGACCGGGTCTCGTCGAACCTCGTCAAGGCGGTGCTCATTGCCGAGGACAACAAGTTCTGGCAGCACAGGGGATTCGATTATGAAGCTATCGAAATGGCCATCGAAAAAAATATCGAAGCAAGGGAGTTCAAGTCGGGAGCCAGCACCATCAGCCAGCAGCTTGCCAAGAATCTTTATCTTTCTCCTTCCAGGAATCCCGTGCGCAAGATCAAGGAGGCTATTCTTACCTGGAGAATCGAGAAAACGCTTTCGAAACGCAGGATCCTCGAACTCTACGTGAACGTGGCGGAATGGGGCGACGGCATTTTCGGTGTCGAGCAGGCAGCGCGTACCTATTACGGTGTGAGCGCTGCCGGTATCTCTCCGCAGCAGGCAGCCCGTCTTGCCGCCGTTCTTCCCAATCCGCTGAAATATTCTCCCGTCAATCCATCGCGATATGTCCGGAACCGGGCAAAACGGATCTATGCTATCATGATCAGAAGGGGCGTCGTGCTTCCCGACTACAAAGCGGTAATGACCGTTTCTCCCGATACCACAGCTGTGGATTCAGTCGTTGTCGGGGTGCCCGATTATCTTGTCAGACAGGCCGCATCTGCTGACAGCACAGCGTCCGGTGCAGCCGAACAGCCCGATCCGGTTTCCGGTATCGAGTCCTCCGTCGGTAAGCCCGAAGGAGCAGAAGACGATGCGGGTTCAGGAACTTCAAACCCTTAAAGCGGATATCGATTATGGCTCTTCAACTTGGCAAGGCAACGGGTATCGTCATGCGTACCAGCGCGTATCTTTTCTACCGGGCAATGGTCTACGGCGCGCTTGTTGGCGCGGTTGCCGTGTTTCTTGGAATTCTTGCGCTCATCGGAAGCGTTTTCGGCGGCGGAGCGGCGGCAGTGCTTTTTTTTCTTGCTCTCTTTGCCGGAGGATTCGGTTTCAGGTTTATACGGGAGTATGTGCTCTATCTGCTGCAGGCAGGGCATATCGCCCTGATTACGGAAATTGTTGAAAATGGCGCGTTGCCCCAGGGCATCTCCCAGACGTCATGGGCCAAAGAACGGGTCATGGGTTATTTCAGGGAGGTCAGCGTACTCGCACTTGTCGATCAGCTGGTAAAAGGAGTGCTTGTATCGCTCAACCGCACCCTGTTCAACATCATGCAGGCCTTGCCCATTCCGGCACTTGAAGGACTTGCATCCGTCGTGCAGCGGATCGTGACTTTCAGTCTCACCTATATCGACGAGTCCGTTATTGCATGGACCTTCCGTACGAAAAACCCTAACGTTTTTGATGCGGCAAAATCAGGCATCATCATATACTGTCAATCATGGAAATCTCTTTTGAAGAATGCTGTAGCCCTGACTCTTCTTAGCTATATTTTCGTCATTTTCACCACCGTTTTGTTTATGGTGCCTCTCGGCGCCGTTGCGCTGTTTCTGCCCCAGTCATGGGCATTCGGCAAGTTCGCTCTATTCATACTTGCGCTGTTTCTCGGTATTGCGGCCAAGTGGATACTGTTCGATCCTGTCGCCTGCACCTCGACACTGCTGACATTTCTCGATGAAGCCGAAAGGACCGCCCCCGATCCGGTGTGGGAGTCGAGAATCGAAGCCGTCAGCGAGCAGTTCCGCACAATCAGGGAAAAAGCTGCAGCAATGGCCACGGGCACGGTTCTGAAAAACGGATGAATCGTAACTGGAGATGGAATCTTCTGTGCAAGCGGCTATCCGGGCTCATGGTCTGGTAAAGCTGTTCGGGACTGTCCGGGCGGTTGACATCGAAGACGCCGAACGGTTATGCGACCGGGTCGCATTTATCGTCAGCGGACGGATTGTTCGCACCGAAAGTCTCGAGCGGTTGCTTCAGCCGGTGCGGGGCATCCATGCGATGACGGTTACGGTGTCCGGCAGTTCTGCCGTCCCGCATGCAGATCTGCACGACGCGTTTCCCTGGCTTGATTTTTACGAGAAGAGAGAAAACGAACTCAGGATCGAGACCTGCGCACCGATTAAAGCCGGATCGGTTGCGCGCTATCTCGAAGACAAGGGAGTCGAGGTACTCGAAGCCAGGAAACGGCATCTGTCGCTCGAGGATTTGTTCGTCGAGGTTACCGGTATCGGATCCGGCTCCATGACGGGGGAAAAAGAGGGGAGGGCCCGCCGATGAAGCGATGGATAGCGCTCTCGGCTTCATCTTTTCCACCCTTTCGGGAGTTTCATGGAGTCTGGTTGCTGCGGCAGTTCTGCTGACGGCGCTCGTTTCCACCTACCTGAGCCTGCTGCTTGCACTATTGGCAACGGAGGTGTTCGAGGTGCAGACGCTGTCGAATTTCGTGCGTTTTCCCATGATTTTTCTCTGCGGCTTTTTTTTGGTCAGCTCCCTGCCGGATCCGCTTCAATTCCTTTCGTATCTTCTTCCGCTGACCTACGGAGTCGATATCCTGCGCCATGCCATGGGCGGAGAACAGCTTCTGCCGGTACAGATCGACCTCGCCGTTCCCGGAGGTTTCTGTGTCCTCCTTTTTGCGGTCAGCCTTCACAGCATCAGCAGACACTGGATCGGATAATGCCGAATGAACTTTATAAGACGACAGGCGGTAATAGAATTGTGCCGACTGCTGCAGGAGAGCGTGTTTCCGAAACCAGAACAGTAAAGACCATGAATCGTCGTGTTGCCAGAAGAGCCGTCAATCTGCCGCTCTATTCAGTACTGCTTATTCTTTTTTTCGCCGTGACAGGATGCACAGTGCAATACGCAAGGCCCGACAGGCCGGGTGGAGTTTATCCTGATGAAGGTACGCGTCTGCTCAATACTACATGGCGTGCAGTGGAGATCATGGGCAGAAGGGCGTCGTTCTACCCCGGCCAGAAAATGGATGCCCATATCATTCTTTACAGCTATGGCAGAGTGAGCGGTTCGACCGGCTGCAACAATCTTAACGGAAGCTATACGAGCCATAGAGGCAGACTCTCTTTCGGTTCGATCGGGACGACGCGCATGGCCTGTTCGCCGCGTATCATGGAACAGGAGCGGCGTTTTCTCGATGCCCTTCGCATTACAGCATCCTATGATATATCCGGACGGCGCCTCATCCTGTTCGACAGCCGGGGAAGAACGGTCATGGAACTTGTTGCGGCGAGGTGATCGCTGAAGCCTCAGCATGGATGCCTGAGGGAACTGCCGGGGAACCATGGAGCAATATGACAGGTTCTCTTAACTGATGATTGTGTTGACAGGTTGATTTTTTTATATTGCGTAAATTAATAATCGCGTCGAAAACCGTTTTCATCGGAAAAAATGTTTACAGTGAACCTGAACAGCCTTTCCACAGGCCTATGCCTGCTACTTCAGAGCTCGGGGGCTCTTGGGGGAGGTGCGTTTTAGTTCGTTTTCCGCTGGAAAGGAACAGAGTTTAAGCCGCCGCCCTTCAGGGGAAGGCGGCTTTTTTTGTTTATATGACCAAAATTACAATAAGAGGAAAAGCATCAATGAAAAAGAATGGGATGAATTATCGGAAATACACTGCATATCCCGCAGTTGAGATTGCCGGCAGAACGTGGCCGGATAACACCATCACCAAAGCACCGGTATGGTGCAGCGTAGACCTGAGAGACGGCAATCAGGCTCTTCCGGTGCCGATGAGCGTCGATGAAAAGGTGGCCATGTTTCAGTTGCTGGTTTCCATCGGGTTCAAGGAGATAGAGATAGGATTTCCGTCGGCATCGGCTACCGAGTTCGCATTCGTACGGCGGCTTGTCGAGCAGAATCTCATCCCCGAGGATGTGACCATACAGGTGCTGACCCAGGCTCGGGAGCACCTGATACGCAGGACTTTCGAATCGGTGAAGGGAGCAGGCCGCGTGATCGTGCATCTCTACAATTCGACATCGAGACAGCAGAGGGATGTCGTGTTCCGCAAGAACAAGGATGAGATCAGGGCTATTGCCGTGGAGGGAACACAACTCGTGCGAAGGCTGAAAGAGGAGAGCGGCAATCCGGGTATCCGTTTCGAGTACAGTCCGGAAAGCTTTACCGGTACGGAGCTCGACTATGCTCTCGAAGTCTGCCATGCCGTAATGGACGCCTGGGGGGCGTCTGCCGACAACAGGATCATTCTCAATCTGCCTTCGACCGTCGAAATGTCGAGGCCGAACATCTATGCCGACCGGATCGAATGGTTCTGCCGGCATATCAGGGATCGCGAAGCGGTGCTGATCAGCGTCCATGCGCATAACGATCGCGGTACGGCCGTGGCTACGGCTGAATTTGCAGTCATGGCCGGAGCGGATCGCGTTGAAGGGGCACTGTTCGGCAATGGCGAGCGTTGTGGCAACATGGATATCGTCACCATGGCGCTTAACCTGTTTACCCAGGGCGTTGATCCCGAGCTGGACTTTTCCGACCTCCCGAAGATTCGGGAAATTTACCGTAAATGCACCCGCATGGACGTTCATCCGAGGCATCCCTATGCAGGTGATCTTGTCTATACGGCATTTTCAGGTTCGCACCAGGATGCCATCAGCAAGGGGATGAAAGCGCACAAGGTCTCTGCTGACGGCACGTGGGATGTTCCCTACCTGCCGATAGATCCGCAGGACGTGGGATGCAACTATGAAGCGATCGTTCGCATAAACAGCCAATCCGGCAAGGGCGGAGTGGCTTATGTGCTTGAGCAGGACTACGGTATCCAGATTCCCAAATGGATGCAGCCCGACTTTGCGGAGGCAGTACAGGCGGTTGCCGACCGTACGGGAGAGGAACTTTCGCCGGAGCGCATACACGACCTTTTTCACCAGGAGTACGTGAAACTCAAGGAGCCGTTCGTACTGAAGAAATGTCATATAAGCTGGGATGACGAGGACCCTGACCGTAACGATGAAGAGGCGACCATTATTACCTGCACGGTTCAGATGAAAGACCGGGAGTTTCATGTGGATGCCAGGGGCAACGGTCCGGTCGATGCCTTTGTGAAAGGGTTTGTTGAGGTCAGCGGTCTCGAATTCACCATCGAGAATTATGCCGAACATGCGATCGGTCACAGTGCCGGCGCGCTTGCTGTGGCATACATTCGAATAGGGTGTCCCGACGGCAGGGTCTCTTTTGGCGCCGGTATCGATTCGAATATCAGCCTTGCATCTATCAAGGCGATCGTCAGTTCGCTGAACCGCCTTCCCTAAACGGTTACGCGGCCGGAGCTTCGTCAGTCTCCGGTCTGCTTTTTCTCCATGTTTTTTGTATCTTGAATGGAAATTATTTCCATTTAAGATATGCGGAATGCTCCGGTAATAATCAGGAAAGCCGGATTGAAAGTAACGCCGGTCCGTCTTGCCATTCTGACGCTTCTTTCGGACAGCGTCAGGCCGCTCTCGCCCAGGGATGTACATGACCATCTCCTGGAGAAGTTCGGCAGAAGCGGTCTTCCCGGAGTTTATCGCAATCTCGAAGCTCTGGCCGAAAGCGGGATTCTTTTCCGTATCCCCGGATTCGGACGGGTACGCCGTTATGCCCTTTGTCCGAATCCTGATAACCCTCACCAGCATCATATCATCTGCATCTACTGCGGCCGTATCTCCGAAGTCGGGGAGTGCCGCTATCATGATGGTATGATGGTCGGAGGATACCGGCTGCTTACCCATGCCATGCAGTTCGAGGGGATCTGCGGATCCTGTCTTTTGCAAACGAACCATTCCCGATCATGATCCACAGATCCGTAGCCCTTCTTTCAATGCTGATGATTCTGCTGCTCCAGAACGGCTGCGTCAACACTCCGGAAAACGGGCGGCTGCAGGTCGTCACCTCCATTGTGCCTTTTGCTTATTTCGTCGAAAGAATCGGCGGCGACCATGTTGCCGTAACTGCCATGGTACCTCCGGGAGGCAATCCGCACAGCTATGAACCGACCCCGAGACAGATGTCGTCATTGTCCGGTGCCTCACTGTTCGTCAAGGCCGGTTCCGGGGTGGAATTCGAACTTGACTGGATGCCTCGCATTCTTTCGCTCAATCCGGAACTTCAGATATGCGACGCATCGGAAGGGGTGAGGCTTATTGCCGTGAACCATGAAGATCATGCGCATGAAAAACGCACCCATGCGGAAGATCTCCGCAAAGATGCCGATCATCATCACCACGGCCGTTTCGATCCTCATTACTGGCTTTCTCCGGAAAATGGCATCATCATCGCACGCAATATCGAAAAAGCCCTGATTCTTGTCGATCCTGAGCGCCGGGAACGTTATACTGCCAACGCAGATGAAGTTGTCTCCGAGCTTGAAGCCCTGCGGTTCGATATTCGCAGCAGGCTCGAGCCTGTCAGGAATCGCAGATTTCTCGTCTTTCATCCTGCCTGGGGATACTATGCCGATGAATTCGGCCTCAAACAGATAGCCGCCGAAGAGGAGGGTAAAACGCTTACCCCGCGTCAGCTGCAGAAGGTCATCGAACAAGCCAGAGCGGCCGATATCAGGGTGGTGTTCATTTCGCCCCAGTTCAGTAATGTCCAGGCGGAAGCGATCGCAAGGGATATCGGCGGCAGGACAGGGACGGTCGATCCGCTCGCCCATGACTATATGGACAACCTTCGCAAGGCGACTGACGCTTTTTCCGGGGCTATGCGATGAACCATGAAGTCATCCGCTGCGAAGGTCTTTGTGTCGAGCTTGGCGGAGCAGCCGTGCTGAGAGATCTCTCTTTTTCAGTAGATGAAGGTGAGTTTCTTGCAGTTGTCGGTCCGAACGGCGGAGGAAAAACTACCCTGCTGAGGGTGCTGCTTGGCTTGCAGAAGCCTTCATCCGGCAGCGTCAGCGTGTTCGGGGCCCAACCGGGGAATTCTCCGGGCAGAACAGGGTATGTGCCGCAGCGGCTGTTTTTCGACCGCGATTTTCCTCTCGGCGTGATGGATGCCGTGCTGATGGGGCGCATTGCGCTGAAAACACCCTTTCAGCGTTACAGCAAGGCCGATCGGGAAGCCGCAGGAGAAGCGCTGCGCACGGTCGGACTCTCTTCGCTTGCGAACCGAAGGATAGGCGCACTTTCGGGAGGTGAGCTGCAGAGAACGCTTATTGCCCGGGCGCTTGCCGGAAAACCCGAACTGCTGCTGCTCGATGAGCCGACGGCGAGCGTCGATCCTGAGATGAAAACAACAATCTACGATCTGCTTGATCGTCTGCGAAAAAGCATGACCATCCTGCTGGTTACGCACGATACCGGGACGGTCAGCCGTTTCGTCAGCCGTGTGCTCTGCCTTAACTGCGGCATGGTGCAGCGTGAGGCTCCCTCCTCACGTCCAGACGGCCAGGCTATCGAGCAGGCCTATCCCTACAAGGTCGACCTGCTTGTGCATCATGCCGACAGGGGCCGGAAGCCAACCTCAAAATCCTGATTCCATGGTTACCGATCTCTTCGCATACGAGTTTTTGCGCAACGCAGTGTTCGCGTCACTGCTCGCCAGCATAGCATGCGGTATCATAGGCAGTTACGTGGTGGTGAATAAAATCGGATTCATCAGCGGGGGCATTGCCCATACGGCCTTCGGCGGCATAGGGCTCGGCTACTATCTCGGCATCAATCCTCTTTTCGGCGTGATTCCCTTCAGCCTTTTCGCGGCGGTCGCCATCGGCCTGCTCAGCCGGAAAGCAAGGGTGGCCGAAGATACCGCAATCGGAGCATTCTGGGCTGTCGGCATGGCTGCGGGCGTCATTCTTATCGGCCTTACGCCGGGATATGCTCCGAATCTTTTCAGCTACCTGTTCGGCAATATCCTGACGGTGCCGGCTGACGATCTCCGGATGATCTTCATCCTCGATCTTTGCATTGCCGCTTTGACCTGGCTTTTCAGCAAGGAGTTTCTTGCTATTTCCTTCGATGAGGAATATGCAGAGGTATCGGGAGTGAAAACCACTCTGTTCTATCTTCTCCTGCTCTGTCTTATCGCGCTGACGGTCGTCATTCTCATGAGGGTTGTCGGGATTGTGCTCGTTATCGCGCTGCTGACCATCCCTGCGGCTATAGCACGGCTTTTCAGCCGAAGCCTCGGTGCAATGATGCTGCTTGCCACGATACTTTCGGCGCTTTTCAGTCTTGCAGGTCTGTGGATTTCCTACCAGCTCGATCTTGCTTCGGGCGCTGCCATTATCGTGCTTGCCGGGTCAGTCTTTCTGCTTGTCCATATGGCGAGATTCGTCATTGCTTCCGTGCGGGGACGATGACGACAGGGCATGAGGCTTTTCGTACCACTCCTTCGGAGACGCTGCCGACAAGCAGATGGTACAGCGCGCCATGGCCGTGAGAACCAAGGATGATCAGGTCGGCGCAGGATGTTACTGCGGCCTCGATAATGGCATCGGCCTCATTGTTATGGGCTATGCTTACCGATACGTCAAGATCGGCGTTCTGCAGTTCTCTGGCGATTTCAAGCAGGCGGTCGTATGCAGGAAGTTCCGGACGGTCGGATTCCGCAATCTTTGCTACCGGCGTCCAGGCATCGATGTTTGTATCAATATCGAAAACAGGAGTCGCCGGGGCTATGGCGTGGAGCAGAAACACTTTTGCATGAAGCGCGGAGGCAAGCGTACGCGTTTTCTGGACGACATCGTCCGTGACGCCGGAAAAATCGATTGCGGCAAGAATGTTCATGTCGGTTCTTTTGTGGACATGCGGCAAGCGTTGCGAGCTTTCCCTGCTGCCGCGGGATCGTTGATATTACGGAGAGGACCGATGTCGGGCAGAATAATGTCGCCCGTTCGTGATCCGGCAAGAAAGGAGTGCAGAGAACTGTTTCCTTCTGCATGTCGCGCGAGAAGTTCCTGATGTGATTTCGGCTCGTAGCAGGCCAGGAGCGGTTCGTAACGCAGGGTTTCAGCATCACGGAAGGCTGTTGCGAAGCGCAGAGGCATCCTGTTGTCGACGAGGGTGTCGAGCAGACCGGTCTCGATAAACGGCATGTCGCATGCTGCGGTCAGCCATGCCCGCTCCGGATACAGGCGCTGCGCCGAGAGCAGGCCGCCGAGGGGTCCTGTTTCGAGATACCGGTCGGTGATTACCGGCAATCCATGATCGACATATCGGTATTCCTGATCGGGACGGCATGAGACGAACACCTCATTGCAGTAGCGCCGGAGCAGGTTTGCGGTATGCATGAGCTGATTATCCTGGTGGTAGCAGAGAAGTGCTTTGTCTGTGCCCATTCTCGCACTTCTGCCGCCTGCAAGAATAAGGCCGGAGAGAGGAGTCGCCGCAGCTGTTGCTCCGAAGCGGGATTCGATGAATGCGGTAATGGTAGCGACATCGTCGCGTTGAAAAACAGGCAATTCGAACCGCTTTTCGAGTTCCTTCGGCTCATCTCCGGTTTCCACGAGTGCGACGACCTCGGGTATGCCGCCCGGTTCGAGCAGGTCAAGGATTTTTCTGTTCCTGTCGACCATAAGCAGTTTCGGAAGAGGCAGTTCCTTGAGACCTTCCACGATGAGCAGATCGCATGAACGGAATATCCGGCTCTCCGAAATATCGCCCGAGGCTGATCCGGAAATGACGGCTTTTTTGACCGGATCGGAAATCATGACGGTTTCCGCTCCGGCAGCTCTGAATATGAACGAGTCCTTGCCCTTCCGATCCATATCGAACCGGTGACATCCGTGCTTGTAGCAGCCTACGGCAAAACGTTCAGAAAGATGTTTTGCGACAGCTGCGGCCAGCGTCGTTTTTCCGGTTCCGGAAAAACCGGAAAACGCTATTTCATATGGATGAAAAAGCATGAACTGGTATTAACGCCGATCGTCTGATCTCGCTTGAGACTCCGGGGAACGTTTTGCCGGGTTATCCGGATTCGGATTATTGTAACCGGTTCCGATCTCAGGCTCTTGCCTGCATCTTTTCCTGTACGAGCATGATCACAGCCGCGGCAACGCCGGGTACCCATCCGAGAAGTGTAAGAATACCGGTAAGCATGATGGTTCCGGCCTCTTTGTTCATGACGGCTGCGGGGGGAAGGATGAATGCAAGAATCCAGCGACGAATGTCCATAACGGGCTCCGGTTTGAGAGGGTTTCTTTTTTGAAGGCTTTACTTGGCCTGTCAATCGAGGTTCCCTGAATTTGTACTTAATGGTAAATTCTTTGAAATTTACGACTTCTCCTGACAACAACCAACGAAAACCGCCCATGTCGGCTTCTTTAGGGAGTCTGTTGTTTTTTATCGATAAAGTTTTAAATTAGAGTCCCCTTCGAAGCGTTCCAGGGTGGTAACAATTGCTTGCTCCCGGTTTTCTGAACATAAATTGAATTATTTTGCATAAAACAGTTCATCCCGACGTGGTTTTGGATGATGTTGATGAGGTGATCGACGAGCCGAACTTTAATAACCCCAATACCTCACCCGATCCGCCAAGTCCTTACGCAGACCTGGAAAAAAAGTATCGTAAAAACAGGTTCAACAAGAACCGCAGCAAGAAAACATCCGATTCTCCCGGCTACAACAGTCTTCAATCGCCTGTCACGCCAAAAGCTTCGCGAGGCAACAAAGTCCAGAAGAGAAAATCGACAGGAAAGCCGCCGTCAAAGCCCGCAAGGTTTACTCCCGGCAAACGCGGTTCCTGAGGCTCGATCATTCCGGTCTTCCGGCCGGCTTTTGCTTTCCAGGCCTGAAACACAATTTTTTACCCAATGCAGTTTGAAATACAGGCACACAGGGGAGCGCGGGCTTTATTCCCGGAAAACACCATTCCAGCTTTCCAGGGAGCGGTCGATCTCGGCATCAGGGTTATCGAACTCGATGTTGTCGTTTCCCGGGACAATCGTCTTGTGGTTTCTCACGATCCATGGATAGGCGGGTCTTTATGCCCGGATCCCGACGGCAAACAGCCCGGGCGCTCCGGAAAGGAGCGTCGCCTGATCTACCGGATGGACTACGACGAGATCGCGCAGTTCGACTGCGGCATGGCGGATCCATCGTTTCCGTTACAGAGGGCGGTTCCTGCCGTCAGGCCGCTGCTCTCCAACGTCCTTCAGCAAATCGATGCCGTCAGGCATGATGATACATTGCCGCCGGTTATATTCAATATCGAACTGAAATCATGGCCTGAAGGCGACGGACGGCTGCATCCCGGTCCCGGGCCTTACGCGGACATCGTTTCGGAACTGATCGATTTCTGTGCGGCGGCATCGAGAGTTCGGGTACAGTCTTTTGACAGGAGGCTGCTTACAGAGGTCTGGAGGCGTTCTCCCGATCTTGTTTTCGGACTTCTTGCAGATGATTTTTCGCATTTCGATCCCTTCCCCTGGGAGCCCGGTTTTGTTCCTGCCTATGTGAATCCGTATTTTGAAGTTTTGAGCCCTGAAATGGTCGACGCCCTGCACGCCATGGGGTCGCTCGTGATTCCCTGGACGGTCAACCGCGTCGAAGATATGCTCGCCATGAAGCGTATGGGGGCTGACGGCATCATCACCGATCATCCCGAACTGGCGCTGAGGCTTCCCGGGCTGAACGCATAAACTCCGGTACCCGAAAAGAACAATTCTATGGAATTCAGCCATCTCGACGAGCGAGGCAATATCGCCATGGTAGACGTTTCCCGTAAACCAGGCACCATGCGTACCGCATCTGCATCGGGAAGCATCTCCATGCAGCATGAAACGCTGCGCCTTCTTCGTGAGGACTCAATTCCCAAAGGCAATGTGCTTACGGCCGCGAAGATCGCCGGCATCCAGGCGGCAAAGCAGACCGCCCATCTCATTCCGCTCTGCCACCAGCTCAACCTTTCCTGGGTGGAAATCTCCTTTACCATGCACGACGATCGGATTGCCATAACGGCCGCAGTGAAAACGAGAGAGGCCACCGGCGTCGAGATGGAGGCGCTCACGGCGGTTTCCGTTGCCGCGCTGACAATCTACGATATGTGCAAGGCCGTCGATACCACCATGGAGATCGGCTCAATACGGCTCGATGCCAAAACCGGCGGAAAAAAGCAGCATGCCGCGGAGTACAGGCCGAGAACCTCGATTCTCGTGCTTTCCGACTCCATTGCTGCAGGCAAAGGGCTTGACCGGTCGGGGATGCTCTTGCGCGAAGGGTTCGAAGCTGCCGGATGCCCGGTTGAAGAACTGCGGATCGTTCCGGACAGCAGGGAGGAGATCGAGGCTGTCATAGACGAGTGGGTCGCAGGAGGCGTCGAACTGATCGTAACGTCAGGAGGAACCGGTCTCGGCCCTCGCGATGTGACGGTTGAAGCGCTGCAGCCGAAATTCACGCGAAAGCTTCCCGGTATCGAACAGGCGCTTTTCAACTGGGGTCAGGGGAAAACGAAAACGGCCATGCTTTCGCGGCTTGCCGCAGGTACGATAGGCGACTCGCTGCTCGTCTGCCTTCCGGGAAGTCCGGGAGCTGCAGCGGATGCGCTCGAAGTGCTGGTTCCGGCAGTGTTTCATGCTTTTTCCATGCTGAAAGGGGAGGGCCACGCATGATGATTTCCGTAGCAGATGCCCGCATGATCATCAGGGAATCGGTTTCCGTGCTGCCGGCTCACTACCAGCCGCTTTCCCTCCTTCAGGGCAGGGTGCTTGCAGAGGAACTGTCCGCACCATTTCCGATGCCGCGTTTCACCAATTCCGCTATGGATGGATTCGCGCTGCGTCATGCCGATATTGCTGCAGCCTCGTCCGAAACGCCGGTAATCCTGCAGGTAATCGCGGAAGTTGCCGCCGGGGCTGTACCGGTTGAAAAGGTGCGGCAGGGAACCTGCGCGCAGATCATGACCGGAGCGCCCATGCCGGATGGGGCCGATACGGTCATTCCGTTCGAACAGACCAGCGGATTCGGCACCAGCGAGGTTTCGATCTTTTCCGTGCCGAAAAAAGGCGCAAATATCCGTTATGCTGGAGAAGAGATTGCCCGTGGAGCATCATTGCTTCAGCGGGGCACCGTGCTGACGCCGGGAGAGATTTCCGTGCTCGCCGCATTCGGTATCGGCGGGACAATGGCGTTCGATCTGCCGAAGATCGTCCTGGTCACGGTAGGCAGCGAACTACGGCTTCCCGGAGAAACCCTCGAAGGAGATGCCGAAATCTACAACTGCAACCGCAGCATGATGGAAGCGCTCCTGCGCGCATGGGGAATCGAGCCTGCGATGACGCTGCATGCACCCGATGATCGCGACGCGCTGCGGAACACAATCTTTCATGCCCTTGCCGACAGCGATATGCTCATTACCGCGGGAGGGATTTCGACGGGCGAATACGACTATGTGCAGGAACTGCTTCGCGAAGCCGGAGTGACTCCCCGATTCTGGAGGGTAGCGCAGAAACCGGGAAAACCGCTCTATTTCGGCCTGACAGGCGACGGCCGTCCTGTGTTCGCACTTCCGGGCAATCCGGTTTCGGCGATCACCTGCTTTATCGAATATGTGGTTCCTGCGATCTGCCTCATGCAGGGTCGGAAGGTTCCGGCTGGTATCACTGCCGAGCTTGAAGAACCCTTTCCTGCGGACAGAAAGCGCCACCGTTTTCTTCCCGGAACGGTGCGGGAGCAGGGCGGAAAGCTTCTGTGCAGGGTGAGCGGGAAACTGGAGTCGCACATGATCACCTCGCTCGCCGGAGCGAATGCCATCATCGGCACCCCGCCCTCTCCGGAGCCGCTTCGGCCCGGAATGACGGTTACCTGTACCCTTCTTCCCTGGCAGGATTTTTCGGTTGCCGCAGTTCGTTTGTGACCGCGGCGGTTTCCCGCTGCAGCCCGATCAGCTCATCTTCGCTCAGCCTCAACGGACTGTAAAGCGACCTGTCGATCAGATCGAGCAACCGATTTACTCTTTCGGAGGTATCTGCCGAAATTCCCGCTTTGTAGAGAGCGTCGGCAAGCTCTTTTTTCGTCAGGCTTTCAGGTCTGGCAACTCCCCTTTCGGATACTGCTGCGTAGAGGCGGCTCCTGAGCAGAACGGGACTTTCGCTGCCGGTTGCAGGGTTTCCTCGGCCGCTCACGATTTTCGTGCGTCTCATTTCAGAGAGTTTTCTGCCTGCGGTGTAGAGCGCTCCCAGAGCAAGCATGAGTGCGGCAAGCGATACGGCGAATGGCATAATACGCGAGTCCTCTGCTGCCGGACTTTTCGTTATGCCGGATTGCTGCTCCGTTTCGGATACGGAATATTCCGTCCGCCTGACGGGAAGCACTCTCACTGTTATCGGGCCGGACGCTGACGTCCGGTACCGGCCAGTTGCGGGATCGAAGCAGACGAATCGTGCTGGCGGGATGTCGAGCGTGCCCGTCTTTTCAGGATAGATGGTCAGTGTCGTTTTGTGGGTGCCTGAAGAAAGTTCGCTCTGAGAGTCGAGAGACAGAGCGGTTGATGTCGCGCTCCTGCGTACGGATGGAGAGATCTCCGGCAATGGCACGATGATGGAGGGGAGGTTTCCTTTGCCCTTTACGCTTGCCGTCAGCGTTACCGGTTCTCCTGCTCTTATGGTTGTCGGTTCGGCACCGATGGTAAAAGAAAAGGATCCCACAGCTCCGCTGAACCCCTCCGGAACCGGTTCCGGCAGTTTTCTCGCATGCAGGACAACGGCAGGCGCGGAAAGCGTAAGGTTTCTGCCGGCCGGTACCGACGGAGTTGCCGGCATCAGGCAGTTCAGTCGAAATCCGTCGATCACAAGGCGTCCGGGCTGGATTGCGGAAAGCTTGAACTGCCTGATGATGGCGCTGCGCCATACCACTCCCGAAACGGTAACCTTCAGGCTTCTGACGAATCGCCCAGGGTCGAGTTCCTCGGCCCACAACCCTTCCAGGGAAGGATTGGACGCATCCGAAACCTGCGGTCCATCGCCGGTGAAAAAAAGGGTATAGGTAAGCAGGATCTCTTCACCGGCAAACGGATTGGTTGACGTTGCCTCAGCGCGGATAAATGGTTCCCGAACGGTCTCAGCCGCGATTACAGCGGGCAGGAGCGTCGCAGCGACGAAAAGCAGGACGCTCAGGAAGGGCCTGAGGAGGTTCCGCATGGTTACCAACGATCGCTATTTCATCAGTTCCCGCGACCGGGTTGCCGCTGCGGCTACCGTATCGACAAGGATTTCCCTGATATTCCTCTCCTGCATCACTTTCAGTCCGGCTTCGGTTGTGCCGCCGGGTGTTGTGACTTCGCTGATCAGCTCTTCAGGGCTTTTGCTGCCCGTGAGCACCATTTTTGCCGCACCGAGCATGGTCTGCGCACTCAGGAGCAGGGCATCTTCGCGTGAAAGGCCCCACTGCACTCCCCCTTCCGCAAGCGAAGCGATGATATGGAACATGTAGGCCGGACCGCTGCCCGATACTGCTGTAGCCGCATCCATGAGCCTTTCGTCATCGAGCACCACGGTTCTCCCGATAGCCCTGAACAGTTCTTCGGCAAGAGCGACATCCCCGTCATTCGCGGCAGCTCCCCTGCAGAGTGCGGTCATCCCTTCGCCCGCAAACGCCGGAGTGTTTGGCATAACCCGGATGACCTTCACCTTGTCGCAGGTGTGGCGGCGGATGAATTCCGACGAAATGCCTGCAGCAACGCTCAGAAGCAGATGTTTGTCGGTAAGAAAGGGTTTCAGTTCACCGAGTACGCCCTCTATCTGGTAAGGCTTCACTGAAAGGATGATAACCGAAGCTTTTCCGGCAAGAGCTTCGATTGAAGGGGCCGCATCGACAGGGTAGGCAGCCGATACGCTTTCAATAGCAGCGGGCAGGGTATCGAAGCCATATAACTGCATGTTCTCTTTTGCAGCAAGTCCTGCGATCAGCGCCCGGGCGATTCTGCCGGTGCCGATAAAGCCGGTGTGGAGTCTGTTCATCGGTAAATCTGGAATTGTTGGTGACTGGTTGTAACGATATGTACGTTTTTTCGCTGCTATTTCCAGCAGGGTGACCGCGGTTTTTCTACCGGTAGCGAAGCTTGAAGAGGAGAATGACGAAGAGCAGGGCCAGCGAAACGCTGTTGGCGCCTATCATCGGCAGGTCGTTTTTCTCAAGGCCGTAGAGGAGCCAGAGCACGATCCCGATATTCATGCTTACAGCCCATACGAGGCTTATATCGCGAGTCTGGCGCGTCGCGACGATCTTCAGCGCCTGAGGCAGAAGCGCGAGCGTGGTGATGATGCCGGCTGCGAAACCGAGCATCTCGCTTGAATAATAGTACATCCGTTCTCCATGATTGGCTTTTGGTGCGGAGGCTAATATACGAAGAGGAGAGTCCCTCCTGAAATACCGGTTTGGAAAAACCCTGAGCGCAGCGGAATAAACGCAAAAAGGCGGGAGATCGAGCTCCCGCCTTTTACTGCAATGCTTGCGAAACGAGCTTATTTGCTCAGGTTGACCATGTACTCGACGGCGAGTTTGACGTCGGCGTTGGAGAGTTTCGCGTTGCCGCCTTTAGCCGGCATCAAACCTTTTTTGCCCTGGTAACCCTTGATGGATTTATCGACCAATACGTTCATGCCCTGGGCGATGCGGGCGGTCCAGGCCGGCTTGTTACCGGTTTTCGGGGCGCCCATGATGCCATCCTTGTGGCATGCTGCGCAGCTTGCGTCATAAACAGCTTTGCCGGTAGCGGCGTTGGCATCGGTCAGGCTGAAAGAGATCATAAACAGTGCGCAGAAAGCAGCAGATACGAAACGAGACATAGAATTCTCCCTTGCAAAAGTTAAAATTTGTTGATGTTAGGTCGTGTGCCGGTTGTGCAAAAAACCTCAAGCCGGTTATTTTAGCATTAAAAAATCAGCCTTCCAAACGTTCGCGGATTTTTTATGCGTATATAGTTATCCGGTGGGTAAAAAAACGGAGTATCGCCCATGGGACGCGCTCCGTTTTCTGTTCAGATCCGAACGGTGCCTGAAATGGCTTATTTAGAGATTTCGGCCATGTATGCTACGGCATTACCTACCTCTTCGTCGGTCAGGTCGGGGTTGCCGCCTCTGGCGGGCATCATGCCGGCAGATCCGGTATATCCTTCGATCGATTTCTTGGTCATCACATCCAGGCCCTGTGCGATGCGGTCTTTCCATGCGGCTTTATCGCCCGGTTTCGGAGCGCCCATCATGCCGGCATCGTGACAGCCGTTGCATCCTTTTGATTCGTATATGGTTTTACCGGCGGCAAGTTTGGGATCGGCAGGCGTTTCAGCTGCGGGTGCTTCCGCGGGGGCTGCTGCTTCAGCCGGAGCTGCTGCTTCTTCCTTGGATTCCGGAAATTCGAGCTTGGCAGGCGGTTTTTCAAGGCCGCATGCGCCAAGGCAGAGCATACCGGCGGCGAAAACTGGCAAAAAGCGTTTCATGGCGTTCTCCGTTATTATGGATTGTGTGGTTGTGTCAGGTACTGAAAATCGTTGGCTATAATTTTATGAATAATTTGCCGTACGACAAAATGGTTTTTTCAGCCGAACCGTGAGGCAATCTGTTTTTTAAGATCGTTTCTCGACAGTCCGTAGAGGTGGGTGTAGAAGAGGTTGAAAAAGAGAACGGCCGTTTTTGCACTTGGCGCGCCGATGCCTCTCCGGATGGATTGTGCGGGCGAGAAAAGCTGCCGGGTCAGCGTCGAGTAGCTCTCGACGAATGCGTCGAGCGGAATTCTTTTCGGCCGGTAGAGCATCTCCTGGCCGAATGTGTACCGGAATGCCGTAGGATCATCCGGATCGAAAAGCAGGCGGCCTTCTTCTCTGAGCCGGTCGAACACTCCGGTACCGGGAGTAGGGCGGAGGATGTTTATGCCTGGCACATCGAGCTTTGTTTGCGAGACGAAGTCGAGAATGGCCGCAGGCGTATCGAGCGTATCGCCGTCGAGGCCGTAAATGAAACTGCCGTAGAGGCTGATTCCTGCGTTCCGGATGTTCCGGATCGCCGCGGCGAGTTCCGCGGCCTTGTTCTGGTTCTTGCGGTGGGCGTTTCTGCTTGCCGGTTCCACACTCTCAATGCCGACGAGCAGCGCGCGGCATCCCGATTTTGCGAATGCTTCAAGCAGGCGGGGCTGCTGGCCGAGCGTCGTGGTCGCCTGACCGAACCAGCTGATACGGTAAGGGATCAGCCGCCGGAAAAGTTCTTCGGCGTAAGACGGGTCAGCATTGACGGAGTCGTCCACGAAAAAGAAAATTCGCCGGTCATCCTGCAGAAACCGTCCGACTTCGGCGACGATGTCGCTGATGGCGCGTCTTCTCAGCGATCGTCCGTTCAGCACGTGGACATTGCAGAAATCGCAGTTGTACGGGCACCCCCGTCCTGTCTGGATGAGGTTTGTTGTGAAGTATCGATTTCTCTGAAGCATATGCTTGCTGACCGGACGGGGCAGCGACAGATCCGGAAATCCGTCAGCGCGATAATCGGTTTTCAGCGATCCCGCCCTGAGATCCTCGAGTACCGTTTTCCACATGTCGTCGGCTTCCCCGTGCACCAGCAGATCGGCGTGGGAACGGCACGAATCCGGGAAGAGCGAGACATGGGCGCCTCCAAGCGCTACCGGAATGCCTTGCCTCCTCAGTTTGTCGGCAAGTTCGAACGCCTTGCGGGCCATACCGGTCTGTACGCTGATACCCACGAGATCCCAGTCGTTCCGGTAAGGAAACTCTTCGAACCGCATATCGCAAAGCTGCTGTTCGACTCCCGGAACCTCGATCGAGCCGAGGATCATCAGCGCGAGTGGCGGAATGGCGAACTGGCTCTGCTTGATGAGGGTTCTGACGGAGTGGTTGAACCGTTGTCGGATGGAGCCGGTTTCAGGTTCGTCGTAAAGGGACCGCGCGCCGTCGACGCCGCTTTCGGATGGAAGAAAGACCAGCAGGACTTTTTTTGTCTGATTCATGGGAGTCTCTACCAGTCTTTACCGCCTGACCGTTCTTCCTTGCCCCCGGACGATGCATGAGGAATCCGGAGCATCGTCCGGTTCTCCTGCATCTGCACCTGCCGGAGCAGACGCTCCGCAGCATTCATCCTTCCGTTTGCCGATGAAGCTGTTTCTGTCAGGTCTAGCTGGTTGTCCTGTTCGCTACCGGAACCGTTATTAAGGTTTTCAAGCATCCTGAGCACGATTTCATAATTGATGCGTGCGTCCATATCGCCAGGCTTATCGCGGAGCACGGCGATATATCGCTGAAGGGCCTGTTCGAAAAATTCTCTTTTCCGTTCGCTCTTTCCAGCTTCGAGCGCCTCCTCGGCGAGGCAGTTGCCCTCGTTGTAAATCGACGCATTCCGGATCTCTTCGGTCGCATGATGGTTCATTGCAAGGTTCCGGTAGATAGTGCGGGCCGGAAGATACTTTTTCTGCATGGCAAGCGTTCCTGCAAGATTGAAGCGAATGGCGAAGCTGTTTCTGCCATTTTGTCCGGGAGTTTCTGCAAGCGTTTGCATGTAGCGTTGTTCGGCGCCGGAGAAGTCGCCGTTACCATAGAGCATGTAAGCCTCCTGCAGCGTCCGGTAGTCACGGAACTCACGGGGCAGGTTCCATGCGGTTGCAAGCAGGATGACGGGCAGGAACAGCAGCATCATGATCCGGGTGGTTCGTTATCGAAAGATAGAGAGGGAATTCCGAAGTCGGAAAAAGTTGCAGCAATAAAAAAGCCGCCCGTTATTTTCCCGGGCGGCTTTTTCGTGAGAAGGGTTTTTCCTTCTCAGCCGAGGAAGGCTTTCTGGACGGCGCTTACTCCCGCTCCGGTTTCGAAGGGGTAGCAGATATCTTTCAGAGCGCGTTCCAGACCACCGATAACGGTCAGCATGTCGAGTTCGTCGTAGAACCCGAGGTGGGAGATCCGGAAAATTCTGCCTTTGTACTCGTCCTGCCCGGCAGCTACCGTGATGCCGTTTTTCTGTTTCAACGCCTTGTTGAATGCCGACCAGTCGACGCCTTCCGGTAGCCAGACCGGGGTTACGGCAAAAGAAGGGGAGTCGCTGAAGAGTTGCATGCCGAGCGCGCTGCATCCCTGGCGGCATGCCGAAGCAAGGCGTTCATGGCGTTTCCAGATATTTTCTATGCCTTCTGCCTTGATCATCTGCAGTGCCTCGTCGAGACCTATGACGAGCGATACGGCAGGTGTAAACGGGGTGTCTTCGGCGGCATGGGCTTTCAGTGCTTTTTTCAGGCTCAGATAGTACTGCTGGCTGTTGGTGTGCGCATTGATGACATCCTGGGCTCTTTCCGACATGGCTACAAGCGCGAGGCCCGGAGGCATCATGAGTCCTTTCTGCGAACCGGTGATGCAGATGTCCGCGCCCCAGTCGTCGAAATGGAACTCATGGGCGCCGATAGCGGTAATGCCGTCAACAAGGATGAGTGCATCCGATTTTTCGCGGATAAGCGAGCAAAGCGACTTGATGTCTGCAGCCGTGCCGGTGGATGTTTCCGAATGGGTAAGGCAGACGCCCCTCGCGTCCGGGTGCTGCACGAGGAGCTCGGCCATGCGCTCGGGCTGAATGGCAGTACCCCACTGTACCTTTTCCTCGATGCAGTTGCCGGTAAAAATCCGTACGAGCTGTCCCCAGCGTTCCCCGAATTTACCCGCATTGACGGTAATGACCTTTTCGCCCTGTTTGAAAACGCTCGAAACGGCAGCTTCCATGCCACCGGTGCCCGAACAGCTGAGTACCACGACAGGTTGGGTCGTTCTGAAGAGATACCTGAGATCCTCGTGGACGCGAGTAAGGATTTCCATGAACTCGGGGTTCCTGTGATGGATGATGGGTGCAGCCATGCGGAGCATCACGTTTTCAGGCACAGGGGTCGGCCCCGGGGTGAACAGTCTTTTTTTCATCTCTTCGGAAAGGTTGTTTGGTTATAAAAACTTCCGGTGTTCAGTTTTTCGCCTTGTCCATCATTTCGGTGAACTGGTCGAAGAGGTAATGGGAATCGTGCGGACCGGGTGCGGCCTCGGGATGGTACTGTACCGAGAAGCAGGGCAGCGAACGGTGCCGAATACCCTCTACCGTCTGATCGTAAAGGTTGAGATGGGTCATTTCGAGATCTTCCGGAAGAGAATCCATTTTTACAGCGAACCCGTGGTTCTGCGAAGTGATTTCGATTCTGCTGCTTTCCATGTTTTTGACAGGGTGGTTGCTGCCGTGGTGGCCGAACTTCAGTTTGTAGGTTTCGGCACCGAAAGCCAGCGAGAGAAGCTGATGGCCGAGGCAGATGCCGAAGACCGGCAGCGGCCTTGTCGTGCGGTTATAGTCGGCTATCGCCCTGATGGTGTCGATGGCATAGTCTACCGCCGAAGGGTCGCCGGGTCCGTTCGAGAGAAACACGCCGTCCGGATTGAGTTTCAGCACATCTTCGACAGGTGTCGCGGCATTGAGCACCGTAACCTTGCATCCGCAGTTCTGCAGAATGCGGAGAATGTTGGTTTTTATGCCGTAGTCGAATGCTGCGACATGATAGCGTGCTTCCGGTTTGTCAAGCACGTAATTTTCAGTTGAAGTGACGGTTTTCACCAGGTCCTGTCCGGTCATTTCCGGGATGGAAAGCGCTCTCGTTTTCAGGTTTTCCTCGTTGAAGTCAACCGCCGAGATCACGCCGCGCATGGCACCTTTCTCGCGGATTTCCCGTACCAGTTTTCTTGTGTCTATACCGGCAAGCCCCATCACCTTCGCCTGCTTCAGGTAGGCATCAAGACTTCCCGACGATTCGAAATTGCTGTGGATATTCGAAACTTCGCGAACGATGAAGGCTGAAGCCCATACTTTTGACGATTCGTTGTCATCGGGGGTGATGCCGTAATTGCCGATAAGCGGATAGGTCATTATCACCATCTGTCCGGCATAGGATGGATCGGTAAGAATCTCCTGATAGCCGGTATGAGAGGTATTGAAGACAACTTCGCCTGATGCTTCGCCGATGTGGCCGAATGCCGTCCCCCTGTAGACGGATCCGTTTTCCAAAACCAGTAGAGCCTTTGTCTCTTGCATGCTTGTTTGTTATTCCTTCGTAGTAGTAAGTTTATCTCCCGATTCCTGTCTGTCAACATTGGCGACCGCCGTGCGGTCAAACTTCAGTTTTACGTTGTCGCCCACCTGTACAAGGACGGTTTTCTTTTCCGTATCTATACCGGCTACGGTGCCATGAATCCCGCCGATCGTAACGATTCGGTCGCCCCGTTTTAAACTGTCGAGCACCTTTTCCCGTTCCTTCTGCTTTTTCTGCTGTGGGCGGATCATGAAAAAGTAGAAGACGACGAAAATAAGGACGAGAGGAACGAGCTGGATAAAGGGATTGGGATTCTGGCCTCCGGCTGGCGGAGCGAAAAGCAGCAGTGTTGAAATAAGTTCGTGCATGAATGGATGGTCAAAGGTGTAAAAATGGATAGACGAACAATAATGTACGCTATTAAGCTGACTATTTCAATGCGACTTGCGGGATGCGGCACCAAAGCTTGCAAATGGTGCGACATCGTAACGGTTATCGCCGACCATGCCTTTCGAAAGCATCAGCCCGGCAAGCGAGGCGATCATGGCCGCATTATCGGTCGAATAGACGGTTCCCGGAATATGGAGATCGATGCCGTGGCGCGCGCACGCTTCCTTCATTGCTTCCCTAAGTGCCGAGTTTGCGCTTACTCCTCCGGCAACGGAAACCGCACTTACGCGGAAGTGCCGTGCGGCGGCGATTGCCTTTTCGACCAGTACGCTCACGATTGCGTGCTGGATCGATGCCGCGATATCGTTCAGATGAGCCGCAACGAAATCCCGAGGGTGTTTCTGCAGCCAGGTCAGCACAGACGTTTTCAGGCCGGAAAAGCTGAAATCGAAGTTGCCCCGGTAGTTTCTGCTGGTCTGTGATTGTGATGTCAATGCTTTGGGAAACGAATGAAAGTGCGGGTCGCCGGTTGATGCGAGCCGGTCGATAACCGGTCCTGCAGGATAGGGCAGGCCGAGCATCTTGCCGGTTTTATCGAAAGCCTCCCCGGCGGCGTCGTCGAGAGTCCTGCCTATCACCTCGTAGCCGAGATCCTCGCGGACGAGCGACAGGAGGGTATGGCCGCCGGATACCACGAGCGATATGAACGGGCCTTCAGGTACGCGATGGTTCGGCGATTCCGGTATGAAGGCCGAAAACATGTGGGCCTCGATATGATTGACCGGTACGAACGGAATATCGAGGGCGAATGCCATGCCTTCGGCGAAACACAGGCCAACCATGACGGCGCCGATAAGGCCGGGGCCCGCGGTCGCCGCTATGCAATCGAGCTCATTTTTCGTTATATTGGCTTCTGTTACGGCACTCTCGACAATGGGGACGATCATCCGCTCGTGCTCCCTTGAGGCGAGTTCCGGTACGACTCCGCCGAAACCGGTGTGGCAGCGTTGCGAACTGATGACATTCGAACCGACTCTGTCGTCGATCAGAATGGCCGCTGAAGTTTCATCGCAGCTTGTTTCTATACCTAATATATTCATGGCACCATTTTCTCTGGACGTATGGCAAAAGCTAACAAACCGGCAAACAATAGCAAACCAAGGGTCAAAGTGAGTTTTACAGGTGTACTCATGATCCTCGTCGGCGCCGACCTCATTCTTCTTCTGGCGCCCGAATTCGGCATTCTCAACAGCGGTTTCTACATTCCGGATATCTACACATGGCCGTCGCTGATTGCGGGCATTGCGCTGCTTGTGCTGGGTTTCAGGAGGCTTTACAGAAAGCCCTGAGCGGTTCCGTACCGGGAGAGGCGCTCCGCAATATCATAAAGGGAGGGGGGATCGAATATGCAGCATGCAGCAGTTCTTGAGGAACTCGGTCGCGAGATAGCGGAGTCATCGGTATTTCTCGATCGCGCCGCCGAACAGATATCCTCATGCATCATCGGCCAGAAAGAGGTCGTCCGCAGGGTATTCATCGCGTTGCTTGCAGGCGGGCATATTCTGCTCGAAGGCGTGCCCGGGCTGGCAAAGACACTTATTGTCCGATCGTTCGCCGCATCCATGAATCTGCAGTTCCGCCGCATCCAGTTCACCCCCGACATGCTTCCGGCAGACCTCGTCGGCACCATGGTTTACAATCCCAGGGATATGGAATTCCATCCGCGCCAGGGTCCGGTGTTCGCCAACGTCATTCTTGCCGACGAGATCAACCGCTCTCCTGCGAAAGTCCAGTCGGCGCTGCTTGAAGCCATGCAGGAAAAACAGGTCACCATCGGCAGCGCTACATTTCCCCTTCCTTCTCCGTTCATGGTGCTTGCCACCCAGAACCCGATCGAGCACGAGGGCACCTATCTCCTTCCCGAAGCGCAGGTTGACCGGTTCATGATGAAAGTCATTGTCGATTACCCCAATTACGAAGAGGAGCTCGAAATCATGCTACTCGCATCGGCATCGCCGCCCCTTGCCGAAATCCGTCCGGTAGTGGAGCCCGGCGACATCGCAAGGGCCCGCAGCCTGATCGACCGAATCTATGTGGATTCGAGGGTACAGCGCTACATCGTCGATCTCGTGGTCGCCACGAGAAACCCCGCCGCTTACGGGCTTCAGAAACTTGAGACCATGATCGAATACGGAGCTTCGCCTAGGGCATCGATTTTCCTTCTGCTGGCAGCTAAAGCGCATGCGTTTCTGCAGCACCGGGCCTACATCACTCCTGAAGACGTCAAATCGCTTGCCTTCGATACCCTGCGTCACAGGATCATTCCAGGCTACGAAGCCGAAGCCGATAATATCAGTACCGACGATTTTATCCGCGATATCCTGCAGCATGTGCAGGTTCCGTGAGCCGTTACAATCCGGTACGGTTTCCGGCAGGAACCGCCGGCCAAAACCAGATAAGCCGATATGCAGGTGAATAAGCTTACCCGACCTGATTATTCCGAACCACCGGAAACCATCCGCCGGGTAGAAATCCGCTCGAGGCGTCTTGCTTCCGAGCTGTTCAGCGGCGAATATCACTCGTCTTTCAAAGGCAGGGGCATCGAATTCCAGAGCGTTCGCGAATACCAGTACGGCGACGATGTGCGCACTATCGACTGGAATACCTCTGCCCGGAAGCACGGCCTCTACGTCAAGCAGTTCACCGAAGAGCGAGAGCGCAGCATGCTGCTTCTCGTCGACGCTTCGGCCTCGATGTTGTTCGGCAGCGGAGACCGAAGCAAAAGGCGCCTGGCGGCCGAAGTCGGCGCCGTGCTTGCATTCAGCGCAATTCAGAACAACGACAAGGTCGGGCTCGTTATCTTCACCGACCGGATTGAAACCTACATCCCGCCGTTGAAAGGACGGCGGCAGGTACAGTTGATACTCGAAGCGCTTTTCAGGATGCAGCCGCAACACAGGAAAACAGATATCGATGCGGCGCTCTCTTTCGTGATTCATACCCGCCGACGGCAATCGATCGTTTTTCTGCTCAGCGACCTGCAGGGCGGCGGTTACGAACGGGGCATGAAACTGCTCAACGCACGCCATGATTTCGTACTCATCCATATCAGCGATCCGCTTGAACGGGAACTGCCCCGGACGGGCCTGCTCGATCTCGAAGACCCCGAAACCGGCAGCCGCATCACGATAGACGCAGGGAGCCCGTATGCGCTTGAGCGCTTTCGAAACGGGCAGCTCACCCAGTCAGGCGATCTCCGCCAGAAACTCATGCGCATGAAAATCGATACCGTCAGCCTTGAGACCGGACGATCGTTCATAGGCGAACTCAACACCTTTTTCCGTTACCGTGAGAGGCGTTATTGAACGGTTGAGGAACACTGCGCGCTGTATTGTTCCGCTCATCCTTGCGTTCCTGTCGATCGCCGTTACGCCGCATGTCCGCGCGGCGCAGCCGACCGTGACGGTGAGGGTCTCTCCCGACAGCCTCTATGCCGGAGAACGCATTGTATGCATCGCAGATATTCAGCACCCTCGCGGCACGGCGGTTGCCGTCGAACTTCCGGATTCCGCAGCGCTGAGCCCATTCATGCTCATCGGCAGAAAGCAAAGCTCGAAGCCGCTCTCCGCATCGGCAGCCGAAGAGCGTGTCGAGATGGAATTTGCTGTTTTCGGTTCGGGATCGCAGCGGCTGCCTCCATTGACGCTCGTGTTTTTCGATAGCCGGGGCCGGATCTCCGGTCGGGAGGAGTTCCGGCCGGCGGCTGTCTTTGTTAAAACCTTCACCCCGCAGGAAATGCTCGAACTTCGGCCGCTCAAGCCGCCGACAGCACCCGGATTTCCGTTTATGCTATTCCTTCCTGTTCTGCTCGGCATTTTTGGATTTGCCGCTGCAGTGCTGCTTGTTCTCTTTTTCGTCAAGCGGCGGGTGCGTCTTTTCTCCGAAGCGGTCGATCCGGCACAGGTTGCCAGCAGGAAGCTCCGCAGACTCGACACTCGTCTTTCCTCCGGCATGCTTCCTTCGGAGTGCTATGCCGAACTCAGCACCATCATGCGGGAGTACCTCGAACGGCACTACCATATCCCGGCACTCGAAGCCGTGACGCCGGAGATCGAACGCGATCTGCGCAAACTCGGCATCTCGTCGTTCGAAGCAATCATGAGCCTCCTGCGTCAGGCAGACCTCGTCAAGTTCGCCGACAGCAGACCCACAGCGGAAGAGTCGCGCAACTCCATCCGTCAGGCAGGGGAGATCGTACGCTCTCCCGGAAACGGCGGAGGGTGAGTGATTCTTTTTGCATTTTACCTGAATCCGGGTGACACCGCAAACATGATATAGCAACACAGCGCACATGTCCGAATGGTTTTCGCACATACCGCGGATCGGCATCGAGGATCCTCTCTGGCTGCTGCTGCTGCCTGTGCTGGCCCTGTCGGCCTGGTGGCTTCGCATGCGGGAGCGGAAAGGGAAGAGTCCTGCTCTGCGGTTTCCCGACGTCGACCGGCTGCGCGAAGCGGGGTTCGAGGTTCCCCCGTTTTTGCGCCGTGCGACCAGTCGGCTGCGCTGGGGGGCACTTCTGCTTGGGGTACTCGCCATGGCCCGGCCCAGCCTTGTTCTGGAAGAGACTGTTGCCCGGTCTCGAGGTATCGACATGGTGCTCGCGCTCGATATATCCGAATCCATGCTGCAGGAGGATGCCGGAGGCAGAAGCCGTCTCGACGCAGTAAAAGAAATTGCCAGGGAGTTTATTGCACGTCGCAACAACGACCGTATCGGTATTGTTGTATTCAGGGGAAGCGGCTATACACTCTGTCCCCTGACGCTCGACCACCGCGTGGCCGGCATGCTGCTTGATGCTGTTACACCACACGTCGTTCGCGATGAAGGCACGGCTGTAGGTACCGCGATCCTCATTGCCGTCAACAGACTCAAGGCATCGCAATCCTCCGGGAAGGTCATCATCCTGCTGACCGACGGAGCATCGAATGCCGGCTCGATCGATCCGCTGACCGCGGCGGGTATTGCCGCAAGTCAGGCCATAACGATTCATACTGTCGGGGCCGGTTCCCGGAAAGGGGGCTTTTCAGGACTTCACGAGGAGGAGCTTCGTCAGGTTGCAGGTGCATCAGGCGGGCGTTACTTTCTTGCCGGAGGCCTTTCATCGCTGTCCGAAAGTTTCCGGGAGATAGACCGGCTGGAAAAAAGCCGGATTTCAAGCCCTATCGCGAAACGGAAGTCGGAGCTTTTTTTGTATCTGCTGGTTCCTGCACTCCTGCTGCTGCTCGGAGAGGCGGTTCTCGCAAACACCAGACTGCTCAGGATTCCCTGACTGCAGATGCTTTAACATTGACACCAGCGTACCATGTGCTTCGCCTGGCCTGATAATTTCGGTTACCTGCTCCTGCTTATCCCGCTTGTAGTACTGTTCGGTTACGGGTTCATGCGACGTGTCGCAGCGCAGGAACTGTTATCCGTGGGGCGTACGGACGGCGGCCGCCACCGGCGCAGACAGCTTGCTCGACTTGTACTGCAGTTCGCCGGAATTGCTTTGCTGCTCTTTGCCCTTACCGGGCCCAGGTTCTGCCACGGTACCCGTATTGCATTGCGAAAAAGCGCTGATGTGGTGTTCATGCTCGATGTTTCAAACAGCATGCTGGCCGGAGACGTTTTTCCCAGCCGTCTCGAACGGTCAAAACAGGCCGCGCTTGAAATTTCAGGACGTTTGCCGGAAAGCAGGCAGGCTCTGCTGCTGTTTGCCGCCAGGCCTCTGGTGCAGTGCCCGCTGACCACAGATCGCGAAACCTTCGAAGCCCTCGTCGATATGGCCTCTCCGGCACTTGTTGACGAGCAGGGTACCGCGTTCGGCAAGGCTTTCGATCAGGCGGCGAAGCTTTTTGCCGGAGCGCAGCGAAGCGCCGGATCGCCGGAAACCGCCGGAGAGAGGATTATCGTGCTCCTGAGCGACGGCGAGGATCACGAAGGCGGAGCTGAGGAAGCCGCCCGGCAGCTTGGCCGCTCGGGCATCAGGCTGTTTGTGCTTGGCGTCGGAAGAGCCGGAGAAACGGTTGTTCCCGATTTCCGTCGTCCCGGTGAAGCGAAACGCGACGCAGGAGGCGGAGTGGTGAAAAGCCGCTTCAGCCCCGAAACCCTCAGGGGTCTTGCAGAAACCTCTGGCGGAACCTATATCGATATCGCGGAAGGCAACGCAAAGGGCGACGACGTTGCCCGACGAATCAGCAGCATCGTTGCAGCATCCCGTCCTGTAGCGGTGCAAGTGGAGGGGTTTCCTCTCTATCGGTATCTGCTCGGCGCCGGCCTGCTTCTGCTTCTCGCAGAGAGGCTGGCGGACGGGGTCGGCAGGAGGATGGTTCGCTGATGTGGTATCTTCTGGAAAAACTTCTTACATTTCATGAATCAGACAGCAGCCTTGATCTGTTTATAACTAAACCTCATTGCCATGGAGCAGCAGCATACCGGTCAGAAAATCCTTGATCCGATCGAACGGGCCAAACTCGGCGTCAAGGTGTTCAATATGCCGTTTTCGGAAGCCGAAAAAGTGATAGACGAGTACGTGAGCGGCAGGAATTATGATGCCGACGGCGTCGCGTATTTCAAGGATCAGGTTGCAACGCAGCGCTATATCCAGGAAAAAAGCGCCGAACTGCTTGCCACTGGAGGAGAGATCATGCGGCTTGTAGCCAACGCTTTCATCAAAAACCTGCCGAAACCGCCTTCAGGCGCTGCCCCGTCGGCCTGAATGGCGAATCACATCTCAATTTATGCCGCAGGTAGCATATCCTCCTGCGGTTTTTTTTACGCTTTTGTTCTCCGGATTGCTCTGAACCGTTAACTTTTTTCCGTTTAAGGCGGTTATCAGAAAAGATGTTACCTGATTGAATCAAATGCTCTGCGAAGCTTACTGAATGAACAGCCGAGCAGATGAACAGAAAAAACGGAACGAACCATGCAATTCGACCCCAATAAATTTACCGTCAAGGCGCAGGAAGCCCTTCAGGCAGCGTCAACCCTTGCAGGAAGCCGTCAGCACCAGCAGATCGAGCCCGAGCATCTTCTCTCCGTCATGCTTGGCGACCGTACCAGCATTGCGGCCCAGATTGCCCGGAAACTCGAAGCTTCACCCGAAAACCTTGCGGCAGCGGTCGACCGGGAAATCGAACGACTCCCGAAAGTGACCGGAGCATCGGCTTCGGGTCAGTACATTTCGCAGAATCTCGGCAAGGTGTTCGACGTCGCGCTCAAGGAAGCCGAGAAGCTGAAGGACGAATACATCAGTTCGGAGCACCTCTTCATCGCCATGAGCGAAGCCGGCGTGAAGGTCTCACGCATGCTGCAGGACGCAGGCGTCAACCGCGACGCTATTCTTAAAGTGCTTGCCACCATCAGGGGCTCCCGGAGGGTGACCAGCCAGACCGCCGAAGAGACCTACAACTCGCTGAAAAAGTATTCGCGCAACCTCAACGACGAAGCCCGTCGCGGCAAACTCGATCCGGTTATCGGACGCGACGACGAAATCCGGCGGGTGCTGCAGATTCTCAGCCGCCGCACCAAGAACAATCCGGTGCTGATCGGCGACCCCGGCGTCGGCAAAACCGCGCTGGTAGAGGGTATAGCACAGCGGATCGTTGCCGGAGATGTACCCGAGAACCTCAAGACCAAGCAGATAGCCGCGCTCGACATTGCCCAGCTCGTTGCCGGAGCCAAGTTCCGCGGCGAGTTCGAGGAGCGCCTCAAGGCCGTGGTGAAGGAGGTGCAGTCGGCGGCCGGCGAAGTGATTCTTTTCATCGACGAGATCCATCTGCTTGTCGGCGCGGGTTCCGCCGAAGGAGCCATGGATGCGGCCAACATTCTCAAGCCGGCGCTCGCCCGCGGCGAACTGCGCTGTATCGGCGCCACCACGCTCGACGAGTACCGCAAGCATATCGAAAAGGACGCGGCCCTCGAACGGCGCTTTCAGACCGTGCTGGTCGATCAGCCGAGCGTGGAAGACACGGTTTCCATTCTGCGCGGACTCAAGGAGAAATACGAAATCCATCACGGCGTGCGCATCAAGGATGCCGCCCTCGTTGCCGCCGCGGAGCTGTCGAACCGCTATATTTCCGATCGCTTCCTGCCCGACAAGGCGATCGACCTCATCGACGAGGCATCCTCACGTCTTCGGCTCGAAATCGACAGCAGCCCCGAAGAACTCGACCGACTCAACCGCGAAATCCGCCGGCTCGAAATCGAGCGCGAAGCCCTGAAGCGCGAGCTCGAAAACGGAGGAAATTGAAGAGAGCTATACTCCCGTCATCCATCGGTGAAAATCCACGCTTCAATCAGCGGGAACCGCGCTCTTCCACTTCCAACAAAAAACCGCGCCTGCATTGAGCAGCAAAGCTGACCAAAGCAGGCGCAAATCCGAGTTAATCCGTGCCAATCCGTGGGCAAAACACTTCCTCTTCTCTCCAACTCCCGCCATTCTCTTTTCTCCGCAGAAATTCATACATTTTAGGTTGCATGACATTGCATGTTTTCTACGGTTTGATTTTATTAACGCAACAAAAAACGGAGCGGCGCTATGAAAATGATGAAGATCGTATTGCTCGTATTCATGCTGGCCGGAATGGCCGTGCAGAACTCTTTTGCCGGATGGGATCCCAGGGTTGAGGACAATGCGAGGGAATCTGTGGAATTTTTCAGGAGAAACGCGCCGCAGCTCGAGCGGTTTTTCATGCACGCATACGGGTATGCGGTGTTTTCGGATGTCTACAAGGGCGGTCTTATACTGCTCGGCGGTGCTCATGGCAGCGGATATGTCTATGAGCTGAACACTCTTATCGGAACGTCGAAAATAACCCAGCTGAACGTCGGGCCGCAGCTTGGAGGCCAGTCGTTTGCCGAGATCGTGTTTTTCAAGAGCAAGGGCGACCTTGACAATTTCAAAAAAGGCAATTACGAACTCAACGCACAGGCGACAGCTGTACTGGTGACATCAGGTATGGCTACCAATACCGATTACTCAAACGGCGTGGCGATTTTTGTCATTCCCAAAGCCGGCGTTATGGCGGAAGCCACCGTCGGAGGACAGAAGTTCAGCTACAAGCCGCTTTGAGCAGCGTTATTGCAGCGTGAAGCGGGCAAGGATCGGGGTTTATCAAATAAAGACGAACAGGATGCAATGAAGTACGAATTAGTAGTGGGCTTGGAGGTCCATTGTCAGCTCAATACCAACAGCAAGGCATTCTGCGGCTGTTCGACCCGTTTCGGCAATCCCGCCAACAGCAACGTTTGCCCGGTTTGCCTGGCGCTGCCGGGAGCGTTGCCGGTGCTGAACCGCCGGGTGGTCGAGGATGCCGTCAAGCTCGGGCTTGCCACGGGATGCGCCATTGCGCCTCACTCGATTCTTGCCCGCAAGAATTATTTCTACCCCGATCTTCCGAAGGGTTACCAGATTTCGCAGTTCGAGGAACCGATCTGCACCGAAGGCATGTTGCATATCGATGCCGGCGAAGGCCGACGCGATATCCGGCTGATCCGCATTCATATCGAAGAGGATGCCGGCAAGTCGATCCACGACATCGGCGACGACACCTACATCGACGTCAATCGCTGCGGCGTGCCGCTGCTCGAGATCGTCAGCTATCCCGATATCCGTACCTCGAAGGAGGCCTCGGCTTACCTGCAGAAGCTGCGCCAGATCGTGAAATATCTCGGCGTTTCCGATGGCAACATGGAGGAAGGCAGCCTTCGCTGCGACGCCAACGTTTCGGTCCGGCTGTTCGGAGACGAGGAGTACGGCACCCGAACGGAAATCAAGAACATGAACTCCTTCAAGAACGTCGAAAAGGCGATCGAGTACGAAATGCAGCGCCATATCGATGTCATCGAAGCCGGAGGACAGATTGTGCAGGAGACGAGGCTCTGGGATGCTGACAAGGGCGAGACCCGGTCTATGCGCGGCAAGGAGTTCGCGCACGACTACCGATACTTCCCCGACCCCGATCTGGTGCCTGTGCTGGTAGATCAGGAGATGCTCGAAAGAATGCGTCAGGAACTGCCGGAGTTTCCGGAAGTGCGTGCGGAGCGCTTTGTCAGCAAGTATGGCATTCCCGCATACGATGCCGGAGTGCTGACCGTCGAGCGCGATGTGGCCGATTATTTCGAAGGGACTGTTGCCGCATGCGGCGACGGAAAAACGGCGTCGAACTGGGTGATGGGCGAAGTGATGCGAACCCTCAAGGAAAAGTATCTCGATATTTCGGAGTTCGCGATTTCCCCGGAGCGTCTCGGCGGACTGATTGCACTTATCGCAAAGGGGACTATCAGCAATACCATTGCCAAGCAGGTGTTCGAGCTTATGCAGGCCGATGCCGCAAGCGCCGAGGAGATTGTTTCGAAGGAAGGACTTGCCCAGGTATCCGATACCGGGGCCATCGAGGCAACGGTAGAAGAAATCCTTGCAGCAAACCCGAAGCAGCTCGCCGATTACCGCGAAGGCAAAACCAGGCTGTTCGGCTTTTTTGTGGGTCAGTGCATGGCCCGCATGAAAGGGAAGGCCAATCCGCAGGTCGTCAACGATGTGCTGAAAAGCCGTCTTGACGCCTGAGAGGAGATCAGGAGCCGAAAAGATCCTTTGTCCGGGCGTTATCCGGCCAGGTTTTTGCAATATCGGGGTTGATGACCTCGATTTTCTTCCGGGCTTCCTGCAGCCGATCCCTGCACTTTCCGGCAATGGCGAGTCCCTCCTCGTAGAGCGCTATGGAACGTTCGATGCCGGTATCCGGATTCTCGATGTTCCGGGTGATCTCTTCGAGGCGCGACATCAGCTCTTCGATGGAGAGGTTGTCCCGGTTTTTATCTGCGGCAGCGGTTTTTGCCATTGATTGAAATGGTTGGGTTACGAATCAGGGCATAGTAACGATACAGAATGACTGTGATTATTACAAAAAGGCAGGTGATTGAGTGAAATTTGTTGACAGCGCGCTCATTTCAGTGAAAGCCGGAGACGGCGGGAAAGGATGCGTGAGTTTCAGAAGAGAAAAATTTGTGCCCAAGGGCGGGCCGGACGGCGGAGACGGCGGCAGGGGGGGCCATGTATGGCTGAGAACCAACAGTCACCTGACCACATTGCTTGATTTCAAATACAAGCGCAACTACACGGCAGGCCGTGGAGCGCACGGCCAGGGGGCTCGTAAAACAGGAAAGGACGGAGAAGATATCGTAATCGACGTGCCGTGCGGCACGGTTGTTCGCAATGCCGCAACCGGCGAGGTCATTGCCGACCTGACAGTCGACGACGAGAAAGTGCTTGTGGCATCTGGCGGAAGGGGAGGACGCGGCAACCAGCATTTCGCTACGGCCACGCGCCAGGCGCCGAGGTTCGCACTGCCTCCCGGAACCGGAGAGGAACTCGAACTTGAAATGGAGCTGAAGCTGATGGCCGACGTGGGGCTTGTCGGGTTTCCCAACGCGGGAAAATCCACGCTCATATCGGTACTCAGCGCGGCAAAACCGAAAATCGCCGATTATCCCTTCACCACGCTGGTGCCGAACCTCGGCATCGTGCGGTACGAGGATTACAAGTCGTTCGTGATGGCAGATATTCCCGGAATTATCGAGGGCGCCGCCGAAGGGAGGGGTCTCGGATTGCAGTTCCTCCGCCATATCGAGCGCACCAAAGTGCTCGCGCTCCTGATCGCATCCGACTCGGAAGATATCGTTGCGGTATATGAAACGCTGCTTGGCGAAATGAAACGGTTCGAAGAAGCGCTGCTTCTGAAACAGCGAATCGTCATCATTACGAAAATGGACATTGCGCCTGAAGATTTTGCAATGCCTTCGCTCGAAGAGGGCGTAAGAGTGCTTGCCATATCAAGCGTGACCGGCAGCGGTCTCAAAGAGCTGAAGGATGAATTGTGGCAGAGGGTATCGACCCACGAGTCCGATAAAAAGTATATTGAAAGGAGAGCGGAGGAGGAAGAGTGATTGTGGCGCAGGCTGAAACCGTTATTGTACGATATGCGCGTCTTGCCGACGCGGGAGCTATTGCGGCGATCACCGCGGAGTACGCCCGGGAGGGAATCATGCTCGAACGGTCGGCCGAAAACGTGATCGAAAACATCCGAAACTTCTTTGTCGCCGAACACGAGGGCAGAATAATCGGGTGCTGCGCTGTAGCCTTTTATAATACAAGGTTGGCCGAGATCCGCTCTGTGGCGGTACTGGCACGCCATAAACGTAAAGGTACGGGCCGGCTGCTGGTGAAGAAAGCCGAGGAGATCCTCAGGGAGGAAGGAGTTGCCGAGGTTTTCGTTCTGACGCTGAATCCGGGTTTTTTCGGAAGTCTTGGATATACAGAAATTAAAAAAGAGTATTTTCCACAGAAAATCTGGCGCGACTGTACCCATTGTCCGAAACTCATGGCATGCGATGAGATTGCCATGGTCAAAAAACTCTGACTGCCGGTCAGAACAGGAATTGTATAATCCATTCAACAGCTGAGATTCGTGATCGTTCAGGAGGTTATCGTAAGAAACAATGCAGGCCTGCATACCAGGCCGGCGGCAGCCGTCGTCAAGCTTGCCTCGCGTTTCAAGTCCGATTTTTTCATTGAAATGCAGGGGGTGGAAATCAACGCGAAGTCCATCATCGGCGTTATGAGCCTTGCCGCACCGAAGGGCACGAAGCTTACCCTGAAGCTTGACGGCGAGGATGCCGAAGAGGCAGCGCGCCAGCTTGCGGATTTTTTTGAGCAGGGGTTCGGCGAGCAGTAGGACACGTAAGGTTTTCTCTATCCCGTTTCCATTTTGCGTATAGCCTTCATCTCTCCTTTTTTCCCCCTCAAGGGTGGGATATCCTGCTTCAGCGGCCTCCTTGCCGGGGAGTTGCAGGCGAAAGGGCACGCTGTACGACCTCTCGGTTTCAAAAAGCTCTATCCATCCTTTCTCGTTCGAGGCCACTCCCCCGAAGTACCCGAACACCGGAGTGCTGCAAATGGAGGGGATGCTGTTATTGTTTTATATAATCCGCTGACATGGCTCGCCCTGCTTCGCAACCTCAAGCGCGAACGCCCCGATGTGCTGCTTGTCGCCTACTGGACCGGCCTGCTCGCCCCGCTGCTTTTCGCCATCCGCAAGCTCTCCGGTATTCCGACTGTCGTGCTGCTGCACAACCTCTCCACGCATGAACGCTTCGCGCTCGAGCCATTCCTGCAGAAGCTGCTCTTCGCATCGGCTGACGGCTACATCACGCTTTCCGGCGAAGTGTCCGGCGCGCTTGCGGCTGCGGGCAACGCCAAACCGGTCGCCCGGCTCTTCCATCCGGTTTATCCTCCGTTTTCCGGTATTGAACAGCCTGAAAAAAGTGAAGCCCGCCGTTTTCTCGGTTATGACCAGGACGCCCCCCTGCTCCTCTTTTTCGGCTACGTGCGCCGCTACAAGGGGCTCGACCTCCTGCTGCGCGCCATGCCAGCCATTCTTGACGCATGGCCCGATACCCGTCTGCTCGTTGCCGGGCAGTTCTACGAACCCGAATCCGGCTACAGGGAGCTGATCGGGCAGCTCGGCATAGCCGCGAGCGTTGACTTCAGACCCGGTTATGCTGCCGATGCCGATGCCGCCCGATACTTCGCCGCAGCCGACGCCGCGGTACTTCCCTACCGTCAGGCCTCGCAGTCCGGGGTGGCGCAGCTTGCCTGTGGATACGGCCTGCCGGTCATCGTCACATCTGCAGGAGGGCTTGCCGCCGAAGTGGAGCAGGGCAGAACGGGGTGGATTGCCGGGGAAATCTCCTCGGAAGCCCTTGCCGCCGCCGTGATCGGGTTTCTCGGCGACCCGCGACGACCGGCAATGCCGCAATCGGTCAGGGAGTACGCAGCAGGCCACTCGTGGGAACGGTTTGCCGGCGAAGCCGCGAACTTCATCCGTTCGGTCGCAAAGCCATGAACGCGCGGTTCTTCGTCACGGTCATCGTCCTGAACTGGAACGGCAAGGACGATCTGCTTCGCTGCCTCGGATCGCTCGACCCCCTGCTTTCGGAGCAACTACGGGTGCTTGTGGTGGACAACGGCTCGACCGATGGTTCACCGGAAGCGGTGAGAAAGGCTTTTCCCTCCATGGAGGTGCTTGCGCTCGACCGCAATTTCGGCTATGCGGGAGGCAACAACGCCGGATTCCGTCACGCCATGAAGCGGCGGCCGGAATACGTGGTGTTCCTCAACAACGATACCGTCGTCGCGCCGGACGCCGTTGCCAGGCTGACGGCGGTACTGCGGGACGATCCCGAAGCAGGCATTGCCGTGCCTGAAATATTGTATATGGATGATCCCGACCGGATATGGTACGCAGGCGGAGTGGTGCGGCTCGGCCTCGGCCTGGTGCGTCACGAGGGCATCCGCAAGTTGCACGGCCTGGCTTACGCCCGCCGCAAAGAGACCGGCTACGCCACCGGCTGCTGCATTGCCATGCGGAGCCTCGATTTTGAGCGGATCGGCGGTTTCGACGAACGGTTCGGCATGTACGCCGAGGATGTCGATCTCTCGCTTCGCGTTCGGAAAGCCGGCCTCACTGTCGTCTGCGAACCGGCGGCGCGGGTGTGGCACCGGGTTTCCGCATCCTACGGCAGCGGCATGCATCCGCGCAAGATTCTGCGGAAAAGCGCGGCAATGCTGTACCTTATGAGAAAGCACCGGGCGTGGAGCGGATTCATTTTCTACCCGTTCGCCCTGGTCGCCCAGGCAGCAGGCGCGCTGCTGCACACGCTTGCACGAAAACCGTCCGGCAGATCATGAAGGCAGAGTACAGGAACATCATCGACCGGCGCTACTGCGCCGACGAAGCGAACATGATCCGCTGGCAGAAAACCATGAGCTTCGTCGAAAGTTCGCGGCCCGCGAGCACTGCGGTGTCGTCAGGTCTCGATCTCGGCGACCGCACCCCGCTCTGCGACGACCTCGAACGGCATTTTGGCTGCCCATTTGCCAGCACCGGTTGCGATCTCGATATCGATCCGCTCTCGGGCAGCTACGACGTGGTGACCGCCTTCGAGGTGCTCGAACACCTCTTCAACCCCCTGCACGCACTGCTCGAAGTGCGCAGGGTGCTTGCAGGGCCCCATGCCCGGCTCTTCGTTTCGGTGCCGGCGGCCAAACCCGCCTTGCTTAAAAGCCCTGACCATTTCCACGAGATGAGCCCTTCCGAGCTCGATTCTCTCTTCGAGAGGGCCGGGTTCAGGAGCATCCGTTCCGATATCTTCCGCATTCGCCGGTGGCCATTTTACCTTACCGGTTTTAAACCGTTCCTTCGGGCATTCTACGAAAAAGTGCTGATCCATGAGCTCCGGCAGGCGTGACCAGATAGACCTCGTCTGGTTCTCGGAAGTCCAGTGGGATTTTCTCTCCACCAGAAAGCAGCGGCTGCTGCAGCGTTTTTCGTCGCGCTGGCGCATCCTCTTCGTCGAACCGTACGCCCTGGGGAGGCCCGAGCACTGGCTGCCCGTGACGCGGGGCAACGTCACCGTGCTTACCGTGCCCTTCCTGAAAACCGTTCCCTACCGCATCGGTCGGCTGCTCGACGTCGCGCTTTTCCGCAACGCGGTTGCCGCAGCGGGGGAGCTCATCCTGCGCTTCTGGCTGCGGAGGCTCGGTTTCGCTTCGCGCGACCGCATCGTCGGGCTCAGCAACGTGTACTGGGGAAGGGTTGCGGCACGGATGCCGTGCGCTCTTTGCTTCTACGACGCCAACGACGACCATCTCGCCTTTCCCGGCTCTCCTTCGTGGCTGCCGGACTACCTCTCCCGATACCTTGAACGGTGCGGGCTCGTCTTTTCGGTCAGTCCGGAACTCACCGCAAGGCTTCCGATTCCGTCAACCGTCCGTTGCGTCGAACTCGGCAACGGCGTCGAGTACGACCACTTCGCCACGCCTCTTCCGGATGCGCCGCCCGAGCTTGCCGCGTTCGCTGCGGAAGGCGGCCCGCTGCTCGGCTATGCCGGCGCGGTGGACTGGGTCGATACGGAGCTGCTCCAGGAGACCGCCGCAGCGTACCCGCACAGCCGGATCGCGCTGCTCGGTCCCGCCTACGACCGCACCTGGCAGGATCGGAACCGGGCGCTTCTTGAACTGCCGAACGTGCACTGGTTCGGCAGGATTGATTACCGCGAACTGCCTGCATGGGTGCAGCGGTTCGATCTCGCGCTCATGCCGCTGCTTTGCGATCCCCTCAAACGGGCGTCGCACCCCAACAAGCTCTACGAATATCTCGCGGCAGGCGTGCCGGTGCTGGCCATCGACTACTGCAGCGCGCTCGGCGCGGCCCGCGGGGTGATCCATATCGCAGGCACGCCCGGCGAGTTCGTGGCCATGGTGCCCGAAGCGCTCCGCGACGTCCGCAGGGCCGAACGGCAGGCGTTCGCCAGGGAGCACAGCTGGGACGCGCTTGCCGCCCGCATGCAGTCCGAGCTGCTTCGCGCATCGGAAAGGGAGGCCGGATGAACAGGAACCGATCCGCAAGCCGGAACAGACTCATCGCCGGACAGGCCGGCATCTCCTACGGCGGATTCATTTTCGGCCAGGCCGTGCGCTTCGCCTTCAATATGGCGGTGGCCCGCATGCTCGGAGAGGAGTCGCTCGGCGTCTATGCCCTCGCGCTCGCCGTCATGCAGATCGTCGAGACCTTCGGCGTGGCGGGTTACGACGCCGCCGCAGTGCGTTACGTCAACATCTACCAGGCGGAAGGTCGCAAGGCATCGGACGCAGCGGGGCTCGCCATCCGCAGCGCGCTCTTCATGAGCCTCGTTCCCGCGCTGCTCGTCATGCTCTTTTCCGCGCCGCTGGCCCGGCTGTTTAATGTTGGTAGCGCTTCGCTTGGCAGCGCTCCGTTTGGCGTTAGCGCTTCGCTTGGGGGGGGCGGCGGCGGCACGCTTCTGCACTTTGCGCTGCTCTCCTACGCCGTGGCCGTGCCCTTCAACGTGGTTGCCACGGTTGCGGGCCATGCGCTGCAAGGGCACCGCGACCTCGTGCCGAAAATCGTGGCGACGCAGCTCATCGCACCCGTCGCCATGCTCGCCCTCACGCTGCTGCTCGCATTTGCCGACGCTCCCGGCCCGGCGCTGCTCGTGCCCTATACGGCGGCCTCCGTGCTCTCCTGCCTCTGGATCTGGCGGCAGCTCCGCCTGAAAACCGGCACCGGCATAAGGGAGGTGCTCGGCGCGCCGGCAGATCGCCGGATGAAGGCTTTCGCCTTTCCGCTGCTCGGGGTCTCGCTCGTGAGCATGATCGCCTACTGGCTCGACATCCTTCTGCTCGGCATGCTCGGCGGTCCGGTGCTCTCCGGCCTCTACCAGCCCGCCGCGCGCACCGCGGGGCTGCTCAGGGCCGTGCTTCCGGCATTTTCCGGCATCGCCGCCCCGCTCGTCGCCGCCCTGCAGGCCGGGGACGAGAGCGCCGAAACCGGAAGGCTCTACCGCCTCGTCACCCGATGGATGGTGCTCCTCGTCACCCCGGCCACGGTTTTTCTGATGGTGCTTCCCGAACCGGTGCTGCTGCTTTTCGGGCCCCGCTTTTCGGCCTCCGCTCCGGCGCTCGTGCTGCTTGCCGCCGCCGCGTTCGCCCAGGCGTTCGGCGGTATCGCCGGCACCGTGCTCTCCATGGTGGGCCACGGGCGCGTCACCTTTCTGAACGCGCTCGTCGCGCTGGCCGTGCAGGTGGCGCTCTCCGTGCTGCTCATTCCGCTCTACGGCACCGCCGGTGCGGCCGCGGCTTCGCTCGGCGCCATGCTGCTGCTCTCCGCGCTCAGGCTTCTGCAGGTCTCAAGGGTGCTCGGCGTCAGCTCCTTCTCCGCCGCGCTCTGGAAACCAGCGGTGGCCGGTGCAGGCACCGCCATATTGCTCTGGCTTTGCAGGCCGTGGCTGCTCGGGCTCGGCCCGGCGGTCTCCTCGGTGTCGGGCATCGCGATCTGCACGGCAGCCTATTTCGGCCTCACCATGCTATTCAGGTTGGAAGCAGAGGATCGGGAACTTATTTTATCCATTATGCCCAACCGTCGTCCACAATCATAATGCCAGAAAAGTCAGCAAAGCAGACAAAGCAGCCAAAAAGAGTGAAGCCGGATAATCCGGTCACGGCGCCATCGAGCGGGATTCCTGCGAAGAAAGTGGTACTTCCGTACGCCGCAGCCGCTGCGGCGTACCTGCTGCTTGCACTCGCGCTCTACTACCAGCTCCTCTTCCTGCCGATGACGCTCTCCGCGCCCGATTCGCTGGTACCGATGGCCTCCTCCATCGCGCTCGACCGTCTGCGCGACGCATCGGGTCACTATCCGCTCTGGCAGCCATGGACCTTTGCCGGCATGCCGACCGTCGAAGCGTTCAGCTACCTCGGAGGGCTCTACTACCCGAACATCATCTTTTCGCGTCTGCCGTTCGGCGACATCGGTTCGCAGATTCTGCACCTCTGTTTCGCCGGGCTCGGCGGCTACGCGCTCCTGCGCAGCTTCCGGCTGCACCATGCCGCGGCCTTTCTCGGCGGCGCGGCCTTCATGCTGAACCCCTACATGACCGCCATGCTCGTGCACGGCCACGGCAGCCAGCTCATGACCGCGGCCTACATGCCGTGGGTGCTCTGGGCTACACTCAGAGTGTTTGATACTTGCAGCGCCAGAGGCGCTTTGGGTTCCTTGGGAACTCTTGACACTCCCGGCTCCAGTGGAGCCTTGAACACTCGCGCTCCGGAACTTGACACTCGCGGTGCCAAGGGCACCTTGAGCGCTCCAGCAATGCTTGGGGACGCGGGGATGCTTGCGATCCTGCTCGGCTTTCAGCTTCAGCGTGCGCATGTGCAGATCGCCTGGTACACCTGGCTGCTCATGGGCCTGCTTGCCGTGGTGCTGCTTGTTTCAGGTCACAAAACGGTGAAAGAGAGCCTGAAGAAAGCCGGTTTTTTCGCTTCAGCCTGCGTGGTAGGTATTGCCATATCGGCAGCAGTGTATCTGCCCGCATCGGAGTATGCCGCATATTCGGTCAGGGGAGCTGCCGGCGGAGGCGGAGCCGCAATGGAGTACGCCACCATGTGGTCGATGCACCCGGTCGAGCTGCTCACCTTTCTCGTGCCCGGCCTCTATGGGTTCGGGGGCGTTACCTACTGGGGATTCATGCCTTTCACCGACTTTCCGCACTATGCGGGCATCGTGGTGCTCCTGCTTGCTTTGGCGGGATTCGTCGCCCGGCGCCGCGATCCCTTCGTGCTCTTTCTCGGCGGCAGCACGCTGCTTGCGCTGCTCATCTCCTTCGGCAGCTTCTTCAGCCCGGTGTTCGACCTTTTCTACAACTTCGCTCCGCTTTTCAGCCGGTTCAGGGTGCCATCCATGGTGCTGATCGTCGCAGGGCTCAACCTCTCGCTGCTCGCCGGTTTCGGCCTGCACTGGCTGCTCGACGCGCCAGAAAAGTCGCTCCGGATTCCCCTGAAATCGCTCGCGCTCGCTGCCGCCCTTGTGATTGTGCTTATTCTGCTTGCCGGCGAGGGATTCGAGGGTTTTTTCCGCTCGATCTTTCCCCCTCCGCCGGTCGAGAATTTCGATCTGGCCTTCATGGTGAACAAGGTTCGGTGGGAGGGCATCCGTGACAGCGTGATCATGTCCTCCCTTTTCGTAGCTCTCGTTGCGGGCCTCGCATGGCCCGGCATGAGGAAGTTCCTCTCCGGCTCGAAGCTGGCCTCGGTGATCGTTGTGCTCGCCATCGGCGACCTGCTGCTTCTCAACGCGAAAATCGTCAGCCCCCCGGAAGCCTCGCTCCGCCCTCCCGTGCTCGTCCAGCGTCAGCAGGTCGAAACCGCGCTTGCGCCTGACGACGTCACGGGCTTTCTTGCTTCACAGAAAGGCCCGTTCCGCATCTACCCCGTCGGCCCTCTTTTCGGCGAAAACAAGTTCGCCCTCTCCGGCATCGAATCGGTCGGCGGCTACCACCCGGCAAAACTCAGGAATTACGAAGAGTTTCTGCAGCGCACGGAGAATCTCTCCTCGCTTGCTGCACTCAGAATGCTCAACGTTCGCTACGTGGTTTCGCCTGCCGAGGTGCAGCATCCGGACCTCGAACCGGTGAAGCAGGGCACCCTCCGCCTCGTATCCGGCGACGTGCCCGCATGGGTCTACCGCCTGAAAGCAAACTGCCCGAGAGCCTGGTTCGCCACCACGGTAACCGGCCTATCCAGCCGCGACGACCTTTTCGCGCAGGTGCTGCAGGACGGCAGTAACTGCCGCTCGGTGTACGTTGACGGTGCGGAGTGGCAGGGCGCCAGACGCTTCGCCGAAGGCACCATTCAATCAATGCAGCGCACGGCCGAAAGCATGACGCTGAAAGTCAGCGCCCCCTCCGAAGCGTTCCTCGTGACAAGCGAGATATTCTACCCTCTCCGCTGGCAGGCGATCCTCGACGGCCGACCAGCATTCACCCTCGAAGTGAACGGCCTCATCCGCGGCGTGCAAATTCCCGCAGGAGAGCACGAACTCACCTTCACCTACGACCGCTCCGATTTCGACAAAGGCCGTAACATTTCGCTTGTCGCGTTTGGGGTGGCGGTGCTGATGGTTGTTGGCGGGGTTGTTTTGGGGAGAGCTGGGGGGAATGTTGTTAAATAGTAAAGCATAGACGATATATATAATTGTATTTTGTTTCAGTTATAGCTATCTTTAATTAAGCTCTTTAGTGTTATAAGCTGTTGTATCTTTTGGCTTTGTCCGGCGCTTCGCCAGACTTTTAACTATTGCTAGCATTTACCGGCACGTGAGACCGCTTTGGCTCACCGCTGGTAACCCAAAGCGGTCTCACGTGCCGTTTTTTAAGTAAAGAGCACATTTTTTATGCTGAAGGTTACACCTGTCCTTAGTAAGTGGGTAGAATCTATTGATTTGGCAAACACCCGCGTCATTAATTTCCCATCATATATCTTTCTTTGTGGCGGAAAGTTGGCTGCATCCGGGTCAAGTTTTTATGGATCGTGTCGTGATATATTTTACTCATATGTTAAGAGTAAAGATGATTCTATTTGTAAAAATATTGTTTTAGCAGAGAAGGTTATTGAATATTTTGATGGATCAGGTTATCCTGATTTGCTGACGTTTGAAAAAGATTTGGCAGCTATTTCATTACTAACTGTTGTTTTTTCTGAAAGTGCCGGAGCGATTGCAGAACTTGGCTCTTTTTCTGTTTTGGATAATATTCAAGATAGACTTGTTGTGGTTTTACATGAAGATGATGTTTCAAGCGAGAAATCGTTTATTTGGAAAGGTCCTATAAAATATTTAAAAAATAGGGCTTTTAATAACGGAGGTGATAATCCGATATATGTTTATAATTGGAAAAGAGGGGTTGAGAATGATGAGTATAAAGATGATGATTTCCCTGATGCCTCAGGCTTATATCAAGCCCTAAGAGAATTTTTAGAAAAACGAAAAAGCACTAGTTTGTGGAAAAGTGAAGATGTTGGTCATATTATGTTGTTGATTGCATCGTCGCTAAGTGTTATGCAGATAGCAACTGTTGAGGAGTTTCGTTTGCTTTTAGAATTGTTTGGATTGAATAAGTATGTAAATAATGTTGATCAATATCTAAATTTACTAAAAGCATTGGGTTTGGTTGGCTTTAAGCACTATGGAAATAGTGATTTTTTTATTACAAAAAACTCTGCTATTGATTGGTTGCAATGGTCTTATAAAAAAAAATCAAATGCTTTTTTATCAAGTTCTATGTTTGTTGAGTTTTATAAAAAAAACCAAGATAATAAGGTTAAGGCATGGCGTTCATTTCATAATAATTTATAAATTATGATTATGGCAAATGAATTGCTAATAAGTCAAATGTCGAATGACTTCATGTTGCCTGAGAAAAAATTGAAAAAGTTGATTCTTAGTGCGCCGTATCGTTACAAAGTATATTCTATTCCAAAGCGTTCGGGTAAGGGTTATAGGGTTATAGCTCAGCCAGCAAAAGAGGTAAAGATTCTTCAATATTGGATCGTCAGAAATGTGTTATGCAAATTTGTGGTTCATGATGCAGCAAGAGCTTATGTGAAAGGATGCGGTCTTTTATCGAACGTGAGTCCGCATTGCTATAGTAAATATTTAATGAAATTGGATTTTAAGGATTTTTTTTATTCAATCAAGGCGGGGGATTTTCTTTCGTATTTTTCGCTTTATAAGGATTTTGGCTACTCAGATATGGATATTCAAGAGATGGTGAAGATATTGTTTTATGCTAGAAATAAAGGGGATTATTGTCTTTCGATAGGCGCGCCATCATCGCCACTGCTTTCTAATATAATCATGTCTGATTTTGATAAAAGAGTTGTAGAATTTTGTAGTAGTAGAAGTATTGTCTATACGAGATATTCTGATGATATGACTTTTTCTATGAGCGATTCGCTGTTAAGGCGCGAGGTTTTTTTTGAGATAAAGCGTTTGTTGGATATTATTCCTTATCCAAGGCTAAAATTAAATGAAGATAAGACTTTATTTTTGTCCAAGGCTAATAAGCGAATGGTTACTGGTTTAGTTCTTTCGAATGATGGGCGCATATCGATTGGTCATGATAAAAAAAGAATGCTAAGGTCAAAGATTTATAAATATACGAAAGGTCATCTTGATGTTGATGAAGTAAATCAATTGAAGGGTATGTTAGCTTATGTTAATAGTGTGGAGCCAGACTTCATTTGTAAAATGAAAATCAGATATGGTGATTTGATCATTTTTTAAATTATTATTTAGCATGTTGTTTCAGATTTGATCGCATAATGCTGTGCGCCAGTAGCTGAAAAAATAATCAGGAGAGTGTGTTTTGGTATTTAATGCGCCAGAATGCTTTAAATACATTTTTTAATTACCTGCCTGTAGCGTTTTCAGTTCGTAGGTCATGAGATTCATCGAAGCTTTCCCTCTGTTTATCGGTCATGTTTTCTGGCTTACGCTGTGGACGGTTATTTCGACAGCGGTTATCTTGGATATGAGGCCGAAGAAGGCATCGACTGGGTCTGGGAACAACGCATCGACGACATGGCGCTTTTCAGGATATGAGCATGACGGTTTTACAGGATACATTCGAGGCGAACCGCCTCAGGCTGCAAAGCGAACTTGACGCCGGAAAGACTCAGGCTGAACGCAACCGTCTCGGCCAGTTCGCGACGCCGACAGCCCTTGCTCTCGATATCCTTACCTATGCGTCAACGCTGATTCCTGAAGATGAACCTGTCCGTTTTCTCGATCCTGCTGTAGGGACAGGCTCATTCTTTTCAGCATTCCGGCAGGTTTTTCCGGCAGGGCGTATCGACTCTGCACTTGGTTTTGAAGTCGATACCCATTATGGTGAACCGGCCACCCATATCTGGAGGGATACAGGTTTCACGATCAGGCTTGCCGATTTTACGGCAAGCGAACCTTCAGTGCCTTTCAATCTGGTGATCTGCAATCCCCCGTATGTGCGGCACCACCACCTGCAGAATGGCGACAAACTGCGCCTTCAGGCGAAAACCGCCTGTGCAAGCGGCATGAAGATCAGCGGTCTTGCCGGGTTGTACTGCCATTTTCTTGGTTTGTCGCACTCATGGATGGCTGACGGCGGCATTGCGGGCTGGCTCATTCCGAGCGAGTTCATGGATGTGAATTACGGCAAGGCCATCAAGCGGTACCTGCTCGAAAAGGTCACGCTGCTGAAAATCCATCGCTTCGATCCTGACGATGTGCAGTTTGCCGATGCGCTTGTCTCTTCCGCTGTCGTCTGGTTCCGCAAAGCACCGCCGCCGGAAAACCACCAGGTCTCGTTTTCCTTTGGCGGTTCGTTGCTTGAACCCCGCTGCAGCAGGGATGTTTTGGCGGAGGATCTTGCCCGAGAGGCGAAATGGACAAGGTTTCCCAAGGCAACCGGTGCCGGAGCAAATGAAGCGAGAGCGGTCATAGCCGACTTCTTCCATATCCGGCGGGGTATAGCTACCGGCGACAACGCTTTTTTCATTCTTGACAGAAAGGAGATTGTTGCAAAAAACCTGCCGATGGAGCTGTTCCGGCCCATTCTGCCAAGCCCTCGCTATCTCGTCGAAAACGAGATACTTGCCGATGCGGATGGTTACCCCCTGCTTGACCGGCAACTCTTCCTGCTCGACACAAAGCTTCCTGAAGAGAAGATCAAAGAAAGGTATCCGGCACTCTACGCATATCTTGAAGAAGGAAAGGCAGAGGATGTTCACGAACGTTACCTGTGCCGCAACCGTACTCCCTGGTATTCCCAGGAAAACCGACCTTCTGCTCCTATTGTGTGCACGTATCTTGGCCGCAGCAACACGAAAAGCGGGCGACCTTTCCGCTTCATTCTGAATAATTCGATGGCTACGGTAGCGAACGTCTACCTCGCACTGTATCCAAAACCGCAGCTTGCAAAAGCTGTCTCTCAGAATCCTTCGTTGATTCGTTCAGTATGGGAAGTTCTGAACCTGATTACACCCGAACAGCTTCTCGGGGAAAGCCGGGTTTACGGAGGAGGTCTTCACAAACTCGAACCGAACGAGCTTGCCAATGTCGATGCATCGCAGATAGCCGAACTGATTCCGGATTTCAAAATGGAATTGGGTGTGGAGCAGTTGGGGCTGTTTTAGAAAGAAAAATAATGTGCGCCCTCCGAGGCGTCCGTATTCTCGCAGTCGAGCACGACTCGTTTTCACCTACGACTGCTCAGATTTCGACAAGGGCCGGTATATATCGCTTGCAGCGTTTGGGTTAGCGGTGGTGATGGTTGCTGGTGGAGTTTTTGTGGGGAGAGCAGGGGGGAAGAATAAACAGGTTTCCTGAAAAATCCGTATCATTAACGTGATATGGGTTATTATTCAAAAGGCCTCGGTTTTATTGTTCACTCGCCCTGCGGAGGAGTGAACGTGGCCGCGAATCGGACATCCATCTGTCCGCCTGCAGGCGGGCGAACAAGAGGCTGGAGCAGACACTCCGCGTCGTCAAATAAATTTTCCGTCGCGGAGCGCTGCTCATCCGCGGCCACATTAGCCGTATCAATCATGATGACTCTGCGTGAGATAGTTGCCGATTACATCCGTTACCGCCGAGCCGACGCAGAACAAGAGCAACGGTGGTTTGCCATTCAACGTACGCTCCAAGAAGCCGTATCGCACGCAGCACTTGCAGTAAGCCCAAGTGGCAAGCGTCTCTCCCACCAGCGAAGAATTCCTCAGTCCGTTCTTGCGAAAAGCGGCCGCCGCTTGTTCGTGTCTTTGCCAGCGCTTTCCAAAGCCAAATCATTCGAGGAGCTCCACGAAACGGTAGAGGCACTAATCGGGCAAATTCCGGGCATCGGTGAACTGACCATCTATGACACCGCTCTTCGCATTGGTGCGCATTTGCGGCTTGAGCCGACAGTTGTTTTTCTTCACGCTGGTACTCGTGTGGGCGCGCGTCGTCTCGGGTTGTCCGTGTCGCGTGCATCCATCCCAGTATCGGAGTTTCCTCACGCCTTTCAGAAACTCAAGCCGCGAGAGATCGAGGACGTCTTGTGCATATACAAAAGTGAGTTAGGCACCGAGGGAAATCCTCCCTCTTCACGGCGTGGGTGCTACGATAGGGCTAACCCTGAAATGCACCGGACCTGCGCGGGTCGGTGATTTTTAACATAGGGGTATATCAATCAGAATGGCAAAGAAATCTTGCGTATACAAGAACGATCCGGGACGCTGATCCGTATCATAAAAACCCTTTCTTTCGTCAGTGATCCGGGAGATGTGTCGCGGGGTTCGATTCAATTTCGGTGGTTTCACCCCCCAATGAATCTCTGCAATATGGCGCTGTCCAAAGCAATATTATTGTGTTATATTTAAACCTTATGCGGGTTATGCTCCATAACCATTTATGCCGGTGCCATGCAGGAACGATATTCTCTGAACCAGACTTCCGAGCAGATTGCGCGGGATGTTATCGATGTACAGTTGCGGCTGGCAGGTTTCGTCGGGTATAGCCGTGAGGCATTATCCTACACAGGACGGTCTTGAGGCCGATTATGTTCTCTTTGTCGACCGCAGGCCGGTCGGGGGGTCATTGAGGCGAAAAAAGAGGAAGAAGGGCATCATCTTACCGTGGTTGAAGAGCAGTCTTCCGGATTTGCCGAAAGCAAGCTGAAGCATCTCAACAACGATCCGCTTCCGTTTGTTTACGAAAGTACCGGCACGTTGACCCGCTTTACCGATTAACGCGATCCTAAACCCCGTTCACGACCCGTCTTTACCTTTCGTACATCAGTAAATATGGGATGATATTCATTTTATGTGGCTTTTTGGATTATAATCATCTTTTTATCTACAGTCCATGTTAAGTAAAAAATATACACTTAGACTTCTTTCTTAGAGACAATAAACAATAAATGAACTAAATGGTTTTTCTTATTTAAGAATTGATGTGGCAAGATATTATTGAGTTATGTTATTCGCATAATAGCAGAGTTAAAGGTGTGACATTTATATAAGTCAACAATCTTACAGATCGATTATTAACTTTTTATTCAAAACAATAAGAGAGTAGGTATCAATGGGAATTGAAAACGATCTTAAGTTAATAAAAATTCTCTGGGCTGATGTTGAACAATCAATTGCAGAGTTAAATGAAATAAATAGCTCCGATCCCATTTTTGGATATAAGTCAAGGGCTTATATAAAAGCACTTACGTCATGGATAGAAGGTGGTATTTATATTTTTAAAAAAATGCTGAGTAATGCAGAAGGTGGACTCTATAAAAAGTTGCCACTTGAGTGCCAGCTTTATCTTTTTGAATACGATTGGAAAATCGAAAACGGACTTCCAAAAGAGACTTTAAAGAAAATTGCTACAAAAGAAAATCTTAAAGCTTATTTTAAAGTTGTTTCTCTGATTTTCGATGAGTATCAGCCAGATCTATTGAGTAAAGGTTGGAATGAAATATTGTTTGTCTATCAGCTGAGAGATGGTATTATGCATCCAAAAGAAATAAATGATTTGACTATTGATATTGAAAGTATTAAGCGATGTGAATCTGGTAGAGTATGGATGAAAAAAGAGTTCTTTAAAATAAGATCAGCTATATCAAAATATTATAATCTTGTCTAATAAAACTCTGTTACAGAACACATACACGTTGCTTGTATTATCACTAATCTTGGCAAGAGATCTCTGGAATTGCAAGAAAAATGGCAGGCTTTGGGACGCTGATCTGTATCCTGAAAATCCTTCTTTCATCAGTGATACGGGATATTCCCGGACTCAGTCTCGGGGTTCGATTGAATATCGAGCCTCCATGAGTCTCTTGAAGATGGCTCTGTCCAAAGCAATATTATTGTGTTATATTTAAAGCTTATGCGGGTTATGCTCCATAACCATTCATGCTCGTGCCATGCAGGAACGATATTCTCTGAACCAGACTCCCGAGCAGATTGCGCGGGATGTTATCGATGTACAGTTGCGGCTGGCTGATTGGGCTGTTCAGGAAAAAAATCGTATCGACTGGCAGGTTTCGGCAGGTATAGCCGTGAGGCATTATCCTACACAGGATGGTCTTGAAGCCGATTATGTTCTGTTTGTCGACCGCAGGCCGGTTGGGGTTATCGAGGCGAAAAAAGAGGATGAGGGGCATCATCTTACCGTGGTTGAAGAGCAGTCTTCCGGATATGCCGAAAGCAAGCTGAAGCATCTCAACAACGCTCCTCTTCCGTTTGTTTACGAAAGCACCGGCACGTTGACCCGCTTTACCGATTACCGCGATCCTAAACCCCGTTCACGTCCCGTCTTTACTTTTCACCGTCCCGAGACATTTCGTGAATGGCTCGGCCAGGAGCGGAGCCTCCGGGAACGCCTTTATGATATTCCCGGACTGAATCCTGCCGCTTTGCGGGAGTGCCAGACCATGGCAATCAACAACCTCGAAAGCTCTTTTCGGGACGGACGACCCAGAGCGCTGATCCAGATGGCGACCGGCTCCGGCAAGACCTTCGCTGCCATTACCTTCATTTACCGTTTGCTCAAATATGCCGATGCCAAACGGATACTCTTTCTGGTCGATACCCGCAACCTCGGCGAACAGGCAGAGCAGGAGTTCAGGGCATACACGCCGAACGACGATAACCGAAAATTCGTAGAACTGTACAACGTGCAGCGGTTGCAGTCAAGCTCGATTGCCGGCGACAGCCAGGTCTGCATCACAACCATCCAGCGGCTCTATTCCATCCTGAAAGGGGAGGAGCTTGACGCTTCGCTTGAGGAGCAAAATCCTGCTGAAAAAAGCTGGCAACCGAAAGAACCGGTTCCGGTGGCATACAATGCGAAGGTTCCCATAGAGTTTTTCGACTTCATCGTCATCGACGAGTGCCATCGCTCGATCTACAACCTCTGGATGCAGGTGCTCGACTATTTCGACGCATTCCTGATCGGCCTGACCGCAACGCCCGACAACCGCACGTTCGGTTTTTTCAAGGAAAACATCGTGAGCGAGTACAGTCACGAACGAGCCGTGGCAGACGGGGTTAACGTCGGTTACGATGTCTATACCATCGAGACTGAAATAACCCGGAACGGCTCCCGGATAAGGGCTCGCGAGTTTATCGACAAACGCGAAAAGCTCTCTCGCCGCAAAAGGTGGGAGCAGCTTGAAGATGATGTTGTCTATACGTCGTCGCAGCTTGACCGGGATGTGGTGAACCCGAGCCAGATCCGCAACGTCATCCGCGCGTTCCGTGATGAACTTCCGGTTTTGTTTCCCGGACGAACCGAGGTGCCCAAGACCCTTGTATTTGCAAAGACCGACAGCCATGCCGACGATATCATCCAGATCATCCGTGAGGAGTTCAACGAAGGGAACGCATTCTGCAACAAGATAACCTACAAGGCCGAAGACGACCCGAAATCGCTGCTTGCCCGGTTCCGGAACGAGTATAATCCGAGAATAGCCGTTACTGTCGATATGATAGCCACCGGCACCGACGTCAAGCCGCTCGAATGCCTGCTGTTCATGCGCGACGTCAGAAGCAGCAACTATTTCGAGCAGATGAAAGGGAGGGGCACACGGACGCTCAGTTTTGACGATCTGAAAAAGGTTACCCCTTCGGTTACTTCCGCCAAAACCCATTTCGTGATCATCGACGCCGTAGGGGTGACAAAATCCCTGAAGACCGACAGCCGCCCGCTCGAACGCAAGCCGACGGCATCGCTGAAGGAGTTGCTTGAAGCTGTAACCTTCGGGGCACAGGATGAGGATCTCTACACCTCGCTTGCCAACCGCCTTGCCCGGCTCGACAAGCAGATTACCGAATCGGAGCGTGCGGCATTTATCGACAAAACCGGAGGCAAGAGCATCAATCAGGTTGTCCGCGAACTGCTCGACTCATGGGATCCCGACAGCATCAACCGGAAAGCCCGGGAGATGAATCCGGAGGCAGTTCAGGAGATGGGCGAAAGCCCTTCAGGCGAAACAACCATGTTTCTCGAACAGGCGCAGCAGGCGCTCCTTCACGAAGCCCGATCGACCTTCAACGGCTCGCTGAACGAATTTATCGACACCGTTCGCAGGGTGCATGAGCAGATCATCGATACGGTCAATCTCGATCAGGTAACGAGGTCAAAATGGGCTGCAGAAAGTGGCGAAAAGGCAGCAGAACTGATCGGGGAGTTCAAGGCCTATCTTGAAGCGCATAAGGATGAAATCACCGCGCTCGGAATATTTTACAATCAGCCCTACCGGCGCAGGGAGCTGACCTTCAGGATGATCAGGGAAGTGCTTGACCGTCTCAATGCCGATAGGCCGATGCTTGCCCCGATGCGAATCTGGCATGCCTATGAACAGATCGAAAAGGTTAACGGTTCGAGCCCGAAAAACGAACTCATTGCCCTTGTTGCGCTCATCCGCCGGGTAACCGGCATCGATCCGGTTCTGACCGTTTACGACAGAACCGTTGACGCGAACTTCAAGCAGTGGGTGTTCAGCAGGCACTCCGGCGCCGGTGTCAAGTTCACCGAAGAGCAGATGAACTGGCTTCGCATGATCAAGGAGCATATCGCTTCAAGTATCCACATGGAGCAGGACGACCTTGATCTCACGCCGTTCGACGCCTATGGGGGTCGCGGGAGGATGTGGCAGCTTTTCGGCGACCGTATGGATGGGATTATTGACGAACTTAACGAAGCGTTGACGGTATGAATGGAAATGGACAAACCTTTGTAAGAGAGCCTTCGGAGAGCTGGGGTGGTCCCTGGACGGAACGGAAGCTTGATGCATTTGCAAAATATGTCAATGCATACCTGACCATAATGCAGGCAAACCCATATTGGAAAACCATTTACTTTGACGGATTCGCTGGAACGGGATCGAGGCAAACCACGAAGACGTTGTTGTATGAGCAACTGCAATTCACTGCCGAGGAGGAAGAAGGATATAAAGGTTCAGCGGAGCGGGTCATACGGCTGGACAAGCGTTTCGATTACTACTATTTTGTTGATGATCGTCAGAGTCTTGATAAACTGAAAACCCGCCTGATGGCGTTGCCTGAATCGGAAGGGAAAAAACTGCTGTTCAGGCCGGAAGACTGCAATCTGGAGCTTGTGCAGCTTGGAAAAACATTACGAACAGACAACTTTGCTGCTCTTGTGTTGCTTGATCCATTCGGAATGCACGTTGAATGGAATGCGATAGCCGGGCTTGCAAAAACGCGATCCGACCTTTGGATTCTCATTCCGACCGGCGTCATTGTGAACAGGTTGCTTGACAGGGCAGCAAAATTGGAACATATTGCCCGGCTCGAATCTTTTTTCGGGTTGTCGGAAGCGGAAATAAGGGAGGAATTTTTTCGAAGGGAAACAAAAATGACCTTGTTCGGTGAAGAGACGGTTATAGAAAAAATACAGGGAGCGATTCATCACATTGCAGACCTGTATATACGGCAGTTGAAAACAATCTGGAAACATGTGACGACGGAACCGCTGGTTCTTCGCAACAGCCGAAATGTCCCGATTTATCACTTCGTCTTTGCTTCAAATAATCCGACGGCAGTAAAAATAGCAAGGGATATTATCAGAAAGGTGTAACTATGGCGCAATCACATATAGAGTGGACGGAGATGACCTGGAATCCTGTGACGGGATGCGACAAGGTATCCGATGGGTGCAGGTTCTGCTACGCTGAGGCGTTCGCAAAACGTCTTCAGGGGATGGGCGTTGAAAAATACCGTAACGGGTTTCAGCTTACCCTGCACCCCGAAACGCTTCGGGAGCCGTTCAGATGGAAAAAACCGCGTGTGGTATTTGTGAACTCCATGAGCGATTTGTTCCACAAAGATGTACCTATAGACTATATCCGGGAGGTGTTCAGCGTCATGAAGCAGAATCCGCATCATGTCTTTCAGGTTCTGACCAAGAGGGCTGATGTGCTCAAATACTACGAAAGCGAAAGATGGCTTGACTGGGCGCATAATATCTGGATGGGTGTATCGGTGGAGAGCCGCAACACGATGCACCGCATCGACCGGCTGAGAGATACCGATGCTCGGGTTAAATTTCTCTCCTGCGAGCCACTGCTCGGGCCATTGCCGGAAATGAATCTGCAGGGTATCGACTGGGTCATTGTCGGAGGAGAGAGCGGCAGAAATGCCCGGCCGATGAACCCGGAATGGGTGCAGGAGATCAGGGAGCAATGTATTGCAGCCGATGTGCCGTTCTTCTTCAAGCAATGGGGCGGGTTCAACAAAAAGAAAGCCGGACGAATGCTCGACGGGCGCGTTTGGGATCAGACACCGGAAATGTTGTTTGGTTAATAAGGAATGAGCAGAACTTGATGAAAAACAAATACTCTATTCCTGAAAATTGGGTCTGGGCAAAGCATGAAGATATCTCGGTTATTAATCCGAAATCACTGGATTATGACTTGAATGAAGACAGTGATGTTTCTTTTTTGCCTATGGCTTGTGTTGAGGAGGTTTCAGGTTGTTACAACTTGAAAAATATCAGAAAGCATAAGGATGTAAAAAAAGGATATACCTCATTTGTAAACGGGGACCTGATTTTTGCTAAAATTACGCCCTGCATGGAGAACGGAAAAGTCGCCGTTCTTGACAATCTGGTGAATGGTGTTGGATATGGCTCAACAGAATTTCATGTTTCTCGTTTACATAGCTCGATAGATAAAAAATATTTATTCTTTTTTGTTATTCAGACTGCTTTTCGAAAAGAAGCGAAAAGAAATATGACCGGTAGTGCCGGGCAGTTGAGAGTCCCTACGGTTTTTTTTAAAAGTGTATTAATTCCTATTCCTCCAAAACCAGAACAACTATCCATCGTTGCCAAAATCGAGCAGCTTTTCAGCGAACTTGATAACGGGATTGCCTGCCTGAAAAAAGCGCAGGAGCAGCTTAAAGTCTATCGCCAGGCTGTTCTGAAGCAAGCGTTTGAAGGTGAACTCACAAAATTATGGCGCGAACAGCAAGCCAACCTCCCGTCAGCACAGGATCTTCTCGATACAATCAAGGCAGATCGAGAGCAGGCTGCAAAAAATCAGGGTAAGAAACTCAAGCCGGTAACTCCTCTTGCAAAAGTGGAACTTGATGAGTTGACTGAATTGCCGGAAGGGTGGAGATGGGTGAGATTAGGGGATATTGCTCGGAAAATTCAGATCGGTCCATTTGGGAGCCAATTACACTATGATGATTATACAGAAAATGGTGTTCCGCTGATAAATCCAAAACATATCAAAGAGCAAAAGCTCATTCCAAGAGTGAGAATCTCAATAGATAAAGCGAATTCCTTACCTCAATATTTCCTTGAAGAAAATGATATAATTATCGGCAGAAGAGGAGAGATGGGGAGAACGGCTCCTGTTTTAAAAGCTCAGGCAGGCTGGTTCTGTGGAACTGGCAGCCTGTATATCCGATTAGGGCAAAACTTTTTTGCAAAACTGTATAGCCTGATTCTGAGTGAAAGACGTATTGTCGATTATCTCGAAAAAAAGAGTCGAGGAACGACAATGGCTAATCTGAATTCTCAGATCATCAATTCATTGCCGATACAGATTCTGTCTTTCCAAGAGCAAGAGCAAATCGTGCAGGAAATAGAGACACGCCTTTCGGTTTGCGACAACATGGAGGCAACAATCCGCGAATCGCTTGAAAAAGCTGAGGCATTACGGCAAAGCATTCTGAAAAAAGCGTTTGAGGGCAAGCTGCTCAGTGAGGAGGAGTTAACGGCAACCCGCAACGATCCGGACTGGGAGCCTGCCGAGAAGCTGCTTGAGCGGATCAGGGCTGAAAAAAAACAATCCAAGAAACACCCGCATTAACGCAGTACTCATGACCAACACTCCGTCATCCATCGTCTCGAAAGTCTGGTCGTTCTGCCACGTGCTGCGCGACAGCGGCGTGAGCTATGGCGATTATCTTGAACAGTTGACCTTTCTCATCTTTCTGAAAATGGCCGATGAGTACACAAGGCCACCATACAACCGCACAATCGACATTCCGTCCGAGTACACCTGGCCGAAACTCAAGGCAAAGCGCGGTGCAGAGCTTGAAGTGCTCTACACCGGACTACTTCGCGATCTTGGCCAGAAGCCGGGCATGCTTGGGCAGATATTCCTGAAAGCGCAGAACAAGATTGCCGACCCGGCCATGCTCTACAAGGTTATCGACATGATCGACAAGGAGAGCTGGGTGATGATGGGGGCCGATGTCAAAGGGGAGATTTATGAAGGACTGCTCGAAAAGAACGCCGAAGATACCAAAAGCGGAGCAGGGCAGTACTTTACGCCCCGTGCTCTGATCGAGATCATGGTGAAGTGCGTCCGTCCTGAACCCCGGAAAACCATCGGCGATCCTGCGTGCGGAACGGGCGGTTTTTTTCTGAAAGCTTACGATTTCATCACAACCCGCTACAAGCTTGATAGGGATGAAAAGGAGTTTCTGAAGCATCGAACGTTTGGCGGCAACGAAATTGTGCCCGGAACGAGAAGGCTCTGCCTGATGAACATGTTTCTGCACAACATCGGCGAGCTTGACGGGAATGTCGCCGTTTCATCCACCGATGCCCTTGTTGCCGATAATGGGATCAAGTACGATTACGTACTGACCAATCCTCCTTTCGGCAAGAAGAGCAGCATGACCTTCACCAATGACGAAGAGGAGCAGGAAAAGGAGAGTCTCGTTTATAACCGGCAGGATTTCTGGGCGATAACCGCCAACAAGCAGCTTAACTTTCTGCAGCATATCCATACCATCCTGAAAGTTTACGGGCAGGCCGCCGTGGTGCTTCCCGATAACGTGCTGTTTGAAGGGGGCGCGGGGGAGCTGGTGCGGAAGAAACTGCTTGAAACGACCGAACTGCACACCATTCTCAGGCTGCCAACCGGTATCTTTTATGCGCAGGGAGTGAAAGCGAATGTCTTTTTTTTCGACGTCATGCCTGCCGATAAAGATCCCTGGACACGCGAAGTCTGGTTCTACGACTACCGAACCAATGTGCACCACACCCTGAAGAAAAGCCCGCTGAAAGCCTCGGACCTTCAGGAATTCGTAGAGTGTTACAACCCCGCAAACCGCCACAAACGCAAGGAGACCTGGTCACCGGAAAACCCGGAAGGCCGCTGGCGCAAATACAGCTACGATGAGATAGTTGCCCGAGACAAAACCAACCTCGACATCTTCTGGCTGAAAGACAAAAGCCTCGCCGACCTCGACAACCTACCCGACCCCGATCTGCTCGCCGGAGAGATCATCGAAAACCTCGAAGCCGGTCTTGCAAGCTTTCAGGAGATTCTTGGGGTGCTGAACAATGGGAATTGAGGCGAATCGTCACAAACTAAACGATTTCAACAATCAAGTGCTTTCTGCTTTCGGGCTTGTGTTATTTTCCGTAGTGGATTTAATATATTAAAAAAAAGGTTAGTGAATCAGTATGTGAATGAGTGGATTAAGCTATCTGCGTGTTTATTTGATATTTATAATAGCAGATTTGGGATAAGGATAATTAGGTGTGTGCAGTTTAGTGTGGTATTGTTTTTCTAATAAAACCAAAAAGGAGTTGCATTATGAAAAGCGATAATGATTGTTTACAGTTTGAACGCGATGGTGTAAAAGTTAACACCACAAGGACTCAGATGGCAGCATTGATTAACAATCTGGTTTTCGATGATCAGTTTCGCACACGTTTCAGTACCTCTTATGTAGATATGCTTAAGAAAGAGGGGATCGTGATGGATGAAGAAACCATACAAAAGTTAAATACGCAAAACTTGAGTGCAATTGTCAGCGGGTTAGTGCCTCAAACAAAAAATCCGGCTGCTGTTGCGGTTATAGCTGCTGTTATCGTTTTATCGACGCCTACACCAGCAGAATAAAAGTGATAATGCATGCGTACCGCTTTTGTTATTACCCCGATCATTGAGAGAGATGGAGATGTCCTTCGACCAGGTTATCTGGACAAGGTGCGGAGCAATCCGCACCTTGGGCCGAATCTATTGGCAGGTATTCTTTATAGTTATTCCATTGATGTGACTGTAGTTGATCTTGTTTGTAATGAATCTTTTGACGAACAGATTGTTGAACAGCTTGATCAATATGATGTGCTGTTTTTTTCTTCAAACTCTACAAACTGGCCTGGATGCGGCCTTCTTATTCGGTGGTTAAAAAGCAAGAAGCCCTCTGCCATCGTTATTTTAGGGGGCATTCATGCCACCTTGTTTGCTGAAGATATTATTCGGCGTTATCCTGTAGACTATATCGTTCGAGGCGAAGGGGAAAAGGTGTTAATGCCATTACTCGATGCCATACGCAAGGGAATAGGCTTTGAGGATGTTCCAGGTCTAGTAGTCAAAAATGCTTCTGGTGGGGTTATACAGAACCCAATGGCATCATTGCTTTCACCACAGGAGCTTGATGAGCTGCCTTTACCTTTATATGATAGACTGACTCCAGGGAAGTATCGGTCCTTGACCGTGGAGTCATCAAGGGGGTGCTTTGGAAACTGCGCTTTCTGTGCAATACCCTTCAAGAAAAGCTGGAGACCGATGTCTCCTGAGCGCTTCGTGGATAAAATCGAGCTTCTTGAGTCAGCCCGCTCAAAAACGCTCTACCGCTATTTCACTATTGTTGATGATTGCTTTACCTCAGATCATGATCGTGCCATTCTCATCTCAAAAATCATCTCTGACCGCGGTCTTGATTTTCAGGCGACCTTTGACGCTCGGGTAAAGGATCTTTTGAATGAGAAGCTGGTAGAAGCCATTGCTCCCTTTACAAAGGGAGTGCTAATAGGGGCAGAATCATTTCTTCCAAATACGCTACGTCGTATAGGTAAATATATTGAGCCAAAGAGTATAGAAAAGTGTGCAAAGACGATGCATGAATACGGAATTGCGAAGGATACTGTTTTTTCTTTTATTATTGGATTTCCATGGGAGAGTAAACGGGATATTAGGGAAAATATCAGTCAAATAGCAAACTTGGTACTAACTTGGGGAGTACAGGTTTACCTTCAATGGCATTTGCTTACACCAGGCTCAAAGCTTTGGCAGCTCGCTCTTGATGATGGTCATTTGCAGATAACGGATATTGATGATGTTGAGTTTATTACCAGTGAGCGATGGTTTCGTGCTTCCACCGGGTTGACGGATGAAGAGCTTTTAGATCTTTCCGATATTGTTTTTGCTATTAAGAAAGTAATGATGATCACTTCGCCTCAGGGTATTGACAGCAATCCGATAACCTTTATGCTCCCACCCCATCTTATGAAGCGGTCTGAGCGATTAAATACTTGGATTGAAGCATACGAACGTCGCGCTCGGCCCGAACTCGCAGCAAAAAAGTGGACACAATAAGAAGCCAAAACCACTGAAGATGAGTGGTAGGAAATGGGACGTTGTTGATTATCGCAAATAGATGGATGCACTTATGAGTCGGTTGGGAGCTTGAGTGTTTCGATGGGCGGGACCTCGTAATAACCGGTGACGAAGCGGCGGGTCTGTCGGGAATTTCAACGGAAGCTGTAAACTGTATTGCGAATTGCGTTTGGTGATGAGTTTTCGTTCTTTTTCCCCTCCGTATTCTTGTGGATGGCGTGGAATAGTGGTATGTTTTGCGGGTATTTGCGTTATACTCCGCCGTCATCCTTCCCCCATCTTTGCCGATAGGGCAGGCGAAGGGATACCCTGAACTAACCAGTTGTCAAGGGTTTGCTGCTGTGTTGCGGCTCAGTCGCCATGGCGGAATCGGAAGCTGCAGCATACATCATCAAACAGGAAATTGCCGTTGCGTGTGACGGCAAAAAAGGAACCATCGATCCCTCTGCCGTCATCGAACGCTATCTGACCGGAGACGGCAAGGCAGACCTGATTATCTGCAATGAGGGGATCATGTGTGCTAACGGTGAAAGGAGGGTGTACACGGTTACAGGACGGATCACAATAAACGCTCATCATTATGCGTCCATACCATAAAATAACGCTGACCTATCTGGTGTTCGGCATCCTGTGGATTCTTGTTACCGACACCGCGGCCTATCTGTTTACCCACCAAATACAAATTTTTGCGATGGTGGAACTTGTCAAGGGGTGGTTCTATGTCGTTCTGTCATCCGCAATCATTTTTTTTCTGACCAGAGAAGCCTTTCGACAGCAAGACCAGGCAAGCAAGGAAAAAGCAAATATTTTTTATTCGACAATACGCGGCACGCATCATGTTCTTCTGAATTACCTCAACCAGATGCAGCTGGTGACCCTGGAGGCGGAACGGGTTGATGGTTTTGATAAAGACATATTGAAACTTTCCAAAACACTTGCCGAAGAGGCCGCCTCCGAGTTGCGGCGTTTGGGAGAGATCAAGGATATCTCTCCAGAGGCAATACAGGCCGAAGTTTTTCGGAATCAGCATTAGATGATCGTGAAATTGTTTTCTGCCCCCTTTTGCACACAACTGCTGTGTTTTCTCCTGCTTCTTTTTGCGGGGTTCGGCAGGGTGGAGGCGCAGATGTAGTCGGAAATTAAAAATCAGCCAATTTCGGAAATTAGCAATCACCCAGGCAGCGTCTTTAAATTACGTCATCTCGGCATGATCTCCTACGACTTTTTGAAGCGATAGTTGCTTTTTTCTGCGGGTGGCGCCTCCTTCCGCCGGTTGCTGTTGTTCGAAGATGGTTGTACGGTGTTCGAGCCGGTAGCTTTTGCCGGTTAGTTTGATGACTTCGCATTTGTAGAGCAGCCGATCAAGCAGCGCCGTAGCAAGAACCTCGTCACCAAGCATCTCTGCCCACTCTTTCGGGTTTTTGTTGGTGGTAATGATGAATGATGTCT